>Ga0070765_100001977_pt1 | contig 12749 bp, 10 predicted proteins | sample HubBroMetageWFT5_FD_71516 | JGI IMG/M metagenome (GOLD analysis project Ga0070765, IMG submission 71516) | Warmed and freeze-thawed soil microbial communities from the Hubbard Brook experimental Forest, New Hampshire - Hubbard Brook CCASE Soil... | ecosystem: Environmental > Terrestrial > Soil... | reverse complement strand
AGTGGAGAACGTGCGTCCCACGACATCCGGCACTCCTACAATTCCGGGGCCGCCCAGGCTGATCAGCGCAACGTCACTCATGGCCGTAAGCGCCTTCACGCCGAGACCATCGCCTCCGCCTTCCGGCGTTATTTTCGTTCCAAGATTCTCAGCACGGAAGCTATTGCGAATCCAAACGGGGATGCCCGCCTGGGTCACCGCGCGGAGAGTCTTCGGGTGCAGCACCTTCGCGCCGAAATAGGCCAGCTCAGCTGCTTCCCGATAGGAAATCTCAGGAATGGTGCGAGCTTCGGGCACCAGTCGCGGGTCGGCAGTCAACACCCCGTCGACATCGGTCCATATGATCACTTCGTCTGCTTTTAACGCAGCCCCCAAAATCGTGGCTGAATAATCGGATCCGCCGCGGCCAAGTGTGGTAAGCACACCGTCCGAAGTCGAACCGATAAATCCCGTGACGACGGGAACTATTTCTTTCTGCAGCAGCGGCCGCAGAACAGCTTCCGATCGTTCTCGAGTGAGGTCCGCTAGAGGCTCGGCATTGCCGTGGTGCGAATCAGTGACGACGAGTTCGGTCGCCTCGATTGACTGGGTGGGTACGCCGAGTTCAGCCAATGCTCCAGCAACAAGCGGCGCAGAAAGCCGCTCGCCGATACTTGAGATCGAATCCAGCGTGCGCGGCGTCAGTTCGCGAAGCAGTGCGGTGCCTTCGCAGAGGCGCTGCGCTTCGGAAAGAACTTGGGAAATCTTACGAGAAATACCGTCTCGCCGTTCTCCTGCGTGCACTAGCGTATCAAGAGTAGTCTCATGTTGCTCGCGCAAGGCATCTGCGAGCGTCTGCCCCGCGTCCCGATCGCCACTCTCTGCTTGCGATGCAGAGGCAATAAGCTTGTTGGTAACACCGCTCATGGCGGACACCACCGCCACCACAGAGCCTTTACGCCCAGCAGTCGCAAGGATTTCTGCGGCGCGAACGATACAAGCCGCATCGCCGACAGACGTGCCGCCAAATTTCATCACCGCAAGAAATCTCTTCATTTCGAGCCGTCCGGCGTTCAACTTACAGAAGTGCAAGCTAGGAAAAATTTATTTTGTTGATAATTATGCGCAAATACTCTAACGGCCACCACTGTTTATTTCTAGTTTCAATTCAGGCGTTTACGAATGACGTCCGCTCGATTAGGCAGTTCGCCGCGAGATCAGGGATATGAAAGCCGCCGCCGCTCGCGGCAGCGTTCGGTCACGCCGGTAGATCAGACCCAGTTCTCGCCAGAGATCGGCGTCCGCAATTGGAATTAAGTTTACTTCTCCGGCGCGAGCTTCTTCACGCGCGAACGTTTCACTAATCAGCGAGACTCCCAGATTAGCGGCCACAAAAGCTTTGATCATCCCCACACTTGCCAATTCCATGGTGACATGGATTTGCGAGCGGTAAGGACGAAACAGCTTGTCCAGCATTTGGCGAGTGAACCCAGTTTTTGGAAAGATGAGCGGCTGTTCAACAATTTCGCTCGTGCGAACCACTTTCTTCTTGGCCAGAGGGCTTTGCGGACTGACCATTAGCACCAACCGATCTCTGAAAATCGAGTGGGTCTTCAGGCTCGGCGATTTTATCGGCAGCGTAACAATTCCCACGTCCAGCGATCCGTCTTCCACTTTCTCCAAGACTTTATTGCTGAAGTTACGATAAATATTGATCTGCACGTCGGAATAGAGCCGGTGGTATTCCGCGAACACCTCGGGAAGAACGTATAGGCAGGTCGCTTCGTTCGCTCCGATCAATAAAGTTCCACGAGGCGTATTGGCCTGATCAGCTACCGCCCGCAGAGATTCGTTGCGCAGGGTGAGAAGTTTTTCGGCATATTCCAGAAGCGCGTCTCCCGCAGCCGTTAAACGCACTTTCTTTCCAAAACGGTCGAACAACTTTGCTCCGTACTCTAGTTCTAGCTGTCGAATCTGAGCGCTGACAGCTGGCTGCGAAAGGAAGAGCTTTTTCCCTGCGCGCGAGAAATTGGAAGCTTTTGCAACTTCAAGGAAAGTTGTAAGTTGGTCAAAGTCCATGGGTGCCGGGTGCCGCGATTATACATTTCAACCGTTCCGTTTTACGTGAATCTCAGAACACAAGCCCACCTTCGGAAGGCAGTTCACCGCGACGCGAATAGTTCCGTGGCACAAAAAGCGTAGCATTCGAGTTAACAGCCGGGTATAGGCAAAATTGTGATGCATCCTATTCATTTTGACGATTGTACTTTCGAGCGCGCGAAGGTTGGTATTGGATCATGGGAAATGCGCGCTTTGCCGCCCACCCGGATCAGCACGCCTGTCGTGTGCATTTGCCATCCACCACGGTTATTCGCGGGAAGCCAATAAGTTCAGAATCTAGGGCAGACTGGAGGCCACCGCGATGGCAAAACCAGCGAAGCGGAGGCGTCCAACCAGAAACAGCGGTTTTGTTTTAGAAGTTAACTCGCAGAGTCGGCAACTTCCTTAATCACGCTCACCAGCAGGTCTGGCTGATCGATCATAATCCAGTGCCCGCTTTTTTCGGCAGTCATATGCCGGCCGCGAGGCAGCCTCTTCGTCATCGCGATGTGTTCTTCGCGCCGGTGTTCCGGAGTGATCTTCGCCGATAGAATTACAACAGGTTTGTCCGAGAAGGCGCCCAAAGCGGCCACGCTCGCGGCGCTCTCGGGCAAGTTTTCCAGTTGGCTTGCAACCGCCACGCAAAATTTCTGTTGAATCCAGAATACTGCCGCCATCGCTCTTTCATTTGCGGGAAGGCTCCAGAACCACGGGCTACTGGTAGAGGCAGAATCCGCCGGAGCGTCTTTGCTGATCAACCGGACCAGGCGATTTCCCACTCGACTTGCTCCCGAATGAATCAGAAACAAGATGAAACGTAGCACTCCGAAACGCGACAATGCAGCGGCTCGCCGGCATACGTTGGAGCCCACGCGAATTCGCTTCCTGTCGTTTTGCGATGGCGGATTCCATTCGGCAGGCGCCACTGGGTCCACCAGAACGACGCCGGCAACTTCCGAGGGATAACGAGCAGCAAACAACGGCATTGTCAGTCCGCCGAACGAATGTCCAACTAAGAGATAAGGAGGCGGAATGCTAGCTCGTTCCAGCAGCGTATGAAGTTCATCCACAATTTTACCGGCGGTCCTAGGAAATGGTCCCACATCGCTCCAGCCCATGCCGGCACGGTCGTAGCAAATTACGCGGAATTCCGCGGCGAGTTCTTGCTGAACGCCTTGCCAGCTAAGCACCGTAGACATGAGTCCCGACTCAAACACGATGGATGGGCTGCCTTTGCCGGTATCGAGGAGATGCAACCGGTGTGTCCCGACATCGATCAGTTGTCCCGGCGGAGGAAATCGTTTCTGATCCGTGCGAGTTCCCAGCGCTTGGTAGACCACGCCGACGAGCAAAACAAGAATCGCGATCGATAAAAACAGAGTGAAACCGTGAGTCAACGCTTACTCCGGATGACTGTGAGCATGAGCATCTCAGTGTTGGAATGGAGATCGTATGGAATCTGCCACGCGGAACCCCGCTTCCACGCAATCGCCGATTGAACGGCCACTGAGATAATTGCCGGCTAGATGCAAGCAGGCAACAGAACTCAGCGCGCCGGAGATGGCCTTAATTCTTTCAGCATGCCCAAGATTGTATTGCGGAAGCGCTCGCGGGTATTTCCAAATCTGCCGGTCCGCAGGCTCGCCCGTAATTCCCAGAATCCCCTGGGTCTCGGCTTCGACGGTTCGAGCGAGGGTATCGTCCGGCATGGCCATTAGTCCGCCGTCTATGCCGGTTCGTGCGTAGCTGGTCAGAAGCTGCATCCCTTTGGGCGCGCGGCCCTCGAAGAGCGAAGAATTCCAAATCGAGCATATCGTGTTTAGGCCTTCTCGACGTGGCACCATAAAGCCGAAGCCATCTAGACTATGCCGTACCGCATTGCGCTGGTAAGCAGAAGACACCACAGCCATAGGAGAATAGGGAATTGTCGCTAGCGAGGAACGCAGTGGAGGGACCGCGGCTTCCAGCAGCCGTGCTGCTTCATAAGCCGGGACCGAGAGCACCAGGTGATGGGCGAGCACTTCTTCTCCTCCCTTGAGGCGCACCTTCCAACTCGATGGGCACTGCTCATTAGCAGTACCGGCTATGACCGATTCGATTTTTGCGCCAAAACATATGTTCTCACCCAGCCTTGTCGATATTGACTCGATCAGGCTGCTCATTCCCCGCCGGAAAGAACCCAGCGCCGGCAAGCTATCAGTCACGCTGAAACGCGGCTTCGATGAGTTTCCATCTCGCGAAGAGGTCTCCTTTTTTTCGTTTTTCCGCGCCGCGAGGGCTCCCCGCGCCAAGCTTCCGGTTTCATGCTCCCAACGGACCAGCGCGGGGAACGCGCTTTCCATACCCATCATTCGCGCGTCGCCGAAGAAAACGGTCGAGACGATCGGGTCAACCAAATAGTCCAGAACCTCCTGCCCGAATTTGCGATGAATGAAGTCTGCCACCGTCTCTTCGCAATCTGGCGGATGCGAGCGACCGAAAGGTTCGCTGAGAATCCGTAGCTTGGATTTGAAGCCGACAAGACCGGTGGCTAGAAGACTACCCGGTGAAAAAGGTGCTTTCTGCAGGTGACCTTTCTTCACGATGTAGCGGTTTAAATGGGGGTCTGCTTGTACGAACTCGCGGTCCAACCCGAGCTCGCTGATCATCTTCCGTAAACGCTGAGAGAAGCGCGGGCTCTGCGGCCCGGACTCGAAAAGAAATCCATTCCTGCTGACGGTGGAAATAAGTCCGCCTGCGCGGTTAGAAGCTTCCAACACTACAACGGGCAGCCCGAATTGCTGTAAATAATAAGCGCAACTCAAGCCGGTGATACCGGCTCCAACGACAACTATTCTTCTCCTGTGATCCACTTTGGGCGCCAACTTAGCTTGCTGGTTGCTGGTTCTTCTTGCGGTAATTCGAATGACGAGTGATCGCAAGAAATAAGATGACTAAACCAAAAATCACCGCTACCGAGACCCAGGCATGTTGAAACAAATATTGTTTGGCCGCCGCTCCGTAGCGCGCCCCCCAAAGCCCTTCGAGAAAGAACAGACATCCCCGGCCGACGAATGTACCAACCACAAAAGGAACAATTGGTACTTGCAGCAGACCTTGCGCCAGCACGAAAGGCTTGAACGGAACTGGAAAAGGAGCGAGCGCCGGAATTAGAACCGACATCATGGGATGCTCTTTTACCCAGCAATAGATCCGGCCTTGAGGTTGGCCAAGTCTCTTGCGGTAATAAGCCTCCCCGCCTTTCCGCACCAAGAGATAAATCCATATGCAGCCTGTAAGCGAACCAAACGCAGCAAGAGCAGCGAAGTATGGAGTACGCGCAGGATGACGCGAGGACAGATCGATCACGATCAGATCCGTAAGCAAAGGCATGGGAAGAAAAGACGAATCTAAAAACGCCGCCAGAAACAAACCGGCCCCGCCTAGCGCGGGCAAGGTTGACTTAAGCCAGCCGATCACTGTGTGCTTTAGTCAAAACTGCCGGTAACGCCCTGAAATCCGTTCTTGGCCTGCTTCCAAAGCCAACGCATCACGCGCGCCACGCTATAGCAGTACGCCACATTATATCCAAGCGTAGAAAAACAATGCGGTTCGCAACCCTGTTTCATTTCGCTGAGCTGTTGCAAATCAAATTTCTGGTTCCCCACCGTGCCCCAATCATATTTTGCGTTGTACATCGGAAAACACGGCGCCAACGTCCCGTCCGTACGGATGATCAGCCAGTTCTGCCCGGCCCGGCATCCCCAGTGCTCACCCACTCCGCGCATAAAACCTTTCATGTTTTGCAGCCGCGGAATCGAATCAACCATCTTGTAACCTTGCCGCTGCTTATCGATCAGGTAGTCGAGCAGGTCATCCACAACAGGAAAATCCTCCGGCCGGATGTACGTATCGTTTTCGTGCAAGTGCTGGAAGTGCGTTTGTTCCATCATGGGTGCTTCGTTCACATGAAAGGTCATGGAAATACCGTTGTCATGCGCGATCTCAACGAGCTGTTTCACGTCATCGATATTTGTCCGGCAGATGTTCGTGTTAAAGAAAATCGTATAGCCATACCGATACTGGCGCTTCACCAGATAATCAAATTGCGAACGAACGTGCTCGAACGCTTTTGGCAATCCCGGTTTTTCATTGATGCAGTCCACCGCAAAGTTAATAGTCGCGATGCCAGCATCTGCCAACCGGTCGATAACCGGCGGTCTAAGCAGACGCGCATTCGTAGCCAGGTAAACCCAGAAATCTTTTTTCGCAGCATAATAAATCACTTTGTGAACGAAATCCGGTCGCAGCAACGGTTCACCACCGGTGGGCGCCAGAACACGGCAGGGAGTTCCATGCAGCCAGTCAATGGCTCTTCGTGCGGTGTCCTCCGTCATTCCCCGCACGCTATTGTCATAGGACCAGCAATAATGACAATCCAGATTGCATTTCCAGTCTGTAAAAAGATAAGAGATGATTGGCTGAAAATCGCCCGGAAGAATCCGTGATTTGAAATACGGAAACATCCAGCCGCGCATGTTGTCTAAAATTCGCGAGGCTGGCCAATGCCTCTGCCCTGTATCAACCACGCTTTGATGTTCAGCGGTTTCCTCTGCCGTCAAATCGTGCAGCAACTGTGGATGTTGCGGGAAAACGGGGGTGGGCAGCGACTGGAGCTCTTCTACTGGCGCCGGTGATTTTGGTGTGGAGGTTTGTAAAAGTTGGTGCAATGGAACATCCAACCGGAATGGTCGCGTGGGAACCGTCGGCAACGGATTTTGTATGAGCTGAGCCATAACTCTCCTTTAACGCTTGCCCTTGCGCACTATAGACTCTTAAACAGCCCGCGTATGTCCGCTAACGTACCGACCTTGGGTCGAACGATTACGATGGACATGCTCGAACATGAGACTCGCCGGCAAGGCGAGGAGATTCTTAAAAGTCTCTTCCTCAAGCTATTCGCCCTTCGAGTCCTCTCAGAAATCACGTAAAATAATAAAAGGAGGGGATTTTTTGCAAGTGTTTTTTGAAATTGCCGGCCACTTTTTCTTCGCAAATTGTGGACTCTCATCCAGCCCAAATTCGGGCTCCACATAGCATGAAGGCGTCAAGCAATCTGCAGCTAAAGACAGCCCTGCTGATCCTGATGATGGTAACTTTCGGCCCGCTGGGTAATGCGCTTCTCGGCAAAGGCATGAAAAGCATCGGTCCGATCACGATTCAGGCGCTTCCCGATCTTCTTCACATCCTCTCTCAAGTCTTCACCTCGGGTGTGATCTGGCTGGGGATGCTATCGTTGCTGATGTTTCTTCTTTCCTACATGCTGGTCTTGTCCTGGGCGGACTACAGCTACGTGCAGCCCTCTTCTTCCTTTGCCTACGGCGTTATAGCTTTATGGGGACATTTTCTCTTGCACGAATCCATTACACCGATCCGGTGGATCGGCGTGTTGACCATCTGCGTAGGCGTTTTTGTTGTCGGCTATACCCACCCTCGCACGACAGAGCACAAGTAATGTTTTGGGAAATCACACTCTTACTGTTGATTGTCATCGCCGGAACTTCGGGCGAACTTTGCATCTCGCGCGCCATGAAGACAGTGGGTGAAGTGAAAGATTTCCGTCCGGCAGCGATTGTTCGCGTCATTCTCCGCGCGATGCAGGTGGGATGGATGTGGCTGGGCCTACTGCTCTCGATTATCGCGTTCCTTTCTCTGCTGGGTGCGCTTGCGATCGCAAATGTAAGCTTCGTCGTGCCGGTTACCGCGATTAGCTATGCTGCCGGTACGCTTGGAGGGAAGTTATTCTTGGGCGAGCGTGTCTCGCTCCAGCGGTGGATTGGAGTGGCCCTGGTTTGCATCGGTGTGACGCTGGTCTTTATCGGCCGAAGCTAGGAGCGGGATATTCCTAGGAGAGTTCAAGATTAGCAATATTGTCTTAAATCACTTTTCGGCAACTCTAGAAGACACCGCGACAAGCATACCGTTGCGAATGTAGTATTCGCCGTCCCGCCACTGAATGCTCTTTCGAAGAAAGCTGGCCAACCATATAAAGAAGGCAAGCGCATCCCACAAAGGGATCAAGGCAATAACTTTCCACAAGTCCAACTGTTTCAAGCCCCGAACACCGATGCTCCAGGCGATAGCGATCCGCAGCCCGAGATAAATTCCCAAGTAAGCCAGCGCTAGTCCCGCCGAAGGGTGTACTGCAATAGCTGCCAGCAGCCAGGGAAGTCCTTGCGTGAACAGCAAACCAAAATGCGCTGGACGCCGCATGTGCTTCATCACTACCATCCAGCGCATGCGTTTTGCCAAAAGTTCTTTGAACGAATGGCATCCGCCGAGCTTCATAACAGTGTAGGGAAGAAGCTCCACTTGGTGCCCGTGCTCAGCAATGAGCCGGCCTATAAGCAGATCGTCGCCCGGCTGATTTTCGATTGCTTGCAGGCCGCCGAACTCCGCCAAGCGCTCGCGCGAAGTTACGATTGTTGCACCTAGAGCGAACCGGATTCCTTCCAATTGCCAGCCTACTAAAAGTCCGGCATAAAAATCCGAAACCATTCCGACAGTTTGAAGATTCTCGGCAAGGGTTTGTGAATGCGCCGGTAAGTAGAAACAAGTCACAGCCCCTACTTTGGAATCGGCGAGAGGGGCCACTACCGTCCGCAGATAATCCGGTGCCACCCGAACATCGCTGTCGCCCATAACCACTATTTGGTATTGCGCTTCTCCGGCAAGGCGTCGTAACTTTGCCACTTTGTCGTTCACTGCTTCTTTGTCAGGACCAAATAGGATCCGAATGCGACGCTCCGGGAAATCGTGAATGAGCTTATCGAGGGTGGGAATTACGGGATCGTCAGCTTGCCCGACGCAGAAAAGAATCTCGTACTCCGGGTAATCTTGATTACAAAAGCTAGAAAAATTTTGATAAGCCTCAGGATCGAGCCCGCGGATCGGTTTTAGAATACTTACTGGTGGAGTGAAAACATTTCGCCTCGCAGGTTTCGCTTGCGAAAAGAAGCGCCAGGAGCTGTGCAGAACCAGCAGGTAGTAGATAAACGGAGCCGCTACTGTAACTAGGAAAGCGTCACGCACTATGTTTTCAAACATCTATCGTCCGCCCCGTCGGGTGGCAGCATCTCGGAAGAAGAACCCACTCCCAGGATGTTGAGTTACGCATCATTCTATGATATCGCGGGCGCCCATGATCTCGAATGGACCTCGAAATTTTGAGCCGGCATGCCGAGACGGATGGCCCTATGGCGGGGTACTAGTTTCTAGTGCATGATTCGTGAAAAGATATTTGCCGCCGCTTTCAGCCACCAGCGCAAGTTGTGAACTACCTGCTAGCTCTTGCATTCGTCCCACCGCCGAGCCGGTTGCCAGCAGGTAGTAACGTTCCGGTTTGAACCACAGATTCCTGAAATCCGCGTCCGAAATAAATACATCCGGCACGCCGGGAGCGTACGCTCCATACTCAAGATTGTGGAATCTGCCGTTCAGCAGAAGCGCGCTTCTATTGGTGTAGAAAAAGACAGATGAAAATGTGAAGTAGTGATGATTCACGATCAGCACACCATCGGGAGATTTCAAAAGCGCATTTGCCAACGGCCGCGAGGAGAAATACGGATCAAAAACGACAAGCGCCAGGCGAGCCGCGTGAAAGAAGATCACCATCATCAAGGCCGCAGCCAGAAATGCACGCTGTCCGGTGAACCGCAGGGTCCCCAGCAAACCCGCCAGAAACGCAACTCCCGCGAGCACCAGGGGAATCCGCAGATACGCAAACGAACCGAGAGTGAGATCCTCAATATGACCAAGCGACAGTGAATAAACCTTTGGATGGGAAGTGAGTGCGTTGGAAATATCGCCGGTCGCGGGAACGTGGCGAACATAGATGAGAATACAAATTACTGCTAAAGCCGCCAATGCACTGATAGCGGAAAGCGCGCGCGTTCCTCGCCGCACCCACAGCCCGTCCATGGCCATTGCAGAACCCAACAGCAAGGCCAGCGCCGGATAGCACGGCATCGAATAATATTCCTGCGTGGTGGAAAATGTCAGAAAGACTAATACGAACCCTATCCAGCAAAGTGCCAGCAATCTGGTTCGCCCTGCGCGATCGCTAGGCTTGAATGAAAGCTTCGTAACCGCAGGGAGGTAAACGCTCCAGGGAAACAGCCACACAAAGTGCAACAGCCAAAAGTAAAGACGCGGGACCGTGTTGTAATCGCGGGGATAACGTAAATTCATAAATCGGAGAAGCTGTTCGTTGATGAAAAAGAACCAGAAAAAACCGTGGTACTGCCCGGGTCCACCGTGCATCGTAAAATCAAAGTAGGGAGGGTTTCGCAAAGTCGCCAGCACGTACCAAGGCGCGGCAATCAGAATTATGATGAGCATTCCACTAACCAAATGCAGGCGTTTCCATATCTGGCGAGAAAATAGTTGATGAGTAAGCAGAAGATAAATCAACCCGGCCGCAACCGGGAACAGAGTGGCGATCAAACTTTTAAACAACGAGCCCGTTCCCAGGCTGGCTGCCAGAATGAATGCCCACTTGCGCGGATAAGGCTCCTCGTCATCGACGACGCGCAAAAACGCCCACATCGCCAAAGCAATCGTGAACGTGAGCATCACATCTGAAATCAGAATTCTTGTGAATAAAAAAATTCCCACACAGGTGGCCATACATAAGCCGGCATAGAAACCTGCTTTTCTCCCCAATGCCCATATACCAAAAGCGCACGCCAACAAAGCCAGTCCAATGGCAAACACGGCCACCGGAATCCGCGCAGACCAGTCATGCACTCCGAAGATTTTATAGGAGCCAGCAATCAACCAATACATCAGGGGTGGTTTCTCAAGATCGATGACCCCATCGAGACGCGCCGTTACCCAATCGCCGGAAGTCAGCATATTCCGAGCTATTTGTCCGTTCACCGCGTCTACGTCATCCATCAGTGACGGGGGCGAAATGATGCAACCCCAATAAATTGCCACTGCAAAGACCAGGACGGCTAAATAGACGTAACTATTTTTTTGGAAGAGAAGTGCCTCGTTGCCGGCCGTAGTAGAGGCGCCAGGCAGGGAGCCAGGACTGAATGAGGGACGCTGTGTGCCCAATATCTGCGGCATCAAAACTTACTACGCGCGACCCGCTCTTGCTTGTTTCTGGATTAGAGCACGCTTATTTTTTTGTTCTGATGCGTTAGCGCTTGTGAACTGTGCTTCAGATTCCGGAACGCTGAAAGGGACGGTATGCGCGCGACGAACATCGTTATGAGGACGCCGCCAGTTCACCCGCGGCCGCATGAGAGATTCATCCACACGATCGCGGTATTTCATCGCAATATTCATAAGCGAATCCAGCAGCGAGTGAGAGAGGAAATGAGGTTCCAAGCCTAGATCGAGAAGCTTGGAATGTTTCGCATTATAGTAGTGTTCTTCCGCCTCCACCCGTGGATCGGGCAAGTGATTGATGTGGACTGACACACCTAACTCTTTCGCTGCCGCTTTCACCATTTGCGCAATCTCCAGAACCGAAAATTGTTCCGTGAACTGGTTGAATACGCGAAACTCTCCGCGAGCAGCCGGATTTAGGCAGGCGATCTCGATGCAGCGCACGGTATCTCGAATATCCAGGAAGCCACGCGTCTGCCCACCCTTTCCGTACACAGTGAGGGGATGTCCCACAGCTGCCTGAACACAGAAGCGATTCAGGACCGTACCGAATATTTCGTCGTAGTCAAAACGATTGACCAGAACCTCATCGCGGGCAACGTCATCTGTGACCGTTCCATAAACAATTCCCTGATTCAGATCGGTTGCTCGCAATCCCCACACCTTGCATGCAAACATGATGTTGTGGCTATCGTGCACTTTCGAAAGATGGTAGAAAGAGCCAGCCTGTTTTGGATAGGGAACTATGTCCGTTCGGCCGTTGTGTTCAACCTTCAGGTAACCCTCTTCGATATCGATATTCGGCGTGCCGTATTCGCCCATGGTCCCGAGCTTCACCAAGTGACAGTCGGGAACAATTTCGCGAATCGCGAATACCAGGTTCAACGTTCCGACAATGTTATTCACTTGAGTAAACACGGCATGGTCACGGTCAATCATTGAGTAGGGCGCAGCGCGTTGCTCCGCAAAGTGGATAACAGCATCTGGCTCAATTTCTTTGATCGTGGAAGAGAGGAAAGCGTAGTCGGTGACGTCGCCAACAAAACAATCGATGGTCTCAGTCGTGATGTGATGCCAAGCCGCCAACCTCTCAGCCAGGGGCCGGATGGGAGTCAAGGTCGCCGTTCCCAGGTCGTGGTCCCATTGCCGCCGCACGAAATTATCAACTATCGCAACGGAATGCCCTTTGGCCGACAGATGCAAAGCGGTAGCCCATCCGCAATAACCGTCTCCGCCAAGTACGGCGATCTTCATGGATCCTCCAGGTCTTGCCTTCCTACACTGGGCTGCCGCTATGGTTCTACATCCCAGCTTTATCGTCGTACGCTACCTAATGTCAAGGATTTCTGGAGGATCGCCGGAGAATTTCCCGGCCCTTTTTCAGGTAAAATTCAGGCGCCCTACGACATTTTCGCAGGCATTCAGTGGAACCATTGCTCTCGCAAATCGACGTTCATGATCCGATCTCCGTTGTACAATCGGAAATCTTTTAATTGACCAGGTTTGACGCG
>Ga0070765_100001976_pt1 | contig 12750 bp, 10 predicted proteins | sample HubBroMetageWFT5_FD_71516 | JGI IMG/M metagenome (GOLD analysis project Ga0070765, IMG submission 71516) | Warmed and freeze-thawed soil microbial communities from the Hubbard Brook experimental Forest, New Hampshire - Hubbard Brook CCASE Soil... | ecosystem: Environmental > Terrestrial > Soil... | reverse complement strand
TCCACCCGGCGGAGAAACGACCCGTAAGTGTAGCTTTCTAGCGGATCGCCATTTACATCAAGGTACGAATAAAGGAGCTTGTTTGGGTGCTCATCTGCCAGCCTATCCAGGTGGCCTAAAATTGACGCCTTCATCAAGCAGCGATCCTCCAATCTTTATTCGAACGCAAGCCAGTACACGAAACGTCTCTCCTCAGCGAGTGGGCTGATCCGCGATTGAGTTGGAAAGTGCAGACCTGAAAGGATGCCAACGGTGAGAGTATTCGCGTATTTTCTTCCCGGAATCGGCGTCGCTCAACGCTCTGGGGAATGGATGTTTTCCTTTTTGGCGCACAAGGGCGCGAACGGGACTTGCGGAGCTCCGCCGACCTTCTATGGTCCCTTGCAGGAAGCCCGGTTCATTATGGTTCATCGACGGTTATATGTTAACAAAGCGTTACGGACAATGCCATGCGTCGTCGCTCCCATTGTTCACATAACGCAACTAGGCATCGCCCGTTCCGAATGTCCTTGATTGTCTTTGCGGCCACGCTTTAAAATTGTGCTGCGAGGCTGTCGGCACGGCACCAAGTTCGCTGAGGGTCAGCACCCCGGATGCGGCGTATGGAGCGCGTCGGGCCCAATTAGCATGACCGCGGAGGCGTCGGTGACGTTGGAATCCGAAGTGTTGATGACTCAAGAGCCGGAGACGCCGGACCTAGTACCATCGGAATCCTCAGCTGCGTCAACTACCGAACCAGTCGGTGCGTCTTCCTTTCCGAAAGTCTTACGTCGCCGTCTCGATAGGTTTTTTGCCGACCAAAACATCACCTACAAAGCCGACCGTACCATGTGGCTCAAGATCGCTGTGGGTCTGGCAGTACTAGTAGGCGCATGGATCGCTCTGTATGCCCTGCGGCCCGATTCGTGGAAGTTTGTTGCGCTCTACCTTCTAGGCGGGCTCGCGCAGACATTCCTTTTGCTGAACATCGCCCATGACAGCAATCACAACGCCATCTCGTCCCGGCCACGCGTCAACAAAACCCTGAACTATGTCTTCGATTTGTGCGGAATCAGCTCGTACATGTGGCGCATCCTCCATCATCGCGGCCATCACTCCTGCATTAACCTCACCGGCGAAGATGATGCGCTTTCGGGACGCGGCATCTTTCGTTTTACGCCCCATGAATCACGCGCGCCCTGGCACCGCTTCCAGCACGTCTACGCTCTGTTCGTATATGCGATGTTCTCTCTCGACTATGTGTTGTTCAGGGATTTCGCGAGTTTTTTCTTCCCGTCACACGATTATCTGAAACGCGCGAACCATCCTCTGCGCGAATATGCCGTTCTCATTGCCGGCAAGGCCTTCTACCTCACTTACATGCTGGTATTGCCGGTGATGGTGCTGGGGAAATCGCCTCTGCTCGTCGCCGGGGCGTTCCTCCTGGTCCATTTGTTCGTCGGTTTAGCGGTAACGCTTGTATTCCAGACGACGCATACCATTGACAGCACTTACTTTCCCACGGACCGCGGTGAATTTGACAATGGCGTCTATCACATCTTCGCGACAACGGCCGATTATGCGACGGAAAACCCGGTCGTCGGTTGGCTCGCGGGTGGCCTCAACCATCACATCGTCCATCATTTGTGCCCTTTCGTGTGCCATACGCACTATGCTCCGCTGACCAGGATTGTGAAGCAGACCGCCGCAGAGTTTGGGGTTCCTTACCGGCAGCACCCCACCATGACTCAGGCAATCCGGCACCATCTGATACTTTTGAAGCAACTGGGGAACGAAAACTGATTCTGATGATTTTATCTTTGCGTATGGCGCTGCTGCCACTTCCTGCGAATGACATGAAATCACCTGCGGTTCGCGGCCAGTATCAGGATGGCTGGGTATGAGTTCATCCACTCCCATCCCCGTTGTTTCCCGATTTCGCTGCTTCGCGGATTCTCGCGCAATGTTCCAGAATCCGGTGCGGGTTTTGTCCAGCTACGCCGAAACCTTTGGCGACACATTCCGGATCTATCTGGGTGGTCTCAAAGAAGCGACCGTTACGATTGATCCCGCTGTCATTCAGCACGTGTTAAAGACCAATTCGGAGAACTACCAGAAATCCCACATTCAAGTAAAGCGCATGGGCCACTTCCTGGGCAAAGGTCTTCTCACGACCGAGGGAGAAGCCTGGCGCACGCAGCGGCGCCTCATCCAGAAAGGCTTCGATCGAACGCAACTCGATGCGCTGTCCTCAATCATGCAGGACTCTCTTGCCGATTCGCTGCGAGATTTCGACAGACAGGCCCGTAGCGGCCCCGTGGATATCTATCCCCAGCTGATGAAAATTACCTTCGCGATGGTCGCCCGCTCGCTATTTGGCGCGCGCCTGAAGGAAGAAGACATCGATCTCGTCAGCCATACCATCTGCACCGTCCAGGAATTCATTGTTCGGCAAACTCTTCAGCCGTATCTGAATCCCTGGTTCGCCGTCTCGGGGGAACTGCGCAGGTATGAAGACATGCGCACTCGCGCGGATGCCGTTCTGCTCGAATACATCAAGAAGCGGCGCAACGAGCCGCCCGGCCAAGATCTGCTGCAGACTTTGATGGATGCGCGTTACAGCGATGGCGAAGGCATGAGCGATCAGCTCATCCTAAGTGAAAGCATGCAACTTCTCGTCGCCGGCCATGAAACATCTTCGAATGCGTTGTCGTGGCTTTTTTATCTTTTGAGCTCGCGTCCGGATTGTCTCGAAAGAGTACGGCAGGAATTTGATTCCGTGCTCGGTGAAGCGCCTCTCGGCTACGCCGACGTTCCCAAATTTGAATTTACGACGCAGGTGATTTGCGAGGGGCTCCGCCTCTACCCGCCGTTCTGGATGATTGATCGCATGGCTGTCGCGGACGACCGCGTAGGCGACCTCGATATACCCAGCGGCTCGACAGTCATTGTTTATGTGTACGGTGCGCACCACGCTCCGCGCTACTGGCAGAATCCCGAGAATTTCGATACCGAGCGTTTCACCAAAGCGAACGACAAGCTGCGCACGCCCTTCACCTTCCTTCCCTTCGGCGGCGGACCCCGAGGCTGTATCGGTGGAAATTACGCGATGCTGCAGATCCTGATGATTTTGAGCGATCTGCTCAGGAAATACGATTTTCAGCTGACTCCGGGCCAAACAATCGAAGCCCGTCCGATGGTAATTCTGCGGCCGAAGCACGGAATCCGCATGACATTCACCAATACCATTGCGCCGGCCCGTTGCATCGCATAGGAAGCCGCGGCATTGACAAGCACAAGCACTGAGTTTGGACGTCGTTCGCGACGACAATGCAAGCAAGGAGAGATGGTCCCAAAGCTTGATGATCCGAAGGCCGTCGCCATAATTCATGCGGTGTTCGTAGCGGTCGAACCGATCGCCAGAGAGAATCATCTCTCGCGCAAGACTGGCAAGCAGCCCACAAGCTGTTACGCAAGAGGCTTGAAGCGCGGGACGGTTTGAGGCAACGTGATTTTGACGCCAGGAGTCTTGACACAGTTCTGACACAGCAGAGAATCAAAATGATGTTTCGGAGTTTTCGAACGACCGCAAATGCTCTAAAACCAAATGCAGCTCCCGCAGTGCGCGTGTAGCTCGGCTGAGAGGGCGCCTGCCTTGCAAGCGCATTCGGGCGCTCCGCAGACTCCATCCTTTGCTTAAGGTTTTCAATGTTTTCAACAATTTAGGGGAATCTGCTTCTCGCTCGAAGTAACCCCCGAGGCCGCGATTACATAGGGTTTTGGTACAGTTCTGGTACAGCTGATTTTTCAAAACCGGAGATACCTGATTGCGGAGGCCTGAATCGAACTAACGAGCTTCGGCGCTTTATTTGCGCGTTTGGTCACGAGCACGTGCTCCCTTTCCTAGCGTCCCGACCCTCTGCTTAGAAGGCAGTTGCTCTTTCCACCTGAGCTACGGGTGCATCGCAGATCGTTCTCATTCTAAAGCATTCTTGGATCGAACAGAAATCCTGGAAGGGCATGCTGAGTCTCTGCAGTGACGTAGACGCTCATTGTTACTCTCGACGAGATGCCAGGTGGAGTTAGCAAGAGCGTGGCAAGAGTCCAACCAAGTGGTCGAGAAACTTGCCACGTACTGCTGAACACCCGATCTGCGCTAAAAGAGGAACTTGAGAGCGACTTGTGAAATGCGCGGCGGTGCGGCTTTCACGACCTTGCCGAATGTCGCGTCGTTGATGTTTCCATCGACAGAACCACTTCCGTCGAACTGCGCATGATTAAACGCATTGAATGCTTCGAAGCGAAATTCGAGAGATTTGCCTTCCTTCAATTTGGTGAGTTTGTGAAGCGCCGCGTCAAAGTTATTTACTCCAGGTCCGTAGAACGGCCTACGTGGCGCATTTCCTTGAGTGCCGAGAGCATTCGGTCTGAACAGCGCAGTGTTGAAGTATGGTTGTCCGTTTCGAGGGTTGTGGTTGATATCGAGGTTCCCCGGAGCGATGTTGGGCAGATCGATGCTCACCGAGTTGATGCCGTTGTTCTGCGCGTCGACGAGAAAATTGTCGCCATTGCTGGCCAGGGTTACGGGCAAGCCTGTCGCGAACCGAGTGATCCCCGATATTGCCCAGCCTTCGGTTAAGCGATTCCTCACACGAAATAGTTTTTCAACCGGTATTTCGTAGTTATAGCTAAAAACGAAATTGTGCTTGATGTCGTAGGCGGAGATTCCGTACTCCGCCTGGGAATTGAACGGGTTCACCTGCTCCTGCAGGTTCGAGGAGTCATCTAGCGACTTCCCGTAGGTGTAGCTCGCCAACATGGTCAGACGGCCGCTGGTGTGCTTTAGCGTCAAATCGAGTGCGTTGTAATTTGAATTGCCTATGTTCTTAAAATACGCGTCAGTACCGATGGTGTTGGGGAAGCCGGCCAGATTGCGCGTGCCGTTCACGATCGTTCCATCGGCCCGGGTGTAAACGAGATTCTCACCGAATGGCCCGCACGCTGGACTGCCGGGGGCCACGTCCTGCGGCTGACTGAGGCTGAGGCAGAGGGCTGGGTTTCCCGGATTTGCTTCGACCACGGTTAAGAGATGGCGACCCAGCGCGCCTACGTAACCCGCGCTCACCATTGTGTTCGCAGTGATTTGACGCTCGACCGTGAAGTTGAGCGCCATGGAATAGGGTGTCGGGTTTTTGTAGAAGTAGCTCACCGCCCCGCTGATTGGCGTGTAGCGAGCCCAGGGAACATTCGGATCTGGATTCGACGGCGAGTGGCCAAAAGCGGGCACTTGAACTGGAAATTGTTGAAGGAACTGCGTTCCAGTGAGCGCACCGACGAAGGGCGTAGCCATCTCTGGAGGCTCCGGACTCGTGTACGTCAGGCCATAAGGCGGATTTCCTGTCGGGTAAGCGATCGTCAGACCTTCGATCGAGGTAAAGAATCGGCCCGCGCTAGCACGGATGCTGGTCTTCCCGGGTCCGCCCGTCAGTGCCCCCAAGAAACCTTCCGACCAGTTCGGTGAGTAGGCGAGGCCGAGGCGCGGAGAGAAATCGTCCATCGGCGTATAGGCCAGCGTCGAAGGCAGCGCGTGACCATTTGGCAAACGATCCCCAGGCACCAGGTAACCGAGCGGCGCGCCGGGAAACGTCTGTGACTCTACGCCGGCAATCAAAGTCGTTCCTTGATTGTGTTCTTCGGACCATCCACGAATGTAGTCCCAGCGCAGGCCGTAGTTGACGGTCAGATTGGAACGCACGCGCCAGCTATCCTCTGCAAAGATTCCGCCCGTCGCGGAATGCTCGTGAAACGGCGGAGAAGATTGTTGCGAGTAGAAGTCTGGCAGGCCCAGCAGAAAATCCGCGAAACCATTGCCGGTGCTCTGAGCGCCTGATCCAAAGAAAGAGAACGTGCCGTTGGCAACCAGGTCCGGAGCTTGCTTTACCCCATACCAGATGTATTGCGCGCCAAACTTCAGAGTGTGATTGCCAGTTACCTTCGAGACGGTGTCGCCGAAATCGAACGTGTTATTAACCTGCGCGACGAAGAAGGGATTCGTGCCCACCGCAAAAGAGTTAAAGTACAGCGTCTCAACTCCAGCAAACTGCGGGAAACCTTGCTGAATTCCTTGCGGGCCTGAAGAAATTCCTTGGTCTGCGAGGCTGACACCCACGCCACCTTTGGGAACGCCGAGGTTGTTGTTCAACCGAATGTAGCCGACGTGCGCTTCATTGACGAGACTCGATCCGAATGTTTTGGTATCACTCAGTACGATCATCTGGTCCCTGCCCGATGAGAGCGCGTCAAATGCGCCGTTTGGACCGGGAAGAGTGGCGCCACCGAAGCCGCTCGGGTATGGGTTGTCGAGATTGTAGTTGTCTGCGAAATAGTAGGCTGAAAATGTCCCGTATCGCGCGGTGTTGAGCTCGATTCGCGCAGAACCTTTATCGTCGTTGAGGCGGAGTTTATTTGCTTCCGACGAAAACTCACTTGTCCCGAGATTGGGGGTGGGAATGAATTGCAGCATCTTGCTTGCCGGAACCGCGATGGCCGCCTGGGGAATCTTGGCACCTGGAAACACGCACTGGGTATCGGAGGCACATCCCGGCGTGTAGAACGGCTCGCCGACTGTAACGCCGTAGCCCAAGCGGCTCGCGAGAGTCTGCGCCAAGAAGGCGCCGTTGACTTTGCCTGTGAGCGTATTCGCGGAATCGGAGAAATCACCATTCCGATTCGCTAAAGACGGCACGCTCACAATTCCTGTCTCGACACCCTGGACGGTTCGCTGTCCCTGGTAGTCGGCAAAAAAGAAAACCTTATCCTTTTTGATCGGCCCTCCAAACGTTCCGCCAAACTGATTCTGTTGAAAAGTTGAGCGCGCGGGATCGAAGAAGCCGCGCGCATCGAGAGCGGTGTTGCGAAGGAACTCGAATACATCACCATGGAACTGGTTTCCGCCCGACTTGGTCACGACGCTGACTAGCCCGCCGCTGTAATTCCCATACTCGGCATCCGCATTGCTGGTCACAATACGGAATTGCGCGATCGAATCGAGATTGGGAATGATTCCGGCCTGTTGGCCGATGGTTTCCTGCACGCTTACACCATTGAGCGTGAAACCATTCGCTGATTCACGCTGGCCGTTGATCGAGAACTGCCCGGTATCTCCGTTGCCCGCCACGGGAACCGTTCCAAAGCCTCCGCCCGACGTGCTGTTTCCAGCGCCACTCGTCGTCAGAGGAGTGACTCCCACCTGCATCGCAAACAAATCTGTATAACTGCGGCCATTCAAAGGAACGCTGGTGACCTGTTTGCTGTCGATGACCTGACCGAGTTGAGTGTCCGAAGTTTCCACCCGAGCCGCGCCTTCGTTTACGGTTACGGTCTGGTTCTGGTCGCTGACTTGCAGCGTCACATCAACAGTCAGGGCAGCGTTTATATCAATTGCGAGGCTCCTCGTCTTATTTGGCTTAAAACCATCTGCAGTGACGTCAATCTCATATTGGCCAACGGGCAGAACGGGGAACGAGTAGCTCCCCTGCTCGTCGGTTTTCGTCGTCTGCTTCACTTGGGTCGCAGTATTAACCGCAACAACCGTAGCACCTGCGATCACGGCGTTCGTCTGGTCTTTCACTGTCCCGGTGATTTTTCCGCCGACATCCGCCCACGCCGCAGTTAGCTGAAATAAAACCGACAGTGCAACCAATAGGGTCGTTCTTACGGTGGGTTTCACATCCCACTCTCCTTTGCCTTTAACCAGGCTTGTGATTTATCGAAATTTCCTCCCGCTGAGCCACAAGCGCATAACGGGTATTCATCGCTCGGCTCCGCGATTTCTTTCTCGCCGATGCTCGAAACCGTCGCTGGATTTTCGCGAGCATCCGGCTCAAAAGCGGTGACCGCGGGATCAATCCAGATCGAAATGAGCGGACCCTTTCCGTCGTCACGCAGCGGTACCCAGACTCTGTACAGGCCCGTGCGACTGATGAAACCTGCGAAATTGCTCTTGAGATTCGTCATGTCTTCTTCCTCCCGAACGGCACACCCCTAGTGTCCTCGACCCCAACGTGCATGGTCTCGCCGCAATCAGGAGTTTCTAGGTGGGAGGCTTCTTGCAGAGTGATGGCGCTCCCACTCGCTCGAGTTAATGTGTTCCGCGCGAGCGAGCGGGAAGGCGGAAAGATTGCCGTCTTCTATGCTGACTCGTCGCGGACCTTCGGGACGTTGCTACTACCCGGAGGTTCGGGTTCTTGGACTAGATTTTCCATCTGCCTTTCTTTCTCGGGCTCTTCTTCGGCCCTCTCTTTTGATATCCCTACCCAGGTAGGGTAGTCAAGCAAAATCTCTCATTTACCTGGAAAAAGCTGTCAAGATTTCGTAAAGAGCAGCGCAGCGGACCGACAAGCAGGAGCCTGGTGACAGCTGCCAGCGACGACGCACTCTGTGCTGACGCACGTTCCCGCTGCGACCGTTTTCACAGTGACTTTCACATTCCACCTCTCCCGGCTATTGAATTAGGCGTTCGATTCGTCACCGATCACCCGCTCCAATAATCCCTTCGCTGCCCTCCAATTCGGACACGATTTCCCAACGGATCGTCGTGACGCCGGGTTCAAGCGACAGGCGCGTAACGATCTGCTCGAGAAGATCGTCCTTCCGTCCCACAGTTTTCACCTGCGCTCTAACTCTCACGCGATCCGTTTCCTCATCCTCGCTATGAAGGGCGTACAGCAATAGATGAGTTCGGTTAATGTTCTCAAGTAGGAGCGCGCGAATATGCCCTTCGTCGGAAGTGCGGCACACGCATTCTACGAGGTACAAAACAAGCTCTTCTTGCGCTTCAACGGGAACGCGGTTCATCCCCTGTGCGAGCGGACGAAGCAGGACATTGGCGGCGAGAATCGCCATGGTTCCTAGCAACGAAAAGGTCGCATAGCCCAGGCCCGCGAGCGTACCGATAGCAGCAGTGCACCAGAGCGTCGCTGCGGTATTCAGACCCCGAATGCTGAAGCCGTCTTTGAGAATTACGCCTCCGCCGAGGAACCCGATTCCAGAAACGACGTAGGCGGCGACCCTTCCCTGGCCGTCGCCACCAATCAGGCCACCCATCATCACGAACATGGCTGAGCCCATCGCCACCAGACAATTCGTACGCAGTCCGGCTGTGCGCTGCCGCCACTGTCGTTCGGCGCCTACCAGTGCCCCAAGCGCGAGCGCGATAATCAGGCGAATTGCAAATTGGTGCCAGGGCATTTTGTTTTCTCCTTTCGCCTCGCTATTTCAAATGCTTGAACAACCCACCGAGATCCGATACGTGATAGAGCAGCATAATGGTCATCAGGAGGAGATACCCGCGCAGCGCCATCAATGAGAGCTTTACGCTTGCCGTCATGCGCATAGGCATTAAGCTTGCTGTGTTCACTTTTGCTTCGGGAGCGTCATCGAGCGGATGAACCACCTGGAACGACTCGTGCTCGTTCCATCTGTCTGTCATACGGACCATGTTTGCTTTCATGTTGTTCTCCTATCGAACCAAGTAGATACGTCTCAAGCGGACGGAAAGAGATTCGGTGCAATTACCTGCGCTGCCAGGATCAGAGAAAGCGCGAACAGGACGATGATGATGGTCCAGTTCACCCAGTTGTTCCATCGCTTGTTGCTGAATTTTTCGCCGAGCATCTCTTTGTCGTTTAGCAGGAGCTGGAGAAAGATGATCGCGCTGGGCAGCATCAAGCCCGCCAACACCTGCACACTGACGATCATCAGCTGGAGGGGTGCCCCTGGAATCAGAACGATAGCAGCTGCGGCGGCCACGCTAAGGACGTAAGCGGAATAGAAACCCTTTGCTTTGCGGACAGGCAGTTCGAGGCTATGCGGCCAGCCTTTAACTTCGCCGTATGCCCAGGCGCTCGAAAGCGAAACAGCAGTCGTGCCGAGTACTGCCGCGTTGATCATCAGCAACAGCATGCCCGTTCGGATCGCTGGCCCTGCGAATGCTGTCAAGTCAACCGCGGTCTGCGCCGGGTCACTAAAGCCGATCCCGTGCGTCAGGGCAGCGTTGCCGGCGAGCATCATGCAGCCGGCCACAATGATCGTGAAGCAGGCGCCGATAAACGTATCGAGCCGCGCCCACTTGAGATCGGAAAAGCGCAACCGCTTGTCCGCTACACAGCTTTGCTGGAAAAAAAGCTGCCAAGGAGCGATCGTCGTGCCGACGATTGCGATCACGAGGAAGACGAGGCTTGCGGTGACTCCTCCCATCGGAACAGTTGGCAGCAGGGTGTTGTGAACGATCTCACCCAGCGGTGGCCTCAACTTGAACGCAATAAATAGCCAGGCGACATCTAAAAGGCAAAGGAAGATCACCATGCGTTCCCAGCGGCGATAGCTCCCCGTCAATACCAGCGCGATCAGAGCGATTGCCGCCAGCGGCACTCCAATCTGTGGCGCGACATTCATTTTGCTCAAAGCCAGCGAAATCGCGGCAAATTCCGTCACAAGCGTCAGGAAGTTGACGAGCTGCAAATCGATGAGAGAGAAGCGGCCCCACCACGGGCCGAATCGCTCGTAAATCATGGTGGCGTGCCCCTTGCCCGTAGCAATTCCCAAGCGGACGACCATCTCTTGAACGAAATAAGTGACCGGCAATAGAAGGAGCAAGATCCACAGGAGGTGGGTGCCATACTGCGCGCCAGCCTGGGCGTAAGTCGAAACCGCACCCGCATCGTTGTCTGCCTCCATGACAATCAAGCCGGGGCCGAAAACAACCAGGAACGTAAGTACACCGTGGACCCACTTGGAATGCACAACGCGACCACGAACAGCATGTTGTTCTGTATCTACTGTCGCGGATAATGGCATTAAGACTTTTTCTTCCATGATCCTTCTCCGCTCTTCGCCAGGCCCGAGATCGACATCGAGCAAAAATCCATGAAAAGTCCCCAGGGTTGGAACCCCCGGACAGACCACCATGGCGATCGGACACGCCCATCCACTCAAGGCGGACAGACGGTTGCCTTTCGTTCATTCAGTTGTCGGGTGGAGATCTTTACGGAGACAGCAGAGATCCCACTCGCTCGTGTTAGTTCGTTCCGCGAGAGCGAGCGGGACATTCAGGAGTGTGTTGCGCTACGCTCGCCGGTCGCGGAGGCCCAGGTGGTTGCTACTACCTGGAGGTTCTGGTTCTTTCGTTGGATTTTCCATATATAATCAGCTTATCCTCTTTGGCCGTACCGTACCGGCCCAGGGTTGGATACCATACCCCTACTGGGTAGTCAAGGACAAATGTCGCATACATCAAGAGAAAAGTTGGATTTGGTCAATCGGACGAAGAAAGTCATCGGGCAACTGGAGGCTATTCTGCGTGCTCTCAACGACGACGAACAGTGCGCAGAGGTCCTGCAAAGGCTCGCGGCAGCCAGGGGATCCATCAACAGCCTCATGGGCGAACTCATGGAAGACCACATCCGCAACCATATGCCGAGGAACAGCAAATCGTCTGAAGAAGCCGCCGACGACCTCATAGGTATTGTGCGCACCTACCTGAAATAGCCGACAAACCATCGCTCCTTATGCCAGTCAGCGTCACTTCCGCGACTTTCGTTCCGGTGGTCGGCCATCGTTGTTCTCTGGCTACAGGGCCATTTGATAGATGGGACGGGGTTCGGTATAGCTTCGGTACAACTCAGGGTGAGATTTCAGGAGAGAGAATCCGTAAGCGACGCTCAGCAAAAGCTTTCTAAGATTTGCCTTCTTTGTTAGAAGCACGAGGTGCAAAAATCCAAGTGCCGCTTCAGGTGCCGCTTGCGGAGGAGCGCGTCCTATATCTCGCTCTTGAACTGGACCGACAGTGGACTGAAAACTGCGAAAATTCGGTTTCTCGACCAAACCAGTTCGACGATGAGATTGTGAATCTGCTCGAGAGTAGCCCCCGTCAGGCCCGACAGGATAAACTTCGCAATCAAAACGGTCGGCTACGTGCCGGGCGCCGAGCGGCCGACAACACGTACCAGAAGATCAAACGCGCCACGGGCTCGTCGACGTTCGAGGTGCGCGCATACGGCGTCAACAGGCTGCCGTTCTGGTCGTTCCCTTCGACAGCGTCGTTCCCGTCGCAGAAGAAGTTTGTTGTGGCTGTGGTCGAATTCTGAGTGAAAACCTTCTGAATTCGCCTGCCCCCTCCCACTTCCGGTAAGCATACATTTAAGAAAGGAACAGTCGGTGGAGCGAGCACGTTGGCTACTTAGGCGCCTGAGCGCGCTGCAATTCCAGATAAAACTTCTGCAGTGTAAAGAAGGCTTCCTTCTTCTCACCACGATCGGAGATAAGTCCCTTGCGGTTGAAATAATCCTCAAAACGAGGGAGGGTTCGACGTGGACTACGAAAGTCCTTAAGAACCCACGGTGTCATTCCGCGAAGAAAGGGAATGCGCCTTATCATGGCGATCTGGTGCTCGTAAAGATTTTCCTGATACTCCTCGGTCCACCGTGTCGAGGCGCTGCCGTGATCGCCATACAGTGCATCGCCTCCGAATTCACTCATGATCAGGGGCTTGCCGTACTGTGAGATCCAATCCATCGAGTCCGCATCCTCGGGGCGACCGGTATACCAGCCAATGTATTCGTTGTTGCCGAGCACATCCAGATCGCTCGCGATTGGATCATTAATACGGACGGTCGTGCGATTCCCCTCCACCTTTTCAGTAGATTGAAGAGCGGCAGACACCAGGCGCGTGGGGTCGGCGGAGTGCGCATGCTGAATGAGTTGCCGCAGGAA
>Ga0070765_100001972_pt1 | contig 12758 bp, 13 predicted proteins | sample HubBroMetageWFT5_FD_71516 | JGI IMG/M metagenome (GOLD analysis project Ga0070765, IMG submission 71516) | Warmed and freeze-thawed soil microbial communities from the Hubbard Brook experimental Forest, New Hampshire - Hubbard Brook CCASE Soil... | ecosystem: Environmental > Terrestrial > Soil... | reverse complement strand
TCAACGGCGCCCTGCGCAAGCCGGCGGTGGCATCGGTCGCCGGCGGCCGCCAGGGCGGCGGCGCCGTTCTCACCCCGATGGGGGAACGGGTCATCGAACTTTACCGTTCCATAGAGGGCATCGCGCGTTCCTCGGCCCGCGAGGAGTTTCGAGCCGTCAGCAAGCTGGTGCGCAGAGGAAAAAAGGCGCGAGCCTAGTATACGGCCGGGAATAGCGCCGCCGCCGGCAGGGGCTCCCCCTTTTCCCCCGATCATGCGTCCGTCGCGCTGTGTCCGCGATCATCCCTCCCTCATGGGGAGGCCATCGCATGTGGTTTGTTGTCGCCGCGAGCGCTGCTTTCTCATCCCTCCCCGCGAGGGGAGCGACTGTCTTGGAAATCAAGCGGTTTGCCATGGCTGATTGTCTCTCAGAATGGCGTTGAGGATGGTTAGAAGTTTGCGAGCGACTGCAATCAGGGCGACCATCTTTGGCTTTCCGGCCGCGACGAGACGATCAAAGAAGGCCTTCAGGCGGGGATTGTGCTGTTTGGCTACCATCGCACCCATGAATAGGGCGGTACGCACGGCGGTACGGCCACCGCCTATGAAGCTCCTGCCGCGCCATTGGCCGGACTGGCGCGTGAAGGGAGCAAGACCGGCGAGCGCGGCAATCTGCTTGCGGCCGAGCTGCCCGAGTTCGGGTAACTCGGCGATCAGCGTCCGCGCGATCACCGGTCCAACACCAGGCACAGACGCGAGCAAGTCCTCCTTCTCGCGCCAAGCCGGAGAGCCGCGCACTGCATCGTTGATATCGGTATCGACGCTCGTGAGCTCTTTCTCCAACGCCTTGATGAGCCGCGCGATGCTCTTGCGCAGACGCGGGATTGTCATCCGCTTCTCGCGCTGACGTTCGGCTCCCATCATCTCAAGGATCTGCCGCCGGCGCGCTACCAAATCAGCCAACAACCGTGTGGCTTCGTCAGGTAAGGGACGCGGCTCAGGCTTCGTCGCCTCGGCAAAATGGGCGATGACGGCGGCATCGATGGGATCGGTCTTGGCCCGCTGCCCAAGCGCCTTGGCGAAGGCCCGGACTTGGGCCGGATTGACGACGACGATCGGCAATCCCGCCGCAGACAATGCCGCCGCCACGACAGTCTCGAAGCCGCCGGTCGCTTCCAACGCGATGACCCGCGGCGAAAGCGCTTGCAGTCGGACCGCCAGCGACTCCAACCCCGCTGGATTGCGCTCAACAACAAACTTCTCTCCACTCGGACGCACAGCGACGTCGAGCCGATCCTTAGAAACGTCGATACCGACGAAGATGTTTTCCATGTCGACCCGTCCTTGCCTAAGCGGGCTTCGCGCATTGCGGCCCTGGCGACTGTTCGGGTTCGCTGGAACAACGGGCGGGGTACCTAGCTCCCCTCCGGCCTTTAATGACCTTTGGTGCGTCGGACGCCCGCCCGCCACCGCGACAGCTACATTACGCGAGTCGCGGCCAGGCAAGTTACAAGGGTGCCGCCCGCCAGGGCGGCGGGTGGGGTCCTCGCTCAACGGAAGCTGGCGTGGTTGGCAAAAAAGAGAGATGAGGCCGGCGCGAGAGACCCCCACCCGACCGCCTACGGCGGTCACCCTCCCCCTGCCGGGGAGGGATAAGCAAGCGGCGCCTGTGGTTACAACGGGCCACCAACCCTCGACATCCTCACGGCGCGATGGCATTCAGGGCGCGGCCAGCAAAATTTGGATCGAGACTTAGGTCAGGACTTGGACCATGGGTGTCAAAACCTTCCTCGTGCGGTTCTTCACCTGGTGGAACGGTGAGACCATCGGGACTGCGGTCTGGACCTGGCGGTTCGGGGAGCACGTCGGCAACGACGCGCAGGGAAATCGCTACTACCGCACCAAGGGTGGCAAGATCGATCCTGCACTCGGCTTCGAGCGCCGCTGGGTCCTCTATAATGGTATTGCGGAGGCCTCGAAGGTCGGCCCGGAGTGGCACGGTTGGCTGCATCACACCTTCGACCTGCCGCCGACCGAGGAGACGGTGACGCCGCGGTCGTGGTGGAAACCGCACCGCCCAAATCTCACCGGCACGCCCGACGCCTATCGGCCCTCCGGTTCGACGCTCGCGCACGGACACCGCCCGCCGGCGACCGGCGATTACGAGCCGTGGTCGCCGGGGCAGTAACCGTCCAGCTTCGACGTCGAACCCGCGCCCGAACGCCAGCGACCAATCACCACGAGCATTCAAGGCGCCGCATCGCGGCGGCGAAGGGCGTGCATGCGTGCGGGACTCTGGCTGTTCGTATTGCTGATGTTTTACCTGCTCGGGGGCGTGGCTTCCTGCAGCACGTTCGTGATCGCGGATCAGATCACGGGGATCCAATCCCACGTCCTGCTCGGCAAGGTGCGCGACGGCATGACGCCTGACGAGGTCGAGGCGATCATCGGACGGCCGTCGGAATATCAGCAGCATTACGCGTGCATACCGGACTGCGGTCCGTTCAGTCAGAACTGGACGGTGCAAGGCCATCGGCTCGAGGTGATCTTCGACCAGAGCGGACACGCGACGCAGCGCTTCACCTACCCATCGGAGCCCGGCGCGGTGAGCCGGTTCTTCCGATGGGTTTTCCTGTGGTGGCTTCCCGACTTCGACTGACGGGCGGCATCAAGCGCCGCACGCGCGGCGCTTAACTAGCCTTTTGGTGGAGCATGATCTTTTTCCGAAAACCGGTATCCACTTTTCGGGATCATGCTCTGGTCAGTCGCAGACCCGTACGCGCGAGCGCTCCCAGTGAAAGCCGTCCCAATAGGGCCGGCCCAGCGCCCAGTAGCACGACGGCCCGTCATTGCCCGGCGGTTCGTAGGCGGGGCCCTCGTAGGCCGCGCCTTGGACGGTGTGCGGGCCGATGACAGCGCCGAGGATGGCGCCGGCGGCAAGTCCGCCGATGATGCCGGCTGCGACGTCGCCGTTGCCCGCCTTCGCGGTGACGGGAGCGGCGGTTGATGCGGCGAGGACGACGATCGCGGTCGCCGCGATTGCGATGAACTTTTTCATGGAAGCGCCTTTCCGAGCGCTGCCGGCGAAGTGGGGATTTCGATTTGCCACTTGGGCCCGATCACAGCGCTGCTGTGCTCTTGTTCGATGCAGAGGCTAGGGCGACGCGACTGAATGAGGTCTGAATACCGCTGTGACGCGGTGTTCATGTTCGGCGAGATGATGTGAGGCAGGGCCCTGCCACCAGCGATCATCCCTCCCCGCGAGGGGAGGGTCCGCGCCCTGAAGTCGGGCCTGCCCGACTTCAGCAATATAAATGGCTGAAATCGGAAACATCCGATTTCGGCGCGCGGGGGTGGGGCGAACTCTCGCCGCGAGATATGAGCGACGATGATTTTCGGAAGAACGAGAAGCGACCCCACCCGGCGCGCTGCGCGCGCCACCCTCCCCGAAGCCGGGGAGGGATGTCTTGCCCGCTGTTCTTATTTCAAGACCAGATCGAGCTGCAGCGCTTCGTTGAAATCGACCGCGGCATGCGCCAGGCCGCTCGACGCCGACTGGGCGTCTCCGCTGACGGCGTAGAAGCGCTCGCCGATGACGCCGACGGCCATGCCATGGCGCTGGTGCGGCATCGAGGGGAGCAGCTGCCAGCGGTTGAGCGCGGGGTCATAGACCTCGACCTCCTTGAACGCCATAAGCGCGCGCCGGTCCTGGCCTTCGCCGCCGGCGACGATGATCTTGCCGTTGTAGACGACGCCGCTGATGGCGCTGCGCGCGGTCGGCATGCGATCACGGCCGACCCACAGGTCGGTCGCGGGATCATACATCTCGACGATGTCGATGTTGTTGGTCGGGCCGGTGATGAAGGCCGATCCGAGACGCCCGCCGATCGCGTAGATCTTGTCGCCGACGGCGGCGAGCGCGTGGTGATTGCGCGCCACCAGCATCGGGCGACGCGCGCGCCAGGTGTCGGTCGCGGGGTCGTATTCCTCCACCGTCGCCAGCACGTTCTGTGGCCGCGAAGGATGAATGCCGGCTTCGGTGACGCCGGGCAGCGAGGCGACGCCGCCGGTGACGTAGATCTTGCCGTTGACGACGGCGGCACTGGCGGCGCCGCGTTTGGTCGGCATCGGTGCCAGCGGCTTCCAGGTGTCCGCCGCCGGGTCATATTCCCAGGCATTGTTGAGCGGGTCCCAGGCGGGCGGTGCGCCCTCCGGCAGCTTGAAGCCGCCGAACGCATAGATCTTGTCGTTGAGACTTGCGAAGGCGACGTGGTGCGAGGGGAGCGCCATCGGCTTCTTCTGCGTCCACGCGTTGGTCGCGGGGTCGAATTCGTAGACGAGCGCCTTTGGCTTCCACGCGGGCCCGAGGCCGCAGAACACGTACAGTTTGCCGTTGGCGGTTGCGCCCAGCACTTCTTCGGAGCCGTCGGGGAAGGGCGTCAGGGTCGTCCAAGGATTGGCGGCGGTCGGTGCGGTGGGTGCTGGTGCCTGGGCGATCGCTGGGCCGTCCCAGACCGCGATCAAAGCCAACATGGTGGCAGCGAATATTGCGCGGTCAGCCCGCACCGACTTGAGCATGAAGGTCCTCCCTCGATTTTTGTCGCATTCCGACCGCACATGGACGGCGGTGGTGAACGCCCCCGGATAACACCTTAAATCATAGTTGGTGTGACGTTGTGCCTGCAACGGCGTCGCGGACCTGGCCCTTTCCCCGCCGCATTCCCCGTGTTAACCCGGGCTGGCCTTACGGGGTGCGCGCCCCGTCCCCGCTCTTAGCCGGAACACAGGCCGTAATGCTCCGAATTCATCTTTGCGCTGCGACAATAGCCCTGCTTGGCCTTGCCGTTAGCGCCGACCAGAGCGCGGCGCAATTCGGTGGCCTGTTCGGCGGTCCGCCACCGCGGCCGCCGTCGGGCGTACCCAACCGGGCGTCGCCGGGGGCGCCCGCGCAACCGTTGCAGCCGTCCCCTCCGCCGCAACAACAGCCCGATTTCGGCACGCAAAACAGCGGTGCTGCCGCCGTCCAGTCGCAGCCATTGCCGCCGCCCGGATCCGCCCCACCGGCTGGTCAGCCGCCGGTTGCGGGCTTGCCGCCGGGGCAACGCCAGCCCCTGCGCGGCTCGGTACCGGGAGCTGCCACCACAGCGCCGCAGCCAAGCGATGACGGCGTCGTGGAATTGCCGACGCAAAAAATCGCCAATCCGACGGCCGTCTTCTCCGGCCTCGACAAGGTGACCGGCCGCATCATTTCCTTTGATTCCGCGATCAACGAGACGGTGCAATTCGGTGCGCTGCAGGTGACGCCGCGCGCCTGTTACACGCGCCCGCCGACGGAGACGCCGAACACCGATGCCTTTATCGAAGTCGATGAAGTGACGTTGCAGGGGGAGGTGAAGCGCATCTTCAGCGGCTGGATCTTCGCCTCGAGCCCTGGATTGCATGCCGTCGAGCATCCGATCTACGACGTCTGGCTCACCGACTGCAAAGGCGGGGCCTCGACCGTCGCGAGTGCGACGCCGACCACACCAGCACCGGCCGCGCGTACGCCGACGACGCCAGCGACCGGCGCGCAGCGCCCAACACCCGCACCGCCGCGCCAACAAGCGAGACCGGCGCCGCCTCCGCCGGCGACACCACCGCGATTATGATGCCTTGACGGCGTGCGTGAGCGCGTCCTCGCCCGAAACCGATCCATCGCTCGCCAGGCGGGCGAAATCGGCTTCTCCGATCAGGGCTTCCGCCAGCACCTTGTGGTATTGGCGCCGCGAGAGCTCGATGGCGCCGAATATTTTCAAGTGATCCGTCACGAACTGGGTATCGAGCAGCTTGTAACCGCCGGCTTTCAGCCGTGCGACGAGATGCACGAGCGCGATCTTGGACGCGTCGCGCGCGCGGTGGAACATGCTTTCGCCGAAGAATGCGCGTCCGAGACTGACGCCATAGAGGCCGCCGACCAATTCATCGCCGTCGTAGACTTCGACGGTGTGGCAGTGGCCGATGTCGTAAAGGCCGCGATACAGATTGCGGATGCGCGTATTGATCCAGGTGCGCGCGCGACCTGGCCCCGCTTCGCCGCACCCGGCAATGACGGAATCGAAGTCGCGGTCGGCAACGACCGTAAAGGGGTTTCGGCGGACCGATCGCGCGAGGCGTGTCGGTACGTGAAAGCCCTCGAGCGGAATGACCCCACGCCGTTCCGGCTCGATCCAGTAGAGAGCGGGATCGTCGGCGCTTTCCGCCATCGGAAAAATGCCGCAGGCATAGGCCTTCAGCAGAACATCCGGCGTGATCTCGACGAGGGCGGTTTCACGGCTGGCCATGGTTCATCGCGTTCCAGTGCCTGACTTGCTGAGCTTGCCGCAACATCGGGGGAACTTCAAATCGGCAGGATCACGACGGTGTCCACGGTCCGGTTTCGGTGTCCATCCCGCCGCTTGCAAGAAATTGTTCGAGCCAATGAATGTGATAATTGCCGTCGAGAATATCCTTGTCGCGCACCAGCGCCCGAAACAGCGGCAACGTCGTCTCGATACCATCGACGACGAATTCATCGAGCGCGCGCTTGAGCCGCATCAGACATTCCGCGCGTGTCTTGCCATGGACGATCAGCTTCCCAAGCAGGGAGTCGTAGTATGGTGGGATGACGTAGCCTTGATAGACCGCGGAATCGATGCGAACGCCCATGCCGCCGGGCGGGTGGTAATGCACGATCTTGCCGGGCGAGGGGCGAAACGACACCGGGCTTTCAGCATTGATGCGGCATTCGATGGCGTGTCCGTGGAACGTCACGTCTTTTTGTTCGATCGAGAGGTCCGCGCCGTCGGCCACCCGGATCTGCTCGAGCAGAAGATCGATGTCGGTGATCATCTCGGTTACGGGATGTTCAACCTGAATTCGGGTATTCATTTCGATAAAATAGAAATCGCCGTCCTCGTAGAGGAACTCCACAGTACCGACGCCGAGATATTTGATGTCGCGCATCGCCTTGGCGACGGTCTCGCCGATCTCGTCGCGGGCGGCGAGATTGAGCGCGGGGGAGGGGCTCTCTTCCAAAACCTTCTGGTGCCGGCGCTGCAGGGAGCAGTCGCGCTCGCCGAGATGGATGGCGCGGCCACGGCCGTCGCCGATCACCTGGATCTCGATATGCCGCGGCCGTTGTAGATACTTTTCGATGTAGACGGCGTCGTCGCCGAAAGCGGCGCGCGCTTCGGTGCGCGCGGTTGCGAGCGCCATCGACAAATCGCTCTGCGCATGGGCCACTTTCATGCCGCGTCCGCCGCCGCCGGCGGCTGCTTTCACCAGCACCGGAAATCCGATTTCGCGCGCAATCGCGAACGCGTCGCTGTCAGTGGTGATGCCGCCGTCCGATCCCGGTACGACCGGAATTCCGAGGCGTTTGGCTGTCCGCTTGGCTTCGATCTTGTCGCCCATCAAGCGAATATGTTCCGGCTTCGGCCCGATGAAATGAATGCCGTGATCCCCGAGGATTTCGGCAAAGCGCGCGTTCTCCGACAGAAAGCCGTAGCCGGGGTGAACCGCATCGGCGCCGGTGATCTCGCAGGCGGCCAGTAATGACGGGATGTTGAGGTAGCTGTCCTTCGCCGCGGGCGGGCCGATGCAAACGCTCTCGTCGGCCAAGCGTACATGCATGGCGTCTTCGTCCGCCGTCGAGTGGACGGCAACGGTCGCGATGCCGAGTTCTTTGCATGCGCGCAGGACCCGGAGCGCGATCTCGCCGCGATTGGCGATCAATATTTTTTCGAACATCGCGTCGGTCCGGCTGGCGCCCGTCTTGCTCGCATCATTCAATGATCATCAGGGGCTCACCGAACTCAACCGGCTGCCCGTCTTCGAAGAGGATCTGCGTTACGGTGCCCGAACGCGGCGCCGGAATTTGGTTCATCGTCTTCATCGCCTCGATGATCAGAAGCGTGGCGCCGGCCTTCACGCTGCTGCCGACCTCGACAAAAGCCTTGGCGCCAGGCTCCGAGGCGCGATAGGCGGTCCCAACCATCGGCGACGCTACGACGCCGGGATGTTTGGCGAGATCGACGACATTGGTCGGCACGGGCGAGGATCGCAGCGGCTCAGCGGCGGCCGAGGAGCCATATGACATGACCGCTGCGGGCGCGCCCACCGATCGCGCTACGCGGACCCGCAAGCCGGCGCGCTCGACCTCGATTTCGGCGAGCCCGGTCTCTTCAAGGAGTGCCGCAAGCGAACGGACCACGTCATCGTGGGGTTCGGGTGTCGCCTGCGACGCCTCTCGTTTCTTGTCTGGTATATGGTCAGATGTTTTGGGCGCGCGCGCCACGTCGCTAGTCCTTCTTTGCCCCGGCCATGGCCGCGAGCCCCGTGATCGCGAGCGCGTAGCCTGCAATGCCAAAGCCGCAGATCACGGCCCTCGCTGCTTTGGAGACGTAGGAGTTGTGCCGAAAATCCTCGCGCGCGTGAATGTTGGTGATGTGTATCTCGATCACCGGAAGTTTCACCGCGAGGATGGCGTCGAGGATCGCAATTGAGGTGGTGGTATAGCCGGCGGGATTGATGACAATTCCGGCCGCCTTCTTGACGTGCGCCTCCTGGATCCAGTCGACGATTTGGCCTTCATGGTTCGATTGCCGGAACTCGATCGTGAAGCCGTGCCCCTCCGCTGTCTTGCGGCACAGCTTTTCGACATCGCTGAGGGACGCGTGGCCGTACTTTTCCGGCTCCCGGGTGCCCAGCAAGTTCAGATTTGGACCGTTAATGATGTAGACCGTCTTTGGCATCACGCTCCGCCGCGCGCGGATTCGCGGGGAGAAGCGCCCCAAAACGATCCGGCGTCCGCGTTTATACGGGGATGGGTGGGCAAGGGGAAGCCTGATCGACGGCTATAACTGAGTACCGCGCTTTTCGGACCGAACCGGCTCTCACCAACAAAACTCGGGTGTTCCCGAGTTCTGGCACTTTTAGATGGACGCAAATCGGAAACATCCGATTTGCGGTGGTCAAGCCCGAGACAGGGCTTTCGAGGATTGCGCTCTAACAGGTCGGTGCGCCGCAGCGGGCCGTGTTTACTTTCTGCTTCAGCCCATCCAAGCCTACCGCGCCGACGACGACCTCGGAGCCGACCACGTAGCTCGGCGTACCGTTCATTCCGAGGGCTTCGGCGAGTTTGATATTTTCGTTGAACGTCACCTTGGCTTCGTCGCTGGCCATGTCCTTCTCGAGCCGGGTCATATCAAGCCCGACGTCCTTGGCGACGGCGAGCGCGCGCGCGCGGTCGGCCGCGCCGCGACCGCCCAGCAGTTTTTGGTGGAACTCGAGATATTTTTTGCCGGTCGGGTCCTGCATGCGCACGGCAACTGCAACCCGTGCCGCTTCCTCCGAACCAGGTCCAAGGACTGGGAATTCCTTCAGCACGACCTTCAGTTTGCTGTCGGTCTTCATCAGATCCATCATATCTGACAGAGCGCGTTTGCAGTAACCGCAGTTGTAGTCGAAGAATTCAACCAGGGTCACGTCGCCCTGCGGGTTGCCGAGCGTCACCTGGCGCGCGGAGCTAAAGATCGTCTGCGCATTGTTCTTGATGGTGGTCTTGGACTTTTCAGCTTCCACCGCAGCTTGGCGCTTCTCAAGCTCGGCCATCGCCTCCTGCAATACCTCGGGGTGGCTGACGATGTACTCTTTGATGATCTTTTCGATCTCGCCGCGCTGCGGGTCGGAAAAGCTCTGCGCTCCGGCCGGCACTGCGGCTGGGAGCGACAGAACCATCGCGGTTGCGGCAGCGTAGGCGATCGACTTCAACGTCATCATTGTCATTCCTTTTCGGGGGTCACCGGAATAGCGGTTGCGGCGGTGGTTTGTAGCTTGCGATATCGTCTGCTCTCACCCAACCCGGCGTGCCGACGGCAAACCGGCCTTTGGCACGGGCCGCGAGCTGTCGCGCGGTCTTGACGTCGCCACGCACGAACGCGGCCTGCGCGGATGCCAGATCCGCGTCGGCGAGTTCACCTTTGCGACCATACGCCATCGCGAGTTGCGTATACCCCTCCGGGATCTCGGCATCGCGTGTGACCGCGACCTTGAGGCTCGCGATCGCCTCCTCGGCTAGATGGGGATCGTTGGTCGCCACCAGCGCTTGGCCCAGCAAGACTTGGATGAGGGTGGGATTTGGTGCGATCGAGACCGCGTGGCGGAGTGGCGCGATCGCTTCGGCGGGATGGCCGCCTTCGAGCAGCGCTTGGCCCTTGAGTTCATAGAAATAAGGGTTGTTGGGCTCGGCCTGAATGAGCGCGTCGATCTGGCCCACCGCGTTGCGGATGTCGCCGTGACGGTAGGCCGAGATGGCGCGCGCGTAGCGAGCAGCGACACTGTTATCGCTGAGCGGATAGCGACGGACGACCGTATCCGGACGATCCATGAACCCGTACAGTTTGGCGCGCATCAGATCGTGCCGGTGCTGCAGTTCGGGTGGATCCTTCTTGTCCCAATAGGGGCTGGTTTTGACGACCTCGCCCAGGGCTGCCATGCGCTCCGCCGGCATCGGGTGGGACTGTAAATACGGGTCGGCGTATTGTGCTTGGAACAGGCTTTGATCGTAAAAGTGCTTGAAGGTGTCGAACATCCCTTTCGGGGACTGGGCGGTGGTCGCGAGGAACTTCACACCGGCGCGATCGGCCTGTTCCTCTTGCTGACGCACATAAGACAGTAGCGTGTGCTGGATCACCGCTTGCGGCGCCGTCAGTGCCGCCATCCCGACGTCGCCGCCGGAACCGCTGCGCGCGCCGGCGACCGCCGCGCCGACGCCCAGCAGCATCGCAACGATGGCGGCGGTCTGAGCATTGGCCAACTCTTGTCGCAGCTTACTGACATGTCCGCCGGCGAGGTGCCCGGTCTCGTGGGCGAAGACGCCAATGACTTGATTCGGCGTCAGCGCCTCCATCAAGGTACCCGTATTCACAAAGATGCGACGGCCATCCATCACAAAGGCGTTGAATGAGCGGTCGTTGATGATGACAACGTGAACATTCTGTTGCGCGAGACCTGCGGCACGCAGGATCGGTAACGTGTACTCGCGCAGCAGCTGTTCGATTTCCGCGTCCCGAATGACCGGCAGGCCGCCGTTCGGCTTTTCTTGCGCGCGGACAGGGCCACCGGCTGTCCCAACGGCGCAGGCGGTCACAATCGCAAGGGCGCGGGCGGCCTTCGTCCAACGGTGACGGGCGCGTAATAGCTTGGTGATCACCTTGTCATCCGCAGTAGAGGGTCTCTCGCTTCGCCCTTGCGCGCAGGCTAGCGCGTGATCAGGCGGTGTGGAAGACGGAACTCTGGCCGGGTTCACCAATCTTAAACCAGAGCAAGTCCGGTCGCACGCGCATCGCTAATGGCAGGCAAGTTGTTCACAACCAAACCGAAAATGCGGCAATAGCGGGGCAAGGCGGTGTCATCTATCAACATGGATCCGCCATGTCATGTTAACGCAGTCGGTATCACGCATGCGTGATTCCAAAATATAACGCTTCGATCGAGGTCGTCCCCTGTGCCCAAGAGACCCGTCCTGACGCGACTGACTGCGGCCTCTTTGCGCAGCAACGTTCCGCCATTCATGGTCATGGACGTCATGGCGGCGGCGGCCCGGCTGGAGGCCGGAGGGATCGACGTCATTCATATGGAGGTCGGCCAGCCGGCGGCGCCTGCTCCCACGGCGGCCATTGCCGCAGCGCGCGCGGCGCTCGCCAGTGGTCGGCTCGACTATACCGAGGCGCTGGGGCAGCCCTCGCTGCGCGCACGTATTGCCCGCTATTATTCCGAGCGCTACCGCGTCGAGGTCGATCCCGCGCGTGTGATCGTCACCACCGGGTCATCCGCCGGTTTCATGCTCTCGTTTCTTGCCATGTTCGAACCGGGAGACCGGGTGGCGGTCGCGGTGCCCGGCTATCCGCCCTATCGTCATATTCTCACGGCGCTCGGCTGCGAGCCCGTCACAATCGCGGTTGCTGCGCAAACACGCTTTGCCATGACAGCGGATCAGCTGATGGCGGCGCATCGCGCCGCACCTCTCAAGGGCGTCCTGGTCGCGAGCCCTGCCAATCCGACCGGCACCATGATGACCACCGAGGCGCTTTCCAATCTCATTCAAACCGCGGAAGACGCCGGCATCCGGGTCATCTCCGATGAAATCTATCATGGCCTCGACTACGCCTTCGCGGCGGAGACCGCGGCGCGGATCTCCGACAATGCGGTCATCATCAATTCGTTTTCCAAGTATTTCTGCATGACCGGGTGGCGCGTGGGCTGGATGGTCGTTCCTGAACCGCTGGTTCGTTCAATAGAACGGTTGCAGCAGAATTTCGCAATCTCAGTGCCGACACTGGCGCAGATCGCCGCTGCAGCCGCATTCGATGGCACGGCGGAAATGGAAAAGGTGAAAGCAGGATACGCCGTCAACCGCGGCTTGTTGCTTGAAGGCCTGCCGGCAGCCGGGCTTGATAGCTTTCTCCCGGCGGATGGCGCTTTTTATCTTTATGCCGACGTGTCCCGGTTCTCCGACGACAGTCTTGATTTCGCAAAACGCATGCTCGAACAGGCGGCGGTGGCGGCGACCCCTGGGGTCGACTTTGATCCGGTGAGCGGCGCGAAGTTCATCCGCTTCTGCTACGCGGGATCAAGTGCGGATATGACCGGTGCAATCGCACGGATTGGAAAATGGTTGGGGGGCTGAGATCATGGAGAGCGGCATTGACCCCGCGCTCGACGGCGCGGCCTCGCCGCAGAGGCCTTCGGCCGCGGAAGTGC
>Ga0070765_100001971_pt1 | contig 12764 bp, 8 predicted proteins | sample HubBroMetageWFT5_FD_71516 | JGI IMG/M metagenome (GOLD analysis project Ga0070765, IMG submission 71516) | Warmed and freeze-thawed soil microbial communities from the Hubbard Brook experimental Forest, New Hampshire - Hubbard Brook CCASE Soil... | ecosystem: Environmental > Terrestrial > Soil... | reverse complement strand
TCCTGGACGCGGTCGTATAGACGCTTTCGCGTCGCATAGTCCAGTGTGACCATTTGCTGTTCCATCAGCCGATCCATTTCCGATTCCCACGGTGTTGCCGGCTTGTCTTGACGGGGGTGCCAGAGATGGGTTTCGCCGCTCGATAGCCAGACGTTCATCTCCGACGTCGGATCGGCGTCCCCGCTTACCAAACCCATCACTGCCGCTTCGTAGTTATAGCTATTCTGCAGCCGGTCCACCATTGCGTGAAATTCTAGCGGAACCACTTGTACTGACATTCCGAGTTGACTCAAATCGTCTTGAATGATCGTGGCCATCTTCATGCGTTGCGCATTGGACGAGCTGGTAAGAATCGAAAATTCGACGGGGTTTCCGTGAGGATCGACCAGGGCTCCAGTGTTCCAGGAAAAACCGGCGGACCGCAAGAGCTCGCGTGCGTGTTCCAGTGATCGCGCCGGATGGGCAATTTTCTCGTCTACCCACAGTTTGTTCCCCGGCGTGACTTGATCCCAGATCGGAGCCGCGCGCCCGCCGTAAACCAGCCGAACTATTCCGTCGCGGTCAATCGCCGCCGAAACGGCCTGCCGGAAACGAACATCCTGAAACCAAGCTTGCTTTTTCGCAATCTCTGGAAGCCCTTTCGGCGCCAAGTCGTTCAGATTGAAAAATAAGAAGTTGTATTCGAGTCCCGATCCAAGATCGTCGAGGTGATAGCCCTTCGCCGATTGCTGCTTCTGCAACACGACGAAGTTCTCCGCGCTGAATCGGCTGAGTACGTCGGTATCTCCCGATTCGAAGCGTATGACCTGCGCGTCCTCGCTGGGAACGAAGAGAAATGCCACTTCATTCAAATATGGCAATAGTTTGCCGGCGCGGTCCGCTTTCCAGTAGTACGGATTCCGTTCAAGCACCACGCGCTGGCCCGGAACGTATTCCTTCAATCGAAACGGGCCAAGTCCAGCGAATTGGTCCGGCGGCATGGAAAGACTCCATGCTTGAGAAAAGCCGCCGCTTTGATAACTGCTCTCCAGAAGGTGTCGCGGCAGAATCGCCACGCCATCGAACAGTCGCTCGGCGGCGGCATAGGGCTGTGCCAATTCAAAGCGAACAGTGTACGCATCCACCTTCACGACGACGATCGGCTTCCCGCCCACCACCAGTAAGTCCCGTTGCGAAGAATCGACCTTTTCGTCCAAGTAAACCTGAAAACTAAAGACCACATCATCCGCAGTAAATGGCTCGCCATCGGAAAAGTGCAACCCGCGCCGAAGCTCTAGAGTGTATTGCCGGCCGTCGCGTGAAACGTTCCACGACTTTGCCAGGGAGGGTTCTGTCTTCAAGGACCCGCGATTGATGTGAATTAAATCAGCAGTCAGACAACGAATCACTTCTCGTGACGTTTCATCCACTGCCAGAGCTGGATTGAGCGTTTTCGGTTCCGAACGCAACGCAACCACCAGTCTGCCACCCGCATGGCCCGGAGCGCCGTCTGTAACCATTCGCTGTTCGCCCGCTTGCCAGGACCGGGCCGGCGAGCAAGGGCAAGCGCTCGCGATTGTTATCGCGAGTAGGAGGCATTTCACCCAAGAATAGTTCTTCCCCATACTATAAATTCTTACAGAGATTTAATCGTTTTTATAGCGTGACGGTTTTGTGAATTTCCTGCAGCGCATCGGCAGCAGTATAGAAAACCAGAAACAGAGGAATCAGAAGTAGCGCGGGCAAAAACATCCACCAGTAAGAGGAAAGAACGTAATACTGCTGCAGAGATGCTAACAGGCTGCCCCAGCTCGGCATGGGCTCGCCAACGCCAAGTCCCAGGAAAGTGAGGGTCACTTCTGCAAGCACATACAGCGGAATCAGCAGCGTCATTTGCGTGACCACTACCCCGTAGGTTTGCGGTAGTATGTGCCGGCGTAATAGGTACGCGTCGGAAGCCCCGAAACCTCGGGCAGCGACTACAAAGTTGCGCTGTTTTGCGCTCAACACCACGCCGCGGATTAGCCGCGCAGGACGAGCCCAGCCGATCAGCCCCATCACGGAAACCAACAATAGAAATACTTCCCATTGCGAAATGTGGAGAGGCAGCGCTGCGCGCACCGCAAACAAGAGATAGAGCCAGGGTAATGCGAGAAATAGTTCTCCTCCACGCATGAGTAGTTCATCAACCCACCCGCCGTAAAACCCCGCAATTCCTCCCACAACGATCCCAATCGACACCGAAAGAATCGCGGCAATTAGGCCGGCAAGCATGGAGATTTGGCCGCCAAAAAGAAATCGGGAGAATTGATCGCGGCCGTAAGCGTCCGAGCCCATCAGGAAAATGCGCCCGGGCGCCTCGACACCAAAGAGATGGAAGTGTGACACAAACACACCGGCAATCTTGTACGAAGTGCCACGCACGAAAAAATGCACCGGATAGCAGAGTCCTGAATCGGTTGGACCCGCTTCAGGGCCCTGCCCCGAATCTTCAAGGGTATGAACGCACGGACGAATGTGAACATTCCCCTGCGGATCGATGAAATGAAGAGTGGTGGGAGCTACGAACGGCTGCTCGCGATCTTGAGTAGCGAAATCGTACGGAGCAAAAAAGCCGGCAAACAGAATTAGGCTCTGGAACACCGTCAGCAGGATCAACGCGCTCATGAGTTTTTTCCGGGGCTTCAACTCATCACTCCACACGTATCCGTGGATCGATCGCGAAGAGCAATACGTCCGCAAATAGATTTCCTGCCACCAGCAGGATGGACGAGAGCATCACCGCTCCAATCACCACATAAACGTCCTTCGCCAGGATCGCATCCACTAGTAGCGGTCCAATACCTGGCCAACTCAGGATCACTTCCACCAGCAATGAAGCGCTAAGCATCGTTCCCACCGAAAAACCGAAAAGAGAGATCAGAGGATTTGCCGCAACCGGCAGGGCGTAACGAAACAGCACGCGCCGTTCGGCAATCCCATGCGCCCTTGCGGCTTGTATGAAGGGAGCTTCCAACACTTCGATCATTGCCGAGCGGACGTGTCTCAGTAGCGTCGGCAGCGTAGCGATCGCCAATCCCAGAGCAGGCAGAAAAAGATGCTCTGCCAGATCCTTCCCTTTGTTCCACGCGTTCAGGTCGCTAAACGATGCCGAAACCATTCCCCCTGTCGGAAACCATCCGGTGCGCACGGCCGCCAGCAGCAGCACTAAAAACAAGACCAGATCCGGGATCGCCAGCAGACCAGAGGTCATCACTCCTGCGGCTCGGTCGCCCCATTTTCCGCGATGGACTGCGCTCCACATCCCCAGCGGAATCGCGATCAGCCATGCCAGCAGCATGGCAGTCCCGGTCAGCAGAAGCGTATTGCGCGCGCGGACTGCAAGAAGCCGAGTTACAGGGCTGTTGTAAGCGAACGACCGTCCCAGATCTCCCTTCAGAACGCCCCAAAGCCAATGTCCGTAACGCGCCGGCAACGGCCGATCCAAATCGTGTTGCGAACGCAGACCGGCTATGGTCCGGGAGGAAATCTGGGGATTCAATCCCATGGGCGCGAAAAAATCGCCAGGCGTCAATTGCAGGATTGCGAAAGAAAAAATCGACACTGCTAGAAGCAGCAGGGTGGCATGGAACAGTCGTCGCGCGAAGTATTTCATCGGAGCCTTTTAGGCGGACCGCTCGAGCAGGATCGATTCCACCGAATGCACCGTGGCAAGAAGCTCCTTGGTGTAAAGATGTTCGGGGGAAGCAAACAGGTCGTGCGTTTTCTTACGCTCCACGATCCTGCTCTCGTACATCACTGCAACTTCATCAGCAAATTGGGAAACCAGCCGCAGATCGTGCGAGATATGCAAGTAGGCGAGCGAATGCGAGACTTGCAGCTGCGCCAGCAATTCCAGAATCAGAGCCTGATTCGACGCGTCGAGATTCGACAGAGCCTCGTCGAGAATCAGCACGCTCGGCCTCAAGGCCAGCGCCCTGGCGATCGCCAACCGCTGGCGTTGGCCCCCGCTAAACTCGAACGGCAGCTTCCGCTCCCATTTCGCGTCCAGCCCTACTTGCTCCATCAGTTGTAGCGCGCGTTCGCGTTGCTGTAACTGCGTTCCCTCACGCTGGATTGCAAGCGGCTCCGCAATGATTTCGCACGCGTTCAATCTGGGATTCAACGCCGATACCGGCTCCTGAAAAATCATTTGAATTTGGCGACGAATCCGGAAAAGAGCCTTTCGATTGAGCGCGAGCAAATCCTCGCTTTCCAGCTCGATCTTTCCTGCACTGGGACGTTCGAGCAGCGCTATGCAACGCGCCAGACTCGACTTTCCAGCACCCGACTCTCCCACCAGCGCTAACGTCTTGCCGCGAAAAAGCTCCACATCCACATCCTGAAACGCATTGACGGTGAATTCCGCGCGTGAAAAAGTGCGCTGCTGCACGTAGTGTTTGCTCAAGCCCGCAATGCGCAAGAGCGGCTCGGTTCGGTTCGTGTCAGGTTTCAGACCCCGTTTCATCTTTTATCCCTGGTTCTCCCGTATTCCAGCTCCGACGTTTCGCGGGCATTTCGGCCCCGCACAATCACCTACCTGACCATCTCGAGATCCACGTCTTCGGCAACATCTGCTGGCGCACCGGTCCGCAACATCGCCTTGGTACAGGCGTGCAACGGGTTCCGATAGAGTTCCTCGAATCGCCCGCGCTCTACGATCCGCCCCTGGTTCATCACCATCAGACGGTCCGTCAAGCGGGCCTGGACTTCTGCACTGTGGCTGATCAACAAGATCGAAATGCGTAACTCTGATTGCAGTTCTCGTAATAGCGCCAGCAGTTCATCCTGACTGCGGGCATCGAGTGAGGCCGTTGGTTCGTCAGCAATCACTAGAGCCGGCTCACACGCCAGCGCCTGGGCCAACGCTATGCGCTGCTGCTGCCCCTTGCTCAGCTGGTGTGGATATGCGGAAAAAATCCGCTGGTCGCGGGGTAAACCCGCGCGACCAAGCATCCATTCCGCGTTTTCGCGGCACTGTTTCCAGTTCAAATCTTTGTGTGCATGAATCACTTCCGCCACCTGATCTCTTACTTGCATCACGGGGTTCAGCGCAATTCCCGGCTCCTGAAAAACCATCGAAATTCCTGCCCCGCGAACCGAGCGCAACGCGCTCTGGTCAATCGCCAGCAATTGTTTCCCGAGAAACTGGATCGACCCCGAAATGTGCGCCTGCTCTTTGGAAAGCAACCCGAGCACTGCCAACGCAATGCTCGTCTTTCCGCATCCTGATTCCCCCATCAGCCCCAACACTTCACCGGGCGTGATGTCGAAGCTCACGTCTTGCACCGCGTCCTGCTGCCTTACATCCCCGCGGCGGTAGGAAACGTTTAGGTTTTTCACTGCCAGTAATGTATGCATTCCATCCAACCGGTGTGCATTGCGTGCGTCGGTGGTCGACACGACTACGCGTGAATGAATGCGGCACGGTTTCCATCCGCTCGTGCCTTTCGAAACTCCGCGGTAGCTTCAATTCTTAAGGTAGGGACGCATTCCGCAACTGTCGATAGATCGCTTGCCGCAGTCGCTCTGTAAGTTACCGGTACCGAAGTACTAAGCGCTGCAGCCTCAGATCTTCCGGGGAAAGATGACGCTCCGTAGGGTGGCTGAGTGATTTCCGGGAACAGTTACTAGCCGAAGGACGGACTGCTTGTTCGCGACACTTGGGCGGCGCGAGTGCGCGCCTCGAACCATTGAACTCTGACTTTCAATTCACAGTGCTGGGTGCAACGGGTATCTTGCGCACTTAACGCGGGTCGAAGCTTGCCTTGGGCACAGGAGGCCCGGATCTCCACTACCCCACCAGGTTCTCAACCCGCTGGTAATCTTGGGAGTACCGAGAATCCGTCTCCCGGTTGTGTGGAAGGAATTTTATCGCGTCAAGGTGCAGGAAGTTTCGAGGAGCTGACCGCGAGATGGATGGCTTCAGCGAGGTGGAGGGCACGGCGGCCGGTGGACTGTAGTATTTGTTCACGGCAACTGAAGCCATCGGAAACGATGAGTGTGTCCGGCAAAGCTTGGCGCACGGCGGGCAACAGCACGCGTTCGCCGGCGGCCTGCGCGATCGAGTATTTGTCGCGTTCGAAGCCAAAGGGCCCCGCCATGCCACAGCATCCCGAGTCAAGAGAGTGCAATTCGGCTCCCATTTTGCGAAGAAGCGACTCGGCGTGCGTCATTTTCATGAGTGATTTCTGATGGCAGTGACCGTGTAGCAGAACCTTTCGCGGAAGGCGCGGAGGTTCGTAGCGGGGAGCTTGTCGTTCGAGAAACTCGCTGAGAAGAAACGTCTGGCGGCACAGACGTGCGGCGCGCGGATGGTCGGGAAATAAGTTTTTCAATTCGTCGCGGAAGACGGAAGCGCAACTGGGTTCGAGGACCACGATTGGCGTGCCGGCGTCGATGGATTGCGCGAAAATTTCGAGGATGCGCGCAAGGTATTGTTTAGCGTCATCGAGCATGCCGAAATCGTAGAGCGGGCGCCCGCAGCATGATTGCTGTGCCGGAATCGTCACGGCGAATCCAGCGTGCGTGAGGACCTCAAGCGCCGCTTGGGCCGTTTCGGGATGGAAGTAGTTGTTGAAAGTATCCACCCACAAGATGACTTTGCGGTCGCCGGCCGGCGCCGTCGGGCTCACGGATTTTCTGCCATTTTTTCGAAACGACTGCAGGAAGGTTGCCGGCGCAAGCGACGGAATCTCGCGCTCAGGTGCCAGGCGCAGAGCGGCTCGCAGGATGTGGCTGAAGCCGGGCGCGTGACTGAAAAAGTTCGCAGCGCGCGGCGCATGCGAGGCGGCCCGCAGCCATTTGTCAATGTTGCCGAACGCATGGGCGAAGAGCGGACGGCGATTTGATTCATAGAAGTGGGATAGGAACTCGGCTTTGTACGTTGCGATGTCAACGTTGGCGGGGCATTCCGATTTACATGCTTTGCACGCCAGGCAGAGATCGAGCGACTTCTTCACCTGTTCGTCCTGCCAGCCGCCCTTGACGATTTCTCCCTGCAGCAACTCGAAGAGCATATGGGCGCGGCCGCGCGTGCTGTGCTCTTCCTCGAGCGTAACCATGTAGCTGGGACACATCGAGCCAGTATCGTTTTTGCGGCAAGCGCCGAGACCGATACATCGCTGCACGGCTTTTGCGAAAGAACCGTCGTCTTCGGGAAATTTGAAATGTGTGGAAGGCGTAAGTGGAGCATAGTCCGCGCCCAGACGCAGGTTTTCGGTGGGCAAATACGGATCAACCACTTTGTGCGGATTCATTCCGTTCGCCGGATCCCATGCGGACTTGAATTCGGCGAACGCTTTCATCAACTCGGGACCGAACATTTTGGGAAGTAGCGCAGCGCGGGACTGTCCATCGCCATGCTCGCCTGAAAGCGAGCCGCCGTAGGAAATCACCAGGTCGGCGGCGCGGTCGATGAATTTGCCATATGTGCGGATTCCGTTTTCGCTTTCGAGATCGAAGCTGACTCGCATGTGGATACATCCGTGCCCGAAATGCCCATAAAAAGCCGCTTGGTAGTTGAATTCGCTTAGCAACGCGCGGAGATCGCGCAGGTACGGGCCCAATTTTTCGGGCGCGACTGCGGCATCATCCCATCCATCCCACTGCGGCGGAGCTCCGGGCGCAAACGCGGCGGCGCGCGGCCCTGCTTCGCGAATCTGCCACACAGCACGGGCTTCCGGCGCGGTGTAAAGCCGCGAGTTGGGTGCGTCGGGTAAACGCTTGATGTGCTCGATGAGCTGGCGGGCCGTCTCTTGACATTGGCCGGGACCGTCTGATCCAAATTCGACAAGCAGGTAGCCCCGACCTTCAGGAAGTAACCCGAGGTTGGGCGCACCTTTCTTCGCCAGGCCGTCCACCATGCTGCCTTCGAATCCTTCCAGGCCGATGGGATGGAAATTCAGAATCTCCGGGACATGGTCCGCGGCGAGAAAAGCGTCTTTGTAGCCAAGTCCAACGAGCGCGCGATGCGGAGGACTATGAATCAACCTAAGCTTGGCCTCGAGTACGGTCGCGCAAGTACCTTCGGATCCGACCAGAGCGCGCGCAACGTGAAAGCCACTCTCTGGAAGGAGCTCATCGAGGTTGTACCCGGAGACGCGCCGGGGAATGCGGGGGAAACGCGAGCGAATCAGAGCTGCATACTGATCGCGGATTGCTTGCAGCTTGGCGTAAATCTCGCCGCGGCGCCCACCTTGGTGAACGATGCGGTCAAGCTCGGCGGCGGAGGTGGCTTCTACTGTGAGCTGGCTGCCGTCATACAACAGAATCTTCAGTTCCTCGACGTTGTCAACGGTCTTGCCACCGAGGAGCGAATGCGTGCCGCAGGAATTGTTGCCGATCATCCCACCGATGGTGCAGCGATTGTGCGTTGAAGGGTCCGGCGCAAAGGTTAACCCGTGGACTTCGGCTCGATCGCGCAAGGTATCGAGAACCAGGCCAGGCTGGACGCGAGCATACTTTTGCTCGACGTTGAGCTCGATAATATGATTCATGTATTTGGTGAAATCCAAGACAACGGCGACGTTGCAGGATTGCCCGGCTAAGCTGGTGCCCGCGCCTCGCGGGAGGACCGGCGCGTTGAATTTTTTGCAGGCGGCGACGGCTGCAACAACGTCAGAGGAGTCGCGCGGGACAACCAGGCCGATGGGGAACTGGCGGTAGTTGGAAGCGTCGGTGGCATAGAGTGCGCGGCTTCCGCGGTCGAAGCGCACTTCGCCGCGCACGGCGTGCTTCAGTTCTTGCTCGAGTTCGTCCGCTCGCGAAAAGGAGTCAACGGGCTTGGCGTGCGAGCTCAGCGGCAGCGGTTCGATAGAGTGCAAAGTGTTCACTGCGGTCGTATCCAGCGACACTTAAGATATACGCCACGTCGCCAATTCCCTAGCCCGGCTTCATCCAAAGTAAGGATCGCGCCGAAGAATGGCAGGAGCCAATGATGAATCACGTGAGAGATGGCACAGCTTGGCGATTCCTGTCCGCGGTCGTGAGGGAATCGAGTGCGGCGGCAACCCCGCCATCTTTGTGAGGGACGCCTGCCAGCCGAAGCCCCATCTCAACTCCGCTCAGGGTTCCGGCGAGCATGAGATCGTTGAAGCTTCCCAGGTGACCGATGCGAAAAACTTTGCCGGCGACTTTGGAAAGACCCGCGCCGAGGGACATGTCGAAATTTTCGAGAATCGTTTTTCGCAGACTGTCGGCATTGTGGCCTTCCGGCATCAGTACAGCCGTTAGTGAGTTCGAATATTCTCGCGACTCTTCGCAGAGAATTTCCAGGCCCCACGCGCGCACGGCCGCGCGAGTGGCTTCTCCGTGGCGCTGATGTCGACGAAAAACGTTGGGCAGCCCCTCTTCACCGAGCATGTGCAGGGCCTCGCGCAGGCCGAACAGCATATTTGTGGCTGGCGTGAATGGAAAGAAGCCCGTCCGGTTCGCCTCGAGCATCTGCTGCCAGTCCCAATATGCCCTCGGCAACTGGGCCTTCTTACTGGCGGCGAGCGCTTTTTCCGAGATGGCGTTGAAGCTGAGTCCGGGCGGAAGCATCAAGCCTTTTTGCGAGCCGGCCACGGTTACATCAATTCCCCATTCATCGTGTCGAAAATCGATAGAACCCAAAGAGGAAATTGCGTCAACGATAAGCAGCGCGGGATGGCGCGCGCGATTTATTGCATCGCGAATTTCGGGGACGCGGCTTGTCACGCCGGTCGAGGTCTCACTGTGAACCACCACGACCGCCTTGAAACTATGATCTTTGTCGGCTGCCAGACGCGCTTCGATATCCGAAGGCACAACGCCATGCCGCCAATTGCCCGGCAGGTATTCGACTTGGATACGAAAATTTTCAGCTACCTGGCGCCAGAGACCCGAAAAGTGGCCTGTCTCGAACATCAGCGCGCGGTCGCCCGGCGATAGCGTATTGACGATAGCAGCCTCCCAGGCTCCGGTGCCGGAACCTGGGTAGATCACTACGGGACCGCGCGTCTGGAAGATCGGGCGGAGGCCTTCTAGAACTTCCGTGGCGAGTTTTGCGAACTCGGGACCGCGGTGGTCAATGACAGGTTGGTCGATGGCCCGTAAGACGCGGTCGGGAACGTTTGTGGGACCAGGTATCTGAAGAAAGTGGCGGCCAGAGCGAACCATGGTGTCTCCGGGCAACAATGGTAATAGTAAGCGAGAGAGTCTACATCAGATTGGCGAGCGCGGCGAGACGAGGTTGGTTGGGCTTTTACGCCGTCCAGTCGCGACATGCCGCTGGAGCTTTAGCGTTCTTCGGCACTGGGAGGCGGATTGCTGGGCCTGAGAATCGCTTCAGCCATCGGGAACGCGTCCGCTTCCGACACCACTGAGCGAAGCCCGACTGCGACAGCATGGGAGAATTATGCCTGAGCTCAATTAGAGCGTCCGCGCGGTCTCTTGCGATGTCCATGCTTCGCTCCAATTCTTGATACTACCGACGCCCGAGCGCCATTTTGGAATCTTTCGAGCGCGTCGAAAATTTGCTGGCCATATAGCTCGGCCTTTCGTTCGCCAAATCCCGAAACATCGAGAAGCTGGCTTGGCGAAGCGGGACGCCTTCGGCAAAGTTCGTCGAGCGAGGTGTCATGCATCACCACATAAGCGGGGACACCTTGTCTGTTCGCCGTGGCTCGCCGCCACTCGCGAAGATATTCCCGCAGCTCGGGGTCGACCTCGGGAAGCACGGCGCTCGCGGAAGGCCCAAGCCGGTCAGCAGCATGTGCGGAGGTGCGAGACGATAACGCAACATCGCGAGGCGTCGGCTCCTTGGCATGCGCCATCTTCCTCAGCCAATCGAGTTCGACACCGCAAACATCGCACGCATCGCATTCTTGAAATTTCGGGGTCTCGCCGAAATGAGTACAGATCTGCCGGTGGCGGCATCTTTCCGATTCTACAAAACCCCGAATCGCGTGATATCGCTTCCAGGCGCGATCCTTTTCCGCCGGATCGGTCAACTGTTCGATAAAATACGCGAGCAACCCGGCGTCGCGCTTCTGCCAGAGCAGAACGCAATCAGCCGGCTGCCCATCGCGTCCAGCGCGTCCGGCCTCCTGATAATACTGCTCGATCGATTTCGGCAGGGATAGATGAATCACGGCGCGCACGGCTGCTTTGTTGATCCCCAGACCGAAAGCCACCGTGCCCACCAGAACGCGCACCTCATCGGACATCCAGCGTTCTTGATTCTCTCTACGCGAATCGCTATCCATTTTTCCGTGATATGCAATTGCAGAAATGTCGCGCTCACCGAGAAAATCCACCGTTTCTTCCACCTTGCTGATGGTCGGAGCGTACACAATCACGTTGGAGTGTGAATACTCGCGCAGCCCTTTTACCAGGAGACTCGATTGTTCCCTACCCTTACATTCCTTGACGATGTAGCGCAGGTTTGACCGGTGAAAGCTCGCAATATACTTGTGAGGCTCGCGCAGCTGCAGCTGGTCGATGATGTCGTGCCGCACTCGTTGCGTGGCACTTGCAGTGAAGGCCGCAATCGGCCGCTCGGGAAAGTGCGCACGCAGGAAGCTCATCTGCCGGTACTCGGGCCGAAATTCGTGTCCCCATTCCGAAATACAGTGCGCTTCGTCAATTACGAAGAACGAGATGGGCACGCTTCGCAACCACTCGATCGTCTCAGAGCGCACCAGTCGTTCCGGTGAGAGATACAGGAGCCGGTAGAGCCCTCCCATCGCTTCGCGCATGATTTTGCCCTGTTGCGCTCCGGTCACCGAGCTATTCAACAACGCGGCCGCAATTCCCATCTGCGTGAGTTGCGCCACTTGGTCTTGCATCAGCGCGATCAAAGGTGAAACCACGATCACGGTTTGCTCGAAAAGAAGCGCTGCCGGAAGCTGGTAGCATAGAGATTTGCCGCCGCCGGTCGGCATCACTACGCACGTATCGTGCTTTTGCAGCAAGCTTCGAACAATTCTTTCTTGCAGCGGGCGAAACGAGTCGTAACCCCAGTAGCGCCGTAGCGCGGGCAAAAGTTCGGTTTCAGCGTTCACCCAAACAGTATAGGTTTTCAAACGCACCGGCGTCTATTGAGACGCACCTTTTCACTCAATCTACGGGGGTTTACAATATCTCGGACGAAGCAGCTACAACGTCATACCGAGGATCTATGGACGCGAAAACCGCAAAGACATCAGCAAGCGAAAGCCGTCAAATGTTGCGCCACACCCTCGCGACGGTTGCCTACCGCGGTGGCAAAGCGTTGCGCGGAGCCCCCAGCACTTTCGCAGAATTTCGTGCAAACGAATCTTGCCGGACACCGGGTCAGATATTGGCGCACATCGGAGATGAGTATGATTGGGCGCTTTCGCAAGCGAAAGGTCAGGAAAAATGGAGCGTTTCTAAACCGCTGCCCTGGGACGACGAAGTAAGACGTTTCTTCGCTACTCTGCAGGCCCTGGACGATTATCTCGCTTCAGATTCGGCTCTCGATGCCACTCCTGAAAGGCTATTTCAAGGAGCGATCGCGGACTCGCTAACCCACATCGGCCAAATCTCGATCCTTCGGCGGCTTGCTGGTTCTCCCGTACGCGCTGAGAACTACTCGCGTGCAGAAATTGTTGCCGGGAGGGTGGGTTCCAAACAGGCTCCGCCGCCTCGCGAGTTCGATTGATCGGAAAGCTGGGTTCTCGAAACGAATTCGATGGACCTCGGGGAAATAGCTATTTGAACGCAGAAAAATAGCCGGGGGCTTAGGCTGAGGGACCCTAGCC
>Ga0070765_100001969_pt1 | contig 12767 bp, 8 predicted proteins | sample HubBroMetageWFT5_FD_71516 | JGI IMG/M metagenome (GOLD analysis project Ga0070765, IMG submission 71516) | Warmed and freeze-thawed soil microbial communities from the Hubbard Brook experimental Forest, New Hampshire - Hubbard Brook CCASE Soil... | ecosystem: Environmental > Terrestrial > Soil... | reverse complement strand
CGCCGGATTCGTGATGTCTACCCGACAGGCTCCGGCAGCGCCGTGCGCGTCAGCATCGATCCCGACCCGGAAATCCGCTGGGCGTCGCTCGCCATTCTGTCCGCGCTGCGCTGGCACGGAGTCGCGATGGTCGAGTACCGCAAGCAACCGGGGCGCCCCGCGATTTTCATGGAGGTCAACGGGCGCTTCTGGCACTCGCTCGCTTTAGCATGTTATTCGGGAGCGGATTTTCCCGCGCTCCTCGCCCGTATGGCAGAGAATGACATGGTGGAGAATGGCGATATCGAAACGAATTTGGAATATCGCCGCGGCGTCCGCTGCCGCTGGCTTCTCGGCGATGCCCGCCATCTCGCCGAAGTCTGGAAGGGTCCGCCCGTCGGCTATCCTGGCACTTATCCGGGGCGGTTGCGTACTCTCCTGGATGTGCTCACTCCGGTGCCTGGAACTTACCATGATCTCTTTCAATGGAATGATCCGCTGCCCGAAGTTGCGGACTGGGCCTACTTCGCTTTGCGCTTGCTGAGGGGACGACCATGATGCTCAAGGGCGCGATGCATGCGCACAGCACGTACTCGGATGGCGAGTTTACGCTAGACGAACTCCGCCGAAATTATCTGACTCAGGGCTGTTCGTTTCTTTGCATCACCGATCATTCCGAATATTTCGACGCCGGATCCGTGCGGACCTACGCGAAGGAACTGCAAGCCCGCTCCGACGATAAATTCTGCTTCGTGATGGGCCTGGAGTACAGATGCGAGCGCGAAATGCACATTCTCGGCTACGGCGCTTCGGTCCTCACGTCCTCGACAGACCCGCAGACCGTCTTCCGCCACATCAAGTCGCAAGATGCAATCGCGGTGATCGCACATCCGAAGGACGAATTTTTTCCCTGGATCGAAGGCTTTGATGTTCTGCCGAAGGGCATTGAAGTCTGGAACTCGAAGTACGATGGCCGCTACGCCCCGCGCCCCGGCACTTTCGCTTTATTGCAGCGGCTTCGCGAGCGAGCACCGGAGATGCAGGCATTCTACGGACAGGACCTTCACTGGAAACAACAATTTCGCGGCCTGTGCGTCACGGTCGACTGCGAAGCGCTCACTCCTTCCGCCATTCTGGCCGCGCTCGCCGCAGGCAAATACAGCGGAACCTACAGCGCAACTCCCGGTCGAAAGCATAGTTCGCATGCGGATGAATTACTCCTGCCCTCGTCCGGCATTTTGACTGAGGCACAACTGCTCGCATTCGAGCAGGCTCAGGCGCGCTCCCGCCGGATGCGGCAATTTCTCAAACGCGGCAAGCAAACTCTGGAGCGCATCGGCGTTCGCGTTCCGAAAAGCGTGAAAGCGCAGCTGCGCAGGATTTTCTGATGGCCTCTCGCGGCATCGTCTTCCTCATGTATCACGAACTGGAACTCCCTGGGCGCGCTCTCGCCCAGCAGGAGCCAGGATATGTGCGCTACATTCTTGCCGAGACAACGTTCCGTTCGCAGATCGAGTGGCTTCGCAAGAGCGGCTGGCGTGGTCTGAACGTCGGCGAAGCACTGACCTGCCCCGCCGACAAATCAATTGCCATCACTTTCGACGACGGCTGCGAGACCGACCTGATTGCAGCCACACCCATCTTGCTGGAAGCCGGATTCCACGCCACGTTCTACGTGACCGCCGGATTTCTGGACAAGCCCGGCTATCTGTCGACAGCCCAGCTTCATCAACTCAGTTCTCTCGGATTCCAAATCGGCTGTCATTCCATGACGCACCCCTACCTGAACGATCTCTGCCCCAACGATCTGCACCGCGAAATCGTGGAGGCGCGATCGAAGCTGCAGGACGTAACCGGCAGCGTCGTAGAACATTTCTCGTGTCCGGGCGGACGTTATAACGATCGAATCGTCGCTCTTGTAAAACAGGCAGGTTACCGTTCACTCGCCACCAGTCGCATCCGCGCCAACTCAGCTTCGACCGATCCGTTCTCGCTGGGCCGCGTCGCCGTGATGCGGACGACCGAACTAACCACGTTCGAACGAATCTGCACCGGAGAAGCTCTGTGGAAAATGCGGCTCGCCGAATCGCTCCGAGGCTCCGCCAGACAAATCCTCGGCAACACGTTGTACGACCGGGTTCGCGGCGGACTGCTCGGGCATTCATAGCGCAGGGTAGCACTGATGAAATCTGCGAAAAATATCTTCGCAATTCAAGCTGCACGACTGGCCACCCGGCCTCACGTTGACGCCTTCCGCATCCTTTGAAATAGTGAAATCCGCATGCCGAACCCGATCTGGAAAGCTCTGAAGAACGCCGACCGCGCCTCCGAGATCGTTCGCTGCCCGGCGGAGACACGCCAGTGGGCTCGCATCAGCGCGGCCTACCTTGGGCTCGCGCGTCTCCAGTATCCATATCTGCTGCGCTTGCGCCTCGGCGAACGGATTCAACTCGAAGAACTCACCGACCTGAAAGCTTTCTGGCAGATTTTTCTGCGCCGTGTCTACCGGGTTCAGCCCACCGACCGGGTGATCTTCGATCTCGGCGCGAATATTGGGGTCTTCACTCTCTACGCCGCGCGCAGCGCGCTCCAGGCAAAAGTGTTTTCACTCGAGCCCTTCCCTTCGACTTTCAGTCGGCTCGTCACGAATATTCGCGACCACGACCTCGACGGCAGAGTGAAGTGCCTGAACTTTGCTGCGACGGGAACTGGCGGATCGCGGGTTATGCCGGATGCCGAGGTCCCCAGCCAGCGCCGCGCCCTCGCGTCATCCACAAATGGAAAGTCGGGAACAGAAGTTCAGGGTAAAACGCTCGTAGCTCTGCTGGACGAAAACAATCTGCCGCAAGTCGATCTTCTGAAGATGGACATCGAGGGCAGTGAATACGAAGTTCTGCTCTCCACTCCGCCCACGGTTCTGGCGCGAATCCGCCGCATTGCGATGGAATATCACGGCGACTGTGCCCCTTATTCGAAACGGCAGCTCTTCGACTACCTGCAGAGGGCTGGATTCACTACTGCGTGGGACATATGCGACCCGCTCGGCTACGGCGTCGCCGAAATGATCTTCAGAAACTGACAGTCCGCCTTTAGCCTCCGCCGCCGATCTGCGTTGCCTGATTTTGAAATCAACAATCAGAATCTGTAATCAGTTCCCCGCTCGACGCAACAAGAAAACGGGCATTGTCCAGTCGTCGATAACTCCGCCAGGATCGTGTTTTTTCGCGTGTACTAGTGTGTCCTTCAGGACCAAGGCCTTCCGTTATCTCCTTCGACGCTCAGCTCCCCACTAGAGTCACTTCTAAGGACTCGTACGAATTTGTCCCCCACTCTTCCGTTGCGAGGCTCCCGATGTTGATGTCGAAGCTGCTGTCGAAGCTGCCGTCGAAAGCTGAAGCGCTTTCCGCTGGCCAACAGGTCGCCACCCGCTTCACTCTGCGCCTCGTCATCAGCGCCTATTTGCTGGCAACCACGGGTCTCATGCCCCGCGCCAACGCATTGCAAGCAGAGGCCTCCGCTCAACCTCGGCAAACCGCCGAGTCCGCTGGAACTTTTGACGGGCCCGCAGAACTCCCGCGCGTCTATCTGCAAACCACTCTGGCAGACACTCCAGCTTCCGGCAAAACCATCGAAGTACGCGCGGGAGGCGACTTTCAGGGTGCGCTGAGCAAGGCCGAATGTGGAGACACCATCACTTTGCAGGCCGGCGCAACGTTCGCCGGAGTTTTTTCCTTTCCGCAGAAACCCTGCGAAGACGGGAGCTGGATTATTATTCGCACCAGCGCGCCGAATAGTAGCCTGCCCCAGGAAGGCCAACGAATTACTCCGTGCTACGCGGGCGTAGCTTCGCTGCCGGGGCGCCCGCACTTCAACTGCACTGCGCCTCGCAATGTTATGGCGAAGCTGATCTTCCCTTACAAAACCGGTTACGGCCCGGTGGTCTTCGAATCTGGCGCGAACCACTATCGCCTCATGGGTCTCGAGATCACGCGGGCTGAGGGCACTTCGTTTGTCTCCGATCTCATCACGCCGCAGGCCAACGCCGTCGTCGACCACATTGTGCTCGACCGGCTCTGGGTTCATGGCACGCCGCACGACGAGACTACTCGCGGCATTTATCTGGCCGGAGTGACCTACGCCGCCGTCATCAATTCCTATTTCACCGACTTTCACTGCGTCGCAGTCACCGGAACCTGCACGGACTCCCAGGCAGTGGGTGGAGGCGGCGGCAACAATCCGGCAGGACCTTATAAAATCACGAACAATTTTCTGGAAGCCGCAGGCGAAAACATCTTATTCGGTGGAGGCGCGGCCACAACCACGCCCGCGGATATCGAAGTCCGTCACAACCATCTTTTCAAGCCCTTGATGTGGATGACCGGCCAACCGGGCTTTGTCGGTGGGCGCGACGGTAATCCTTTCATCGTCAAGAATAATTTCGAACTCAAGAACGCGCAGCGTGTTCTCTTTGAAGCCAACATCGCGGAATATACCTGGGGCGGTTTCACGCAGGCGGGATACGCCATCGCATTCACCCCAAAAAATCAGGCTGGTCCCGACGGCAGCAACCTGTGCCCCGATTGTCTGGTCACCGATGTCACCATGCGCTACAGCACCATCAGCCATGCCGCCGCCGGCATCAATATTGCGAACGGGCTCTCTTCGAATGGAGGCGCTGCCGCCGAGGGGCAACGCTATAGCATTCACGACATCACCATCGACGACATCAACGGCGACTTCTACCTGGGCGGCGGCCCGCTCCTGCTCGTGATGAATGAATGGACCTCCCACATTCTGGGCAACATCACCATCAACCACATCACCGGATTCGGCGATCCGATTCACCCCTTTCTCACCGTAGGCAACGACACCTCGAACCCGAAGATGTCGAACTTTGTGTATACCAACAATCTCATCCGCGCCGGGGAGTATCCGCTCTGGTCATCGGGCGGGACGACGAACTGCGCCTACTACGGCGTGCCCATCACCACGCTCAACAATTGTTTCCGGCCTTATCTTTTTTTCAAGAACGCGATTATTTCTTCTCCGCCCAACTATCCCCCGTCCAAGTGGCCGACCGGAAATTTTTTTCCCGCGGACCCGGCAGCCGTGGACTTCGTAAACTTCAACCACGGCAACGGCGGCGACTACCACCTGCTTCCCTCCAGTCCCTACAAGAATGCCGGAACCGATGGCCGAGACCTCGGAGCTGACATCGACATCATCACGAGCCAAATCGCCGGCGTCGAGTAGCGCCGGCCATAGAACCTTGAAAGGGCGCGGCTTTAAGCCGCGCCGCCAGCCTCTCCAAATTGATTCGGCTTCAGCCGCTGAGGTTCAAAGTCGGCAAGAAACTGAATTGTTCTCAGCAAACTGCCTGTGCAACCTGGCGCAACGACTGATTCAGCCACCCTGTAACTTTCCTAAGGTACAATTACGCAAAGACTAAAGATCAGAGCTGTAGCTGAATCCGCCCTGTTTCGCCCGAACTGAACCGTCGATACCGTCCGACAGCGCAAACTGTTCTCGCCGCTCGAAGTTGGCAAGCAATGAGGGAAGCAATGATGAGGGTTTTGCCTTTCGCACGCGCGGCCCTTGTGGCGCTTGCCGCGAGCGCCGGCTCGCTCCTGTTCGCTGCCGATACTCCGCCCGCGAAGTTTGACGGACCGGCGGAACTCCCCCGCATCTATTTAAAGACTTCCGTGGCCGACACGCCCGCTCCAGGAAAAGTACACAGCGTAAAGGCCGGAGACAATCTGCAATCCGCGATCGATCACACCGCGTGCGGAGACACACTCAGCCTCGAAGCCGCAGCCACTTTCACCGGCCGCTTCACGCTGCCTGATAACAAATGCGACGACTCCCACTGGATCGTCATTCGCACGAGCGCCCCCGACACCGATCTTCCCGCCGAGGGATCGCGCCTCACCCCTTGCTATGCCGGAGTCAGTTCCCTGCCGGGTCGCCCCGACTTTCATTGCACTTCAACGAAGAACGTTGTCGCCAAACTTATCTTCGCGGGCAAAGCGGGAGACGGCCCGATCGTTCTCGCGCCCGGCGCCAATCACTATCGTCTTGAGGGCCTCGAAATCACGCGCGCCGTCGGAGATGCGAGAATCACCGCATTGATCGCCCCCGAGGTGCGCTCCCCTGCCGACCACATCGTCCTCGATCGCGTCTGGGTGCACGGAACCGCTCAGGATGAAACCACGCGCGGCGTCTTTCTAACTGGCACGGCCTACGTGGCGATTGTCGATTCCTTCTTCACCGATTTTCACTGCGTCGCCGTCACCGGCGCATGCACCGACGCGCAAGCCATCGGCGGCGGAGGCGGCGACTTCCCCGGCGGCCCTTATAAAATCGTCGATAATTTTCTGGAGGCTTCCGGCGAAAATATTCTTTTCGGCGGCGGACCGGCGACTCTAACGCCAGCCGATATCGAAATCCGCCACAATTATTTATTCAAGCCGCTGATCTGGAAGCCCAATCAGCCCGGCTTTGTCGGCGGAACTTCCGGCAGACCCTTCATCGTCAAAAATCTATTTGAACTCAAGAATGCCCAGCGCCTTCTATTCGAAGGCAACCTGCTCGACTATAGCTGGGGAGGCGTGGGACAGGCAGGTTTTGCCATCGTCCTGACTCCTCGAAACCAGATGCCCAACGTCTGCCCGCTGTGCCGCGTCACCGATATAACTCTGCGCTATTGCAAGATCCGGCACATGGCCAGCGGAATGAGCATAGCCAACGCGCCCTCAGGAACCGGAGGGATTTCCACGGCAGGTGAGCGTTACAGCATTCATGATCTGGTTTTCGAGGACATTGACGCCGACTTCTACAATGGCTTCGGCCTGTTTGCCATGGTCATCTCCAACGGTCCTCAGCTTCACGACGTCACCATCGACCACGTCACCGCGTTTCCGCGGAGAGTGTCGATGAGCATCGGCGCCGATCGCGCCAAGCCGCTGCCGTCGAACTTTGTATTGACCAACAGCATCCTCACCGCAGCCGAGCGCGAGGTGACTTCGACGGGTGGCCAGCAGAATTGCGCCTTCGGCATCGTAAGACTGGGACCGGAAGCCGTTTTCAAGAATTGCTTCAACGGATTTGCGTTCACGCACAACGCCATCATCGGAGGCGCGAGCAGTTGGCCGAAGGGAAATTTCTTTCCGAAGAACGAAGACGCCGTCGGCTTCGTCAGTTTCAACAGCGGCAAAGACGGTGACTACCACCTGTGCCACGACAAGAACCAGCCTCCTTCCTGCAAACAAGCCTCGCCGTATGCGCATGCCGGAAGCGACGGAAAGGATCTGGGAGCCGACGTCGACGCGATCGCAGTTGCAATGAAAGGTGTAGAGTAGAATTTCCGCGGATGTCTTCGCAAACGTCGCTTGGAAAGTCGAGCGACGTCATACAGCAGAGAATAGCTCCCAGCAAATGAAACAACTCTTACGCAAGGGCCTCAAGCAGATCATTGTCGATGAAGTGCCCGACCCGCTCGTGATTCCTCATCACGTGCTGGTGCGCCCGGTGTATTCCCTGATCAGCAGCGGCACCGAGACGGCCAGCATCCATCAGGAAGGCGTGCTGCGCGCCGTCGCCGACAATCCTTCGCAGCTTGCCAAAATCTGGAATGTGCTCAAGGTACAGGGACCGCGCAGTACCTTTGCCGAGGTCAAAGCAAAGTTCACCGAATACGCCGTGCTCGGCTACTCCGGCGCGGGCGTCGTCGTGGATAAACACTCCACCGTCCAAAATCTTCAGATCGGCGATCGCGTCGCCTACGGCGGCGAAGGCACGGGGCACGGAGAAACAATTCTCGTGGGCGCAAATCTGGTCGTGCTCATGCCCGACTCCGTTCCGTTCGAGCACGCATGTTTTGCGACTCTTGGCAGCATCGCGCTCAACGCCGTTCGCATCGCGAATATCGGCCTCGGAGAAACCGTCGCCGTTCTTGGCCTGGGACTCGTCGGCCAGCTCATTGCCCAGTTGGCCAAACTGCAAGGCGCAATTGTTCTCGCCGTCGACCTCAAAGATCAGCGCGTCGAACTCGCCCGCCAGCTTGGTGCGGATCATGTCCTGATCGGCGGCGCGACTCTCGCCGATCAGGTCTCCTCGATCACGCAGGGCCGCGGCGTGGATTGCGTGATCGTCGCCGCCGCGGCCAAATCCGCCGTGCCCTGCCAGCAGGCGGTGCAAATCTGCGCCGATCGCGGTCGCATCGTCGACGTCGGCGCAGTCGAGCTCACTTTCCCGTGGTATGACATGTATCGCAAAGAGATTCAGTTCTTCATGGCGCGCGCCTACGGTCCGGGAAGTTACGATCCGCTCTACGAAAAGCAGGCGCAGGATTATCCAATCGGTTATGTGCGCTGGACCGAAAATCGCAACATGGCTGAGTTCCTGCGCCTGGTTTCACTCGGACGAACTCAACTCGCGCCGCTCATCACTCACCAGTTCCCGCTCGACGAGGCCGCAAAGGCTTACGAGACCATCCTCGACCCATCTTCTTCAAGCCTCGCCGTTCTGCTGAACTATCCCGCAGCCGCAGTTCCTGATGTAGTCGCGGCATTTCAGCCGGCGCGCAAAGTCGAGATTCCGTCTTCCTCGCCCAGGCGTGAAAAATTGGGAACGGCCCTGGTCGGCGCCGGAAATCTAGCGCGCTGGGTGCACCTGCCGAATCTGAAAAAAGATCCGAACGTCCACCTGCGCGCCGTATTCTCCGCCAATGGCCCGCGCGGAAAAAGCTACGCGCTTCGCTTCGGCGCCGACTACAGTTGCTCCGACTACGACGAAGTGTTGAAGGATCGAGACGTCGACGTCGTTGTCATTGTCAGCCGCAACACGCAACACGCATCGCAGGCCCTGGCAGCGCTGCAGGCGGGCAAGCACGTGTTCCTGGAAAAACCAATGGCCCTCAACGTCGACGAATGCCGCGAACTTCATCGCGCCGTCGCGGAAACCGGTAAGCAGCTCACGATCGGCTTCAACCGCCGCTTCTCGCCCACCTACCTCGGCCTCAAAAAGCAACTCGCGCGTCGCAGCGGACCTGCCGTTCTCAACCTGCGCGTAAATTCTCCCGGCATCTCGGGCGATTACTGGATGGCCGATCCCGCGACCGGCGGAGCAATCCTAGGTGAAGCCTGTCACTTCGTCGATCTCGCCTTCTGGTTACTCGATTCCGAACCGGTTCTGGTCTCCGCCTTTTCGCTGCCCACGGGCCAGAAGGAGCCGATCGGCGAGAACAACATTGTCGCCAGTCTTCGCTTCGCCGACGGTTCCATCGCGAATCTCACGTACTGCACCGTGGGCAGCAAGACGTCGGCGGGCGAGCGGGTAGAAGTCTTTGCTTCGGGGATGGGCGGCGCTGCGGAAGATTTCAAACGCCTGACGCTGCGCACGAGCCTAGTCAGCCGAAGCAACAGTTGGTTCGCAGAGAAGGGTTATGCCGAGCAGATGCGTGAATTCTTTCAGCAAATTCGCAAAGGCCAACTTCCCAGCGTCACCGTCGACGATGGCGCCCGCGCGACGATCGTATGCCTCAAACTGCTCGAATCGGCGCGTACCATGTCTTCGTGTGCGTTGGATTGGAAAACCGAACTCTCAGGCGAGTCTTCCTAGCATCATCAATGTAGCTTCGTCAGCCGCGGTCACAACCACGGTTCACAACCACGAAAGATCCTTCGTGACGAAAACTTTCCCCAGCGGCGTCCTGGCCTTCAGCCACAGCTTCGAATCAAAATATGTCCGGTAAGCCGCGCGCATCCGCCGCAACTCCGGACGATGCAGCAAGGCTCCGTCCGACGTCCCCAGTTCGTATCCCAGTTGCTCCAACGTATTCCCCACCAGCGCCTCGAACATCGCGAGCTGATCAGAAGTAAATCCGCTCTTCCACCGTCCCAGCGGATTGAACGCCCCACTGGAAGAATCCTTGAAAGAAGTGTTCGGCTGGCTCACCGATCCAATTCCAACCTTCAAAATGTGCGCGTAGTCGAGTTCCTGTTCGATGAACTTGCCGAGCCGGCCCAAAACCGCCGGAGGATTGGAGATCAACTCCTCGAAGCGCACTTCGGTGTAGTCGGCCCCCAGCTTTCGCCCGTCTTCTCTTCCTTTCTGAACCATCCACTCCCAGTAAAGGCCCGAGACCATCACGTTCGGCGTGCGATCCCACCACATGCGCCGCACATATCCCAGCTTCGCGGTCGACAGGGCGACGTCGCGCCCATCGCGAATAATGTGGATAACGAGCGCCTCAGGAATCGTCTCCTTGATTCTATCCAGATGCAACAGGTGTTCGGGCGTGCAATCGGCCCAGCGCTCAACGTTCTGCCGGCGCGCCATCTCGCTCATGACGATGCGCAGAAAATCGCCGCCGTTCCGGCACTCGGCAATCACCTTCGCGCGAATCGATTCCGCTTCAAGTCCCGACCGCTCATACAACTTGCTGTGAATCCACGCGTCCATCAACTTTTCTTTGTTCTGCCTGACGCTCAGATCGCCAAAACGCGGCTCCAGCAAATTGATGGCATTCGATTCCGCGCGGTACACCGCGAAATTGCCCGCCGAGAGCAGCATGTGATACAGCAGCGTCGTCCCCGATCGTCCGCACCCCAGAACAAACACCGGAGCCTTGCTCCGCGCGGTCGCTTGCCGCCGTCCTTGATCCGAAATTACCTGCGATCCCATCTCTGCTCCAGCAATTAATCCCACCTACGTTCGAACGCTCGCCTCGCGAACGTCCCCTGCCGCATGCTCTTTCAAACTCACGCGCTCAATGCTGTCGGCCAGTTTCTTGGCATTATCTTCCAGTTCGATCTCGGGAATTGCAGCCACCATCGCAGCGTGATTGTTAACCGTCTCCGTCATCAGACGGACCAAACTCTCCACGTCGCCTTCCTTCCACAACGCCGTCCCGGCCGGCCGCGTGCCATTCTCCGCCGCCAGCACCGGCACTTTCAGCCTCAGCGATTCCAGCACCGATGAACAAATCCCGTCCGTGACCGGCGTGCGGATGTAAGCCAGCGATCGGCTCAGCAAAGTCAGAAACAGATCGTGCGGAACCGACGCCAGCAGACAAACCGCATCTTCAATTTTCTGATCGGCTACAAAACTCTTCATCGCATCCATCTCGCGATCCCATGGCCCGACAAATAGGAATCCCGTCTTCGGAAACTCCGCGCCAAAGCGCCGGATCGCTTCCGCCAGAAAATCGAGCGCAAATTCTTTGCGGAAACAGACGTAACTGAAAAACACTCCGTCATGCGTGCGATAGAACTCCTCGACTGCCATCGGCAGCGCCGCCGGAGAAAACTCCACGTAGTACGAAGAAAAATGCGGAATGGGCTCAACTCGTTCCGCTGGAATGCCCGTCGTCAGCAAACTTTTTTTCACTGCCTCGCTGTTGCAGTAAATGCGGTGCGAAATCCGGAATAGAAGCCAGAACGCGGAGAATCTCAGCGAGCCCCTCGGCGCGGGAAAATAACTTTGCTGATGCCCGCCGCCATACGTCAGCAGCGCTGGCCGCCGGCCCACGCGCGCCATCAACAGAGCGATCAGCGCAAGAATATATCCCTTCTTCGTCTCGCCATTCACTCGTATGTGCACGGCATATCCGCGCCGCACATGCCGAAACACCTTCCAGAAAAAGTCCCACCCGCTCTGCACGTCGATGTATTCCACGCTGCGCACGCGGCGATTCTCGTTCAGGTTCATCACCGGGCAGTCCCACCCCCGCGCTTCCAACTCCCGGCGCAGTCCGACCAGACTCATCGTCCAGCTGCAGACTGGCGGAGGCCAGTTGCCGATCTCCAGAATGCGCTTGCCCATTTCCGACCCGTAACCTGCTTCGATCTCCGACCTGAGTTTACAACACGGTTATTAATACAACGTTTCAGGATTGGCTCCGCGCGTATGTTATATTGCTGCTGACGCCGGATCCCTTGCTGCTGGCCGCGACCGCGCGCTCACCAGTTCCGGATTCGCGCCCGCTGTCGACCCTTCCCAGGAGTAAGTCCGCATGCCTCGCTCCCCGGCCCCACGTCCCTGGTTTGGGCGCATGCTGCTGTCTTTAACCTGCCGGATGCGCGGCTTCGACACTTTGAAAGTACTCGAAGAGATTAAAGACGCTCCTTTTGTTTCGGCGCCGCAAGTCCACGAAAACCAGTTCAGAAAACTTTCTGCTCTGCTGGCTCACGCCGAGGCCCATGTTCCCTACTACCGCGAAATGTTTCGCGGGCTGGGAATCACCAGTCGAGATATTCGCAGTTTTGAAGATTTCTCCCGACTCCCGGTTCTCACCAAGGACATCATCCGGGACCAGCAGCGCGATCTCGTCCGCGAAGATGTTCTCCTCGAAACTCTGTCGCCGCACTTCAGCGGCGGCTCGACCGGCGTCCCGCTCAAGTTCTACCGCAGCCGTGAATACATGGCCGCAAGCGATGCGGGAATGTATCGCAACCTCGAACAGTGCGGGTGGCGCCCCGGGGAAATGATCGCGTTTTTCTGGGGAAGCAGCGACAAACTAGACCGCATGCCGCGCTGGGAATTCGAACTGCGCCAGTTCATCCGCCGCAGCTATCTGTTCGATCCGTTTCGCTCGGGAGATGTCGAGATGGCCGCGTGGGCCAAACGCATGCGCACTCTGCGGCCCTCAGTTGTGCTTGGATACGCTTCCACCATCGCTCGCTTCGCCGCATTTCTTGAGACGACGCGGCAGACGCCGCCCCAGGTGCGAGGAATTTTTACTACGGCCGAAAAACTATACCGGGAACAGCGCGAAGCAATTGAGCACG
>Ga0070765_100001968_pt1 | contig 12773 bp, 8 predicted proteins | sample HubBroMetageWFT5_FD_71516 | JGI IMG/M metagenome (GOLD analysis project Ga0070765, IMG submission 71516) | Warmed and freeze-thawed soil microbial communities from the Hubbard Brook experimental Forest, New Hampshire - Hubbard Brook CCASE Soil... | ecosystem: Environmental > Terrestrial > Soil... | reverse complement strand
GGCGGCTGGCATTTCCCGCCGCATGCCTCGTCTTTGCTCTCGTCGCCGTGCCGCTCGGTGCACAGCCGCGACGTGGCGGACGCGCTGCCGGGTCACTGCTTGCGGTCATAATTATCGCCTCCTATTACTTGCTTACGGTGATTGGCGCAGGTCTAGCCCGCCAGGGCCAGGTGCCGCCAGCGCTGGGAATCTGGGGCGCAAATACGCTGCTGGCGATTCTCGGACTGGCGCTGCTTCCGCGCATGGAGCAATTCCGCGGCGAGAGCCGGTGGATGAACCCTGCGGTGCGGTTCCGAAGCTGGGCAAGGCTGCTTCGCCGCCGGAAAGCGCGCGCACGCGCGGCAGCCATGGCCATTACCCGCATCCCCAACGGCCTGATAGAGTCCTACGAGAACGGCAACGGCGTACAATCCAGCGGAAGCTTCCCGCGCTTGATGGACATTTACCTCTTGCGCCGCTTCTTTTTTCATTTCTCTCTGCTAATGGCGGCTTTCATCTTTCTTTTTGAAGCGTTCACGTTCTTCGAACTGCTCGACGACATCGCTCGCCACCGCGTGCCATTTCTCATTGTCGTGGATTATTTCCGCTTCCTGACCCCCTTCCTGATTTACAACCTCGCGCCGCTGGGGGCGCTGGTGGCCGTGCTGGTGACGCTTGGCGTGATGAGCAAAAGCAATGAAATCGTCGCCTGTAAAGCCAGCGGCATTAGCCTGTATCGTCTGGCCGTACCGCTGCTTTTCGCCGGACTGGCCCTCGCCGCCAGCATGATCGTGTTGGACGAAACTTTTCTTCCCTATGCCAACCAGCGGCAGGATGCGTTGCGCAACCAGATCAAAGGCCGCCCAGCGCAGACCTATGCGCATCCACAGCGGTGGATTTTTGGCAATGACGAGAAAATCTACAACTATGACCTCTTTGACCCGACGCAGAACCTTTTTGGAGGTCTCAGCGTCGTTGAACTCGACCCCACGACGTTTCAGATGCGGCGGCGCGTGTTTGCCACGCGGGCGACGTGGTCCGATTCACAGAAAGTTTGGGTTCTGGAGGGAGGGTGGGTGCGTGATTTCTCAGATGGCACCATCACTCGCTATGAGCGATTCCCTGTCACGTCCCTACCAGAGCTATCTGAGCCGCCCAGCTATTTCAATCGCGAGGTGCGCCAAGCCTCCCAGATGAGCTTGGGCGCTCTCCGGCGGTATATCGACGGGTTGCACAAAGCCGGATTTGATGTCGCGAACTTAACGGTGCAATGGCACGTCAAGCTAGCCTTTCCGCTCATCGCGCCGATCAGCATGTTGCTGGCGATTCCGTTCGCCTTGTTGGTCGGGACGCGTGGAGCGGTTGGCGGAGTGGCGCTGGGCGTCGCAATCGGTATTGTGTATTGGACAGCGGCGCGCTTGTTGGAAGCGATGGGGGGAGTTGGACAATTGCCGCCATTTCTGGCGGCGTGGTCCACGGACATTACGTTTCTTTTTTTGGGTCTCTACTTTTTCTTTAAGATGCCCACCTGAAAATATAGAAGCCGCCAGAAGTGCAGACAGCACCTTACATGTCTGCACGCCGACGGCTTCAAGCGATACTTGAATTCGATTTCCGCGATCTAATCGCGTCTATTTTTCTTTTTCGATTTCTCAAGTTTTTCTTCAATGACGGCTTGCGCAGCCGCGAGCCGCGAAATCGGGACGCGGAAGGGCGAAGCACTGACGTAGTCCATCCCAATGGCATGACAGAACTTCACGCTCTCGGCATCGCCGCCGTGCTCACCGCAGATTCCGACTTTCAGCTTAGGCCGGGTTTCGCGTCCGCGCTCAATACCCCATCGCATCAGCATCCCAACTCCCTTGGTGTCCAGCGATTGGAACGGATCGGCGGCAAACACGCCAGCTTTCTTTTCGTCTACATAGTCTGGCAGGAAGCGGCCCGCGTCATCGCGAGAGAGCCCCATCGTCGTTTGAGTCAGATCGTTTGTGCCAAAGGAGAAGAACTCGGCCACTTCCGCAATCTCTTTGGCGAGGAGCGCGGCTCGCGGCAGTTCGATCATCGTGCCGACGAGATACGCCAATTTCGTTCCGGACTTCTTAATCAGATCATCGGCCACACGGCGCGTGGCTTGTTCGAGAATCCACAGTTCCTTACGGTCCAAAGTGAGCGGATGCATGATCTCAGGTAACACTTTAATGCCCTGTTTTTGACATTCGATGGCCGCTTCGATGATGGCGCGCACCTGCATCTCAAGAATCTCTGGATACGTGATTGAAAGCCTGCAGCCACGATGACCCAGCATCGGATTTGCTTCATGCAATTGCTCCACTCGGCGAGCCACGGTCTCGACATCTATATTCAGTTCCTTCGCCAACTCCTGCTGTTTGGCGCGATCGTGGGGTACGAACTCATGCAGCGGAGGATCAATAAGGCGAATCGTCACCGGAAATCCGTCCATGGCTTTAAATATCCCGATGAAGTCCCGCCGTTGGAACGGAAGAAGTTTATCGAGCGCTTTAACGCGGTCTTCTTTGTTGTTAGCCAGGATCATCTCTTGGATGGCGCGCTGCCGCTCGTGGCTTTTTTCCGGCTGTTCGAAGTCGGTAAAAAACATGTGCTCAGTCCTGCATAGCCCAATACCCGCGGCGCCGAACTCGCGCGCCTTGCGAGCGTCCTGGGGAGTGTCGGCGTTCGTGCGAACCCCCAGCCGCCGGATGCCGTCGGCCCATTTCATGAGCGTTTCATAAGCCTTCGGGAATTCAGGTGTTACCAGCGGCATGTCTCCGGTGTAGACCACGCCCTCGCTGCCATCGAGCGTGATCCACTCACCCTGCTTCACGGACTTCCCTTTCGCGGTCATAGTTCCTGATTTGTAGTCGATTTCCAGAGACTCGGCGCCGACGATACAGCACTTGCCCCAGCCGCGAGCCACAACAGCCGCGTGACTGGTCTTGCCGCCTGTCGCGGTGAGAATCCCTTGCGCGACAGCCATGCCGCCGACGTCCTCGGGGCTAGTCTCGCGGCGCACAAGAATGACCTTTTCTCCCTTCGCGGCCCAAGCCTCCGCATCCTGCGCAGAAAATACGACTTTGCCGACCGCTGCTCCCGGCACAGCGTCGATACCGGTAGTCAGAATTTTTGCCGCAAGGGACTTGCGGTCGACCTTCGAGTCAATCACAGGATAGAAGAGCCGCTCGATGTCTTCCGGCTTGATGCGCTCGACGGCTTCTTCCTTCGAGATCAGCTTTTCGTTGGCCATGTCCACAGCAATACGGAACGCCGCGGCGGGAGTCCGCTTACCCGTTCGCGTCTGCAGCATATACAGCTTGCCTTCTTCGACGGTGAACTCCATGTCCTGCATATCGCGATAGTGTTTCTCAAGCTTTACTCGAACCTTTTCGAGCTGGCCATATACCTTCGGCATCACTTTTGCCATTTCTCGCAAATGCATCGGAGTGCGGATTCCCGCCACCACGTCCTCGCCTTGGGCATTGATCAGGTAGTCGCCATAGAAGACTTTTTCGCCAGTACTCGGATCGCGCGTAAAGCACACGCCGGTTCCGGAGTTTTCTCCTGTGTTGCCGAAGACCATTTGCACAACGTTTACGGCAGTGCCGAGCAGTCCGGTGATTTTCTCCACGCGCCGATAGGTCACAGCTTTCTCCGCCATCCACGAGCCGAACACAGCCCCAATAGCGCCCCACAGCTGATCGATTGGATCGTCCGGAAAATCCTTGCCCGTCTTTTGCCTGAAGAGCGCCTTGTATTCCGCAACGAGTTCCTTCCAACCGCTAGCAGGCACCGCGGTGTCTTCCTTGACGCCCAGTTTCTCTTTCATCGCACGCAAACGATGCTCGAGGTCCTCCTTGGACATCTCCATCACAACGGTCGAATACATCTGCACGAAACGGCGGTACGCGTCATACGCGAATCGCTCGTTCTTGGTTGCGGCAGCCAGGCCCGCGACGGAGCGATCATTCAAGCCCAGATTGAGAATAGTCTCCATCATGCCCGGCATGGAGCGCGCCGAGCCGGAACGCACGCTAACGAGCAGAGGGTTCTTCGGATCGCCGAGCTTTTTACCGGTTACCTTCTCCAGCCGCGCAACATGCGCCGCGACCTCTTTCTTCAATTCGGGCGGATACTTCTTGCCATTCTTATAGAAGTAGTCGCACGCTTCGGTGGAGAGGGTAAAGCCCGCCGGAACCGGCAACCCAATCTTCGTCATCTCGGCGAGACCAGCGCCCTTTCCGCCGAGCACCTCGCGCCATGTGCCGTCGCCTTCCGCTTTACCTGCACCAAAAAAATAGACCCATTTTTTCACTGTTCGCCTCGTCTTGGATTTATTGCGTTAAACTTGCGGCTCGCTTGCCGGCGCGTCACAAAACTCACGGCACTTTATCGAGCACTGTGTCGGCACGCCGACCTGACTCATTTTTCAAAACTTAAAGCAAAACTTTACTCGCTACCTGCGTTCCTCTCCGCCGAGTTCCGAGAAATCCGCGATGGTCGTAAATTCCCGGAGAATTTCTGAGAGCAGTGCCAGCCGGTTTTGTCGCACCGCTTCATTCTCCGCCATCACCATTACGCTCTCGAAGAAGTCGTCCACTGCTTTGCGAAGCCCTGCCACAACTTCAAGTGCTTGTTGATACTTTCCCGCCCGCTTCTGCGTCTGCACTTTCGCTGCCGCTGAGCGCACGGCGGAGAACAATTTTCGTTCCGCGCCGTTCTCGAACAACTCCGCTTGAATGGCGCGCGCCTCTTCTTTTTTGTAATTGGACTTCTCGAGAATGTTCCGGATCCGTTTAAAAGACACCGCCAGCGGCTCAAAGTTTTTCGACTTGCGGATGGCTTTCAATGCGACGAGGCGCTTGTGCGCGTCCACCAAATCGTCGACCCCGGCTCGAAAAACTGCATTGACTTCGTCGTAGCTGAACTTCTCCCGCTCCCGAAGGACAAACTTCGCGCGGTCCAGCAGAAACTCCACGACCTGAGTCTCTTGCTCTGGAGTGACTCCCCGTTTCGGAGGATTGGTAAGCAAAGCCTTGGCGGCTGCTCCCACAGCCAGCGAGATGGAAACCGGAAGTTTCCTTTCCAGGATGATCTTTACGATTCCTAATGCGGCTCTCCGCAGGGCGTAGGGATCGCTTGAGCCCGTGGGCACTAGCCCTACAGCGAAGCACCCAACAACGGAGTCCAGCTTGTCGCCAAGCGCGACAGCACAGCCGATAAGATTCCTGGGGATGGGATCTTCCAAACCGACCGGCCGATAGTGATCGTAGATCGCATCCGCGACGGCGTCCGGCTCGCCTTGCGCCCGGGCATAAAGCCCGCCAACAATTCCCTGCAATTCGGTAAACTCGCGAACCATCTCGGTTGCAAGGTCGCATTTCGACAGCTCCGCCGCGCGATCAGCCTCCGCAACATGCGCTTGCATGAGCCCGCTGTTAAACCATTGTTCGGAAAGCCAGCGAGCGATGGCCCGGACGCGTTCGACTTTGTCGCGGTAACTACCCAGCCGGGACTCGTACGTGACGCGTTCCAGCTTCGGCAAATAGTCGGCGAGCCGACATTTTTGATCCGCTTCCCAAAAAAATTGTGCGTCGGCCAAACGGGCACGCAAAACTCTTTCGTGGCCGGCTCGCACCAACCCTTTCGGATCCTTGGGCAGATTAATGACCGCCAGAAAATGCGGCGCCACTTCCCCGCTCCGCTTCTCCACGGCGAAATACTTTTGGTAGCCGCGCATCACGGTGATCAAAATTTCGTCGGGCAGCGCCAGAAACGCCGGATCGAAATTCCCTTCCAGCACGCTCGGACATTCGTTGAGGTAAGTCACCAGCTTGAGCAATTCCGCATCTTCGTGAACGCGATACCCGCTCTTCTTCGTATGCGCCGCCAGTTCTTTCGAGATCTTCTCTCGGCGCTCCGCGGGGCGCACGATGACTCCATTGGCTTTCAACTTCTTCTCGTAATCCGAGAAGTCTTTTACGCGTAACGTACCTTTCCCAAGAAAGCGATGGCCCAGGGTCGTGTCTCCCGCTGCCACTCCCGCGAAGGAAAATTTGAGCGGCTTGCCATTCACCAGCGCGACGATCCACCGGATAGGCCGAATGAATCTGGCACCGTCGATACCGGTCCAGGTCATCGAACGCGGCCAGGAAAGATCATGAATCACTCGAGGCAGGAGTTCGCTCAGAATCTGCTCGGCCGTGCGCCCGCGCTTCACTTGCTTGGCGGCAAGGTACTCGCCCTTGGGAGTTTTCACGATGTACAGTTCTTTTAGAGGGAGACCCTGTTTCTCCGCGAAGCTGTGCGCTGCGCGTGTCGGCTCGCCGACCGCATCATAAGCCACCGACTTCGGCGGCCCTGTCACTTCGCTCACCACGTCCGCCTGTTTCTCGCGCAGCCCGACGACGTGCGCGACTAACCGCCGCGGCGCACTGAAAGCTTCTACGGTCACGCCGTCTGAAAGATTCTCGGCGGTCAGCAGCTTTTCCAAATTCGCGCGAAGGTCTTCTTCTGCCTTCGGCAACATGCCTGCGGGAATTTCTTCGCTGCCAACTTCAAGCAATACTTCAACTCTCTTTTCGATCGCCTTTTCGCTGGACTTGTTCATCCGCGCACCTCGCGGCGCACGGCAGCCCCGCCAATCTGTTCGAGATACGCGGCAGCGCCACGGCACGCCAGCGTCCGCACTCGCGCCATCAGCGCGGCGCGCTCTGTCGTTGAAATCACACCGCGAGCATCCATCAAATTAAACAAGTTCGAGCACTTCAGGCAGTGGTCGTAGGCCGGAAGAAGCGGGTACCGCGCGCGCTCCTTCCCTTCGATCCCAGCAAATCCGTCGAGGAGTTCCTTAGCTTGCTTCTCGTGCAGATCGAACTCCGCGCGAATCGCTTTGGCGTCGCTGCGGTTGAAGCTGTACTCGGAGAACTGTTGCTCCTCAGCCAAACGAATATCGCCATACGTTTTGTCCGCGGACCACCGTAGGTCATAGACGCTCGCCACATTCTGAAGAAAAGCGCAGATGCGCTCCAAGCCGTAGGTCAGTTCCACAGAAATCGGATCGAGGTCGATGCCACCACTCTGCTGGAAATACGTGAACTGCGTGATCTCCAGTCCGTCTAACAACACTTGCCAGCCGATGCCCCAGGCGCCCAGCGTCGGCGATTCCCAGTTGTCTTCCTCGAAGCGAATATCGTGTTCCCTCAAGTTGATGCCGATGGCCCCGAGACTCTGGAGATAAAGGTCCTGAACGTCGGCAGGAGAAGGTTTCAGGATGACTTGAAATTGCGTGTGCTTATAAAGCCGGTTGGGATTCTCGCCATACCTTCCGTCGGCGGGCCGACGGCTGGGTTGCACGTAAGCAACGCGATAAGCAGCAGGTCCGAGCACGCGCAAAAATGTTTCCGGGTGCATCGTTCCGGCGCCCACTTCCACATCATAAGGCTGCTGCAGCACGCATCCCTGCTTCACCCAAAAATGTGAGAGTTTCAAAACTAAATCTTGAAAGGTGAGGCCGGTTGGTTTTTTCTCAAGTTTTACTTTAGCAGTCAAGTGGGCTCCAGAAGTCTTCGTGTAGCCAGCGGCTTTTCCGTGTGATGCTCAATCCAATTCAGCGAAGCCTCTCGCAGTTCCGCCGCAGGCTGTTGCATCGCAGACAGGAACTCTATCTTATCGAGTTTCTCTCCCGCGAACCGCTCGGCAAGTTGCCTTGCCTCCAGGTGCAGCGGCTTCATTCCGCCGCGCCGGCACTTCTCGCAGAGCAGTCCCGCTTCCCAGGATGCATGGAAGGCTGCCTGCGAACCAAATGGTGTGCCGCATGAGGCGCATCGATCGAACCGCGGAAGCCATCCTCCCAGGCGCACTGTCCAAAACGCGAAATAACTCAACGGCAACTGCCACGCCCCCGTGCGTTCGATTTCACGAACAGTGAGCAAAAGAAGCCGGAACATGGACTCTGCCGTTTCATGTTCCGGCAGCACCTGCTCCGAAACTTCGCTGACTACCGCCAGCCCGGTGCTCAGCTCATAATCGCTCTGCGACTTGTGAAACGACTCCAACAACTCGCACTGCTGGATGCGTACCAGGTCCCGCGTCTCTTTTTCGATGTACCAGACCTGGACGTGCGACAAAATCTCCAGCGTCGACCCGTAGCGGTTTTTAATCCTGCGCGCACCGGAAGCGACACCGCGCATTCGTCCCGACGTCCGCCCGAAAAAACTCACCAGGCGGTCGGCCTCTCCCAGCGAAAAGGTCTTCAAGATGATTGCTTCCGTTTCCCTGGCAGGCATGAGCTGTCGGCGCGCCGACGCTTCGCCGGACACGTTGCAGAGCTAGGTCCGATCCCCGCGCACACGCAGAGCTAATTTAATTACCACACACGCTCGCCTCGCGCAATGCTTACATAATCCTTCGCGGAAAAAATGCGCCGCGTCGCTTCACAAAAACGCGGCCCTGATGAGCAACCTCAAGCCCTACTTGATAAGCGGCAATTTGCAGGATCGATGCTCTAAAAACCGTCCCTCCAGATTCTGTTAACCAGCCTTTAGTCGCGCCCGGAATTATGGGACGCAACAATTTCACTCAACTCGCTTTGCATTTTCCCACTCTTCCGATACCCTGCACCACTACCTCATGCGCGCTCCACGGTTCGACATCCTGGGCATCGGCGAGAACGCCACCGACACAGTGCTACAGCTGCCCCAATTCCCTGCTCTCGGCTCCAAGGTGGAAATGCTCGGCGCCCAGATCATGCCCGGCGGCCAAGTCGCCACATCGCTTATCGCCTGCCAGCGCTGGGGCCTGCGCACCCACTATGTTGGGGTGGTTGGAGACGACCACGCCGCCGAACTTCACCGTCGCGAACTCCGGCGCGCGGGGGTCCACGTCGACCTCGTCGACGTGCCTCGAACGCTGAGCCAAATGTCCTTCATCCTGATTGATACCAGTTCCGGGGAGCGCACAATTGTCTGGCGGCGCGACCCTCGCCTCATGGTCCCGCCAGCGTTCCTCCAAAGAAGCTGGGTCACTTCCGCTCGACTCCTACACGTAGATGGGCACGATCCTGCAACCACCAGCGTCGCCGCCTCCTGGGCGCGTGCGTCTGGCATACCGGTTGTGGCCGACCTGGATCATATGTCTCCGGGACTTCTGCGCCTGCTCCCCTTCGTCGATTTCCCCGTCACCTCAAAGGAATTTCCTGTCGATGCCACTGGAGAAAAGAATCTCCTCAAGGCACTGCCTCAGCTCCAAAGAAAATACGGCTCACGCGCCGTGTGCGCCACGATTGGAGTGGATGGCGCACTCGCTTGGGACGGCAGCTGCTTCTGGTATGCTCCTTCTTATAAGGTCCGCGTCGTGGACACTACGGGGGCCGGCGATCTGTTTCACGCCGCATTCTCGTACGGAATGCTGCATCGGTGGGATCTTCAGCGGCTCCTGGATTTTGCCTGCGCCGCCGCGGGATTGAATTGCCAAACTCTAGGAGCCCGTGGCGGTATTTGCGCCCTGCCCAAAGTGAAGCAACTGCTTCGCAAAGGCATCCGCAATCGGGCAATATTCTCCAATGCGCAACTGGAGCGCGCTGCAGCCGGCGTTCCGCGGAAAAAGGGCGGATAGAACCATCTTTGCGAAGCGCCAAATCTCAAGCCGGAGCCTTGTACCATATACACTAGCGAATGTTCATCCCTCTCAAAGACCTGAACCCTCGCCGGACCTATCCGGTCGTCAATACTCTTCTCATTCTGACGAACGTCATCGTCTTCCTCTACCAACTCACATTAACTCCGCACCAATCCGACGCCTTTGTCTTGGCGAACGCTACCATCCCCAACCATATCCGCGTGGCCTTGAGCGGTCATGGAAACCTGGAAGCCGCCTTCGTTCCCATCTTCACCAGTATGTTCCTCCATAGCGGCTTCATGCACATCGCCGGAAACATGCTTTTCCTCTGGATCTTCGGCGACAACGTCGAAGACTACTTCGGCCACTTTCCCTACCTTCTCTTCTATCTCGTTTGTGGCATCGGCTCCGGCCTCACGCACATCATTTTCAATTTCCACTCTTCCTTGCCAGCACTCGGTGCCAGCGGCGCTATCTCCGGCGTCATGGGCGCCTACATCATTCTCTACCCGCGGGCTCGCGTCCTAACGCTCGTGTTCGTCTTTTTCATACCGATACCGGCCTTCATCATCTTGGGATATTGGTTCTTTCTTCAATTCTTGGCAGGAGTGAGTTCGGTCGGAGCCGCCGCCACCGGAGGGGTCGCCTGGTGGGCACACGTCGGCGGATTCTTGATAGGCATGCTGATCACAGGCTTAAGTTTGGGAGATCGAAAGCAGAGTGTAAACTATTCTTAGCCAGCAGAAGCGTACGCGCCAGTACATGAAGTTTTGCTTTAAATATTCTTATTGCACCTTCGCTGCGAAGTTTGCCAGCCAATCCCCAACTTCAACCGTTTGTTTAACTCCGCCAAGGTCGGGCGTGACGAAGTCTTCCCCAAGCGCAGCTTTCACAGCCTCACGCAATACTTGAGCCTCCCGCTTCCAACCAAGAAAATCCAGCATCATCGCCGAAGCCAGTACCGACCCGAACGGGTTCGCAATCCCCTTCCCAGCGATGTTCGGCGCGGAGCCGTGGACCGGCTCGAACAGCGAAGTCCTTCCGGGATGGATGTTTCCGGAGGGCGCCAGTCCCAGCCCGCCGGCAAGCTGCGCTCCCAGGTCGCTGACGATGTCCCCAAAAAGGTTGCAGGTCACAATCACTTCGAACTGCGCCGGGTCGCGCACCATCTCCATCGCCAGCGTATCAATATACAAGTGCCGCGACTCGATCTTGGGATACTCCTGCCGCACTTCCCTGAACACACGCTGCCACAGGTCATGCGCAAACGTCATGGCATTCGACTTGTCGCTCATGCAAACGCGCTTCAAGCGATTCTGCCGGGCATAGTCAAACGCATAGCGAATAATCCGCTCCACCCCTTTGCGCGAGTTGACGTCTTCCTGGACCGCAATCTCGTCCGCAGTGCCCTTCTTGAAGAACCCTCCCACTCCCACATACAGCCCTTCGGTGTTCTCGCGGAAAACCATCAACCGAATGTCTTTTTCGGTCCGATCACGAAGCGGAGTCAGCCGCTCATGGAGAAGCTCGACCGGCCGCGCATTCACATAGAGATCCAGTTTGAAACGCAACCCCAGCAGAATGTCGGCCGCGTGTTGATTGGAAGGCACGCGAGGGTCGCCCAAAGCTCCAAACAATATCGCATCAAACTCGTCCCGCAGCATCTCCACGGCTCCCGCAGGCAACGTCACGCCGTCCTTCAGGTATCTGTCAGCACCCCAATCAAACTCCACGAACTCCAGCGGCCGCTTTGCCGGAGCCGTTACCGCCCGCAGCGCCTTGACCGCTTCCGGCGTCACTTCCTTCCCGATCCCGTCGCCAGGGATCACCGCAATGCGAGCGGTCTTTCCGCCCCATCGCATGGGCATTTTGCCAGCTGGATTTGTCGGTTTCGCGGTCATTTCAAGTATTTGGCTTTCCCATTACGTCGTCAGACCAGCCGTTCTTTCCGCACGGTAAGCTTTTCGATCCGCTCGCGCCTCGGCTCGAAGCCAATGCCCTGCCCCGTCGGCACACGGATCGTCCCCCGCTCCGAAACGGTCACTTCCGGCTCTATGATGTCTTCGTCCCAATATCGCCGGCTCGCGCTGACGTCGCCGGGCAGCGTGAAGTTAGGCAGCGTCGAGAGCGCAATGTTATGTGCCCGCCCGATTCCAGACTCCAGCATCCCCCCGCACCACACCGGCATGCCATTCTGCTGGCACAAATCATGGATCTGCCGCGCGACTGTGTAACCGCCGACGCGCCCCAGCTTGATGTTGATAATCTTACAGGCCCCGAGAAGGATGGCCGCACGCGCTTGCTCTTCCGAATGGATGCACTCGTCCAGGCAAATAGGCGTGTCGAGTTTTTTCTGCATCTCCACGTGCCCGTACAAATCGTCCCACCCAAGCGGCTGCTCAATCATCATCAAATAAAAACTTTCCAGCTGCTTCAACAGCGGCCAATCCTCCATCCGGTAAGCCGAGTTGGCGTCCACCATCAGCTTGATCCCCGGAAACTCCTCGCGCAAACGCTTGACCTGCGGCAGCTCTTTCCCCGGCCTGACCTTTATTTTGATGCGCTGATAACCCGCGGCGAGTTCCTTCTTCACCTCAGATGCCAATTCATCCGGCGAATCCTTAATCCCAATGGAAACGCCGCTCGAGATTTCTTCACGCGTTCCGCCAAGCAATTTCGCCAGCGGCACGCCCTTCTGCTTTGCTTCCGCGTCCCAGATCGCCGCCTCCAGCGCAGCCTTGGCCATGTTGTGGCCGCGAACTTGTTCCAACAGCTCCCACACGTCGGCCGCGGCGGCGATTTCTTTATGTTTGATCATCGGCCAAAGAAAATCGCGCATAACAATCCAAGCCGTATCGGTCGTCTCCGGGCTGTAAAAAGGCTTTTCTCCGGCCACGCATTCGCCCCACCCAATCGCGCCGTCCGTAACGACTTCCGTTAGGATAATCCGCCTCTCCTCGGTGCGCTCGACGCTCGTTTCGAATGGAGCCACCAGCTTCATTCGCAACTCCCGTAATGTCACTTCCCGTATGCGCATCGTCCCTTTTTACTTTCTGCGGCCGCGAGCAAAGTGTCCTCGCGCAAAACCCCGAAGCCGCATAATTCTTCCGTCATGGAACTTTCACGAGTAAGAGTTGTAGGGGAGGGGCTTGCCCCTCCCTCGA
>Ga0070765_100001967_pt1 | contig 12778 bp, 13 predicted proteins | sample HubBroMetageWFT5_FD_71516 | JGI IMG/M metagenome (GOLD analysis project Ga0070765, IMG submission 71516) | Warmed and freeze-thawed soil microbial communities from the Hubbard Brook experimental Forest, New Hampshire - Hubbard Brook CCASE Soil... | ecosystem: Environmental > Terrestrial > Soil... | reverse complement strand
CTTTTCCCTCTGCCGCCAGCGTGCCGTACCCGGTGGGCGTGAAAAATGCCGGAATGCCGGCGCCGCCGCAGCGGATGCGCTCTGCAAGCGTTCCTTGCGGGTTCAATTCCACTTCGATTTCTTTTTTCAGGGCGAGCTGCTCGAAAGTTTTGTTTTCGCCAACATAACTGGCGATCATTTTCTTCACTTGCTTGCTGTGCAGCAAGACGCCGATGCCGAAATCGTCGATGCCTGCGTTATTTGACACTAACGTCAGATTCCTGGTGCCCTTGTTTCGCAGCGCGGCAATCAGATTTTCCGGTATGCCACAGAGGCCGAAACCTCCCAGCAGAATTGTCGCGCCGTCGTGAATGCGCGCGATAGCTGCGTCAGCGCCGGCTACACGCTTATCCATCGGTCTCCTTTAGCTGAGTTTGCACGAGGATTGCGAGCTGGAAGTTTACTGCAAATCAGCAGGAATTTTGTAGAACTCATTCGGCGGCAGGAGTTTCGGGCTTGCCGGCGCGCTGGCTGAGTCCAGCGCGAGCAGCTTGCTTCAAGGCGCGGACCCGAGCTGCCACGGCTGCGACTGCGGCGTCCAGGGAAGCGGAGCCTTCCAGTTCAGCCATGAGCGCGGAGCCCACCACGGCCGCGTCGGCGAGGCCCCCAAGCACACTTACGTGGCTGGGCAGAGAAATACCAAACCCCACGGCAATCGGCAGCGTGGTGAAACCTCTCATGCGGCGCACGAGCGCAGGCAACCCTTCAGGCAAGGCATCTCTTGTGCCTGTCACGCCGGTGCGCGAGACCAGATAGAGGAACCCGGTCGAGGCTTTTGCAATGCGCGCGAGTCGCTCTTCGCTGGAGGTTGGAGCGGCTAGAAAAATAGTGTCGAGACCATGGCTTTGCAGGGCGGCGAGATATTCGTCAGCTTCCTCGGGCGTCAGATCGGTGGCCAAAACTCCGTCAGCGCCAGCCGACGCGGCAGCTTCGGAAAATTTTTGAAGACCCATCTGCAGAATGGGATTGAAATAGCTGAACAGGACCAGAGGCGCGTCCGTACGCGTGCGCAGATGGCTGACGAGTTCGAGCACGCCGGCGAGAGTCGTTCCGCCGCGCAATGCGCGTTCGCTGGCACGCTGGATGACGGGACCATCCGCCACCGGATCGCTGAATGGGACGCCGAGTTCGATAATGTCGGCGCCGGCTTCAGCGGCGGCCAGTACGATTTTGGCGCTGGCTTCGAGCGAAGGATCTCCGGCGGTAATGTAGGCTACCAGGCCGAGTTCGCCGGCGTCGGCAAGTGCGCGAAATCTTCGTTCGATTCTCCCGGCACGTTTTTCGGCGTTTGGCGTTTCTTTCGCGCGACTGCTTGATTCGTTCGCCGGAGAAAACCATGAGGTGGGGGAGTTAGACATAGCGAGAAAGTGTTTCCATATCTTTGTCGCCGCGGCCGGAAAGATTCAGGATCACTACTTCATTCTGACTCATTTCGGGCGCGCGTCGGATCAGTTCAGCCAAAGCGTGCGCGGATTCAAGCGCCGGAATGATTCCTTCGACCCGCGCGAGAGTGCGAGCAGATTCCACAGCGTCTTCGTCACTGGCGGCTGTGTACTCAGCGCGACCCCGTTCGGCGAGCCAAGCGTGCTCGGGACCCACCGCGGGATAATCAAGGCCTGCGGAGACGGAATGCGTTCTGGCGACTTGCCCATCGGAATTCTGCAACAAATAAGTGTACGTCCCTTGCAAGACGCCCGGGCGCGCGCCGGCAAATCCCTGTCGAGCAGCGAGGCGCGCTGCGTGTTCACCGAGTGATTTTCCCCGTCCGCCGGCTTCTACGCCGATCATTTTTACGCTGGAGTCGCCGAGAAACGCGTGGAAAAGACCGATCGCGTTAGAACCGCCACCGACGCAGGCAATCAGATGGTCGGGGAGGCGGCCTTCCGCACGAACTATTTGCTCGCGAGCTTCTTCTCCAATAATTTTCTGAAAATCGCGCACGATTTGCGGATACGGGTGCGGGCCCAGAACAGAACCGAGGAGATAGTGCGAGGTGCGCAAGTTCGTCACCCAATCTCGCATGGCCTCGTTGATAGCATCCTTGAGCGTGCGGCTTCCGGAATCGACGCCGGTTACTTCCGCTCCTAGCAAACGCATGCGAAAAACGTTCAGCCGCTGGCGTTCCATGTCCTCGGTACCCATATAAATCGTGCAAGTGAGGCCGAGCCGAGCGGCGACCGTAGCTGTTGCAACGCCATGCTGGCCGGCGCCGGTTTCGGCAATGATTCGTCTTTTGCCCATGCGTGCGGCGAGCAAACCCTGGCCAAGTGCGTTATTTATTTTGTGCGCGCCGGTGTGGAGGAGATCTTCGCGCTTGAGATAGATGCGAGGGCCACCGAGTTTTTCCCTCAGCCGAGAGGCGAATTGAAGTGGAGTAGGTCTGCCTGCAAAATTCTGGAGCAGATCGTCTAGTTCCTTCTGGAATTCCTGGTCGGCGCGGGCTTCCGCATATGCCCGTTCGAGCTCTTCGAGCGGCGCGACGAGCGTCTCTGGAACGTAGCGGCCTCCGTACGGTCCGTAACGTCCGCGGGCGTCTGGCATCGTTTGCGGCGCTGCAGTCATCGCGCTGTCCTCTGCGCCGCACGCACGGCTCGCACAAAGCTTTTTACCAGCGCGGGATCTTTCTTGCCCGGTTTTGCTTCGACGCCACTGCAGACATCAACCGCGTAGGGTTTGGCGGAACGGATCGCTCTGGCGACATTGCCAGGAGTGAGTCCGCCGGCGAGGAAAATATGGCCGGCTGGTTTGGCGCGACGCACAATCTCCCAGTCAAAAGACGCGCCGCTTCCGCCGTGCCGACGGCGATCAAAACCGTCTAATAAGAATGCAGAGACGTGTTTGTAGCGCGCGAGCTTGGCGATAGATGATGAACTTCGCACGCGGACCGCTTTGATTACCGGCAAAGTTCGTTTAAGACGCGCAACGGTTTTCGGCGATTCCTCACCGTGCAGCTGGAGATAGTTGAGGCCCGTTTGGCGGGCGATCGCGAGCATTTTTTCTTCCGGCTCGTTCACGAATACTCCCACGGATTTAGTTTTCTTCGGCAAGCGCTGCAGAATCCTCCGGGCCGCGCCGGGTGTGACGTAGCGCGGGCTACCCTTATAGAAGTTAAATCCAATAAAAGTCGCCCCCGATTCAATAGCCTGGCGGGCATCTTCTAAGTTTGTGATGCCACATATTTTTACTTTTACCATTGCGTTTTTCTAGCTCATGCCGCCGAATTGTCCACGCCAGACGGCCGAAGCAAGTCGCTCAAGGCCCGCGCGGGATCGTTATGTTGCATCAGATGCTCGCCGATTAGGAAGGCATCAAAACCAGCGTCGCGAAGGCGCGTTAAGTCCTCGTGAGTGCGCAATCCGGACTCACTGACGGCCACGCAGTCGTCCGGTATCGCCTGGACTAGGTCGAGCGACGTTTTCAGGTGCACGCTGAAATCTTGCAAGTCGCGATTATTGACACCGATTATTTGTGCGCCGGAAGCGAGAACGCGTTCCAATTCTTCGCGCGAATGAACCTCGACTAAAGGCTCCATCCTAAGCGAACGTCCGAGAGCAAGCAGTTCACAAAAGATTTTGTCTCCCAAGACGGCCGCGATCAGGAGAAACGAGTCAGCGCCGGCTGCGCGCGTTTCCCATACCTGCCATGGATCCAGGATGAAATCCTTGCGCAAGATTGGAATCTTGGTCACACGGCTGGCTTCCCCCAGATCCGCCAGGGAGCCAGAAAAGAAATCTTCTTCGGTGAGCACGGAAAGAGCCGCCGCCCCACTTTGTTCGAGGCCCGCGGCGAGCAGCGCAGGAGCAAACTCCGAGCGAATGACACCACGCGACGGAGACGCTTTCTTCAGCTCGGCAATGATACGAACGCCAGGACCGATAAGGGCGGCTGGGAAATCACGGGGAGGTGAGACTTTTTTCTCCACCGCCATCCTGAGCGCGAGCTCTGGTAGGACCCGCCTGCGATGTGCAACTGAGTCCCGGCGAGCTTCGACAATTCGGTCCAAAATGTTTTTCGAGCGAGCGCTGATTTCCATGGGCGAATGTACGCCAAATGTGCGGAATACACCTTCAGGTGAGCCCTAAAGGGAGAATCGCTGCAAATATGCTAGTTGTCAGGCTTGCAGATGTCAATTTATAGCCTTTTGGTGAGAGGTTGGAGAAGCCAGCAGTAACAAGACCTCAAGGTCCCGCCGGTTGAGATTCGAGCAGTGGCTTAGTGAACTTTATTGGAATGCCAAAATTCGAACCCCCGAAACCCCGGAGCACCGCATAAGTGACCCCAATTACTTTCCCTTGCCGATTGAAAAGCGGGCCCCCGGATCCGCCGGAAGTGGTTTGCGCATCGAAAACGATTTTGTCTGGAAGAATGTCGCCTATGTGCCCCTGAGTGATTAGAGGGCGAATTAAATTGCGGCGCGCGAGGTCGTCAAGAACCTGCGAAACATCCGTGCCACTGTGCGAAATAATTTGCTGCGCCGTGGCTTCGTCGGCGCGGGCTAGAATTGCTGCGAGCCCGGTAGCATAGCCCATTAACACGACAGGCTGGCCGGTTACCGCGGCGCCCTGTCCCCAATCGACTACAAGAACAGAACGCTTTAAGTCCTGCATATCGACCCGAATTGTCGCCAGATCGGTTTCCTGTGAGATTTGCTGAATCTCGGCGTGAAACGCGCGCGGATCTCCCGGGAAATAAGCGCGAATTGTTGAGATTTCCGGCTGGAAACCCTGATCGGTCAAGGTTTTCAGTTCATCATCCTTCCACCACGGCTCGGCCACATGGCGGTTGGTAACCAGGCGTCCGTTCGGACCGGCGACAAATCCCGTGCCAAAAACATCAAGCTTCACTTCCGGGCCGTGGCCTTCGAGCGTGAGGATTGGATTGCCGTCGCTATCCTGCAGCGGCTCGCCTTGTTGATTAAGCCCGGCGTAACGCAGACGCTGGCCGTTATTCTTATCCCGGAATGCGACTGCAACATGCAACAAGCAAACACTCTGGACGTCGGCAGGAATCAGAGTTTGGGCGCCTTGGCCGTCTTTCTCAATGCGCGCCAGTCGCGCATTGGTGTCCTCCAGCTGTTTCTGCAGGGTCGTTAGATCGTCCGAGGGCGCGCTGGCCATCTTGGATTTCAGATCCGCGGCCTGTTTCTGAAGTTCGTCCTTGGAGGGCGTAGCAGCGATTGACGGCCCCTGTTGCGTGCGGAGTTTGCGCGCTTCGTTGGCTAGAGTCTGCTGCCGAAGAATTCCGCCTTCGAGTCGGGCGATGATGGCGTTTCCTTGGCGCGTTTCTTTCTGTGCCGTGCGGACAAACAGGGCGTAAATCCCAGCCATAACTATGGCAGTGGCTAGGAGTGCGCCCAATCCGACTTTGAGTTTGCGATTGAGAGAGGACGCGTCGTTCGCCATCTTCTCGGTGACGGCGAGAGCCTCGAAGGCGGTATGGGCCATCTGCTGGCCTTCAACGGCGATGCGCGTTTCATCGCGCAATTGTTTCTGCTCGCGGAATACTCGCAACTGGGTGCGTACGCGGGCCAGCAATTCACCAGGATCACACGGGTGTGAAATCGCATCGTCGGCGCCAAAATTCAAGGACTCGATACGCTGTTCTGCCGCGGAACCTACCAGTAAAATTATACGGACCATTTCCGTGGCTGCCGAACCGCGGATGGTAGCGATGGTTTCGCGAGCGTTTGAAGCAACCGAGCCAGCCGCATTCCGAGCATCAGCGCCCATCAATAGAAGATGAACTTCCGCGTTGTGAATTGCATCGAGCGCTTCGGCGACAGTCGCGAACCCAGAGACGTCGTATCCGGGCGTCTCGAGCGTTGTCCGCAGGCTTTCGCGTTTGGCGGAGTCTTCTTCGACGATAACGATTTTCTCGCGCGTGTTGTCCATTGGCGGGGAGGTTAGGGTATTGCGCAGCCCTCATCCTAGAAGAAAATGGGGAAAGCGCAAGAGATCTGGGCGCATTCCTCAACTAGAATAGACGTTTGCAATGCTTTGCGGGGTTCATGAAAATTCTCGTGGGATGGAACTTGAAACCACTCGAGCGATTGAATCAACAAATTATTGGCTGCTCTAAGTGTCCGCGGCTGGTCTGTTATCGTGAGAAAGTGGCGCACGAAAAGCGGCGCGCTTTTCAGGATTGGGACTATTGGGGCAAACCTGTTCCGGGTTTTGGCGATCCGCATGCCCAGTTGCTAATTCTGGGTCTCGCGCCCGCAGCCCATGGCGGAAATCGAACCGGAAGGGTTTTCACCGGCGACCGTTCGGGCGATTTTCTCTATAAAGCACTATACCAAACCGGCTTCTCGAATCAGCCCACTTCCACGCATCGCGGGGACGGGTTGAAGCTCAAGGATGCCTATGTCGCAGCGGCCGTTCGATGCGCGCCGCCTGCGAACAAGCCGCTTCCATCGGAAATGGCAAATTGCCTGCCCTATTTTGAGAGAGAACTACAGCTGATCCAGCCGCGTGCCATCCTCGCCTTGGGAGGCATTGCGATGCGCACGTACCTGGGAGCGCTGAAGCGAAATGGACACATCAAAGGGTTCGCAGAATATCCGCTTCGCCACGGCGCGAGCTACCAGCTGCCTGCGGGACTGCCGCGGCTATTCGTCTCCTATCATCCGAGCCAGCAGAACACGTTCACCGGCAAACTCACAGAGCGCATGATGGTTGACGTGCTTCTTGCGATTCGCAAATTCCTCGGTCGCAAGTGACCTGGCTTAGCGGCCGAAGACGGTCCGTGTTTGACAGCACGCTGGGGGGCTTGTTAGCCTCGCCACACGGTGCTTCTTACCGCCTAATGAAAGCCGAAACTGATCGAGGTACCGCGCGCGAACCCATCCTAGAATTCCGGAGCGCCGGATACCGTTTGCCGAACGGGCGAGCGCTCTTGCGCGATCTCACCTTTGCGGTCAGGCGCGGCGAAACATTAGCGTTACTGGGACGTAGCGGTGCGGGAAAGACCACCGCATTGAAGCTGATCAATCGCATGCTCGATCCGAGCGAGGGGCAGGTTCTGGTCGAAAACAAAACGACGGATAGCTGGGACGCGATTGCGCTGCGCCGGCACATCGGCTACGTGATACAAGGCGTCGGACTGTTTCCGCATTTCACCGTCGAGCAGAATATTTCGCTGGTGCCTCGACTGGAACGATGGACTGCGGAGCGGACGCACGCGCGCGTTCAGGAACTGCTCGATCTTGTCGACTTGGATTGCGATCAATTTGCGAAACGACACCCTCACGAACTCTCCGGGGGACAGCGGCAACGCGTTGGTATCGCGCGGGCATTGGCGGCGGACCCGCCGATTTTGCTGATGGATGAACCCTTCGGGGCGCTTGATCCCCTTACTCGCGGCGAACTGCAGAGGGAATTCCAGAAGCTACAACACCGCCTGCGAAAAACGATTGTAATGGTTACTCACGATGTTGGCGAATCTCTTCTGCTGGCTACGCGCATCGCATTGCTCGAAGACGGTAAACTCACGGGAATTTATTCGCCTCCAGAGTTTTTAGCCGCGAAGGAGCCTATGGCCACGGCTTATGTCGCAAATTTCCGGATGTATGAAGAGGCCGAGAGGGCCAATGAACATGATTGATTTCTTTACTCGTCATCAGCACGAAATTATGCAGGCTACCCTCGAGCACATTTGGTTGGTCGGTGTAGCGATGTTGCTTGCGGTGGCGGTCGGCGTGCCGCTTGGAATCATCGTTACGCGCCATCCCTGGCTTTCCAAGCCGATTCTTGGCGGGGCAAATGTTGCTGAAACGATACCGAGCCTGGCGCTCTTTGGATTTCTTTTGCCCGTGCCATGGCTGGGAGAGCGCGCCGAACGGCTGGTAATTGTCGCGCTGACGCTGTACGCCCTGCTTCCGATCGTCCGCAATACGTCCACCGGCATCGAAAGTGTCGATGCGGCAGTGCGACAAGCCGCACGTGGAATGGGAATGACAGAAAACCAGATTCTGTGGCAGGTCGAGTTACGCCTTGCAGTTCCAACAATTCTTGCCGGCGTGCGCGTTGCCACCGTGTTGACCATTGGGATTGCGACGATTGCGGCGGCCGTTGGCGCAGGCGGCTTGGGTGAATTTATCTTCCGCGGTTTGGCCATGGTCAACAATCAGTTGATTTTGGCCGGCGCGATTCCTGCAGCTGCGCTCGCGCTACTGGCCGATCTTGTATTGGGTTTGCTGGAGCAGCGTCTGCGGCCCGCGCGACAATGATCAAGCGTTGCGGTTGGTGCGTACTCTGTTTGATTCTTCCACTGGCGTCCTGCGCCAGTGAGCGGCGTGAGATCGTTATTGGCTCAAAGAACTTTTCCGAACAAGCGTTGCTCGCCGAAATTCTTGCACAGCATCTCGAGGCCCGCCTTCATCAGCCGGTCACCAGGCGCTTCTATTTGGCAGGCTCTTACATTTGTCAGCAGGCATTGCTGGCAGGACGCATTGACGCGTATGTGGAGTACACCGGAACAGCCTTGACCGCGATTCTACATGATCCGATCCAAAGCGATCCCTCGGCCGTTTTCGAACGAGTGAAAAACGAATATCAGACGCGGTTCGTACTGCGGGTATTCCCCGCACTCGGATTTAACAACACATTTGCGATTGTCGTTCGTGGCGAAGATGCGCGCCGATTCAATCTGAAAACCATTGACGATGCCGCGAAGTATACGCCGGAGTGGCGAGCTGGGTTCGGGTACGAGTTTATGGAACGGCCGGATGGCTACGCAGGGTTGGCGAAAGTTTATGGGCTTAAATTCAATGCGGCGCCTCGAGTTCTTGATTTGGGACTGCTCTATCGCGCGTTGCTAAGCGAGCAAGTCGACATCGTCGCGGGAAATTCGACAGACGGATTAATCGCCGCGCGCGATCTGATCATTCTCGAAGATGATAAACATTACTTTCCGCCATACCAAGCGGTTCCCATTGTTCGGCAGGCCTCCCTCGCTCGCTTTCCAGGCATGAGCGCTGCCATCCAAGAGTTGGCCGGAAAGATTTCCGATGCGGAGATGCGAAAGATGAATTACGGCGTGGATGGAGAACGGCGCGATATTGCGGAAGTGGCGCGCGAATTTCTGCAATCTACAGGGCTCGATTAAACCAGACCAAATTAGCGGGACTCTTCGGATTCTTGCAGCGCCTTGAAGTGGGCTTCGAGCGCGGCGCAATACTGATGCTCGGCCTCGAGTTCCGCTTGCAACTTTTTGACGAAAAGCTCAAGACGGCGAATCTCGTTCCGCATCTTCTGAATTTCCCACGAGGATTGCGCTGGAGCGCGAGTTGCGACCGTCTCCGCGCTGGGCTGTTGTGTCCTGTTAGAAGAAGCCGAAGGTGCCGATGGCCCAAACGGCGAAGCCGGTGGAGCAGCTACTACAGTCTGACTCCAACGCGGCTGCGCCGCGGGCCCTGGAACTTGGGGTCGAGTTGCTGTGGTGCCTCGAGCGCTATCCGGATTAAATAGACCGGTCAGCGTATCGGACGCCGTTCGCGCCGAACTTTCGTCACCATCCTCAGCTCCTGCGCTCCGTGTGCTGCCGGAAACAGTTGGATTCAACAGGCTTTTGACGCGAGCGATCAAATCCTGGGGCTGAAATGGTTTGCGTATCAACTCGTCGGCTTTCACAGCCGTGGCGCGTTCCGCCACGGACTGGTTGACGACACCGGACATCAGAATTACCGGTGTCTTGGCGAAGCGATAATGCTGCTTGATGTAGTCGCAAACCTCGTAGCCATCCTTATCCGGCATGATGACGTCGGTGATGACCGCATCCGGGGGAATTCTGTTGAACTGCTCCAGCGCCGAGGCCGCGTCGGCGCAGGTGATGACCTGGATTCTTTCTTTGCGAAAGGCGATCTTGATCACTTCGCGCATGGTCGCGCTGTCGTCAATGAAATACACCGTTGGAATCCGTCCGGCTGTGGGGTTGTGTGTTTCGCTCATGGCGTTTTGTTCTCCACTTCGTTGCGTTCGCCTTCGTCGAATTCCCGCATAGCGTCAAGCAATAGGTCGGTAGCCGAGCGCAAGACCGTGCGCTGAGTGGCTGCCGCGCCGTATACGAATTTGTAGACGCCTTTGGCGGCGCTCTGGCAAGTCTTGACGATTTCCGTTACGGCTTCATCGCCAAAAAGTGCGCCACATTCGGCGTGATGAATTTCACCGGCTTCAAAAAAAATGATCCCGTCGGTTTCGCATGCATTGATGTGGAGCGCTCCCGTTTGACGGGCTTGTCCCAGCATCTGGATGACGCCTGGTAGATCGAGATGCGAAAGGCTGCCGCTTAAGTCCGTGTCACCGGAGGCGAGCATTTGAGTAGGCTGAAAACCTTCTTGCCGGCTCAAAAGGAAACTTCGTACGTGCGACGCAATGTCGGAAGGCGGCCGGCGCCGGTCGACGAAATCGTCGCAGCCCGCGCGATAAGCTTCCAAAAGAGCCTGATCTCCGCCGCCTCCGATCGCAATGAGTGGAATGTTGGCGGTCTTGGCGTCGGCGCGAAGAATCGGCGCCATCTCAAGCGCGCCCATTTCACGCAGGTTTGTCGCGCATAGAATCGCCGCGGGAGCATTCCATTCGAGCATCGTAAGCGCGTAGGTCACCTGGGTACTCTGTACCACCTGGAATCCCTGCTGCTGCAAGGCGTCGGTCAAACGCTTCGAGAAGTACACGTTGCTATCGATCAGCAGGATCCTCGGAAGATTTGCGAGCGCGCTCATGCTAAGGATCCTGCGCGATCCAATTCATTTTCAGCAGAACCTGAAGTCACCAATGCATTCAGGTCCAGAACTTCGATGCTTGCGTCGCCGACCATCAAAATGCCCGAAACATGTTGTGGGCTGGTTACTTCAACGATATCGGCAGTAACAAGTTCGCAGTCGCCGTTCACCGGAATCGCAGCAGGCTCCGTGGTCGATGCGAACTTTCGCCTGGCCACCAGATAGAACTGGTGGGACGGAGAATTCTTGCCGGTCAACATTGGACAAACGTCATACACCGGTACAAGCCGACCGCGACGGACGATAATGCCCGACACTAACCGAGAGTTGTGCGGAAATTGGTGCAAGCGGACGGGCGGCGCCAATTCCGAGACTTCAGAAGCAGGCATGGCAAAACGCCGATCTCCGATTTGGAGCAGGACGTAGGATTTGGCAGCTGGAATATTGGCCGTGCTCATATTTGTGCCGCCAAATCATTGCAGGAGGCCGCTGCCATTGCGCCGTCGAGCCGCTCGAATTCTGCCGTGGTCAAGAATCCCGCAGGATTAATTACAGGAATTACCTGGTCTTCCAGGTAGGCCAGACCGCGATACCATTGGCGTTCGGCGCCGCCGAAGGCTCGTGGCAGCGCGTGAATTCCCGCGATTTCCGCCATGCGTTCGATTTTGTCCACCAGCACGGCCGTTCGGATCTGCCTCAACATCAGGACCAGCGTAGGCCGCACCACTCTCAGGCCGAAATGGGTGCACGCATTCACCACATAGTACGTACGGTGAGCGCGCTCGATGGTGTGGCGCACTTTTGGAATTTCCTGCTGCTCGACCTCGAGAGCCGCACCCAAGCTGTCCGTGCTGCGAATTTCCTGGACGGAGTCGGCGGCAATCGCAAAAAGTTGATTCGATACAGTAAACAAAATTACCGCTTCCGGCCGGCGCGCCTTTCTCGATTTGACCGCGTCCTGAGCGGCAATTTTCATTGCGCTCCCACCGGGACGAGCTTGGAGAATTTAAGGACACGCCTCTCGATTGCCGCGCTGATTTCATTGAGATCTACTACTTCGTCCACCGCCCCCGTTTTAATGGCTTCTGCGGGCATGCCGAAGATCACAGAAGATGCTTCATCCTGGGCTATCACATAGCCGCCGTTCGCTTTTATGGACTTCACGCCTTTCGCGGCGTCATTCCCCATGCCGGTCAGCACGACTGCAACTGCCAGCGTACGCGAGTAGGTCGCCACGGTTTCAAGGGCGGCATTGGCGCAAGGGAGGTAGCCTTCGATCCGAAGTCCGGGGTCGAGCATGATTTTGCCCGTGGGAGAAACTCGCAAGTGATGCGAACCTGGACACAAATAAATCATTCCCGCCTGCACCGGTTCATTTGCTTGCGCCTCTTTCACCGGCAATTTAGAAATTTCGGCGAGCTGCAACGTGAACTGTTTGGTAAAGGCTGCCGGCATGTGCAGCACGAGCAGTACGGCTGCTGAAAAATCGCGAGGGAATCCAGCTACGACGCGCATCACTGCCGCCGGGCCCCCGGTGGATGCAGCGATCACAACGACCGGAAATCTGCCGCCATTCTGCGAAGCAGCCAGCGGAACGCCGGTTTTTCCATTCCCTGCAACGGGCGCTTGAAGCGGAGAAGGTTTTACGCGCGTTGCCGTGCGCACGACGCGAACTTTCGCAGCCATCTTGAGCTTGCGAGTCAATTCGTCACGCACGCTGCGCATATCCAGATCGATACCGCTGGAAGGCTTGGGAACGAAGTCGATGGCGCCCAATTCGAGCGCGCGCAACGTGCCGGAGGCGCCTTCGCGGGATTCCGAACTCACAATCACTATAGGCCGGGGATGTTGCGACATGATCATTTCGGTGGCTTGCAAACCATCGACATGGGGCATGTTGATGTCCATGGTGATTACGTCTGGCCGCAGCGATTCCGCAAGGATCACTGCTTCGCGACCATCGCGAGCTTGCCCTGCGACCTCGAGTTGAGAATCGGAGTTGATGATCTCCTGAAGCACCTT
>Ga0070765_100001966_pt1 | contig 12778 bp, 10 predicted proteins | sample HubBroMetageWFT5_FD_71516 | JGI IMG/M metagenome (GOLD analysis project Ga0070765, IMG submission 71516) | Warmed and freeze-thawed soil microbial communities from the Hubbard Brook experimental Forest, New Hampshire - Hubbard Brook CCASE Soil... | ecosystem: Environmental > Terrestrial > Soil... | reverse complement strand
TATTCCTTCCTTCGGCGGCAGCGGCGTGGATTCCAAGGAGCTGGCCATCTTCACGCGCCAGTTCTCGGTGATGATCGACGCTGGCTTGCCTCTCGTGCAGTGCCTGGAGATTCTCGCCGGGCAGCAGGAGAACAAGACCTTTCAGAAAATTCTGAATGGCGTGCGCGGCTCGGTCGAAGGTGGCGCCACGCTGTCCACCTCCATGAAGCAGTACGATAAGGTCTTCGACGCTCTCTACTACAACATGGTGGAAGCCGGAGAGACGGGCGGTATTCTCGACACCATTCTGCAGCGCCTTTCCAGCTACATCGAAAAGAACGTCAAACTCAAGCGCGCCGTGCAGTCCGCGATGATCTATCCGATCGCCGTGATGAGCATCGCCGGCGGCGTCATCATCCTGCTGCTGTGGAAAGTCGTCCCGATTTTCACTCAGCTCTTCAACGGCCTGGGTGTGGACCTGCCGTTGCCCACGCGCATCGTTATCGGAATGAGCGAGTTTGTCGGCAGCATCTACGGCTTCATCATCGCCCTGTTCTTCGCCGGAGGCATCTTCGCCTTGAAATCCTGGTACGGCACGCCGGCAGGCCGCATGGCGATTGACACCGTGATTCTAAAGGTTCCTCTGGTCGGCCCGCTCATGAGAAAAATCGCCGTCGCGCGCTTCACCCGCACGCTCGGCACCTTGATCTCCAGTGGCGTGCCCATCCTCGAGGGCTTGGACATTACCGCGCGCACTTCCGGCAACGCCGTCGTTGAACGCGCCATCACCCAGACGCGCAAGGCTGTCGAAGCTGGCCGTTCACTCGTTGATCCACTGAAAGACACCGGCGTTTTCCCCGGCATGGTTACCCAGATGATCGGCGTCGGCGAACAAACCGGCGCGATGGACGCCATGCTCCAGAAAATCGCGGACTTCTACGAAGACGAAGTGGACGCGGCCGTGAAAGACCTGCTGACCGCCATGGAGCCCATTATGATCGTCGTGCTGGGCGTGGTCGTCGGCGGCATCGTTATTTCCATGTACCTGCCGTTGTTCTCGTTGATCGGCAAACTGGCAGGCCACTAGAACCCGTGCGGTTCTTGCCCGCATCCAGGCGCCTCGCTCGCGAAACGAGACGAAGCGAGTCGCCTGCGCATGCGCTGGCAAGTTTCCGCGGCGCGGCAGGATTCGGGTACCACACGATTCAGGTACCTGAGCAAGAGGCGCTGCTCGCGCCAGTAGCGCGGTGAAAAATCTGAAATGAAGTCCACACCTAACGTGAGTGAATGGCTGTCATGGCTGGGACGGGTCCGCTTCCTGGCCATCACTTTCCTTGTGGGTATTGTCATCGCCGCGCGCCATCTCACTCCCATGCCTGTGCCGGTTCGGTCCTTTGTGCAGCTGATCGCGCTCTGGTACACGCTCGCCATTTTCTACGTCATCCTGCGCCGCTGGGTTCCGCTCGCTCGCTGGCACGCCCCGCTGCAGATTGCTTGTGATTTGCTGCTCGTTACTGGCGTCGTGTACTCCACCGGCATGCAGGATAGCTACTTCGTCTCGCTTTACCTTCTGGCGATTCTCATGGCCAGTGTCCTGTTTTCCCGCCGCGGAGTTTTCCTGGTGGCCGGATTCTCCTTCGTGCTTCTGGGCGGCGCGGTCGAGCTGATCCTCTACGGCATACTTCCGCGCACCGCCAGTTCCACTCCCACTCTGCGCCTGCTCGATTCCTGGCTCGCCAGCAATCTGTTCGCGTTTTTCGCCGTCGCTTACCTCGGCAGCCTGCTCGCGCAAACTCTACGCAAAAAAGGCGTCGAACTCGAAGCCAAGAGCGAAGAACTCAAAGATCTGCAAACTTTCAATCAAGACATCATCGAATCCATGCGTGGCGGCCTGCTCACGACGGACATGGAAGGCCGCATCCTGGTGATGAATCGCGCCGGCGCGGAAATCACCGGCACCGGCTTCGGCCTGCATCGCGGCGAAAAAATCGCCAACCTATTCCCCGGCTTCTGGCCCGTCGAGCGCGACGAGCAGGGCAATCCCCTGGCCGCGCGCAAGGAAATCGAATACAAGACCGCCGAAGGCAACTCCCGCTTTCTGGGTCTCTCCATCTCCCCGCTGCGCACTGCGCAAAATCAGAATATGGGATTCGTCTATAACTTTCAGGACCTCACCGAACTCAAGCGCCTCGAAAGGGAAGTCGTCACCACCGAACGCATGGCCGCCCTCGGCCGCCTTTCCGCCGCCATCGCCCACGAAATTCGCCAGCCGCTCACCGCCATGAGCGGCGCTCTGAAAGAACTCGCGCGCCTCGCGCCCCTCGATGAAGACGACAAGAAACTCGTCCACATCGTCAGCCGCGAATCGCAGCGCCTCAATCAGATCATCACCGACTTCCTGGATTATTCGCGCGTCAAGTCCTACCAATTCGCCGATATTGACGTCGTTCCGCTCCTCGAAGATACCCTGCTGCTGCTCGAACACGACGCCAGCTCCGCTGGCAAGCTGCGCATCGTGCGCAATTTCAAAGTTCGCAGCCTGCGCGCCCGCGCCGACCGCGATGCCTTGAAACAAGTCTTCTGGAACCTCTGCAACAACGCCCTGCGCGCCATGCCCGCCGGCGGCGTGCTCACCGTCAGCGTAGCGGCAGACGATAACTGGGTGCGCATCCAGATCGGCGACACCGGCATCGGCATTGACCCCGCGCAAGCCACGCGCATCTTCGAACCCTTCCAGTCCGGATTTACCGGTGGCACAGGGCTCGGCTTGGCCGTCGTCTATCAGATTTTGCAAGCGCACCGCGGGCGCATTCGCGTCGAAGGCGAGAAGGGAACTGGCGCCGATTTCATCGTCGAGATTCCCCGTGCCACCGCCCGCCCTCGAGCCGCCGCGCCCAAACTGCAGGATCCTCGCGAACATGACGAGCACCTTCGCGTAGTAGGGAAGGGGTAGCGCGCCATGGCCCATCTGCTCGTCGTTGACGACGAACCCTCCATCTCCGAGCTGCTCGAAATCAGCTTCCGCAAGGAAGGCCACAAGGTCGAAGTCGTCTCCAACGGTCAGGCCGCCAAGCGCCGCCTCGCCGCGCAGGTCTTCGACATCGTCATCTCCGACATCTGCATGCCCGATATGAACGGCGTCGAGCTGCTGCAGTACTCGAAAGAGGTTTCGCCCAGCACCATCTTCATCCTTATTACGGGTGTGCCCACTGTTGACACCGCCATCGACGCCGTCAACTTCGGCGCCGATCGCTACGTTGTCAAAGGCGATCGTCTGCTCGACGAACTGCGCCCCGCCGTCAAACGCATCGCCGAAAATCAAGCGCTGCGCAAGGAAGCCGGCGAACTCCGCCGCCAGCTCCGGCGCTTCACTGGCTTCGACCACATTATCGGCGCCAGCCCCAAAATGCGCGATCTCTTCGACCTGATCGAAACCATCGCCCCGCAGTCCAGCCGCGTGCTCATCACCGGAGAAAGCGGCACTGGTAAAGAACTCGTCGCCCGCGCGATCCACGAAAATTCCGCGCGCGCCAAAGCTCCGTTCATCACCATCAATTGCGGCGCGTTTCCCGAAACCTTGCTCGAATCCGAACTCTTCGGCTACCTGCGCGGCTCCTTCACCGGCGCCAACGAAAATCGCCGCGGCCTCTTCCAGGCTGCCGATGCCGGCACGCTCTTCATGGACGAGATCGGCAACATGAGCCTCACCATGCAAGTGAAGCTCTACCGCGTCCTGCAGGAAGGGAAAGTTCGTCCGCTGGGCAGCACCGAAGAAAGCGATGTGGACGTGCGCGTCATCGCCGCCACCAACAAGGATTTCGCCAAGGAAATCGCCGAAGGCCGCTTCCGCGAGGATCTTTATTACCGTCTCAGCGTGATTCCCATCCACCTGCCGGCCTTGCGCGAACGTCGCGAGGATATTCCGCTGCTCGCGCGCTCGTTCTTGGATCGCTACTCGAAGTCCATGGGCAAGAAAATTGAAGCGATTGACCCCGAAGCCATGCGCCGCTTGGAAGTCTATGACTGGCCCGGCAACGTGCGCGAACTCGAGAACACCATCGAGCGCGCCGTAGCCCTGGAATCATCCGCGCGCATTTCCGCCGACGCGCTCCCCACGCGCATCCGCGATCATTATCAAGAGGCCGTCTCCAAGCATTCCGGCAACGGTCACGGCAATGGCGACGGCAGCGGCAATGGCAACCGTTCCATCCTTCCCGCCGAAGGCCTCGACCTCGAAGTCTACATCCAGCAGCTCGAACGCTCCTTCCTGCTCGCCGCCATGGAACGTTCCGGCGGAGTCCGCACCCGCGCCGCCGACACCCTGAAAATGTCGTACCGCTCCTTCCGCCACTACGCCAAAAAATACGGCATCTGACGATGCGACGAGCATCGTCATCCTGAGGGCGGCGCCTTTGTCTCAAGCCGGCCGAAGGATCTCTCTTTCCTTTCTCTGCGCTGTCCGCTGATCGTGGCACAGCCCTGCCTGCGGCAGGCACTCTTGGCTGTGCTCCTCGGTTTTTCCGGCGCTGCGACACGCATCGTCGTCCTGCCCCCACACGCAGCGATCTCTCCCTCAGTCTCTGTGTCCTCCGCTTTTCCTCTGTTTTCTCTGTGTTAAATCTTTTGACTTTCTCTGCGTCCTCAGCGTCTCTGCGGTTCACGCAATCACCGTTGCAACTCGGGAACTCCGTTCCAAATCGGAACGCCACGCCTCCCTCGCCGCATTCAGTCCGTCCATGCCGCCACAATTCGGCGACGTTCCGCGCATCTCCTGCTCCCTATTATCTCTGCAACTATATGAGAAATTTATAATACGGCCCACCCCGTTCAATCCATTCCAGCTGCGCCCACGCGCCCCCGCATTCCGCGCAATCCCTTCGACTGGCCTTCGCCGTGCACTTACCGCCGGGTAACCCGCCAGTGAATTCCAAGATTTTGGGTACACGAGTTTCAAGGAGAAACAATGAGAAAGAATCAGAAGGGGTTTTCACTAATCGAGTTGCTCATCGTCGTGGCGATTATTTTGATCATCGCGGCTATCGCAATTCCGAACTTGCTTCGCGCCCGCATCGCCGCCAACGAATCTTCGGCGGTCGGTTCGGTCCGTACGATTGTCACCGCGGAAGTGACCTATTCCTCCACGTGGGGAACTGGCTTTGCTGCCACCATCGTAAATCTGGGTGGTGCGAATCCTTGCGTCGCGGCTGCTGGAGCGGCATGTTTAATTGACCCAGTCTTGGCTGCTGGCAACAAGAGCGGCTACAAGCTGGCAGCGCCGGGTGGCGCGGCAGTCGGTGGTATCGTTCCGACGTTCGCCGTTAGCGCGGTCCCGCAAACAGTTGGTCAGACGGGTCAACGCGCGTTCTGTTCCGATGAATCCGGTGTGGTCCGCTTTGACCCCCTCGGAGTTACCACCGCTGCAACGGACGCCGCCTGCGAAGTTCTGGCGCCACTGCAGTAGTCTGGATGTAACCGCGAAGCGGGAGGGAAGTTTAACTTCCTTCCCGCTTTCGCTTTTCACAAGAGAACGGCGGCAGGGAATTGCAGTAGCGAAGTGAAGCAACCGAAGGAGAGCCTCAACGGACCCCGTCATGCGCGCCTTACCACAAACCGGTAAACAAAATCAGCACCTGCACCGTCAGCGCGGTTTCTCTCTCATCGAACTTCTCATCGTCGTGGCCATCATCCTGATCATCGCCGCCATCGCCATCCCCAATCTTCTGCACGCCAAGATCGCTGCCAACGAGGCCGCCGCCGCGGAAGTGATTCGCACCATCACCACCGCTTCGGTCACCTATAGCTCCACGTACGGAAATGGCTATCCGGCTACGCTCTCCAATCTGGGTGGTCCTGCTGGGGGTTCGTCCACTTGCGATCTATCCGTGCTCATGGACAACATCATCGCCGCCGCTCCCCGTCAGAAGAGCGGATACACCTTCGCCTACAGCGCCGTCGACCCGGCCGTCGCTGCGGTCCCAGGCTGCTCGCTGCCAGGCGCGAACGCCTACTTGGTGACCGCCACCCCGATATCGGAATTCGTCACCGGCATCCGCAGCTTCTGCAGTGATGAGCCCGGCACATTGCATTACGACACCACCGGTGCCACTGCCGGCAGCCAGAACGCCTGCGAAACCTTGCCCGCCCTGCAGTAGTCACCGCACATTGCGCCCGTCCTGATTCAAAACTCATCGCCTGGCCCTAGCATCCAGCTCCGCTTCCATTTTTCGCCCGTCCACGAGATACCTTCGCTTTCGCCCGGCTCCCCTCACCTAACTCGACTGTTTCTGTCGCGAACACTAGTCAAAAATAGTCACCTTTTATGCCCATCTCCACTTGCGGTATAGTCCCTTCTGGTACCGCTACGGGACAACACGGCGTATCTCCCTCTGCATCATAGTGATGCGTCAGTGTGTTCCAAAAGTAAACTGAGTGCGCCGATTTGGAACGGTCCTTGCTCCTATCGCTGGCGTACCCCGCCAGGGCGTACGAGAGAAAATTGCGACATTCGCTTTAAGGAGAAACGATGAATAAGAAACAGAAGGGTTTTTCACTTATCGAATTGCTGATCGTCGTGGCGATCATTTTGATCATCGCGGCTATCGCAATTCCGAACCTGCTTCGCGCCCGCATCGCGGCCAATGAAGCCTCGGCCGTCGGTTCCGTGCGCACGATCGTCACGTCGTCGGTTGCCTATTCCTCGACGTGGGGCTCGGGTTTTCCCACCAGCCTTGTTGTTCTCGGTGGAGCAGGCGCTGGCGCGGCAACCTGCGGAGCTGCAGGCTTGATCGACGTCGTTCTCGCCAATGGCCAAAAGAGCGGATACAACTTCGTGCTGACCGGCGATGGTAAGTATGCCGGTGGTGCGTGCGCCGCTGCGGTTGGTAGCAACACCTTCGCGGTTTCTGCTGTGCCAATTCCTCCGATCGGAACGACTGGGCAGCGCAGCTTTTGTTCAGACGAGTCCGGCGTGGTTCGGTTTGATCCGACCGGCGCAGCCGCTCCTACGACTGACGTTGCTTGCCAGGGCCTGACCGCTCTGCAGTAGTGTTTGAGCTCTTAAAGACGAGGCGGGGAGGAAGCAATTCCTCCTCGCTTCAGCTTCAACCCAAAAATTGGCACCAAAGTGCGGACGAGGAATCCAGCGATGCAAGTTCAACGACAATCCGGGCAACACGAGGCCTCATCGGGATTCTCTCTTATCGAACTCCTGATCGTCGTTGCGATTATTCTAATCATAGCGGCCATTGCGATTCCGAGTATTTTGCGGGCCCGCGAGGCCGCAAACGAAGCGGCCAGCGCGCAAAATGTTCGCACCATAACTACCGCTTCCATGTCTTATTACTCGACCTACGGCAACGGTTACCCACCGTCTATGGCGACCCTCGGTCCGTCAGCAGCTGCAACGGTCTCCTGCGATCAGGCCGACCTGATTGACAGCGTTATCGCCCTCGCCCCCAATACCAAGAGCGGCTACGTCTACGCCTACGCGGGGGATATAGGTACGGTGACGGCTCCGGCAGGATGCAGCTCTCCGGGGTTTCAAGGTTACCTGGTTACCGCGACCCCGACGAACGTCGGCATTACCGGACAACGCAGTTTTTGCAGTGACGAGCCTGCGGTGATTCACTTTGACCCGACCGGGAACGCGATAGCTTCGTCCGCCGCATGCGACGCGCTGCCAACTTTATAATTCTGGCAGATCTCCGCGGTCGCTAGCGTTCACTTGACATTGAACTTCCCGAAGCTGATATGCTGCCTTGCTATGCCCCTGAAGGCAGCGATACTGTTGTTCGCTCTCCCCTGGCCCCCGCACGACGCCCAGACCGTGTTGCGCGCTTTGGAAGCTCGCTATCATCACGCCCAGACCCTGAAAGCCGCATTCTACGAACGCTACAGCGACTCCAGCAGCGCCGGGGAAGGCTCCGCCGAATCCGGCGTCGTCTATTTCTCCCAGCCCGGACGCATGCGCTGGGAATACGAATCACCCGAAAAGAAACTCTTCGTCGTGGATGGCGCCAACGTCTGGTTCTACGTTCCCGCCGACCGCACCGTCAGCCGCGCCAAAGTAAAAGAAAGTTCCGACTGGCGCACTCCACTCGCGCTGCTAACAGGGAAGTCCGACCTTTCGAAACTCTGCCGCACCATTGAAATCCTCGATCCCGCCAAAACACCCGCGAATGCAAATGCCCAAGACTCCGAAAATCGCCCCAGCAACGCCGAAAACAGCGTCCTGCGCTGCGTCCCCAAACGCGAATCCGCCGACGCCGATCAGGAAATTCGTGAAGTCCTCCTCGAATCCGACCCCGACGCCCATCTAGTCCGCCTGATCATTCGGCAACCAGGAAATCTCGAAACCGAATTCCGCTTCGCGAACTGGCAAGAAAACCTCCCCATCGCCGAAACCATGTTCCATTTCGCCCCACCCCCAGGCACCACCATCGTGGACGAATCCGCGCTGGCCAACCAAGTTCACTGACGATGCGACGAGCATCGTCATCCTGAGCGCAGCGAAGGATCTCTCTTGCTTTTCTCTATGTCCTCGGCGCCTCTGCCATAAACGCCTGTATCTTTCTCAGATTTTTCTCCGCCCTTCCTCTGTGACCTCTGCGTTAAATCTTTTGACTTTTTCGTCTGCACCAAATCATCGCCTTTATCAGTCTCGATCTGCGTTCATCAGTGGTGCCTTTGAACTCCTCAGCTCGGCCTCAGATCGCCCCCTGTTACAACAGTATTAATTCCAAACACTCCCTCCTGCTCCCCCGTTTACCCTCCAAAGGGTATGCTAAACTTTGCAAGAGACGTCCCACCCTCCGGGCCGTCTATACAACGTGGGCCAATACGTATGTAAAGTCGGAGATACTTCCGGCCGCATCTTCCAACAATTGGAGACGGCCCAGTCCGAGGGCGAAGCCCGCCAGCGCCTCGCCGATCAGGGCTTCCACGTTTTTTCCGTCCGCGTGCATTTTGATTTTCTCTCGCAGCTCAGTGGCAAAGCCCGCTCCAAAAAAATCGTCCTCAATGATTTCCTGATTTTCAATCAGCAATTCAACACCCTGGTAAAAGCCGGCCTGCCCATCCTGAAGGCCCTCGATCTTCTCGCCGAACGCGCTGCCGCCCCGCGCCTCCGTCCAGTACTACAAGACGTCCGCCAGCGCGTCCGCGAAGGCGCTCTGCTCTCCGAAGCTCTCGCTGCGCAAGGCTCGTTTCCTCCCGTGTACGTCACCGCCATCACCGCCGGCGAACGCAGTGGCAACCTTACTGGCGTTCTCGAACAATATATTTCCTACCTGCGCGTCAGCGCCGGCTTCAAGAAAGCGCTCATTACCGCGCTGATTTATCCCGCCATTCTCGTAGTCGCCGTCGTTTGTACGATGACTTATCTCGTCACCTACGCCATGCCGCAATTCGCCAAGTTGTATGCGGACCTCGGCATTAAGTTGCCCTCCATCACCCAGTTCATGCTCGATGTGGCCGTGCCGCTGCGCGATTATCTTCTGGTCGTGTTGGCCGCTGCGGCGGTTATTGCCGCGGCGATATTCATTTGGACGCGCTCGGACCGCGGCGCCCTCATCATCGATCGCCTCAAACCAAAAATCCCGGTCTTCGGCGACATCTGGCTGAAATCGCAAATCGCCCAATTCGTGCGCACGCTTTCCACTCTCCTCGCGGGTGGCACCCCGCTGGTGGCGGGCCTGGAAACCTCTTCCCAAGCCATCGGCAGCCGCCTCATCGCCACCTCCGTGCAAGCTGCCGCAGGCAAAGTGCGCGAGGGCCGCACGCTCCATGAAAGCCTCGCCGAAACGCGCCTGATTCCAGATCTCGCCCTGGAAATGATCGAAGTCGGCGAAGCTTCCGGCGCGCTCTCCGCTATGCTCACCAGCGTCGCCGAATTTTACGAAGAAGAAGTCAGCACCCGCCTGCAGCGCACCTTGATCTGGGTTTCGCCCGCCATTTTGGTGGTCATGGCCGTTGTGGTAGGCTTTATTTTGATTTCCCTTTATCTGCCGCTCTTCTCCCTCCAGGTAGGTACCGGAGGATAACTCTCGATGGCAACCACCACCAACAATCCGGTTGTTCCCGGCGGCAAAGACGACGCCGCCGAACGTGACCAGGCTCGCAAACTAGCCGAGCGCTATCGCTGCCCCTTCGTGGATCTGCGCGAGCAGCGCATTGATCCCGACCTGTTCCGCAGCATTCCCGCCGAATTAATGTTTCGATACAAATTCGTCCCGCTCGAAGCACACGACACCACTTTGGTCGTCGCCCTGGCCGATCCCAGCCAGCTCCATCTCACCGACGAGCTTTCGCTGCTCCTCAGCAAACGCCTGCAGATCAAAGTCGCCACTACATCTCAAATTGACGACCTCCTGAAGCGTACCGAGCAATCCCAGCGCGTTCTCGACCAGGCCACCGAAGGTTTCACTCTGCAAGTCGTCAGCGAAGATGACGACAGCGATGAAAATATCTCGATGGACAAGCTCACGCGCGATTCCGGCGTAAGCCCCGTCGTCCGCCTGGTGGACACCGTAATCTTCACCGCTCTGGAACGCCGCGCCAGTGACATCCACATCGAAACCCGCAACACCGAAGTAGTCGTCAAATACCGCATTGACGGTGTGCTGCAATACGCGATGCAACCCCTCGCCAAGGAATGGCACGCCACGATTCTTTCGCGCATAAAAGTCATGAGCGAGCTCGATATCGCCGAGCGCCGCGTCCCGCAGGACGGACGCTTCCGCGTGCGTTACAAAGGCCGCTTCGTGGACTTCCGCGTTTCCATCATGCCCTCCGTACACGGTGAAGACGCCGTCCTCCGCGTGCTCGACAAAGAAACGCTCAGCGAAAAATTCCGTAATCTCACTCTCGACGTAGTCGGCTTCGATGGCCCAGACAAAACCCGCTTCCGCCGCTATATCCAGGAACCCTACGGCATGGTCCTCGTCACCGGACCCACCGGCTCCGGCAAGACCACCACGCTCTACGCCGCCATCAACGAAATCAAGAACGACGAGGACAAAATCATCACTATCGAAGACCCCGTCGAATATCAAGTCCGCGGCATCACCCAAATTCCAGTAAATGAAAAGAAGGGCCTCACGTTCGCGCGCGGCTTGCGCTCCATCCTGCGTCACGACCCGGACAAAATCATGGTCGGCGAAATCCGCGACCAGGAAACCGCGCAGATCGCCATCAATTCCGCGCTCACCGGCCACCTGGTTTTCACCACCGTCCACGCCAACAATTGCACCGACGTCATCGGCCGCTTCATCAACATGGGTGTCGAACCCTACAATTTCGTTTCCGCGCTGAACTGTATCCTCGCGCAACGCCTGGTCCGCGTCATCTGCGAAAATTGCAAAAAACAAGTCCAGTACGCGCCCGAAGTCCTCAAAGAATCCGGCCTCGATCCGGTCGAATGGTCCAAAGTTCCGTTCTACGAAGGCGCCGGTTGCCTGGAATGTTCCGGCAGTGGCTATCGCGGCCGCTCCGCCATTACCGAGCTGCTCGATCTCTCCGACCACATTCGCGAAATGATCATCAATCGCCGCCCCACCTCCGAAATCAAGCGCGTCGCAAAAGAAGAAGGCATGTCCTTCCTGCGCGATTCCGGCCTGGCAAAAGTCCGCGGCGGCACCACCACCCTTCGCGAAATCAATAAGGTGACGTTCCTTGACTAGCTCCACCAGCTTGGCCGGCAAATTCTTCGAGCTAGCTCCGGTGCAGCGGTTGGAGCGCTGGCTCAACGCCATGCCGCATCCTTCCGTCGTCGTGGAAATCACCTCCACGCACGTTGCCGCCGCCCATTGGTCCGCCACCGGCCGCCATCTGGAATCGCACGCCATTGAACCGCTGCCCCCCGGCGCCATTATGGTTTCGCCGGTGGATACCAACGTGGTGCAGCCCGACGCCGTTCGCTCCATCCTGCGCAAAGTATTGAGTCGCGTGCCAGCGCACAACTCGCCGCTCGCGCTGCTAATCCCTGATCCCGTGGTTCGCGTTTTTATTTTGCCGTTTGATACTTTGCCGCGCCGCGCCGATGAAGCTCTTCAGTTACTGCGCTGGCGCCTCAAGAAAAGCGTCCCGTTCGACGTGGACGAAACCGTCGTCTCCTGGATGCGCCAGACCGGCCGTCAAGGCGCTCTCGAAATCGTCACCGCCGTCGCGCGTCAGCGGATCGTCAAGGAATACGAAGACATCCTGCAGCCCTTGGGCTCCAGCGCAGGCGTAGTTCTCAGCTCCACCTTGGGCACGTTGCCTTTGCTCGGTGACGACGGCTCCACTCTGCTCGTGCGCATCTCCGGCAAAACTCTCACCACCGTGATCGTCAGCGCCGGCAATCTCTGCGTCTATCGCTCCACCGAAATGTCCAGCGAAGCCGCGGCGCTCGATCCCCAATCCATGCTCGATGAAATATTTCCGGCCGTCGCCTATTTTCAAGACACCTGGGGAGGCGCCCCAGACCGCGCTCTGCTCGCCGGATTTGGTGCGCGAGAAGAGGTTTTCCGCCGCGCGCTTTCTGCCGAGCTGAAATGCCCCATCGCCACTCTTGCGGAATCAGAAAAGGCCCAAGAACTAGGCTCCAGCGCCAAGGATTTGATCCATCAGGATCTCGATGCGCTGGTTGGCTGGATGCTCAACGGAGGTTCCTGAGCGGCGCGCGTGCCGCAAGGAAACATGAAACTTCGGCTCAATCTCTCCACCACTCCGCTTGATAACAAGCGCCCGTTCCTCGCCGCGACCAGCGCTCTGGCCGTCGTCGGCCTGCTCGTATTCGTGTTGCTCGGCCACGCCGCGTACA
>Ga0070765_100001965_pt1 | contig 12780 bp, 9 predicted proteins | sample HubBroMetageWFT5_FD_71516 | JGI IMG/M metagenome (GOLD analysis project Ga0070765, IMG submission 71516) | Warmed and freeze-thawed soil microbial communities from the Hubbard Brook experimental Forest, New Hampshire - Hubbard Brook CCASE Soil... | ecosystem: Environmental > Terrestrial > Soil... | reverse complement strand
CGCATGAAGCGACTTATAACCCTTTTCTTCCTGTTTGCTTTGCCGCTCTTCGGCCAAAGCAACAGTGGCGAATTGCATCTGAAAGTGAACGATCCATCGGGTTTGGGCGTAAAGGCAACCGTTCATATCACCAGTGAGGCGAACGACTATCACAACTCCCTGATAACCAACGATCAGGGCGTCCTGAATGTGCAGCGCCTTTCTTACGGCATCTATCGGCTCGAGATTACGCAAGCGGGATTTGCAGCTGTGTCCGAAACCCTGCAGATCCGTTCCTCGCTAGTCACTGATTATAAAATTCAGTTGCAGCTTCCAACCGTCAATCAATCCGTCACCGTGACAGACAACGATACCTTGATTGACCCCGATCAAGCTGGCGCCGTCAATCAGATTGGTCCAGACCTGATCCAAAACCGCCTCACCTCTCTTCCGGGTCGATCCATACAAGACCTAGTGAACACCCAGCCGGGCTGGTTATACGAGGGCAACGCCGTGCTGCACCCGCGCGGCTCCGAGTATCAAACCCAGTTTGTCGTGGACGGCATCCCGCTGACAGACAATCGATCGCCCAGCTTCGGACCGGAGATTGAAGCCGACGACGTGGAATCCATGAGTATCTATACCGCGGGCTTTCCCGCGGAGTACGGCCGGAAAATGGGCGGGGTAGTCGAGGTAAACACCCTTCAAGATCCGCAGGAAGGGTTTCACGGGCAAGTAGTGCTTTCCGGCGGAAGCTTCGATTCAGCCGGCGCTTTCGCGAGAGGGCAATACTCCTGGGGTAAGAACACCTTGGGTGCCAGCGCCAGCGGCAGCATGACGGACCACTACCTGAATCCGGTGGTTCCGCAGAACTATTCCAATACTGGCACGCTAGGGGATTTTGCCGTTAATTACGAGCGCGATTTAACGCCGAACGACAGAATAAGATTCATCGTTCGCCATGAACTCTCTCGCTACTACATTCCGAACGAGCTCGTGCAGCAAGCCGCTGGTCAGCGCCAAACGGCGGACAACATCGAGACGATGGGAATCGTCTCCTACCAGCACACGTTTTCCCCCAACGTGGTGCTCGATTTACGCGGGATGGTGCGCGACAACGCCAACGACTTCTACTCCAACGAGAATTCCACTCCCATTCAAGTTTTTCAGCACAATTGGTTCCGCGAAGGCTATTTCAAAGGCAGCGTTACAGCTTCTCACGGCCGCCACGAATTTAAGTTTGGCGTCGAGTCCGACAACACCTACCTCCACGAAAATTTCGGCTACTTCATTACCGACCCCACGCAGTTTGACGACGACACGCCGCTTACGTTTGGGTTCCAGGGAAACCGGCCGGACCTGGAGCAATCGGTGTATGTGCAGGATCTATTCCGTGCAGGAAACTGGACCATCAATGCCGGACTTCGCTGGGATCACTATCAGCTTTTGATCAACAGCCAGGCGGTCCAGCCCCGCATTGCGATTTCGCGCTATTTTCCGTCCGCCGGAATCGTCTTGCACTTTTCTTACGACCGGGTTTTTCAAACGCCGTCGTTTGAGAATATTCTGCTTTCCAGTTCCACCGCCGTCGACGCTCTTAGCGACAACTTTCTGCGACTGCCGGTGCAGCCTTCGGAGGGAAACTACTACGAAGCGGGCTTGGCGAAAGTTTTCTTTGGGAAGTTCAGGCTGGACGCCAACTATTATCGGCGCCTGGTCAATAATTATGCGGACGACGATCAGATCTCCAATACCACCATCAGTTTTCCGATTGCCTTCCGCAAATCCATCATCTACGGCGCGGAAGCGAAACTGGATCTCCCCGAATGGCACCGTTTTACGGGCTTACTCAGCTATTCCTATATGGTTGGCAACGCCTGGTATCCAGTGACCGGCGGCCTTTTCTTGGGTGACGACGCCACTGCCGCCGCCACCCAACTGACCGGCCATTTTCCGGACTCCCAGGATCAACGCAACACTGTTCGCGGGCGCGCGCGCTACCAGGTTACCCCGCGCTTCTGGGTCGGCTTCGGAATTCAGTACGACACCGGCCTCCCGTTCGAATTTGTTGGTGACCCGGATCAAGTGCTCTTCCAGTACGGGCAGCAGGTGTTGGACCGCATCAATTTCGCCAAGGGCCGCATCTACCCTGCGTTTCAGGTCAATGCGTCCGCAGGCGCCGATGTCTACAAGTCAGACCGCATGAACATGCGCTTTCAGATCGATGGGCAAAACCTCAACAACGTCCTGAACGTTATCGATTTCGGGGGCCTGTTCTCCGGCAATGCCATCGGCCCGTCACGTAGCTTTGCGATGCGGCTGACGACAACATTCTAAGATCGACGGTTCCTGCCCGTTTTTCTTAGAAGGCGAATTTTGCGCCTAACTGCACCAGACGGGGCGGAGCCGCGCTGATCACCTGCCCAAACGTCGAGCTATCGATGTTTCCATCTACGGCTTGCGGGCCAAAGAACTGCGCATGGTTAAAAGCATTGAAGGCTTCGATCCGAAACTGGAGAGACTTCGATTCGGTCAGCCGCACGTTCTTGAGCAACGCCATATCGAAGTTGTCCATCCCGGGCCCGTGGAAAAATCGGCGCGCAGCATTGCCGGGCGTCCCTAAGGCGTTCTCACCGAATTGTGATGGGTCGAAATACGGTCGCCCGTTTCGCGGATTACCGTTGAGTGCGAGCGAACCACCGTTGTAGTCAGGCTCGTCCACGCCAAAATTGTTTACACCATTCGGTTCGGCTCCCAGTAAAGAATTGTCGCCGAAATTGACCAGCGTCACGGGCAGGCCGGAACTGAAACGAGTAATTCCCGAAATCTCCCAGCCTTGGGTCCAGCGGTTTGTAGCCCGGAACAGCCTCTCAAAAGGAATTTGATAGCTGTAACTGACCACGAAATTGTGCCGCACGTCAAACGACGAAAGAGCCTTGCTGATTGCCGGATCGATGGGATTCACCGCTTCACCCAAATTCGAAGACTGGTCGAGAGATTTGCTGAAGGTGTACCCAGCCAACACGTTGAGGCGCTTGCTGGTGTGCCGCAGCGTAATCTGCAAAGCGTTGTAATTGGAATTGCCGATGGTGGCCTGGTTCGCGTTACTGCCGAAGTTCGATCCCAAGGGACCCCGCGTGCCCTGGTAAACCGTGCCCGTGGAAGTGGTATAGGCCGTGTCTTCGCCAAAAGGGCCGCAGGGCACTTGTCCTGGCGCGAGATTCGCCGGATTGCTCAGGAACAAACACAGCGATGGATCGCCTGGGTTCGCTTCTTGCAGCGCCAGCAGCCGGTGACCTTGTGTGCCCACATAGTTGAAGCTGAGCACGGTATTCGCTCCAATCCCGCGCTCCAGCGACAACATGTATTCCTCGGTGTACGGAATGCGATTGGTGGTCGGGTAATTTGGCAGCCCGGTGATGGGCTCGAATTGCGACCAATCCACATTTGGATCCGGATGGCTCGCGGTTGAATTCAGCGGCGCTAGCGTCACCGGGAAAACCTGGCCGATATTCTGTCCACTGGCGGCGGTAACGAATGGCGTCGAAAACAACGGCGGCGCGGGACTGGTGTACGTCGTTCCGTAAGGCGCATTCGCGCTCATCACGCCGATCGTGAGGGCTTCGATTGCGGTGTAAAACATGCCGTAGCTGGCCCGGATGCTGGTTTTGCCGGGTGCGCCCAAAAGCCTCGCAAGCAGCCCGTCACCAGAGGCACTCGGCGAATACGCCAACCCGATGCGCGGCGCGAAATCGAGATTTCCCGGAGGCGCCAGCGTGCGGGAGACGCCTGGATCGGTAGGGTAGAGAATTCCAGCAGGAGCTCCGGGGAACACCAACGATTGCTGGCCGGGTGCGAAGGTCGCGATCTGATTATATTTTTCATACCACGGTTCGATGCGATCCCAGCGCAGCCCGTAATTAAATGTAAGGCTGCGCGTTATCCGCCAACTATCTTGCCCGTACAGTCCCACGTATTTGTTGCGGCCGTAAAAGGCTTGCAGTTGGCTCTGGTTGTATTGACTTGGAGCTCCCAGCAGAAAATCCGCAAAATCCGAACCGGTTTCCGAGCCGAAGAAAAGGAAACTCCCGTTAAATTGCGCGATCGCGTTTACGTTTAATTGATCGTAGTGATATTCGCCGCCAAACTTGATGGTGTGCGTTCCGATTACTTTGGAAAAATTGTCGAGCCACTGAAAGGTGTTGCCATACTGTCTTAACTCGTTGGTATTCGTGCCAAAAGTGAAGCTGTTGAAGCCCACGCTCTCGACTCCTTCCGTCTTCGGCGAAAGCGCAACAATCCCCAGAGTTCCTGGCCCCACCTCGAAGCCTTGGGACGCCAAGCTGACGCCGACTCCGCCCACCGGTTTGCCGAGGTCATTCGAATTTCGCAGATAGCTGAAGTGAAACTCATTCACCGCGGTGGGGCTGATCGTCTTGGTGTCGCCCAGGCTCAGCAACTGCGCCCGGCCCAAATACAAAGCATTGAAGCCCGGCACGTTGGCGCCGCCCTGCGCTATCGGGTATGGATTGTCCTGCGACCAGTCATCGACAAAATAGTACGCAGAGAGCACCCCCCACCGCGTGTTGGCGTCCATCCGGTAGGAACCCTTATCGTCGCGCAGAGTCAGATTGTAGGCTGAAGTCGAAAATGTTCCATTCGCATTAGTTGGCGATGGGATGTACTTCAAAAGATTCGTTGCCGGGGCAGACCAGGTGCTCTTCGGGATTACTGCGCCGGGAAAGACGCAAGTTGCGCTGGTACATCCCGGTGTGTAGTAGGCCTCCCCTGCGGAAACCGGATAGCCAAGTTTCTGTGAAAGAAGGTTGGCGAAATATGGCCCGCTCACCGTTGTCGGAACGATATTTCCGTTGGCATCCGTAGTCACGAACGAGCTTGCCAGATCGGATAGATCGCCCGACCGGTCCTGAGCGGACGGGACGGGAATCTGACCGCTGTCTACCCCTTGCGTCGATCGCGTGCCCTGATAATCCGCAAAAAAGAAGATTTTGTCTCTGCGAATCGGTCCGCCGAAGGTGCCACCGAACTGGTTTTGATTGAACTCCCCGCGCGTGGGAGAAAAATAATTCCTGGCATCAAGGTCGGTGTCGCGGACGAATTCGAAAATGTCTCCGTGAAATCGATTCGTACCGGACTTCGTTACCACGTTGATCTGCCCGCCGCTGAATTCTCCGTACTCGGCGTCGAAGTTATTGGTCAGAATCCGAAATTCAGCGATGGAATCAAGATTGGGAATGATCGCCGCACCCATGTTGACGTCTTCTTCGACATCGCTTCCATTCACGATGAAGCTGTTGGCAAATTCGCGCTGCCCGTTGATCGAGATGGTGCCTGGATTTAAGTCACCTGAGGGAGACAGCGCGCTTGCGCCGACATCCTGCACCGTGTCCGACGTGATGGTCGTAACCGGCACCACTCCCGCCTGCAGCGAAAGCAAATCCGTAAAGCTCCGGCCGTTCAGCGGCACCGTCGTCATCTGCGCGCCGGTGATAACCTCGCCCATTTGCGTGCTGGTGGTTTCCACATGCAACTGAGTCTCGACAACCGTGACGGCGTCCGACACCTCGCCTACCTGCAAAGTTCCATCGATGATCAACGCGCCGTTCGCATTGATGACCACTCCGGTCCGCTTGTACGGCCTGAAACCAGCGCTCGTAACTTCAACATCGTAAGTACCTATCGGGAGGCTGGGGAATGAATAGAAACCTTTCGCATCGGTCGTCACCGTTTGCTGGACCCGCGTGGCTGTGTTTGTTGCGGTAACGGTTGCCTTGGCGATCGCGGCGCCACTCGCATCACTTACCGTGCCCGAGATGCTTCCGCCGACGCCGGCCCACAAACTCGCGGCAAAGAGCATAAGGAACGCTACTGGAAGCGCCAACCCGCGCCACCCGATCTGCTTCAAAATGCGCAAAGTCAACAGAAAACTGCTGCTTCCCCAGTTGCCGAGCATGGTGCTGTCTTCCTCTTTCGTAATGAATTTGCGACGGTAAAAAACTATTTCTCGTAGACTGCCAAGCTCGTGCGCGTGGAGAACTGCATGGGCCTGTTGCAAAGCACTTGCAAGTAGTAAAGTACGACAACATTAGTCCTATTTCAACCCACCATCACTAAACGGTGAATTTCAAGGCTCAAGCGGTCGCCAACGAACCCGAGGCGCGTTTCAGCGCCCCTTACTTCCCGTTTGCCGAGGTCTTAGCGGATCACCATGCTGTCGTTTTGAACCCATCCGACGAGGATGGGCTCAGAATCTCAACCAAAGAATCGAGCAGGGACTGTACGTTGAGGTTTTTCGGCTGCAACAAATATGGTACTCTGGTACAAAGATACATAAGTACCACTGATTCCTGGAGGAACGATGGTCGAAGTCGAACGCATACAAACCGGAGTTCGCATGGAAAAGCGCTTGCTGAAAGTCCTCAAAGCCCTGGCCGAATTGAAAGATCTGAGTCTGGGTGATCTGCTGGAAGGCATTGTGCTGCACGCCTTCGAGGGCAAAGCCCCTTTCTCGAAGGAGTCGCTCACGCAAATTCGCGAGCTCAAGAAAATCTACGGGATGACGCTGCAAGCCGGCGACAGCCACAACCTGAAAGAGAGGGCGTCGTGAAAGGGAACTGGCTGTTCGTTCTAGGGGCGGCCTGCGGCGCGGCTGTGATGCTGCTCCCGAAAGCCGCCATGCACCTGCATGCAGCAACGCATGCATTTCAAGGCAACGTCACGTCGACGGCCGCTCCGCGAGCACACACCGAGGAAAAGTTTGTCTTCACCGCGCGCGCCCCCATGGAACAAGTGGCGCCGTTGCTCGGGGCAGACAAAGAGCGCCTCTGGTCGCCGGGCTGGGATCCGCAATTTATCTATCCCTTCCCCGCCGCCGATACGCAGGGCATGGTCTTCAGCGTGGCGCATCATCGCCTCCGTTCCGTCTGGGTAAACACGGAGCTGAACTTGAACGAGGGCCGAGTGCAGTACGTTTATGTCATTCCCGACGCGCTAATCACAGTAATCACCCTGAATCTGGCGCCGAACGGGAATCAAACCGTAGTCGAAGTCCACTATGACCGCACCGCGCTGACCCCCGAGGCAGACGCGCACGTCCACGAAATGGCCGCGCAAGATCGCAGCTCTGGCCCGGAATGGGAGCAACAAATCAATCAGTACCTCGAGAAGCGGCCAGGTTCGTAATTGTGGTGGAATGTCGCCATCCAGTCGCGCAAGAAATAGGTGTCCTTGCCCCATTTGCTTCCTCTGCGGGCTCCACGCACTGTGCGGTCTCTGCGTAATTTCCTGTCTTTTCTGATCCGCTGCAAAACATGCTTTTACGCCCCGCGTTGACTTTTCCTTCCGCTGCCCATAGCATTTTCTGTTCTACCCGCGGCGTCTTTCGCGACATACCGTCGCCGCAATCCAAGTCACCTCACCGGAGGAAGCATGCCCATTAAGGTTGGTATCAACGGCTTCGGCCGCATTGGCCGCAATATCGTGCGTACGGCCATCGACGACAAGGACATCCAATTTGTCGCCGTCAATGACATCACCGACGCGAAGACCCTCGCGCACCTTTTGAAATACGATTCCGTGCTCGGAAATCTTCCTCACAAGGTCACGCACACGGAAGATTCCATTGCTGTCGACGGCCGCAGTTTCAAGGTCTTCAAGGTCAAGGATCCCGCGGAAATCGATTGGTCCAGCGTGGGCGCCGACATCGTTGTCGAGTCCACCGGCCTGTTCACCAAGGGTCCGGAAGCAAAGAAGCACCTTCGCGGAACGGTCAAGAAAGTGATCATCTCCGCGCCAGCCGATGGCCCGGATGCAACCTTCGTGCTCGGTGTAAACGACAAGACCTACGATCCAGCCACGCACAACGTTGTTTCGAACGCCTCTTGCACCACCAACTGCCTGGCGCCCGTAGCCAAAGTTCTTCACGATACGTTCGGTATCCAGGCCGGCACTATGACCACCATCCATTCCTACACCAACGACCAGAAACTCCTCGACCTTCCGCACAAGGATCTCCGCCGTGCTCGCGCCGCTGCTCTAAACATGATTCCCAGCTCCACCGGTGCTGCGAAGGCGCTACATCTGGTGATTCCAGAGTTGAAAGGGAAGCTGGACGGCTACGCCATGCGTGTTCCCACGCCGAACGTCAGCGTCGTCGACCTCACCGTATTCGTCGAAAAGCCGGCCACTAAAGAGTCCGTCAATGCCGCGCTGAAAGCTGCGGCCAACGGGCCGATGAAGGGCATTCTCGGCTACACCGAAGAAGAGCTAGTTTCCGCTGACTTCAAGGGCAATCCGAACTCCTCGATTGTGGACGCGGAGTACACCAAAGTAGTCGGTGATCGCTGCGTCAAAGTATTGGCCTGGTACGACAACGAGTGGGGCTACTCCTGCCGCGTACGCGACCTGATCAAGCTGCTCGCTTCCAAGTTCTAACCAAGAAGGAGAGCAACGTCATTTGGGCCAGAACTTGTTTGCAAACGAGGGATCGGGACGATTCCTGGTCACCGATCCCTGATGGCTGTTAACTGTCGACTGTTGACTGCAGACACCGAAATTACGGCTGAGCCTCAACGACACTCAGCTTCAACCGAGAAAGGTTATGAACAAACTCACCATCAAAGACTTGGACCTGCGCGGCAGACGCGTTCTCATTCGCGTGGACTTTAACGTTCCGCTGAAGGACGGGGTGGTCACCGACGACACACGCATACGCGAAACGCTGCCCACACTGAAACTCGCCATCGAAAAGGGCGGCCGCCTCGTGCTGGCTTCGCACTTAGGCCGTCCCAAGGGTGGGCCGGATCCCAAATATTCCTTGAAGCCCGCTGCAAAGAAACTCGAAGAACTACTCGGCAAGACCGTCGCGTTCGCCAGTGATTGTGTTGGTCCTGACGCCGAAGCAAAGAGCAAGGCCCTAAAGGACGGCGACGTTCTGCTTCTCGAAAACGTCCGCTTCCATCCCGAGGAAGAAAAGAACGACGAAGCGTTCTCCAAGCAACTAGCGGCCCTTTGCGACGGTCTTTTCGTTTGCGACGCGTTCGGCTCTGCCCATCGCGCTCACGCCTCGGTGGTTGGCATTACTCGCTTCGTGCAAAAATCCGCCGCCGGACTCCTCATGGAAAAGGAACTGGCATACATTGGCAAAGCCATCAGCAACCCCGCCCGGCCGTTCGTCGCCATCCTGGGCGGTGCGAAGGTCAGCGACAAAATCGAAGTCGTCGAGAACCTGATGAAGATCGCCGATGCCATGCTGATCGGCGGCGGCATGGCCTACACCTTCCTGAAATCGCAAGGCTTGGAGATCGGTAAGTCTCTAGTGGAAGAGGACAAGCTCGATCTCGCGCGCAAAATTCTCGCCGATGCCAAGCAAAAGAACTTCAAATTCCTGCTTCCTGTCGATCAGGTAATCGCGCCGGAATTCAAAGCGGATGCACCGTCGAAAATCGTGGATGCGGGCGCCACTCCGCCCCACCACATGGGACTGGACATCGGTCCGAAAACCATCGCGGCTTATGCGGCCGAAATCGCCAAAGCCAAGACCATCGTCTGGAACGGACCGATGGGCGTATTTGAAATGCCCGCCTTCGCCAAAGGCACTCTCGAAATCGCCAAAGCCGTCGCTGCCGCAACGAAAGGGGGCGCTATTTCCATCGTCGGTGGCGGCGATTCCGTTGCTGCCGTTCACCAATCCGGCCTGGCCGATCAGATCTCGCACATATCCACCGGTGGCGGTGCTTCGCTCGAATTTCTCGGCGGCAGAAAACTTCCCGGCGTGGAGGCCTTGACCAACAAATGAGCACCACGAAGCGTCGCCGCGTCATCGCCGGCAACTGGAAAATGTACAAAACGCAGGCGGACACGCGCGCCTTTTTCGCTGCGTTCCTCCCGCTCGTCGCCGGCGTCCATGATTGCGACATCGTCATCGCTCCGCCGTTTACGGACATTCCCGTTGCCGTCGAAGCCACCAAAGGCACCGCCATCGGCATATCCGCACAGAACGTCTTTTGGGAAAAAGAGGGCGCCTTTACCGGGGAAATCTCCGCCGGCATGCTGGTCGAAGCCGCCTGCCGCTACACACTGGTCGGGCATTCCGAACGCCGCCAATTCTTCGGCGACACCGATGAAACCGTCCTGAAAAAGACCAAGGCCGCGCTCGCTGCGGGCCTCACACCCATCGTTTGCATCGGGGAAAAACTTGGCGACTACCAATCCGGCAAAACGGAGCACATCTGCGAGACCCAGTTTTTGGGTAGCGTCGGCGCGTTGACCCCCGAGGAGTTCTCTCGTATCCTGGTTGCTTACGAGCCTGTGTGGGCTATAGGCACGGGCCATACCGCCACCCCGGAAATCGCCAGCGCTGTTCACAAGTTTGTGCGCAGTTGTGCGGCGGCGAAGTTTTCCGCAAGTGCCGCACAGGCCATGCAGATTCTCTACGGTGGCAGCGTCAAACCCGACAATATTAAGGGTTTAATGGCGCAGCAAGAGCTGGACGGCGTGCTCGTCGGGGGCGCAAGCCTCGACCCGAAATCGTTCGCCAGTATCGTGAAAGATTGGCCCCGCTGAACGGGGAATTGAACGAATTTAGATAGAGGTATGGGTAATGAATGACTCAAAGAGAATCATAAAGTGGGCGGTCTCGCTGCTCGTCGGTTTCGGTATCATCGCCATCGGCTTCCATTTCCCCTGGGGCGGCTACATTCTTACGCCCTTCTTCGTGCTGAACTGCATGATCCTGATCATCGTGGTGCTGCTCCAGAGCGGTAAAGCTGCGGATCTCGCGGGTGCGTTCGGTGGCGCGGGTAGCCAGACGGCGTTCGGCCCGCGCGGCGCAGCAACCATCCTTTCGCAGGCCACCACTTGGTGCGCCATCATGTTCATGGTCTGCGCACTCGCCATGGTCGTGCGCGTCGATCGCGCGGTGGATGCCGGAGGCGGCGGCTCGATTCTGGAGAAACAGTTTTCCAAGCCGGCTCCCAAGTCCGCGCCGGTCACATCGGTACCCGTTCCGCCAGCGCCGCAAACAACACCGGCGCCGCAGACAACGACGCCACCGCAACAAGCTCCGGCGACGCAACCTAAGAAATAGCAGTCACTCACGCATAGCATTTTTCGCTGAGTCCACTGGCTTCCATGGCACTCAGCGGGTTTTACGGGTTATACTCGATTTTGCGCGGTCGTGGCGGAACTGGCAGACGCACCAGCTTGAGGGGCTGGCGGTAGCAATACCGTGGTGGTTCGAATCCACTCGGCCGCACCATTCTTTCGATAGCAGTCCTCACAAATTCAACCTTTCTCTCAACCTATTCCGGCCCCATTAGGCGTCAGGTACAATTCTCATACCGGGGAGTGAACCATGCGGAGAATTCTACTTCTTGCAGCGCTTGTCTTTGTCGCGGGCTTTTGCAAACTGCTCGCGAAACCTGAAGAAGGCCACAAAAAAGCCGGAAACGATCCCGCAGTTGACGCGCAACTGTCGTCGCAACAGCAAGAGGTTTGGAACGAAGAACAGAATTTCTTTCGTTATCTTTAGGCGAAGGACTTGAAGAGCTACATGTCGCTTTGGGACGACAACTTTGTTGGCTGGCCGGACTATCGTGACCGCCCCGTCCGGAAGGCAGACATTGAATCAAAAAACACGATCCTGCGCTAAGGTGCAACGGAATGCATACCAACGCAAACTGATTGATTGTAATGGCTTCCATGCGGCTTACGCCTGCACCGTGGCGCAGGAGAACGCATCAAATTGAAAAGAGGTTAGGGACAATTCGGGGCCAGCGCCGGCACTTTCTCGTTTTAGTTAAGCTGCGAACTGTCGCAAGTGATAGTCCATGTGAATCTGCAAGAGCTTGCCCCACTCGGTTGGGGTCATCTTGCCGAACATTGGATGCGGCTTCCAGGCATCGGCAGTTCTTGCTTTCCAGTCCGCCTCTAAAATCTTCACTAGCTGAGCCCTTTCGTAGGCGAAGTCGAACCTCTGCGCATGCGGAATTTTGAAGCCCGTCGGGAGGCGCAAGCCAACCGGCTGCTCCGGATACCAATCAACGAGAACCCATTTGAAAAGCGTTCGGGAGATCAGATAACTCTCGTCCGGAAGATCGTAGAAGCCTTGCGAACCTCCGCATGCATGGTTGAGATGGTGCTCTGGTCGACTTCCATGGTTCCCCACTGGCGCTGCGAGCCTGGCGTCAGACTCTCTATACGCCGACAGTACTCTTGTCGCTTCTGTTCCGTGAAAAGGAGGTTCCCATCAATTTGCTTCGTACGAAACCCTTGAGGAAGACAGCGAGCAATTGCACCTCCCGTGATCCAGAAATCTCTAGAAAGAACAGCGCGGAACACATTCATGAACCGATGTCCTCGCTGGAACGACTATTCGGAAAAAGGTGCGTTTGCTACTACGTCCGCGAAGTTCGGAGAAGCGAACCCCTCGACGTACCGGGTGCCGAAATCTCGAAGAATATTGTCAAAGCTGGTCGCCGGTTTGCGGCGAACGATTTTGCAAAGGGACGACTGGAGTTGGTTCTTGAGCGCCAAGCGAGGGAACGCCGCGAGGATCGCGCGTTGTTTGTCTAGCGGAATTCGATCGAGACCAAACCCGATCGCATCCACGGCGATTCCTGAGTGGGTCATTGCGACCTCAGGCTCTTTGTGAAGAGCGATGGAGCTGGTGGTGTGAAGGGCGATCGCATCCCACACGACTTGCGTCCGCTGCGTCGAGATACCGCGCTCCTTCATAAACGCACGCGCTACATTGGCGCCGTCGACCTCGAACCGTTCCTC
>Ga0070765_100001964_pt1 | contig 12786 bp, 11 predicted proteins | sample HubBroMetageWFT5_FD_71516 | JGI IMG/M metagenome (GOLD analysis project Ga0070765, IMG submission 71516) | Warmed and freeze-thawed soil microbial communities from the Hubbard Brook experimental Forest, New Hampshire - Hubbard Brook CCASE Soil... | ecosystem: Environmental > Terrestrial > Soil... | reverse complement strand
ACTGCCACAATTTTCATGCCGGGTCCGATACCGGCCTTGGCCGCGAGCATACCTTCGACGGTGTCGACAATATTCCCGTTCTCGTCCAGCAGCAGGCCAATTGAGTATTCCGCGTTGATCTCCTTCAGTTCGCGCTTTCGCGCCATTACCAGTTCGGACGGGGTCTCGTCATAAACTAATTTCCAGCCGCTCCGCTCGATACCCGTAAGCGGCGCGCCGGGCCCGTGGTTGGTCAGGCGTTCCGTCCAGAACCCTCGCCAGTCGTAGGGAGTCACCTGATTCAGGGTCGCGACTACGTCATCAAAGGTGTAGGTTTTTACTTCCGGAGGTCCGCTTTGTCCGCCATGGAAGAGATGACAGAAATCGTCCATCGACTTCTGGCCGTGGGTCTGCTCGCGAATAATCGTGTCCACCCAGAGCCAGTTCAGAACATCTTCGTCGTAGTAATCTACCGTCCTTCGCCAGGACTCCCACTGAGGTGGGGCACCCTGCATGGAGGGCACTCCGTCCGCCGTATCCTGCAGATTGCGCCAGGTGCGGCCCGGAACGTGATCCAGTCGAGCCGCCAACAATGCCAGATTGTCGCGAAACTGATCCGGGGTGCGGATGCCGCTGCGAGCGCCCAGGTTGTCGCCCAGATACGAAGTCAGCCCTTCATACACCCAGAGCAGATCGTCCTGCATTGGTTTTTCGTAATCGGGCGTGGTTAAGTCCGCGGGACGGCGATACTTTCCGTTCCAGGAGTGAACATATTCGTGAGAAAGCAATCCAGACGCCAGCAGGCGCGGATCGGCGTCAACCAGAGAACGTTCCGTGCTCCGGCTGTCGTTTGATTCATGGTGCTCCAGCCCGAAGTGCGCGACATGATTGCTCAAGCTATAAAGAAAGTGGTAGTCGCGAAAGTGCTGCGCGCCGAAAAGCTTCAGCGCCTGATCAGTCAAAACTTTGTAGTGGTCGAGCACGTCTTGCGGCGCTGCCAAATCCCCGGGGCTATCGGCGGCGATGTCCATCTCCTGACGCGGGTTCTCGCTCAACGGCACCACGCGCAAGTATTCGCCGGCGATCACGGGAGAATCCACCAGCGTGGTCAGGGATGAGGGATTGAATTTAATCTCCGTTCCTGACTGTGTACCTATGGGCAGCGGTGTGCCAAACTTCCACGCCTCGGGCAAACGCAGACTGACCTGGTAGGTGAGATCATCGGTGGTCCATCCCGCTGGATACAGCAGCACCGTGTTCCAACTCAAGACGGTCATCTTGTCCGTCGCAGATTGGCCCGCGGTGAAGATACCCTCCTCCTGGGATGCCGGCGAAATGAAGTCCAAAGATGCATTCACCGCGGAAACTCCCGCCGGGACTTCGACGTGGAACGTCCATCCGTCGAGCAGGTCGCGCCGCCACTTCAACGTTTGTCCATTGGCAGTGAACTTCAGCCCGGCCAAGTCCTGGATCGGTCCGGTCGGTCCGTGCTCGCCAGGAATCCACTTGGGATAGTAGAGCGTGAGCGTTCCCGGAACGGCTGGGATCGTCAGTTGGGCGTGAAAGATTTTGCGGGGAGCGTCGCTGGCATCGACGGCGAGGGTGATCGTGGGCGCCGACAGTTTTGGTGCTGCTTTAATTTTTTGTGCCCCAACTGGCATTACGGCCGCGCAAATCACAATCACCCACAACCACAAATGGCGAGAAGTCATGTGGCTCCTTGAACCCAGAAAGGTTAACGAAACAGCCAAAGAACCAATGACTATAACAGTGGAGAGTGAGTGTCGTCACTTGTCGAATATCCTGAGTCCACAGCCGCGTCCTCGGGTCACAGCCAAGCTGCTTTGCTATGATGCTCTGCGTGCCCTCCCATTCTCAGCGCGGCAGATTCATTACCTTCGAAGGGCTCGACGGATGTGGCAAAAGCACTCAATTGGCGAAGTTGGCTGCGGTGTTGACCGCGCAGGGGTTGCCGGTTGTGGTGACGCGGGAACCGGGCGGCACGCCCACGGGAGAAAAAATTCGTCAGCTGTTGCTGGATACGAATACCTCCTCACTTGCTCCGCTCGCTGAGTTGGCGCTGATGTTTGCGGCGCGGACGCAGCACATCGCACAAGTCATCCAGCCCGCGGTTGCCGAGGGTCGAATCGTGGTTTGCGATCGCTTTACTGATTCGACTGAGGCTTATCAGGGCGGCGGTCGCAAGCTGGGCAGCGAAGTTGTGCTGGCGCTGCATCGAATCCTGTGCGGCAGTCTGCAGCCTGAACTCACAATCCTGATGGATTCCGACGTGGCCATGAGTGTGGATCGTGCCCGGCGCCGCAACAAGACTCAAGCCGGCAAGAATAGCCGAGGAAAGCGCGACGAGAACCGCTTCGAGCAGGAGAGCCGTGCGTTTTTTGGACGAGTGCGAGGTGCATATCTCGCCATCGCGGCGCGTGAGCCGCAACGCATGGTCGTAGTGGACGCTCGCGGGACTCCCGCCCAGACGCATCGACAAATCGTGGAAGTTGTGCGGCAACAGTTGAAACTGGCGCAGAAGAAAACTTGAATTCACCACTGAGACACAGAGTTACAGAGACAGCCCACAAGGGCCTGGCCATCTGAAGTCCGTAGTATTCTCGATTGATTGGATTCCGATTCTCTCTGCGACTCGGTGGCGAATAGGCCTTTATGCCTTTTTCTGACTTTTACGGCAATTCGGAAGCTGTGCACCAAATGCGCGACATGTTGGCGCGCGCACGGTTTCCCCAGGCTGTGATCCTGGCTGGCCCCGCTGGCTCCGGCAAATACACTTTGGCTTTGATGCTCGCCAAAGCCATGAATTGCCTGGCTCCGGCTGTCACGAATGGCCTGCCCGACTTTTGCGGCGAGTGTTCCAATTGCGTTCGCATTGCGCAGGCGGAGGATCTCGAGGCTCGCTTTGCCGAGGCGGTTGAAGCACGCGAGGGTCTGCGCGAAACCGACAAGAAAGAGACGCGGCTTTTCGTCCAAACTCATCCCGACGTGCTGGTGATTCCGCCTGATCCGCCGCAGATGATGATCAAAGTCGATCAGGTGCGGCGCGTGATTGAAACCATTTACTACCGGCCGGGCGAAGCCAAGGAGCGGGTTTACATTTTTACTGACTCGGCTTTCATGAAAGAGGCGGCCAACTCTTTGCTGAAAGTGCTCGAAGAACCTCCCGACTTCGCCACCATCTTTTTGTTAACGGAGAATGCGGGCGAGTTGTTGTCGACGATCCGATCGCGTTCGATGGTGGTCACACTGGGTGCGTTACCAGCTGCCGAAATCGAACAATATCTGGCAGTACATCGTCCTGACTGGAATGCGAAACAGCGAGCGTTGCTAGCACGGCTGTCAGAAGGTGCTGTGGGCCGCGCCCGTAGCTTCGATCTCGCTGCTTATACAGCGGCCCGCGCCCATGCGCTTGCGATCCTCAGTTCCGCCTTGCGCGCCAGCGATCATAGTGAGCTATTCAAGATTACGGAAACCTATCGAGCTGGAGCGGAGGGTCGCGATAAGACGGAACGGCTGCTGCGGGCAATCTATTCAGTGCTGCAGGATTTGACCTTCCTGAACTCGGGGACTCCGGAGCTTATTCGCAATACCGACATTCAGCCGGAGTTGAAAAGCCTGGCGGAGTCTGCGGACTTCGCCTGGATTGTGCTGGCCTCGGACCGCCTGGCTGAGGTCGAGCGCGGGATGCGGCGCAACCTTTTGCGCTCACTCTCGCTGGACGCCTTTGAGGCCGCGCTGGAGCGCGGTTAAGCCTTCATATCTGATGCTTCGACCAGCGCCGCACGTGAAAAAGTTTGCGGCACGGCGGAAAATTACAGCACAGCTTCCTCGTCTCCTGTTGCGCTGCAAACTTCCTCGGCAGCAATGTTCACCAAAACAACTGCGCGGCGTCTAGTTTTGGTTTTTGTTGGGCCTGCGCGGCATTTTTCCCGCCAGCAGTGGACGCGACTGTGCTAGCATGGCGGGCCTACGCTTCAGCACTCGGCCTTGGCTTTCAAATAAGGGGACCTATCTTGGCAAAGAAACTTGTTCTCGCAATAACCACACTTCTGTTTGTGCTCTCGGGCGTCTCGCTGGCGCAGAAGCTGACACAACTCGTTAACCCAGCGCCCGACGGCGCCTTCGTGGAATATCTTTTAACCGATGGTACGGTGATGGTTCAAGGCCATGGCTGCACCGATTGGTGGAGGCTTAGGCCCGACATATCCGGGAGCTACGTGAAAGGGACCTGGAAGCAGACGGCGAGCCTGCCGTCTGGATACGATCCCTATGCCACTTCCGGGGCGGTACTGGCCGACGGTCGGTTTCTATTGGTTGGGGGAGAATACAGCAGCTGCGGCGGCAGTTTTACGCTTACCAATCAAAGCGCGATTTACGATCCCAAGACGAATAAGTGGACGATGGTAGCGCCACCGAAGGGATGGTATGACATCGGAGATTCGCCCTCGGCTGTGCTGCCGAATGGCAAGTTCTTGTTGGGCCGAAAAACGAATAAGAATATGGCAGTGTTGGATCCCGCTACGCTTAAGTGGACGGAGGTGGGATCGGCGGGCAAGAGCGACTTCGACGCCGAGGAGGGCTGGACTCTCATGCCCGACGGCACCATCTTGACCTACGACGTAAAAAACAATCCAAACTCGGAGATTTACGATCCTTCTTCACAGACATGGAAAAGCGCGGGTAGCACGGTGGCGAATTTGCAGGGACCTCCGGCGGAGGGCTGCATCAACTATGGACACAACCATGTGTATTGTCCTCCCGGAGAAGTGGGACCGGGTATCCTGCGACCTGATGGCACCGTTTTCGCCACGGGAGCCCTGCACCTGAACGCATCCACTGGACACACGGCGATCTATAACCCGGCAACAGCCAAATGGACGGCCGGCCCCGACTTCCCGAATGGCGATGCTGCGGGCGATTCGTTTGCTGCGCTTCTACCCAACGGCCGCGTGCTGGTGCTAGGTAATTCCGGGACTATGTATGAGTTCGATGGATCGAAACTGAGCCCGACAACGGTCGGTTTCGGTAGTTTGATCGTGATGCCTACCGGCGAAGTGCTCGTCGGTGGCAGCGCGGCCTATACTTCCACGGGAACATATAAGAGCTCGTGGGCACCGAAGATCATCGCTTTCCCAGCTACCGTCACGCGCGGCTCGACTTACAAAATCTCCGGCCAGCAGTTCAACGGCTTATCGCAAGCGGCTGCGTTCGGAGACGAGTTTGGAACCGCAACCAACTATCCCTTGGTACGGATCACGAATCAATCCACCGGTCACGTCTTCTACGCCAAGACGCACGACCACAGCACCATGGGGGTCGCGACCGGCAAGGCCACGGTTTCGACCAACTTCGATGTGCCTACAGGGATGGAGACCGGCGCAAGTTCGCTGGTGGTAGTGGCGAATGGTATCCCGTCGAAGGCGGTGAGCATCACGGTCGAATAGGGAGTGCGGCGCGTCGATTGTCCGCTTCGCAGATGCAAGGACGGTTCATTGAACCCTCCTTGCATTCCCGTCTTGTTTTTTCTCAATCCTTCGCATCAAGCCTCCACCTACGGATTACGCAAAGAGAGGGGGAAAACCGTCATGTGGTCTCACAGAATTCTTGTTGTCATGCCGAGCGAAACGAGGGATCTGGGTTTTCGCATGGCGCACGAAGGCCAAGATTCCTCGTCGCTGCGCTTCTCGGAATGCCAGGAGGATAGGTTGGCAAAATTTCAGAAGGAAGGGCCATGTCCCTCGGTCCATCGCAGCAAAATCGAGGAGGGTTTCTAAAGACTATGGCGCTGAGCTGAGTCCTACTTCCCGCTCATCACCAGCTTGGCAATCGTGGCCAACTGCATGTTCGACGTGCCTTCGTAGATTTTGCCGATTTTCGAATCACGCCAGTATTTCTCGACAGGATAGTCCTTCGTAAATCCGTACCCGCCGTAGATCTCGATGGCGAGCGAGGTCACGCGCTCGGCCACCTGCGAGCAGAACAGCTTCGTCATGGCGGCCTCTTTGACAAATGGAATGCCGGCATCTTTCATGCGAGCGGCGTTGTAGACCATGAGCCGGGCGGCTTCGATTTCAGTAGCCATTTGCGCGATCTGGAATTGGATGCCCTGAAAGTCGGCAATGGATTTGCCGAACTGCTTGCGTTCTTGGGCGTATTTCGCAGCGTACTCCCAGGCACCGCGAGCCACGCCTGCCATCTGCGCGCCGATCCCTATGCGGCCTTCGTTCAGGGTTTCAATGGCGATTTTGTATCCCTTGCCGACTTCGCCGAGAACGTTCGACTTGGGGACACGGCAATCCTCCAGAATCAACTCGCAAGTCGAGGAAGCGCGGATGCCGAGCTTGTCTTCTTTCTTGCCGACGGTGAATCCGGGAAACTCTTTCTCGATGATGAAGGCGGTGATGCCTTTGTATCCCGCCGCGGGATCGACGGTGGCAAACAGAATAAAGACGCCGGCCTCTTTGCCATTGGTGATCCACAACTTGCGTCCATTCAGAACGTAATCGCTTCCCTTAAGCTCCGCTTTAGTCTGCAGTGCAAACGCGTCTGAGCCCGAACCGGCCTCGCTCAACGCGTACGCGCCACACAAATCCGCAACCATTCGCGGCAGATAACGCTTCTTCTGCTCCTCAGTGGTCCAGCGCAGCAAAGCGTTGTTGACCAGGGTATTTTGTACGTCCACGATTACTCCCGCCGAGGCGTCGACACGGGAAAGCTCCTCAACTGCGAGAATCGCTTCAAAGAACTTGCCCCCGGCGCCACCGTATTGCTCGGGCACCTCGATTCCCATGAGTCCGAGCTGAAAGAACTGGTGAATAAGCTCTTTGTCGAACACGCCCTTTTCATCCATCTCCTTCACCAAAGGGCGAACTTTCTCTTCGGCGAACTGCCGGATGTTGTCGCGGAAGAGAATCTCCTCCTCCGTGAAGCTGGTCAGAGGCGTCGGCGAGGGGATCTGCAGAACATCGGGCATGCAAGCACCTTCAGAAAGTAGGATAGCGAACTGGAAATTCTAGCACTTACAGGTAGAATATGGTGATCGGGGCGGGGAATTAGCTCCGGTGGCTGCCGTAGACCAACTTGAGGCCATCGGCCTGCAGAATGCGCTGGATTTGATTCCGGGCGTGGACTGCCCAGGGGCCGCTGGTATCCAACTTCACATAAGCCCGCCAGTGCTTTAAAGCTTTGCGGGGTTCCCTGACCTTCTCATAGGCGAGCGCCAAATTGTAATGAGCGTCGCCGTAGGTGGGCGCGAGTTGCAGCGCGGTGGTGTAGGCCTGGATCGCGGCGGCGACGCGTCCGGTTTCATCCAACACGTTGCCCAGGTCGAAATAAGCCAAGGCATAGCGTGGATCAATTTCAATGGCGGCACGGTAATGCTTCTCTGACAGTGTGTAATCCTGTCGGTTGTAGTGTAGCGTGCCCAGGTTGATGTGCGCGGCCGCGTGCTCGGGATCCAGTTCCAGCACCCGTTGGTAAGCCGCAATCGCCTGAGCCTGGGTGTTGGCATCTTCTTCGAGTGCAATGCCTTGGGCGAAAAGCCCAGCGACATCGGCGGGAATCGGCTCGGGCTTAACCAGTGGAGTCGTGGTGCTGGTAACAACATTGTCCCGGGCGGAGAAATCGAACATGAACTGGCCGGCGATCGGTTCGACCAACCTGCCCTGGTGGCGGAAAGCAATGCGATGCCCCGCGCTGAAGACGCTTGCCTCGACCAACGGATTCTCCATTCCCGCAGCCTGTTTCTGCATGGCATCGAGCGACCGCCGGATTACCGCGGGGCGCACTTTGTGAGCGCACAAGTCGCGGATTTTCTTGATTTGCAGGAGGTCAAAAAAGGAGTAGCTCTCGGCGGCGGCTACCAGTTCGGCTTTTTCCCAAGCTGCCAACTGACGCGCCGTAAGCCGAAGAATCCGGAGCAGATCTGCTCGACTGTATCGGTACACGGTGATAGGGAACGTTCAGCTTTCATTATCCGAAGTTGGGGTTGTGTTGGCAAGTGGAAATAAGTCTCTAAGGGAATCTGAAGCGGCAACTTGCATCGTAGCTGGTGCAACTTAGGAGGGATTTCGTCGTCCGGCGATGCGCGCAGGGATGTGGGTCCAGCCCACGTCGGCCCTGTCACAAACTTTTAATGTTCCTCAGACGAACAACTTTCACATTCCAGCTATATCATTAACCGTTCCCCTGATCCATGAAACGGCCATGAGACGAAAAACCGTTCAAGAGCTCGAGTCCACAAAGGAAATGACCGGATTGGTGGAGCAGGCCTGTCTCGTCGCCAAGGATGCGGCGTTTAATCTGCGAGACTTTCTTGAGAATTCGTCCAACATGGCTTTCATCGCCGTGCAGGACTGCGAGAAAGAACTGGATCGCGCCGAACGCAAAATCGACGATGGCATTACGCATGCGATCACGCAAGTCACCGAAGTGGAGGCACGCGAACTGCTCGCCTGCCTGAAATTCATCATTGATCTCGAACGCATCGGAGATCTGACCTGGTCGGTGACCCAACGCCTGCAACGCCTGACTCCCAAGATCCTGCGCGACGACCGCAGGGACCTAATCGCGATGGCCGACATCCTGGAAAGAATGCTGGTGGTCGTACACAAGGGATTTGTAAGCCGCGATCTGGAGTCGGCAAATTGGATATTGAAAACGGACACTCAGATTGACCAAGTTTGCCGGGCAGTCTTTCAGCGCCACCTCGAAAGCAAAAGCAAAGACCGGCCCCGTGACTACAGCACAAATCTGCTGCTGATGGCGCAAGCCTTCGAGCGTGCCGGAGATCACACAAAGAACCTGGGAGAAGAGTTGGTTCATCTGGTGGAAGGCCGCAGCGTGCGTCACGAGCCGAAACGGTCGAGAGGTTCACGCGCCGCGCATGAAGCGTAAATCCGCACCGCTTTTCCCGCGCTTTGAGTATCCCCAACTTACGCACGGTTTCAGTTATGCAGATGCGCCAGCCGCTCTCGGAGATGGCTCTTCCAACTCTCAGGCAATGCTGCAACTTGCAAGGCGCGGCGGATGGAGACTACGTCAGCATCACCGTACGTTTTTGCGATATACAGTCGAGTGATTTCCGAGACCAGAACTGCGTTTGGGTCCCGGGCAATCGCCTTGATCTCATCCCCAGCGCCAACTTCTCCTTCGCGGGCGACCGCGAAATAAAATCCGGTTCGTCGGCTCGCGAGGAATCGCTTCACCATGTCGTCCGATTGAAATCTCACACCGAGCTTGTAGCAGGGGAGGCGCGGCTGGGTTACAACCAGCTCCGCAGTGCCGACAGAGAACTGATCGCCAAGGTGGACTGAGTCTTCCAGCGGACCATCAACTGTGAAATTTTCTCCAAATACACCCAGAGGCAGCTGCTGCCCTGGCAACTCTCTTTTCCAGTAATCGTAGTGAGCGAGTGGGTAGCAGTAAACGGCCTTATATTCGCCGCCATGAACGGTGAGGTCCGCCTGACGATCGCCATCCAAATTGAGCTTACGTAAAGTCACACGATCTTCGACCGGCTGCTTGCAAATGCCCGTCGTCACGCTGATCCCTCGCCACACAACTTCGCGGGGAAGTCCGATGTTTAGTGATACCAGCTTCACCTCAGCTCGTCCTTTCCGGCCACCAGGTTCACAGAGGCCATCCGTGACTACTCGTTCTGAAAGTTGTTAAACAGGTTGTTCAAAGACTCGGCCAGCGTTGGGTGAGCCAGAATGGCATCGTGCAGTACGGTGTATTTCAGCTTGCCCATCATCGCTAGCTGGATCATCGACATTACTTCACCGCCGTCCTCGCCCAGGATCGCAGCCCCGAGAATCTCTTCAGTCTGCGGATCGACTAGCGCTTTCATGAAGCCGCGCGATCTTCCGGTCTCCATTGCCCGCGCAACCGAGGTCATTGGTAGCTTTGCTACGCGTACTTTTCTCCCCTGTTCTCTTGCTTCTCTTTCACTGAGGCCAATACGCCCCAGTTGCGGATCAATAAACACACAGGAAGGAATTGGCCGTCCGGCAATGCTGCGATCGCCGCCTTCCAGAAGATTGGTTTTCAAGACGCGATAATCGTCGTATGAAATGTGAGTAAACGCCGGGCCACCTTTCACATCTCCTACTGCATAGACGCCGGGAGTGGTCGTCTCCAGTTTTTCGTTCGCTCGAATATACCCGTGAGCGTCGGTGCCAATGCCGGCCGCTTCAAGCCTCAGCATCTCGGTATTTGGCCGGCGACCGGTCGCGACCAGCAAGTGCGTTCCTTCCAGGCTCTTGCTCACACCTTTGACCTTCACGGCCAGGCGTACGCCTTGCTTGAGGGATGCGGCCGACTCAGTTTTGGCTTCCAGCAGGATCTCAATTCCGTCTTCTCTGAGGATCGCAGCAATCTCGTCTGCAATATCGCGGTCCTCCATCGACAGCAACTGCTCTCCGTCTTGGATCACCGTCACTCTACTGCCAAAGCGCCGGAACATCTGCGCAAATTCAAGTCCAACGTAGCCACCTCCGAGCACCAGCAGATGCTCAGGTAATTCTCCGATCTCCATGATGGTTATGTTGTCCAGATAGGGCACTCTCTCAAGTCCCTCGATCGGTGGGGCGCTCGCCCTCAGTCCGGTGTCAATGACGATCAGAGGGGCCGTCAGCGTACGTTCTCCACCGCCATTCAAACGGATTCGCAGCTGCTTCGGCCCGACGAACGAACCTTCACCATAAATCAGATCTACCAGTTGCGCAGACTTCAGGCGCTTCTCGCTTCCTTCACGCCAGGTCTTCACTATGCCGCGCTTTCTTTCGCGGACCGCGAGCATATCCACGGAGACTTGACCGACCGTGATGCCATAATCGGATGCGCGGCGAGCCAGGTAGGCAACCTCGGCGCTGGCAACCATCGTCTTGGTCGGAGTGCAGCCGTAGTTGACGCACGTCCCACCCACTGCCACCCGCTCGATCATCGCAGTGCGTTTGCCTTTCGCTGACAGCGCGACCGCCAGGGGATTCCCAGCCTGTCCCGAGCCAAGAATGATCGCATCGTAGTGTGTGATTTCCGCCATAGTGCTCCTTGCATGCTTACCTCAGGTGGATCCGGCAGTCTAGAGAAACCCTACAGGTGAGAGACGATCAGAAAGCTGCCCGCGATCGCGATTACGTCTTCAATCAATGCCACGGGGAGGTCGGGCAAATGCCCGCGTACGACCAGGGCGTGGCGGATGTTGTAACCGCTAAACGTCCCGAACAGGGCACCGATTACGCCGACGATTGCCGCAATGATCAGACTCCCGCCGGCGCTAATCGCAAGTGCCGCACTGCATAGGCCGCTGAAAACAATGCGTGCGATCAGTCCCGGAGGCGCGGTACGCGCTGGAGTTTTTGGCAGCTTATCTGCGATCAGTTCGACAACCGCGAGCAGCGTGAAAAAAGCCACTGTTCCCGGGTGGCCCATGAACGCCAACTTGCTTCCTGCAAGATGCAACCAGCCGAGATGGGCAGCCCAGCAGACCACTGCCGGAGCCGTCAGCGAGCGTAATCCCGTTACGAAGCCAAGAAGGAAACACAGCACAGATAATGTCATAACGTGCCTTTCTACAGCCCGAGCGAACCGCGTTTCTTTCTAACTTACCAGAATTGATTCCCCGTGGCCCCAAGAGTGACGAGTTCTACAGCGCCGAAATCCGCGACGGAATCGCAATGTCGGGACCAGATCGATGACGCGCATCCTCGCCGGAGTGAATTTGCTTTGACAATAGATAATCTCTTTACACGCACATCGACACCGAAGGTCTGATGCAGGGCATTCCTCTCGACACCGTGAGGCAACTGCGGGCTGCAAGCACGAAGCAGTTGATCGTGGCTGGTGGCATTGCGAACTCTGAACAAATCGACCAACTGGATGCTTTGCGAATCGATGCCGTAGTTGGAATGGCAATCTACACGGGGCGGATAAAACTAAGCGGTCCTACGAATCTGCCGGGCTCTCAGCATGGCTGAGGTAATAGTGAACTGTGGGCGTGATAACGAGCGACAGCACAATCGAAATCGTGATACCTCCAATCACCGCGATGGCGAGCGGCTGAAGCATCTGAGACCCTGCACCGATAGCAAGAGCGAGGGGCAACATGCCGGCAGCCGCGGCAAGGGCTGTCATCACGATCGGACGCAGGCGTCGGCGTCCGGCCTGAATCATCGCGTCACGCGGCGACATGCCATCGGCCCGAAACTTTTGTTCGGCATCAAGCAAGAGGATTCCGTTCTTGGCTACGATGCCGATCACCATGATTAATCCCATGAACGACGCGATGTTGAAGGTGGTGCGCGTTACCAGCAACGCCAGCAACACTCCCGACGTGGAGAGCACCGCCGACGCCAAAATAGCGAGCGGCGCCGCGATCGTACGAAACTCGAAGAGCAGCACGATAAACACAAGCACGATTGCGAGTACCAGAACCAGCATCAGGTCATGAAACGCCTTTTGTTGCTCCTCATATTTTCCACCGTACTGTAGACGGATCGACGACGGAATCTTCAACGCGGAGACAGCTCTCCGAACGGCGGTCATCGCGCTGCCAAGGTCTCGCCCTTCGAGACGAGCCGTCACCGAGACCACGCGCTGCAGGTTCTCCCGCCGAACTTCAGTCTGGCCGGGAAGTTCTGTCACGGCGGCCAGGGAACCCAATGTGGCAGTGCGGCCGCTTCCGCTGACTATGAGCGTATTTTTCATGGCGTCCAGCGAAGACCGATTCAGGTCGGGGAAGCGAACCCGTACTACGTAAGTCCGATCGTTTGCGACCACCGGATT
>Ga0070765_100001963_pt1 | contig 12789 bp, 12 predicted proteins | sample HubBroMetageWFT5_FD_71516 | JGI IMG/M metagenome (GOLD analysis project Ga0070765, IMG submission 71516) | Warmed and freeze-thawed soil microbial communities from the Hubbard Brook experimental Forest, New Hampshire - Hubbard Brook CCASE Soil... | ecosystem: Environmental > Terrestrial > Soil... | reverse complement strand
TCGTGCCCTGGCTGGTGGGGCGCCCATTCCCAGATCGCACGTTCGGGAAGGAAGGTCCACAGCTTCTCCGTACCCAGCCAGAAGGCTACGTCATCCCGCTCATAGGGCGCGGGCGGAATGAATTCGTGTGCCGGCCGGCGGGTGACCGGACAAGAGGCGGGTATTGAGGACTCAGTTTGTGGCGAGGCCGGTTGAGGCGGAATTTGTTGGCCGCTGCCCGTCAAAGCTGCCAACGTTATTATCTGGACGAATCGCAAAGTAATCATTGCGTCGATCTCCTTGCTGGAATCATATTTCACAAAGCAGGCCCCTAATCGTCGAACGGGGCGCCGGGTCTCTCACTCTTGTAGGACGGTTGCAGCCAAAATATGTTAAGGCCATAACACTCATAACCCTTGTGAGCGCAATCGCGAGATTTCCTGATCTACACGTCGGTCGTTATTCCGTATCAACCGCCTCATTCCTGCACTGACAAGCACCATGCAGATCCAAAACAAGGTGGATTCAGCCGCTGCCGCAAAGAAGTTTCCCTGAAAATCAACGATGCAGCCCGGCGGACGGTCGTGAAAGACAATCACCCGAGGGAAATGGGGATAGGAGTAAACCCTGCCTTGTAGCGCAGGAAGTCCGAACAGAACGGCCAGCGTGAACACCTCGGCAAATAACACAATCGCAACGAGTGACCGCGATTTGATACTACCGGCCATGTTCCCAAGTATGCTCCCGCGTCATGCCTGGTGCAATCAGGCGGTTACACTCACCGCGAATCGCCCGACGACCCGTCCGGGTCAAAAAATGTTGACGCGCTGTTACGCCAGTTATCATGGCTTCATGCACAAGCTAAGCAGGATCGGCTTCGCAACCGCGTATGTCTTTCTCAGCGTTATCGTGCTCTTCGCCCCACCTTTGCTTCCACTAGCATCCGGGGCCACGGCGACCGGCCACTTTGAGATGTATTGCGATGGTGTCGGAATCTTCATAGCCAAAATTGATGGTGCTCCTGTCCCGGGAAAACTCGTTTTGTTTTTCCGAATGGATTTTCCGCCGGGCACATTCGGAGGCCGTTCTTTCGGACAAGGGAAGTGGTCCGTCATTTATGTCCTTCGTGATGGGTGCGTCCCCGACGGCAAGTGCGAGAGCATTGCCGATGGCAGAGTTTTGATCGACGGGTTTGAGACGCAAGACACGGCGCCAAAACATATCTCGGGCAAGTACGACATCAATTTGAACGGCAAGCTCCTCGAGGGCAACTTCGTAGCAAGAAGGCACGACAGAAAACATGCGCTGCGGCTATGCATGTGACAACCAGGTTCTGATCAACGGGCGATCTTGGAGCTAACTGTCGCAATCAGGGGGTTGCACTCACCGAAAACCGCCCGACAACCCTTCCGGGTCAAAAAGTGTTAACCTGATGTCACGCCAACTAGGACCCATTGCTTGTGCATCGCGTGACACATGTGTTCGCCTGTTCACGTTCTCGCCGGGGCTCGGGTCCCTAAGTATCTGGTTCCAATGGGACTGTAGTACGGTATTTGAGGTGCTCAGTTAGGTCCATGTTGAAAAGTCATTTCACAGTACTGACATTTGTGTTGTGCCTTGGCGGCATCGGATCAGGTCTGAATTCCCCGCACACGACGCCATCGACTGCTGCACCGTGCGGGTCCAGACTCAAGCCCGTGGAATTGGCGAGGAAATACAAAATTCAAATTCCGGACTGTTTCACGATGGGCCGAGTCGCAAATGAGATCGCTGTGGTGCCAATCTACTTTTTTAACGCACCGCCGCCTGATTCCACGACGATCCAAGTGGAAGTACTGCCATATGCCGGCGAAATTCCCATCAACAAGGACACTGGAAAGTTAGTAGCCCCCGCAACAGGCCCCCTCACTTGCGAGATTGAATCTCTGCCGGACCCTGTTGCACTTAGCGCTGACGGCGGAACCCCTCCACTTACCCGTCATTTCACGCTCGCAGATGATAGGGACGTTTACTACGGATGTACCGCCACCGACAACGCTTATGAGTGCAGTATGAATTCGCCGTGTCCGTTGCCCTGGCCGCCAAAGTCCAGATACACGACGGAGTACGCGTTCGCAGTGTTTGATAAAGAAACTCGTTTAATCGTCGAGTTCACGGGTTCACATGATGGGCCATTGAAGAAGGTCACAGGATTCAAAGGTGATGGAAGGTTATTGTGCGATACGATTGTTCCATCCCTGACTCGAATTAAATAAGCCCACGTCTGCTCGCTCTCCCTGCCGACTGTCGTAGATAGGCGATTGCGCTCATTGAGAATTGGCCGAGTCTGGCTATCGACGGCGAGCTGCCTCCAGCCTTCTTTTTCGGAGGTGGAACAGAAAGAACGCCAATACACCGTAGCAGATGCTGCCACTGAGCAGAGCTACTGGCCAACCGACATCATGAGCGCCGAGGTTCGCGATTGCTGGCAGAACCCAAAGGGGTGCCGTGAGCCAACCAAATGCAATAGGGGCAACACTCGCAAGCCCAGTGATAGCCAGCGCCACGACGAATCCCACCAGTCCGAAGAGAACAATGTTCTTGATGAATCTCATGCGGCAATCTGCTGTATTATGCGCCAGCGGTGGGCACCAGGTTCGATAAGGGACTACCTCCTTTGGCCGGTTTTTGCGATCTTGACAATTGCCACCGTGTGGACGGAATCAGAAATGCTCTCGCTGTTCGTCCTCTCTGGACTGGTTGCGATGCTGATCAAAGCTCCGCCGCGGGTTCTTCGGACTCGCTCCCCATCGCTAGCTTCGGCTCCGGTGGGTTTCATCGGTTTTATTGCACCTGCCGGAGCCAAACCTGTGATGACTGTCTTTTTTTTCTTTCTCAAGGCCGGTGCGTTCGTGTTTGGAAGCGGATTAGCCATCGTCCCGTTCCTCTACGGGGGCGTTGTTAATGGCTTCCATTGGCTTACGGAGCGGCAGTTTCTGGACGCCGTAGCGGTTGCGATGATCACTCCGGGACCGGTCGTCATCACTTCAGGTTTCATCGGTTATTTAGTGGCTGGTCCTCTGGGGGCCTTCGCTGCAACTCTTGCGGTGTTTCTGCCGCCCTATCTGTTGGTCGTTTTCGGTGCGCCATGCTATCGGCGGTTTGCAAAGAATCGCCAAGTCAAAGCATTTGTTCAAGAAGTCACGGCGGCAGCGGTGGGAGCGATTGCCGGTGCGGCAATCATCTTGAGCAAACGCGCGATAATGGATTTGCCTACTGTCCTGATCGCCGTGGTTTCCCTGCTGCTATTGCTTCGATTCAAGAGAATACCCGAACCACTGATCATTCTCGGAGCGGGGATCGTCCGCCTGACAGTGAAGCACGGCTGGTCGTGACGCTTCTCTAGGAGGAATATGAAAGAAAATGTGCTCTGGCTTCAGTTCCGGTGGCGTTCCGCCCTGCTCTTTACAGGACTGCTGTCAACGATTGCTTCCGGCCAAACGCTCAAACAGGTCGCAAGATTTGATCTACCGGGACCGCCAGGAAAACGCTTCGATTATCTCACCATCGATCCGGACGACCACTACCTGATTTCCGCCCATCTCGCCGCCGGGCAAACCTACGTCATCGACCTCAATACAAACAAAGTCGTCGCCACGGTTGCTGATACTCCGGGGGCGGAAGGCGTCGAATACGTTTCCAAATTAAAGAAGTTTTACACGTCGAACGCTGGAGACAACACGATTGGCGTCGTGGACATGAAGCAGATGAAGGTTGTCAAAAAGCTGCCTACGGGGAAGAAGCCGGATGGCAGCACCTACGCTGGCCCGTTTCATAAACTCTACGTCTCGGATGAGCGTGGCAAGGCCGAAGCGATCGTGGACGTCACGAAAGATGTAATTATCAAAACGCTGCATTTCGATAGCGAGACCGGGATGCCGCAGTACGATCCGGTAGCCCGCAAAGTGTACCTCAACCTGCAAGATCAAAACATCTTTGCCATCATCGATCCGACGACCGACGAGGTGGTGGGACGGTATCCTGTTGGACGGTGCAAAGGAAACCACGGCATGACGCTCGATCCCGAGCATCACCGTGCGTTTCTCTCGTGTGAAGAAAACAATCTGATGACCGTCTTCGATCTCGACAAAAACCAGCCTATTGCGTTTTTGCCGATGGCTGATGGACCGGATGTAATTAAGTTCGATCCGAAACTCGGCCGGATTTATGCGGCCTGTTACAGCGGAGCCATCTCTGTTTTTCGTCAGGATGATCCCAACCACTACAGCAAGATCGAAGACTTCAAGGTGCCGCACGCCGTCCACACGCTCGCGGTGGATTTACAGACCCACCGTGTCTACACGCCGGAACAAGAAGCGGACGGCAAGCCAGCGTCGCGAATGACTGTTTACGAAGCCGTGGGCCGTTGAGTCGAGGTCTGTGGTTTTGAGGTTACGAAGTTTCTCGGGTCAAATTTCAAAATGGAAGGTGGCTCTATGAAAATGAAGACTCGATGGGCTAGCTATATTCTGGCGCTTGTCCTTGCTTTGAGCTTTGGCTCACTGACTGCGGCAGCACAAGAAAAAGCGACCGGCGGCAAGGCTGTCACAGTTACGGGGTGCATGCAAAAGGGTGATGAAGCCGGCGAGTACTCGATTACATCCGAGGACGGCAAGCGCTACGGGCTTCGCGGCAAGACCGTCGGTTTGGCAAAGCACTTAGGGCACAAGGTTAGCGTTACCGGCACGCAAATGCGCGAAGAGAATGAAGCAAAAGAAGAAAAAGAAGAAGCCAAAGAATCTGGAGAAGGCGAATACGCCCGATCTCGGGGTACCAATCTGAAGATTTAGCGACAGCTGGAAGTAACACCTCCGGGGCCGAATCGGAAGTGCGGTTCGACCCCATATTTCTGAGCCTCTAGCGTTCCAGCAGGTCAGTGCTGGACAAACCTCCGGAGCTGCTTCCCATTACGATGACTGCCTTGTTACCTTCCGCGTTTAGGGTTCTGACGCGCGATGGTTATCTCCTATTTCTCACGCGATTCATGCGCTTGTTCGCCTACGGGTCGTTATCTGTCGTCTTGGTCTTCTACCTGATCGGCCTGGGGCTGAATGCATCTCAAACTGGGTTACTTCTCACGCTAACGCTAGTAGGCGATACGGTCATCTCTCTTTATCTGACGACGCGTGCTGACCGGATTGGGCGGCGGCGGATGTTGATTGTGGGATCAATTCTGATGGCCGCAGCAGGAGTCGCGTTCGCCTGCACAAGCAATCTGTTGCTGTTAATCATCGCCGGCACGATTGGGGTAATCAGTCCCAGCGGGAACGAAGTAGGCCCGTTTCTCTCGATTGAGCAGGCGGCGCTGTCGCATGTCGTTCCCGACCGGTCGAGGACGGAAGTATTTGCCTGGTATACGATGGCGGGCTCGGTGGCGACCGCGATGGGCGCACTCTTTGCCGGCATGATCACTCGCGTGCTGCAGAAAACCTCAATGACGCCCGTTGGGATGTACCGGGTTGTGGTTATTCTTTATGCGGTTATTGGGGCTCTGCTGGCAATTTTATTTCTTCGCCTTTCATCCGCGGCGGAAGTACGTTCGCCCGAGGAAGTGTCGGCCTTGCCGAGGACGATCAAGAGTTTCTTCGGGGTGGGTCGATCGCACCGCCTTGTGGTCAAACTTTCAAGCCTGTTTGCCTTGGATTCGCTCGCCGGTGGTTTTGTGGTGCAGAGCTTCGCGGCGTATTGGTTCTACCTTCGTTTTGGCGTGAACCCGGCAACGCTCGGCGTGATTTTCTTTTGGGCAAATATCTTTGCGGGAATTTCCGCCCTACTGGCTGCCCGACTCGCCAACCGCTGGGGGCTCATTAACACCATGGTTTTGACGCATCTCCCTTCCAACATTCTCCTTATTCTTGTGCCCCTGATGCCAAATCTCCCGCTGGCCGTTCTTGTTCTCCTCGTGCGATTTAGCATCAGCCAGATGGATGTTCCCACCAGGCAGTCGTACATCATGGCGGTAGTGAGCAAGGAAGAGCGATCGGCCGCCGCGGGAATAACCGGCGTTGCACGCACAACGGGTGCCGCCATTGGCCCGTTGTTCGTAGGGTTTATGTTCGCCCGGCCTTCCTGGGTCAACGCGCCATTCTTCATCGCTGGCACATTGAAAATTCTCTACGATGTGTTGCTCTATCGAGAATTTGTGGGTGTCCAGCCACCTGAAGAGGAGGATTCGAGGCTAACGCGGCGATTCTGACTAATTGTTAAGTAAAACTTCAGTACCCAAATCCAGGCTGCATCCATAAGATGGCGAAGGAGCAACGCGGTATAACGAATGCGCTCGGGGTGAGGCGACGGCGATGAACAAGTCTTTTGAATCACGGTATTGCTGTCGGTTTAGAGGCGCAGGTGGAGTAAATGAGACTTTGAACAGAAACATGAAAAGACTTCTAGGCGTTGCTCTAGGTGCTGCTGTTTCATTTGCGACGTTGGCAGGTGCTCAGCAGGCGGCCGACAAGACCTCAGCTACAAAAGGGAGTGCGAAAGAGGGGAAACAGAATGCAACCGCAGTAGCGCAGAGGCCGCTTGTTTTATCAGGCTCAGTTCCCATGGATGGTGTCAAGGGACGTTTCGATCATTTTGCTTCCGGTAAGGGCCGCGTATTCATTTCTGCACTTGGTAATAACACTGTCGAGGTTATCAATCTTTTCGGAGGAATCGTTGAACACACGATCACCGGTGTGACCAATCCCCAAGGTGTGGCTTTTTCGCCCGATGCCAATAAACTCTTTGTCGCAAGCGCCCAAGGCAAGCTCTACATCTATGACGGAGACTCTTTTAATCTCATCACAACCTTGGACTTCGAGGGAGGAGCCGACAACTTGCGATATGACGCAGCGACCAAGCGTGTTTATGTGGGCTGCGGCGACGACGAGAAGAACGGGGCCATTGCCGCGGTCGATGCGATGACCAACCAGCGTCTCGATGAGGAATACAAGATTGGTGGCGAACCCGAGTCCTTCCAGCTCGAAAGCTCAGGCCCCAGTATTTATGTGAACATTCCGGACTTGCAACAGATCGCAGTAATTAATCGAGAGACAAAAAAGATCACAAGATGGCCGCTCACAGGCTTGCGGAAGAATTTTCCCATGGCACTCGACGAGGCGGATCACCGCCTATTCGTCGGCATACGCGAACCGGCGCGCTTGGCTATATTTAACACTACTTCCGGCCGCATGATCGCGGCACTGCCCAGCGCTGAGGACGCGGATGATCTTTACTATGACGCCGAGCACAAGCGTATTTATGTACCAGGGGGAGAAGGCGCCGTTTACGTCTTTCAAATGATCGACCCCGATCATTACCATCTCCTGGCCAAAGTTCCCACTGCATTGGGTGCACGCACCGCCGGGTATTTTGGACGGCTGGGAAAAGGAATGCATCGCTTCTTCATCGCTGTCCCAGCTAGCAGCGGTCAGACGGCGGAAATGAGAATCTACACGATACAGGAGTAGAACGCTGTAGTAGGAAACTTGTCGGCGTGCTCAGCTTCAAACCGAAGGAGGCATTGTGAACTACGCGGCTCTTTTCCGGTCTGCCCTTGTGGCACTTCTGAGGAACAAGATGCGAAGCATCTTGACCGTCCTGGGGATCACCATCGGGATTGCGGCCGTAATCTGTGTCGTGGCAATTGGTAACGCAGGCCAGGCGCGAGTCCAGCAACAACTGAACAATCTTGGAGATAACTTCGTCTGGGTTGAAGCCGGCGGCCGGGCGCTTAACGGCGTGCGCACAGGCACGCACGACACGAAGACGCTGGTTATGGCCGACGCCATCGCCATCAAGAACCAGATTTCTATCATCAAGAGCGTTTCGCCAAATGTGGACGATCCGGTTCAGGTCATCTACGGCAATCAGAATTGGCACACCTCCTACCGCGGGGTTTCGCCCGAATACTTCGACATAAAGCGCTGGTATGTGGATGAGGGGGCAATATTCTCACAGGATGATACGGACCGAGCAGCTGATGTTTGTGTGATTGGGCGAACGGTTCGGGAACAGCTGTTTGGCGTTGAGAGTCCAATTGGGAAAGTAATACGGGTCAATAATCTTCCTTGCAAGGTGGTAGCGACCCTTCATCCGAAAGGGCTCTCTCTTTCCGGGCAAGATCAAGACGACACGGTTATCCTCCCCTATACCATGGCCCAAAAAAAGATTAAGGGGATTACGTGGCTGGACGACATCTTATGCTCCGCGGTGTCGCAAGACGTTGTGAAGATGGCTGGACAGGAAGCAACTGCGCTGCTCCGTGATCGCCACCATCTTCGTCCTGAAGAAGAGGATGATTTTAATATCCGCAATCCTGAGGACATCATTCAGGCGCAACTCGACGCCAGCAAGACTCTTACGATTTTGCTGATCGCTATCGCATCGGTTTCCCTGATTGTGGGGGGAATCGGAATCATGAACGTCATGCTGGTTTCGGTAACCGAGCGCACGCGGGAGATCGGGGTTCGAGTGGCAGTTGGAGCTACCGAAGCGGCTATTCAGCTCCAGTTTCTGGGAGAGTCGATCATGCTCAGTCTCGTCGGGGGAGCTGCGGGAGTACTCTTTGGGGTTTTTGGGTCCTATCTGGTTGGACAGACTTTGGGTTGGCCCATCCAGATGTCCATCGAGGCGGTCGCGGTGGCCGCGATGTTTTCCGTGGCTGTCGGGGTATTTTTTGGATATTATCCCGCGCGCAAGGCTTCTCGGCTTGATCCGATCGAAGCGCTGCGCTACGAGTGAAATATCTTATGGTTATTGACTTTCGGGACTAGGAATAATGACAAGACGCAAGTGGTTCATCTTAGCGGGTGTTGTGGTCGTGGCTGGATTGTTCGTCGTCATGGGCTTGAACCGGGACAGTAAGGTGCAGCACTTTACTGCGAAGGTGGAACGAGGTTCCATCGACAACGTCGTGGAAGCGACGGGAACAATCAACTCGGTAATCACGGTCCAAGTGGGATCGCAAGTCTCCGGAACGATTGCGAAACTCAATGTCGATTTCAATTCGCGCGTGCATAAGGGGGACATCGTGGCCCTTATCGATCCGGCATTGTTCAAGGGAGCCCTGTTACAGGCAACGGCTGATTTGAAAAACTCACAGGCTAACCTAGTGGCTGCCCAAGCTAATCTCGAAAAAGCGAAAGCCGCCTGGGTGCAGACCAAGGCGGACTACGATCGTGCCGTCGGCTTGACCAAAGATGGCGTCATGAGTAAGCAGCAACTGGACCTGGCTAAGTCGAACTATGACGCGGCCAGCGCATCCGTGGATGCCGCAGCAGCAAACGTCACGCAAGCCGAGGCGCAAATCAGTCTCAAAGAAGCTGCTGTCACAGTAGCTCAAACTGATCTCGATTACACAGTCATTCGTTCTCCAATCGACGGGACCGTAGTGGCGCGAAATGTGGATGTGGGGCAGACCGTCGCGGCGTCCCTGCAAGCGCCAACCATTTTTACGATTGCGCAGGATCTCACGAAGATGTGGGTGTATGCCAAGACCGACGAGTCGGATGTGGATAACATTAGGGTGGGCAAGGCTGTCACCTTCAAGGTGGACGCCCTCCCTAAGCAAACCTTTCAAGGAGTAGTCAGCCAGGTCCGGATGAACCCGACGACAGTGCAAAGCGTGGTCACCTACGACACCATCATCGAATTTGCGAACCCCGAGTTAAAGCTGTTCCCAGGAATGACGGCCTTTGTGACCATTCCCGTGGCCACAGTTCAGAACGCGACGAAACTGCCCAATACCGCGTTGCGCTACAAGCCCCCGCTGACGACCGAGGAGATTCTGGCCCTTTATAAACGCTATGGGATCGAAGGAACTGTGGAGCAGCGCTCAGCCAAAGCCGCGGAGGAGGAGAGTGCGGCTGGCTCTAACGCCCAAAATGTGCCTCGTGAACCGAAAGCAGAAACTGCAGTCGTGTGGGAGCTCCATCCGGATAACACGATGGAGCCGGTCACAGTTTCTCTTGGAATCACAGACCACGCGTACACGGAGATCACCGCAGTTCTCAAAGGGGAGTTGAAGGAAGGCGATGACGTGATTATCCGATCAGTGACGTCCAAGCCTCAAGCTCCAGGCACTATACCGCGGTAAGAATCCGGAACTCGGAACTACTCATGGAGTCGACATCCGCTGCCAACCAACTTGAAGCCCCTCGATCTGCCTCAGCGGCGAGCGTGGTCATCCGTGTCGAAGACGCACACAAGTATTACGAACTGGGCGAGACACGGGTGCATGCGCTTCGGGGTGTAAGCATTGAAATTCGCCAAGGCGAATTTGTTGCGATCATGGGGGCCAGCGGCAGCGGCAAATCCACCTTCATGAACACACTTGGCTGTCTGGACCGTCTCAGTTCCGGAAGATACCTACTCGAAGGGATCGACGTTTCCAAGCACGACAAGAAGGCTCTGGCCCTCATTCGCAACGAGAAGCTTGGGTTTGTCTTCCAAGGTTTCAATCTGCTAGCCCGGACGACGGCGCTGGAAAACACAGAATTACCAACGCTGTACACCAAGATCGACAAAACAGAGCGCCGAAAACGTGCCGCCGATGCGTTAGCAATGGTTGGTCTCGCCGAACGGGCACAGCATTTCCCATCGCAAATGTCCGGAGGACAGCAACAGCGGGTGGCTATTGCACGAGCACTGGTGAATCGTCCTTCCATTCTGCTGGCCGACGAGCCCACGGGAAATCTCGACAGCCGTACTTCAGTCGAGATTATGGAGATCTTCCAGGGCCTAAACGACAAAGGGCTAACGATTGTCCTAGTTACTCACGAACTCGACATCGCGCAATTCGCCAAACGTGTGCTGATCTTCCGGGACGGAAAAATTCGCAAGGACGACCCTGTGGTCGGCAGGCCGAAAGCCAGTGAGGTGCTCAAGATGCTGCCCACTCTGGAAGACTGATATGCGCTCCGCGTGGTTACGTGCTTGACACTTGAATAACAACATATTCCAGCGTTTACGCTGCCTGTTGTTTGCAGCATTTCTGGCTACGGCGCTCTCCTCGCATTGCAGTGTAAGCGCTCGACTGCGTATGCCTGGCTTCCCCTCGCTTCCTCAGACCGAAACACGTATGGCCGAGGCAGCCGCCAGATTGGAATTGATCCGGTCACCGGCCAGCAGGTGCCCATCAACGGCGGAGCGAAGCTGACCGGGTCGTTGGGCAGGCTGGAGTTGGGCATAATGGACGTGGACACTCGTTCGAGTGGTCCCAATCCCTACGCAAACTATGCTATCGCCAGGCTGAAGGAATCTCTGTGGGCCGGTTCGTATGTCGGCGTCATGGGGATCGATAAGCGATCAGGAAGCGTGCTGGATAGCTTTAACCAGACGGGCGGCATAGACACACGTCTTGTTTTCTTCAAGGACTGGTTTGTTGATGCCCATGCCGCAGGCACATCGCCCGGCGTTTCGAGTGCAGCCAGTGATGTCGGGGCGTCTTTGTCCTATCGCTCGAACTGGCTGGACGGAATGTTTGAACGGAGAAAAATCGGTCCCCACTTCAACCCAGAGGTTGGCTTCATTGAACGTACGGATTCGAACGAAACGTATGGCGATCTGACCTTCAAAGTCAGACCGCGAATCGCGGTTGTTGGCGAGTTGCAATTCGAAGCGTTCATACTTCATGCGCCGGATACTCAAGACAAGGTTTCCACGCAGGAATGGCAGGGGACTTTCCGTGCTGACTTTAACAACGGCGCTTACACCGACGACGATATCGCAGATGTTTTTGCGCAGCGAATCACAACGCCCTTTCATATCTACAAAAATGTCTTCATTCCGAACGGGCTGTATCAGTTCGCCCGCCATCAGCTTACGTACGGATCGGGCCAGGATCGCCGGTTCACCTACAATTTCTTTGAACGCTTTGGCGGCTATTACGCCGGGTCCCTGAACGAATTTCGTGCGCAAGCCAACTACCGGGCAACCGAGAAGTTTTCGATCTCCGCTTCCGAGACATGGGATCGCTTTCGATTGCCGTTGTTGAACGGGAAGTTTTCGGTAGCATTGGCCAGCTTGCAGGCAAATTATTCCTTCACTCGTTTTTTGACTCTCACAAGTCTCATTCAGATGGATACGTCGAACACGCAGGCGGTGAGCGCCAATTTTCGCTTGCGATACAACTACCGACCCGACAGTGACCTTTACATCATCTACAGCGTCGGGACGCAATTCGCCAGCATCGCCCCGGCGAACCCTCCTCAAGTTCGAGAGACCCGTTTCGCAGTGAAATACACGTATTCCTTCTCTCCATGAGCTGGCACATCGGGACGAACGATTGACGACATTTCTCGCTCTGAATGAACTGCTGCACACGTCGAACTCTGACGATCCCGGATGGGTGATCGATCTGCTGCGGGGGAAGCGCCAACAAGCTGGTGCTAAATCGCTCTAACTAATGTTCGCGATCTATGTTTAAACAGAGGGCGGGGACCGCAGTGAGAATTGCAGCGTGCTGGTGCGGAAGGGGGGAGTTGAACCACCGACCTTTGGGTTAAGCGCTTGAGTGTCTCTGGTCTCTTCAGACAAGCCGTCGATGGTCGCCTATTACTTCCGTAGCAGCAAATCCCCCGCGACACACACAAAGAACAGCACGGATATGACGCCATTCATGGTGAAGAACGCAGCATTGAGTTTCGACAAGTCATTCGGCCGGACTAACGAATGTTCGTAGAGCAGCAGCAAGACGACCGCGAGCACACCCAGTTCAGCCAGTTTTCCCAATCCGAACACAATGAGCAAGGCGACGAGCAGGGCCACCATCACGACATGAAACGC
>Ga0070765_100001962_pt1 | contig 12799 bp, 9 predicted proteins | sample HubBroMetageWFT5_FD_71516 | JGI IMG/M metagenome (GOLD analysis project Ga0070765, IMG submission 71516) | Warmed and freeze-thawed soil microbial communities from the Hubbard Brook experimental Forest, New Hampshire - Hubbard Brook CCASE Soil... | ecosystem: Environmental > Terrestrial > Soil... | reverse complement strand
CGGCATCCGTGTGATCCACGTCTGATTTTGCCATGGGCTGCTCGGGTTCAACGCCCTGCCAATTGCCTCGGCCTGCCGCATTCTTGCGCAGGCGCAAATCCAGTCCCTCGACCTGCACGCGTGCCACTTCAAGGTGTTGTCGAAGCAGCGGCCAGAGTTTGACGCGCACGCTTGCATGCGTGAAGGACAAGAAGGGTTCGTCGCTGAACCCCGGGGGATTGCCGAGGCTCGCGGGACCCAACTCCAGCGCCACCCAGGGAATCACCGAGAGCTTGATATCGCCAGGCAACTTCAGTTCTCGTCCGGTGGACTCTTTGACGGCCGCGGCGATCTTGCCCTTGTAAGCGTTGGGATTTACAAACAGCCACACGCCGAGGAGCACGGCGCCGAGCAGCACAACGACTCCCCCCGCCAAAAAGCCTAATAACCTCAGGTTTCGCATGCCTTTCACTCGGGATTGAGAGGTCGATCATAGCTCAAGCGCTGACCCTGCCCGCCGATACCCTTAAGATGATGGGCGAAGCGCCCACCCGGGTACGGAAGCCGCATGCGAAGCTGGTCGACTCAGAACAAATTACTCAACAAATTGCGCCGCCGCACCGATACGCAGGAGCCCCCCAATCCGGCGAGCGAGGTCGTGCGCGAGGCCTCGAGCCCTCCGGCCGTGGAGACGGATTCGCCGGCGCGCCGTTCAGCCGAGTTTTTGGAATTTGCGCAATCCGCCGGCGGCTTTGGGGTCTTCGAACTGAATCTGGTGACGGGAATCATCAAGGGCACCTCGCTCTTTTTTGAACTCATCGGTTTGGAATGCCGCAACATGTCCTTGAGTCGCGAGGAGTGGCTGGCCTCCATCCACCCGCAGGATCTGGAGGGGGTGGTGCACGCCTTGAGCGATGCGGTTGCCACCGGCAGCGGCTATGAAACCGAATACCGGACGATCTCCGCGAGCGGCGAGGTTCGCTGGTTAGCCGGCCGCGGCCAAGTACTGCTGGGCGGCGAGGGCTACGATTCGCGTGCCATCGGCACGATCACCGACATCACCGAACGCAAGGAGTTGGAAGACAAACTTCACTACGCCACCGAGTCGCTGAACATTGCGCAGACCGCCGCGGGCATCGCCACCTTTGATTTCGACTTTCGCCGCAACACCCGTATTTGCTCCGACAACTTCCGCGAGTTGCTGGGGATCCCGCCCGCCACCTCGCTCGAGGACTTGAATCGAACCTTGTCGCGGGTTCACCCCGACGATTTCGCGCGCGTTCGCAGCGCGCCGTTGGAGACCACGGCGACGGATCCTTACTATCGGTGCGAATACCGCGTATTGCTCGACAGCGGTGCGGAGCGCTGGATCGGCGAAAAGGCCAAGGTCTCGCGCGCTTTCTCGGGCGAGGTTGAGCGCATCACCGGCGCCCTGATTGACATCAGCGACCTGAAGCGCACCAAGGCGGCACTGGGCTCGGTGGAAATTCGCCTGGAACGTGCCCTGCGCGGCACGCAGGACGGCCTGTGGGAAATCGACCTGCTGACCAACGTCTCCTGGTACGGGCTGCGCTTCGGTGAGCTTCTAGGCTACAGCGTCGATGAACTGGGTTCCTCGCATGAGCAGTTCGCGACCTTGATTCACCCGGAGGACCGGGAACGCGTGGCCCTCGCGCTCGACAATCATCTGGAACATCGCGCCGTTTACGATTTGGAATTTCGTGTGCGGCACAAGGCGGGGCACTACGAATGGATGCGGGCGCGCGGCCAAGCCGAACGCGCCGCGGACGGGACCCCATTGCGATTGGCCGGCGCCATGCAGCTGGTCACCGACCGTAAACTCGCCGAACAGACGTCGCTCGACGCCAAGCTCGCCGCGGAAGCGGCCAATCGGGCGAAGAGCAGCTTCCTGGCCAACTTAAGCCACGAAATCCGCACGCCCATGAACGGCGTTCTGGGGATGTCGCAAATCCTGGCCGAGACCTCGCTCGACAGTACGCAGCGCGAGTACCTCGACATCATCCGCGGCAGTGCCAAGGCGCTGCTCTCCTTGATTAACGGCGTGCTGGACCTGTCGAAAATCGAGGCTGACCGGCTGGAGCTCGAAAATGTCGAGTTCGACCTCATCCACATGATTTACGAGACGGTCGCGGCGACGGCATTGCAAAGCGCCGCGAAGGGGATCGAACTCATCGTCACCCTCGAGGAGGAGGTACCGGTGATGGTTCGGGGCGATCCGGTGCGCCTGCGGCAAGTCGTGCTGAACTTGTTGGGTAATGCGGTCAAATTCACCCATGAAGGTCACATCAGTGTTCGCGTGGCCAATCGCGCCGCGAAGAGCGAGCGCGCCTCCTTGACTATCGAAGTCACCGACACGGGGATCGGCATTCCGGCGGATCGCATCGACCGCTTGTTCAAGTCTTTCTCACAGGTCGATTCCTCGACCACCCGCCATTACGGCGGCACCGGCTTAGGATTGTCCATCGTCAAGCGCCTGGCGGAACTCATGGGCGGCGAAGTCGGCGTGCGCAGCGAAGTGGGCAAGGGCTCGAGCTTTTGGGTCCGCGTCGAGGTCGACGTCGTGAAGGAACAACCAGCCCGCCAGCCGCTCGGTTTGGGCCGAAAGATTTTGATCGTCGATGACATCCCCGCCGCGCGCGACAGCTTGGCCTCCAAACTCAACCTTTATCAATACACGACGGTCCCGGTCGGCAGCGTGGATGAAGCGCTGCAACGACTGGCGCAGGACTCCTTCGATTTGGTGTTGGCGGATGAATTGATGCCCATGCGCGGCGGCCTGGATCTTCTGAAGGCGCTGCGCACCGATGCCCGTCATGCCCGCGTGCCCTTTATTTTGATGTCACTGTTTGGCGCCGAACATGACACGGCGGAGCGCGAATACCGTCCGGATGCCGTCGGCTTGAAGCCCATTCGCGCCTTTCTCTTGGCCAATCTGGTGGACCAGGTGTTGACCGGCAAGACGCCGCACGCGCCCGGCATCAAAACCGCGCCGCAGGCGCTGCCGACCTTTCGCGGCAACAAGATTCTCTTGGTCGAAGACAATCCGGTGAATCAGCGCGTGGCGCAAAGAACGCTGCAGAATCTGGCCGCCGAGGTCACCATTGCGAACAACGGCGCCGAAGCCTTGGAACGCATTGCCGCAGCGAATTTTGACGCCGTATTGATGGACTGTCAGATGCCGGTGATGGACGGATTTACCGCGACGCGGCGGATTCGCGAGATGGAATTGAGCCGCGGCGCCAAGCGGCTGCCTATCATTGCGCTCACCGCGAATGTCATGAGCGAGGATCGCGAAAAATGCCTGGCCGCCGGCATGGATGCGCACCTCGGCAAGCCGATCGAGCCTGCCCAGGTGATCGAGGCCCTGAGCCGTTTCTTAAAGGCGGCGCCGAGCGCACCGGCGATCGATCGCGGTGCGCTGAAGGAACTGACCGGTGGCGACGCGGAATTCGAGCGGGAGCTCGCGCAGACTTTCGTCAGCAGCGGGGATCAATGCCTGGCCGAGATTATCGCGGCACTGAAGGCCAGCGATTTTGATACCGTGCGCAAACGTGCGCACTCGCTAAAAGGTGCGAGCGCCAACATTCATGCGCGGGAACTCAGTCAGGCGGCTTCCAGCCTGGAGAACGCCGTGCGCGAGAACGCCCTGCCGGCCATTGGTGCGTTGGTGACCGACCTGTCGGAGAAGCTCGCGGCGGTCAACGCTGAATTGCGCCAAGTCGGCTGATCGATAGCCTAGCCGTGCGCCGCCAGCGGCAAGACCCTGAGCTCTTGGCCGCTTGAACAATTCCGTCCCGCCAGTTTGCTTTTGTACAGGCTCTCATCGGCGGCGCGAATTAAGGTTTCCACTTTGAGCGACAGATCCGGGCCGCTGGGGCCGGTGGAGGCAATCCCGAAGCTCGCGGTGACGGCCGTGTCACCGGCGCGGGTGGCGAAGGGCGCGGAGGCCACGAGTTGGCGGATCTTCTCCGCGACTAAGACCGCGCCCTCGTAGTCGGTTTCCGGCAGGACGATCAGAAATTCCTCGCCGCCATAGCGCGCAATCCAATCGCTGTTGGTACGAATGAACTTCTGCGCCCGGCAGGCAAATTGCTGCAATACATCGTCGCCCGCCGCGTGTCCGCGCTGATCATTGACCTGTTTGAAGTGATCGAGATCGCACATGAGCACCGACAAGGGATAGGCATAGCGGCGGCAACGCTCAAACTCGCGTGGCAACTGTTCCATCAGGTAGCGCCGATTGTAGGCACCCGTCAGGGCGTCGGTAATCGACAGGATGCGATTGCGTTGGTTCGCGACGCGCAAAGAATGTTCCAGCGCCAGAATTCGGCGTCCGGCATTCAGGCGCGCGATCAGTTCCGCCTCGTGCACCGGTTTGACCAGGTAATCATCGGCGCCGGCTTCGAGCCCCGCGATGATGTGTTCCTTGGCATCACGCGCCGTCAAGAGCAGTGCATAGACGTAGCCGTCGAGCTGCATGTTGCGCACCGCGTTGCACAAGCCGATGCCGTCCATTTCCGGCATCTCCCAGTCGGTGACCAGCATGGGGTAGTAGCGCTTGGTCATCTTGTCGAGCGCCTCGGAGCCGTTGGCCACGGCGTCGACCTCGTAACCCGCGTTCTTGAGAAAGCGGGTCATGAGCATGCGCGTGACCGGGTCATCCTCGGCCAGCAAGATCGCCGGTGATGCCTCGACTGTGATCGGCGTCACAGATTCCGTCTCAGACACTGTTCTTCAACCCCGCATGCCTTGAGCTTCTCGTTCTCGTGCTATTGATGTTATCGGCGCAACTCTTCATGACTTAATCATGGTTGAGAACCGCGTTGCAAATCTCGGCACTGGCGCTCATTGAGGCCAGGAGAGTGCCGGTTTTCACGCCGTATTCGCGACTGCGGCACGGGTTCTTACCTTCAGGGCGCAGCATAGCCGACCGATATCAGGGAATGTGCGATTCGCGTCCCTATAGCCAAAAGTCACCCGCTCCCGGGACGCGCGCCATGCAGGCCAGTGGCGATGGTTTTTGGGAATTGGACCTCGCGGACGGCTCGGCGTGGTTCAGCGACTGGTTCTGCGCTCGGATGCAATGGTGCGAAGCGGTGCGGCGCCCGGCCCTGGGCGACTTGCGCCCCATCATGTCATCCGAGACCTGGGACGCGCTGTTGCGCCAACTCCGTTCGCATCTCGAAGAGCGGTTGCCCTTGGACACGGAGTTTCCCGTGCAGCTCGCCACCGGCCAAGTCGAGTGGTGGCACCTGCGCGGCTCAGCGCAACGCAGCGACGGCGGCCATCCCACTCATTTCGCCGGTTGCGTGCGCGATGTCACCGCCACGCGCCCAGCCGCTGAGGTCCCTTAGGCGTTCGGACTCTGGCTCGACGCCGATGTGCCGCTCGCCTCGCGGCCGGTAAACCAGTTCACCGCATACTGCACCAACTGCGTGCCGGTATTGAGATTCAGCTTGCGCTTGATGCGCTGCCGATGCGATTCGACCGTCTTGATGCTCAAATTCAAGGACTCTGCCGTCTCGCGCGTGCTCATGCCCTTGCCGATCATATGCAGAATCTGTAATTCCCGGTTGCTCAGGCGATCAATGGGATTCGCGGAAATATACGATCCGCCGGCGGCGAATTTCTGAATCATGTTGTTGCCGACGGCTTCGGAGACATAGATGCCCCCATCGAGCACGCGGCGCAACGAGACGAGAAACTGCTCGCTGGCGGCTTGCTTCATGATGTAACCGTTGGCGCCCGCGGACAGCATGCGTTCGGCGTAAATGGTTTCATCGTGCATGGACAGCACCAATATGGGCAATTGCGGATGGTGCGCGCGCACATCGCGCACCAGCTCGATGCCGTCGCTTTGCTTCAAACTGATATCGGCGATCATCACGTCGGGATTGAGCTCTTTGATCGCGGTGCGCGCATCGCGAGCCGTTTCCGCTTCTCCGCACACGATCAAGTCCTCCTCATTCTCCATGATGCGCCGTAATCCTTGGCGCACGATCGGGTGATCGTCGACGATCAATACGCGCCTGACGCGGCGCTTGCCGGCATTAGCACCGGTGGGGGACATCGACGATCGAATCCATGTACTGCTGGCTGCCATGTTTGGCTCCTCCTGAAATGGCCTGATTAGATTGTATCCTAAGCTTCACGGCCCGCTACCCTGTGACGGTAACCGCGGCACCACGCGGCTCGTTAGCCGCAATTTCAAACTTGGCGCCGATCATGTCGGCGCGGTATTTCATAATTTTTAGGCCCATCCCCGAACCGGATGGTGCAGTGCGCACAAATCCGGCGCCGTTGTCGGTGATGCGCAATGTAAAGCCGTCTTCCTTGGCGATCAGCGATATGTCCACCAAAGTCGCGTGGCCGTGCCGCGAAGCATTGGTCAGTGCCTCTTGGGTGATGCGATACAAATGGCTCGCGTCGGTTTCGGTAAAGATAAACTCAGGACACACCTCAGAACGGAATGTCACTTCCAGCCCGTACAGATCGCGACTTCGCGCGGCGAGCGCGCGCAACGCTGCGCTCAAGCCGCCCGTTTCGGTTCGTACCGGCAAGAGTCCGCGTGCCAGGGAGCGCGCCGTCTCAATCGATTGATTCACGTGCCCGATGATCTCGTTCACGTTCTCGACAACGTCGGGGCAGCGCTGTTGAATGCGGCTCGACAAACCGCGCAGCATGAGCGCGACGCCCGTGAGTTCCTGCCCCAGGCCATCGTGCAAATCACGACCGATACTCTGACGCTCACGGCCGGACACGTCCAAAATCTCCTGCTCCAATCGCTTGCGCTCGGTGATATCGCGCATCGAAATGGAAATGCCGGTGGCGATGCCGTCGTCGCGCACCAACACCGCACGATTTTCAAAATACTGCCCCTGCCCATCCGCAATGGATTCAAATTCGAAGGTGGTGGTTTCGCCCGACTCCAAAATATGTCCAAGTTTCTGCAGCACTCCGGCTCTGGCGGCCGCGGGGAGCAGCGTACTTATCTCTCGGCCGATCACCTGTTCGGGCGTGAGGCCGTTGACGCCATTGTTGACGAAGCGCACCCGCATCGCCGTATCGAGCAGAATCAGCGTGTCCGCGGTATTACTCGTGGTCGCCCGCAGCAACGCCTCGGAACGCCGCAAGCGCCGTTCGGAATCCCGTCGCGCCGTGACATCCTGGATGACGCCCACCAGCCCGCGCGGCGCGGCGCCGTCAAAGAGCGGCCTGGCCGTCGTGGCGTAAGAGCGGTAGCGGCCATCGTTGCCGAGTAGTTCGAATTCTTGTCGGACTTCGACCTGGCCCGCAAAGGCACTGTCGATGGCGCGTTTGACCGCGCTTTGGTCCTTCGGATGTACCCGCGCCAACATCGTCTGCATGTCCGGAAAGACGCTGGGAAGGTGAATCTGCGGGTTCTCCAAATTCGCGAATTCGAACGAGTTTTGCGCCCGATCCCAGCGCCACGCATGCATGTTCGCCATGGTCATCGAGAGCTTGAGCCATCCGGTGCTGTTCTCGAGCGCAATTTGCGCGAGCTTTTTGGCCTGAATGTTTTGCACGGAACCATACGCGCGAAACGGCTGACCGCCCAACATTTCCAGGTGCCCGATCACCCTCACCCAGATGCGATGACTCTTGAGGGTGTTGATTTCGAGTTCGAGATCAATGTGCCCGGCGCCCGCCTCGGCTTTTTGGCACGCTTCGCGAAACAGTTCTCGCGATTCAGGCACGCATTGCGCGAGCATGGATTCCCACGTCAGCTGGAAATCCCCGCGCTTGGCGCCGAAGATGCGATACATCTCTTCGGTCGAGGTGAGTTCCTGGGTCGCGTAGCTGTATTCCCACCCACCGATCATCGCGATGCGCTGGGTTTCCTCGAGAATGTCGGTCAAACGCTTGATTTCCGAGACGTCGACGCAACAGCCAATCACCCTCACGGGATCACCCGCGGCGTTGCGCTGGATCAAGGCGCGATCCAAAATGGATTTATAGCGGCCCTTGGCATCGCGAATTCGATACGTCGTCGCCCAGCCGCGGCCATCGATGAGCGCCGCGCTGATCGCCTTTTTCACGGCACTGAAGTCGCGCGGATGAATCCGCTCCAACCAGGCGTTCGCGGAGGATTCCATCTCCTCCGGAATGATTCCCAGCACTTCCTGGACACCCCGCGAGCGGTGCACCACGCCCTTGACCATGTCCCACTCAAAAATGACGCCGTCCACCGCATCGGCGGCCAGGCGGAATATTTCCTCGCGTTGAGCCAGGCGAAATTCCGCCTGTTTGCGCTCGGTGATATCGCGGGAATTGATGACGACACCCTCGATCAGCGGATTGGCGAGCGCCGAGACACAACGCGACTCCAGCCAACGGTAGGAACCGTCCTTGTGGCAAGCCCGGAATTCGCGCGAGAACGCTTTGATCTCGCCGGCCACCAATTGCCGATACTTGCCGAGCAAGTCCTCGCGATCATCGGGGTGCGCCAATTCAAACACAAAATGCGACTCGCGTTCCTCGGCGGTAAAGCCGAGCGCATTTTGCATGCCTGCACTGACATATTTCACGCGACCATCCGCTGACGCAATGGTAATGATGTCCTGCGCATGCTCTGTCAGGGCGAGTAAGCGCCGTTCACCGCTGCCTTGCGCGCGATTATTCGCACGCCGTTCGGTCACTTCGAGAGACAGAATCACCAGGCCGACGATTCCAGCGGCGCCCTCGAGCGGCTGGACATCGATCTCGAAGCGGCGCGCGGGACGGCCTGGCTCCTCGAACGCCAGCGATTCATCATGGTAGGAGTGGCCTTGGAGTGCGCGCGCGAAGACGTCCGGCCTCACCAGCAAGGTGGGTGTCAGCATCAGCGCCGAGCAACCCACTGCACCGCCCGGGACCTGCCCGGCGGAGCGTATCGCGCCGGCGTTGGCGTACGTGACCTTAAGATCAGTGTCGAGAATGAGTACGTCATAGGGCAGCTGGTCGATCGCCGTTTCGAGGTCCGGGTGGGGCGTCGGCGGCGCGAATGTGAGCATCACCAAATGTTGACCCGGGTTGGACATCAGCGGTTTCAGCGCAGTGAGGGTGGAGCGCTCGCCGCCGGCGAATCGCCACATCAAGACGCGACTCGAACGCGTATTCGGATCGGCGAGCGAGGTCACGATGGGCACGATTTGTATCGCGGACTCCACCTCGAGGAATCGAGCCAGCGGCGCTTCGATCAGAGCCGTGGGATCCGGCCCGGACAGGCACGCGCGCGCCGCCGCATTCGCGAGCACCACGGGTAAATGCTTATGACGGGCATCGACCACGAGCACTGCGTCTGGCAGGCTGTCTAGGGCCGTGTCCGCCAACGCGCGCGTTGCATTAGACGCGAGGCGTAAAAAATCCGGAGACGTCGCCATCCTTTGGAACTCCGGGCACACTCTAATATATCAGTCCAAAACACCTTATACGCTCAACCTAATGTGAGCGTATACCCGCAGGATAAATATGCGGGAATCCCCTAATTTGACCACCGTTCTCGTGTAAATTTGTCAAGACTTCTGTCGCGATGGGCACCCACGGCCGCGCCCTCCTACATCAGTCGATTCGTGCGGACACCGAACCAAGCATCCACCACACCACGAAAAGTAAAGGGTTAGGATTGAAATCCCTGCATGCCGACACCTGCGATCAGGCACCTCCGCAAGAGCGATCCTCGGTTCGTGGAATGGATTGATCGCATCGGGAAGCTTGAGTTACCGACACCGACGATTCGCGAGCCTTATGTTGCGCTGCTAGAAAGCATTGCGCACCAGCAACTGGCCGGCGCCGCGGCCCGGGCTATTTGGGCGCGGGTCGTGGGCTTGTTCGCGAATGGTGTTCCCTGCTCGAAACGTTTGGCTGAGATGAGTGAAGCAGAACTGCGCGCCGCTGGCCTGTCGCGCAGCAAGGCTTTGGCGATGAAGGACATCTGCGTCAGGGTGAATGAGGGAAAGATCCCCGGCAGCGCTCTAATCGCGCAGATGTCAGACACCGACATTTACGCGCAATTGATGGAGGCGCGCGGCGTGGGGATGTGGACCGTGGATATGCTGATGATGTTCACGCTGTGCCGGCCCGACGTGATGCCGGTCACCGACTACGGCGTGCGCAAGGGATTCCAGGTCCTGTATCGCAAGCGAGCGCTGCCATCACCGAAACAGCTTTTGAAACATTCTGAGAAATGGCAACCGTATCGATCAGTAGCAGCGCTGTATTTATGGCGGATCGCAGAGACCGCGAAGAAGCCAAAGAAAATCAAAAAGAAATCACTTTCGAAATAAGTCGTCCAACGCCGATTTCGCCTTGGCGATCTCTGCCTCATTCTTGGCGACATGGGCGCCAGCCTTTGGCTTGAAGTGATCGCAAAAGTTTGCTTCGTCTTTCTTGCGCACTTCTTCGGCAGTCGGCTCCTTGCAATGCTTGGCATATGACGTGTCGTATTCGACGCACAGCTTGCAAACATGCAGTTCAGCGTTACAGGCTTTGCAAACCTCGAGACGAAGCAACGGCAGACTAAGTGCCGAGAGAGACGCGCCGCAGCGCCAACAGACTAAGGAATGCGGCATACGAGATTCATGAATTTATAGCCGGATGCAATAGATATGCGAATTGCAGTAAAAGAGGGAACCAAGTCAATTGTTTGATGGAGGAATAAGGGCGCGTCACCACATGCCAAATATACCGAGAAATATCCTTGGGGTTCGGGTTCACAAGTTCTGTGAGTGGTATTTTACACAGATGTTCATATTTAGTGATGCGGGCAATTATGAAAGGCCCCAGTAAAGCGCAATCACAAGATCCTTTCAAAGAGACAGCCATAACCGCACTAAAACGCGTCGTGGACCCGCTTTTGGACCTGATGTTTGATACGGGAATAACGGTTCAAGAATTTAGCCGCTTGGTGAGAGACCGCGCTGTACGGTCTGCCGCCGCGCGTATTGCCCGGGAAAGCGGACGCAATAGCAACTCGCGGGTTGCCATCATAACTGGACTCGCTAGATCCGAAGTAGCGCGAATCCTTGAGGCGAATGAGCCTTGGTTTACCGCACGTGGCGAGCAACACCCTGCCAGAAGGGTGCTGGCTGCTTGGCATGACAATCAGCGATTCCTCGCCACAAATGGTGAGCCAGCGGTTCTGCCAATATTTGGGAAGAGGAAGAGCTTCGAAAAGCTGGTTGCGGCCCATAGTGGTGGGATCCCCGTACGGGCCATGTTAGATCAGCTTGTACAAATAAACGCGGTGGAGATTCTCCAAGATCAGCGAGTGAAGGTGAAATCTAGGGTTCCAATCTTTAAAGGTATGACCAGCAGTGCAATCGCTAATATTGGAGAGCGGACGGGCGACCTTTTAGGCACTCTTAAGCACAACTTGCACACAGCATCGACGCCACTGTTTGAAGGTACCGCCATTGTCGGTAATGTAGATATCGGAGCAGTCCCGCTTGTTCGCCGGCAAATGGCTGAACAGGGCTCGGCATTCATCGACGGCGCAACTTCGCTGTTTTCTCGGTCGCGCAGCAAGCGCAAGCAATCGAACACAAAGGAAACATCGCAATGCCGAGTCGGTGTGACCGTCTACTATTTCGAAGACGAGATTGCAAGTTCAAGTACCCGGCAGCGATCTAGAGAAACAGGCCGTCGGAAAAACCTTCAGCGACAACACATCAAATCAAGAGGTTCAGAGAAGTAAGCAATGATTAGGCTGGTTGTTACGATGGAGTCGATAGATGAAAAACTCATATTCTCCCATTTCGGAAATCGTTAGGCACCAAGGGGCGAATGCTTTGATTGCTGCCACAATCGCGTTTTTGAAAGCAAACAATATTCCCAAACAGCTGATTGTCAATTCTGTACGACAGTACTACGGCCCGCGCAAAGCGGAGCGCGTTCGACAGTACAGGAGGCTGGCGCGAGCATATGAAGACATGGGTATCGTTATGACGACTTGGTTTTCCGCGGCAAATTTCTTGGACGGAGAATGCCGCCCCATTCCGTTGGCGATCAGACCTGGTCCTAGATCCGTCTATTCATTGGTGCGTGCAGCTCGCGTTTCAATATCTCCCGCACTGGCGATTGAATTGATGCGTAAATCTCCATGCGTCAGAGTCAATGCTCTAGGTAACTTTGTGGCTCAGAGGCGCGAATTCGTGCTACCGGATTTCGCGGTTTTGCGCGCCGCTCTGATGATTGAACGATACTTAGATACGTTGCACAGAAATACGACGCCAAACAAAAAAAGGGCAGTTCTTTTACTGGAGAGAAATTGCCATGTGCCGGAGGTAAATCTGAAAACAATTTCTCCGATACTTCGAGACATTAAGACGCGCGGCTCAGCCTACATTGACTCCGTCAATGGCGATATCGAGGACTTACGTCGGAAACGATCGAGACATAAGGGCTCTGGCGAATTGAGCGTCCACATATTTGCGTGGACTCGCTTGGCTAGGGCGGCGAAAAGTAGACGCGACTGATTGGGCAGCCCTCGGCGGCGGAGCGACTGTGACGATCTTCCCCGGGGTTTATGAAGCTGGCCGCCACTTACGGCAAAATTAGCCAGCTTCATTGACCGAATTACTCGATAGAGATGAGTCTTCCGGGCCGCATGACGCTATTAGATCCTATTTGCGCAGCTGGCCGCGAGACAGCGTTCGAGCCCATTTGCGCATCCGGGCGAACTATGCCGTTAGAGCCCATTTGTGCATCCGGGCGAACGATGCCGTTGGAGCCCATTTGTGCATCCGGGCGAACGATGCCGTTGGAGCCCATTTGCGCATCCGGGCGAACGATGCCGTTG
>Ga0070765_100001961_pt1 | contig 12800 bp, 11 predicted proteins | sample HubBroMetageWFT5_FD_71516 | JGI IMG/M metagenome (GOLD analysis project Ga0070765, IMG submission 71516) | Warmed and freeze-thawed soil microbial communities from the Hubbard Brook experimental Forest, New Hampshire - Hubbard Brook CCASE Soil... | ecosystem: Environmental > Terrestrial > Soil... | reverse complement strand
ACGGTGATTTTGCGCGACAAGTCGCCGCGCGCGACAGCCGTCGTGACCTCCGCGATATTGCGAACCTGAGCGGTCAGGTTTCCGGCCATGGCATTGACCGAGTCGGTCAGGTCTTTCCACGTGCCGGCAACGCCAGGCACGACAGCTTGTCCGCCAAGCGCCCCGTCCGTACCGACTTCACGAGCCACACGCGTAACTTCCGAGGCGAAGGACCTTAACTGGTCCACCATCGTGTTGATGGCTTCTTTGAGCTGTAAGATCTCGCCGCGCACGTCCACAGTAATTTTCCGAGAGAGATCGCCACTCGCCACGGCGGTAGCAACTTCAGCAATATTGCGGACCTGACCCGTTAAGTTGCTCGCCATGGAGTTGACGGAATCCGTCAAGTCCTTCCAAGTGCCCGCGACTCCCGGCACTTGCGCCTGCCCGCCGAGTTTTCCGTCAGTACCAACTTCGCGCGCCACGCGGGTAACTTCAGCGGTGAAAACGCTCAACTGCTGAATCATAGTGTTGACGATCTGCGCAGAGCGCAGGAATTCACCTTCCAGAGGCCGTCCGTCGACGTCCAGTCGCACAGTTTGGGTCAGATTTCCCTGAGCCACGGCGGCAATGGCGCGGGTGACTTCCGTGGTAGGACGCAGAAGATCGTCGATGAGCGTGTTCACAGAAACTTCTATTGCGCCCCAGGCACCGCGCGACTCGGGAAAGCGCGTGCGCTCACGGGTCTTTCCCTCTTTTCCGACGACCTGTCCAATCCGCTCGAGGTCCTGAGCGATGTGTTGATTGGCGGCAGCGATATCATTGAAGGTATCAGCGATTTTTCCGGATAGACCGATCCACGAGCCTGGCAGTCGGACCGTAAAATCACCGTTCCGCATGGTTCTCAGGCCTTCGAGAATGATTCGAAGTTCAGGCGAAGTCTCTTGGCGGGACCCGGAGTGTCCGTTGAGAGGCATCCCTGTGTCGGGGGTGGTAGAGGAGTTCTCCAGCGAAGATGTCTTACGTTCAGATTTTTTCACGTGAGTCTCCAACTTAAAGCTAACGGCGTTTGGCCGCGCGAACGTTCACGTCACTGAAATATTCGGATAAGGATGCTTTGACCGTTTTTTGTACCATGAAAGGAGCAGGGTGGCCCTACAGTATTTCCTGTAGATAGGTGTTTTGTTCCTAGAAAATAAAGGCCATAGCTCCTTTCCCGCCAGCCGGCCCAGTTCCGCGAAAATACAGTGTTTCCAGTATCCTTCGCCTTCCCTTGAAACTGCTACATTCAATAGAAAGTAAGAGCACATTGGCATTCTTGTGGATGCTTGACCCGAGTGTTGCCTTTGATGAACGCTGATTGTCCCCCGTTAAGCGACGACGTCATGAACCCGGAAAGCGCATTATCTCTGATGAGAGGCGCGCCGCGCCGCGATTCGTCGCGATAACAACAGAAAGTAATGGAATATATCCGTGCGTATATTGATCGTCGATGATCACGAAGCAGTGCGCAAGGGTGTTCGCGCAATCTTACGATCTAGGCCTGGTCTTGAGGTCTGCGGAGAGGCCATAAACGGGGAAGACGCGGTGGCGAAGGCTCAAGAACTCAAACCGGATTTAATTATTCTTGATATAACGATGCCCGTTCTGGACGGTTTCGGTGCCGCTAAAGAGACACGGAACCGCATGTCAGATGTGCCGATACTGTTTTATTCAATGAATGACGGCAGGGCGTTGATGGAATCGGCCAAGGCGATTGGCGCGAACGGTTTCGTAACAAAAAGTGAACCCGCCGCTGTGCTCTTGAAAGCTGTCGGCGCTCTATCTAAGAAGCAGACGTTCTTCCCGGCTCTATGACGATCACCGGGCGCAGCGATCACGACTAGGTATTTTCCAACGTCCACGACTCCACCAAGTGATCGCGGGCTGACCGACTACGTCTCAGGGGATGATCCTGAAACCGGGGCGAAGCGTGCTGATGATTCTGCGGGGTTTGGCGGAGCTTGATGCAAGTTGACGCTGATCTTTTGCGATGGCCGGCCAAGTTTCTGCGGGGATGGTGAGGAAGGCGCGGACCACTTGTGGGTCGAACTGCGCGCCCGAACAGTCGCGGATGATCTTGAGGCCGGACTCGAACGAGGAGGCGCGGCGATAGGGCCGGTCGGAGGTGATGGCATCGAAGGAATCGGCGACCGCGAAGATTCTGGCGCTGGGGAGAATTTCATCGCCTTTCAGGGCGCGGGGATAGCCGCTGCCGTCGTAGCGCTCGTGATGAGTCAGGACGAGTTCGGCGGCGTCACTGAGAAAGGCGATGTCGGCAACCAGGTTGAAACCGATTTCCACGTGGCGTTGCATTATATTGCGTTCTTCATCGGTGAGAGGTCCCGGCTTTAGAAGAATGCCGTCGGGGATTCCGAGCTTCCCAATATCGTGGAGATGGGCTCCTCTGGCCAAGCTTCCCAACTGACTATCGGACCAACCGAGAGTCCGGGCTAACTCGAGGGAGTAACGGCAGACGCGCTGGGAATGGCCTGCCGTTTCATTGTCACGGAGGTCGATGGCCGCGCCGAGTGCTTGCAGGGTGTCTTCATAGCCGCCCTCGATTTGCTGAAGAGCTTCGCGGAGCTGAAGGGTACGGTCGGCAACCATTTCTTCGAGATGCTGGCGGTAGTTCTCCACTTGCTGTTCGAGGTGCCTCTTGTGGAGCGCACTCTCGAGGCTCGCAAGTACGGCGTTTTCATGAAGAGGTTTGACAAGATAGTCATCGGCACCGCAGCGCATCGCCTGCACGCCCACATCGACGTCGTCCACACCCGTGGTGACCAAGAACGCGACGTGGGGATAGGAACGGCGAACGTGTGTGAGGAGTTCGAGGCCAGTGATACCGGGCATTTGGAGGTCGGAGATGACGGCATCAAAGCGGTCGCGCTGCAGGGAGTCGATGGCTTCCTCGCCAGTGCCAGCGATCGTGCAGCAGTAAGCGGGAGGGTGCAGCATAATCGCGAGAAGTTTGCAGGCGGCGAGTTCGTCGTCCACGGCCAGGACACGGATGGGAGGCGGTTGCCCACAAACAGCCCCACAAGGAGTAACTTGGTCTTGCGGCGAATTAAGGTCGTCACCGGTGGGCATGGAAAGAGTCCGCGCGGCCGCTTAATTCAACACCCAAGGCCCGGTCTTCTCCATGAAGCGAAAGCCATAGTGGCACAAGGGAGCGGCTTTTGTTTCCGAATGAACGATCTTAGCCTTGCCAACGTAGGTCGGTCCGGGATTCGTAAGAAAGACGTCGACCATAGAGCCAGCCGGAAGCTCAGCCGTGCAAGTGCAGCGAAAGCCGCTGAGGCTGACATTTTCGGTCATGGTTTCCTGCTGAAGTTTATTTCCTTGCGCATCCGTGTGCTTTAAAATCAGCGAAACACGCAAACGAACCCGGACCTCGGCGCGGGGGATAAAGCGCCGGGCCTTGGTTACCTGCGTGAGGCAGGCGCGCAGGGCATCGAAGTCGATGGGTTTCTCGAAGTAGGAGTAAGCGCCCAGTTGTTTGCATTGTTCTTTGGTTTGTGCGCCGCCTTCTCCGCTGACGATAATAACCGGGATTTTCTGAGTGTGGCTGAAAGCTGTAAAGGTTTGGAGGAGCTCATACCCGGAATACTTGGGCATGCGGAGGTCCAGGAGGATGGCGTCGGGTTTATGCTCGAGGGCGAGGGCCAAACCTTCTTGAGGTTCGCCGGAATCGACGATCTCATAGGCGTCGCACAATTCGAGACGAATCAAGCGGCGAATGGCCTCGTCATCATCTACAACCAAGAGTTTTTCCATGGCGAAATTCCTCCTAACGACCGGGACGGACGTCGCTTGCGACAAGTTCGGGCGGCGAGATTGGGACAGACGGTTTCTTACCGGCATCGAGGACTTCGCGAACCTTGTGTAGAAAGACCTCTTCGGTGAAGGGCTTGTGAAGAAGATGGGTGCCGGGATCGAGGACGCCGTGACCGGCGATGAAGCTATCGGTATAGCCGGACATGTAGAGGACGCGCATGCCGGGCTGGCGGGGAAGCAGGTGTTCGGCGAGGATGCGGCCATTCATCCCGGGCATGACGACATCGGTGAGGAGCAGGTCAAGCGAGCGCCCGATGCTGGTGGAGACCTCCAGAGCGGACTCGCCGCTGTCAGCTGAGAAAACACGGTAACCGGCGGAGTCAAGAAATGTCTTCACGAGCTTTCGTAGGGGCTCGGAATCTTCGACGAGAAGAATCGTTTCGGAACCGCGCAGCATGTCGGAGGAGTGGTGTTCCGGTTCTTCGACAAAGGCCTGACCGGCGTGGCGCGGGAGGTAAATCTGGAAGGCCGTGCCCCTACCTGGGGCGCTGTCGACACCAGTGTAGCCGTTGCTTTGTTTCACGATGCCGTAGACGGTGGCTAGGCCAAGGCCGGTACCCTTGCCGCGCTCTTTCGTCGTGAAGAAAGGCTCGAAAATGTGAGTGAGCGTGGCGGCGTCCATACCTGTGCCGGTGTCGGTCACAGACAAAAGGACGTAGCTTCCGACTTTGGCGCCTGGATGGCGACGAGTAAAAGCTTCGTCCAGCTGCACGTTTTTGGTTTCGATTTTGAGCTTGCCGCCCATGGGCATCGCATCGCGGGCGTTAACGGCGAGGTTCATGATGACTTGCTCGACCTGGCTTTGGTCGGCTTTCACGTTGCCGAGGTTCGGGTCCAGAACCAACGTGACTCCGATGTCTTCGCCGAGGAGTTGGGGAAGCATTTTTTCCATATCGGAGGCGAGTGTGTTGAGGTTCAGGACGGCCGGCGTGAGGACTTGCTGACGGCTGAACGCCAGCAATTGTTTTGTTAAGGAAGCAGCGCGCTGCCCAGCTTTTTCGATTTCGAGGGCATGCTCGAAGAGAACATTGCTCGAGCCCAGTTCGCGCTTTAACACTCTGCTGTAGCCGATGATGACACCGAGAAGATTATTGAAGTCGTGCGCGATGCCACCTGAAAGGCGTCCGATGGCTTCCATCTTTTGCGCCATGCGTAATTGCTTTTCGAGCACGCGCTTTTCGGTCACGTCCTCGGCAAAGACTTCAAAGTAGGCGGGCACGCCATTCTCATCGTCGACGCGGCGGCCTGAGCAGAGCACAGTGATCGAGGTGGCGTCTTTGCGCTTCCACTCGATTTCGACATCCTTGACCTCTTCGGTGCGGCTGAGAAGCTCAATCAAGCGATGATATTCGCCGGAGTGCTGGAAGATTTCGGCGGCCAGGTCCTTGGTGGAGAGCTCCTGCGATGAATCGTACCCAAGCATTTTTTGCAGCGCGGGATTCACTTGTAGAAAGCGGCCGGCGGTGCTGACGCGATAGATCCCGTAGGGAGCGTCTTCGACCACGGACTTAAAGCCTGTTTCGGATCGACGGAGAGCTTCTTCCGCTCGTTTGCGCTCGGAGACGTCGCGATTCACGATGACGAGCTTTTCGGGTTCGCCCTTTTCATTGCGGATCACACTCGAGGTGGATTCCAGAATCAGCCACTCACCGTTTTTGTGGCGAAGGCGATACTCAAGAGTCTTGCCGACACCCGAACGGCGCGCATCCTCGGCAGCCTTTTTGACGCGCTCACGATCATCTGGGTGAATCTGTTCGAAGGCGGAAGAGGCTTGCAATTCCTCGGGCGAATAGCCGAGGACGCGGAGGTAGGAAAGACTGTTGTAAATACGGTGGCCGTTCATATCGACGACGGCGATCATGTCGGCGGCGTTGTCGCTGATCAAGTGGAACAGCTCTTCGCGTTCGAGGAGTTGGCGGCGGATCCGATGGATCAGAAGGTACTGATAGATCGTGTAAAGATCGAAGAGAAAAACCAAACCCACGAGGCCGCGCATGGCCTGGGGCAAGACCGTCTGGGAGTAATAGTCTTGATGAAGGTGCGCGTTAGGGAGAAGGAAGGAGGCGAGCCCAATGGTCAGGAGAAAAGTGATGATGGCCGCAGCTGTCCAGAGCCACCATTCCCGGCGTTCGATGCGGCGGAAGTTTGCGCGCGGGTCCTTGACTTGCGTGAAGCCGAGATTCCCCGCAGATTTTGTTTGATGCCGTTGCAAGAATCACCGAGCGGACACCCATTCTTGGTCGTAGCGCGGCTCCGGATGTGCTGGAGCCAGCCTGCGGATGGCGATAATCTAGGCCGCTAAACCCTTCGATATAGTCCTGCAAGAGGGTATCCAAGTGTGGACTTCTTCTTTTAGGGGTGTGTCGGGCCTAAGAGATTGACAGCGCGGGAGATATTGTCTTTGGGGAATGACGAGAGCAATATTCTGGTTAATCAACTCTGAACCATGTCGGACCGAACGTCCCTATTTGGAACAGGTTTTAGTCAAACAGCCCTTCGAGCGACTGGTCGAGGTGAATGGAACTATTGGTTTTGCTCGAGGTCGCGTTTCTTTCCGTATCGGAAAGCCAGGGCGATGCCGAAGGTCATGAATCCGATGGGTGGAATCAGAAGGACCACCACGCCTCTGCCGATGGCGCGCTGGCCGTCTTTGGAAGTGGCTTTGGCGGTGCTGTAGCACATCGAACAAGCCTGGCTGAAGGCCGGGGCTGCCGACAGGAGAATCGCGGCGACGAAAAGCGTGGCGCGAAGCTTCATTTTGGTCCCAGCGAAAGAATCCGGAAAGCGTCTGGGAAGAAGATCATCATCAGGGCCAAGCATACCACCAGGGAGGCCATGGTGAGCCACTTCATGCGTGAGACTTCGAACTTCATGTGCATGAAATAGCCGATGATGAGCGCGGCCTTGAGCAGGGACAAGCCCATCAGGATGGTGAGCATGCGGACGGGCTGCATGTTCTGGTAAGTCAGATAGACTTCGATGGCAGTCATGACGAGGAGAGCGCCCCAGACCCAGAAGAATTGAGCTTTTCCGTGATGGCGCTGTTCTTCGGCGACCCGCGTGGCAATGGCGATTTGATCGGGTTCCATGCTCGATGGCTCCTAGAGAATCTTGGCCGACATTAAATACACCAGCGGGAAAATAAACATCCAGACCAGGTCCACGAAGTGCCAGTAGAGGCCAGCAACCTCGACGTCGGATGAATCGTAAACCTTGGGCTTTAGCCAGAGGATGATGGAACAAACGATCGCTGCGAGAAGTAGAACGTGGGCACCGTAATGAAATGGACTGTAGGAGGGCGTGCCGAGCCACGCGGCTAGCCAGAATACCAGCAGGATGGGGATGAAAGAGCGGCGCAAGGCTACGATGCCCAGATAAACGACGCCCAGAGTGACGTGCAGCATGTGCATCCCGGTTAGGCCGAAGAATGTCGCCGCAAATTGCGGAACAGTTTGCGACACGTTTACAAATTCCGGGGCCGCTTCATGTCCGGGTGGTTTGGGGAACACTGGGAGGGTAAGGCCTTCGGCTATTAGTTTGCTCCACTCGCGTCCATGGAGAAGAACGAAACCCATGCCGCAGGCCATTGTGGCGAGGAGCCAGAGGCGCTGCGATTTGGCATTGCCCTCGGCGGAGGCGCGCACCGCGAGAACCATGGTGAGCGAGCTGGTGAGTAGGAACGCGGTCATGATGGTGGCGTTCACGATGCTTTCGGAATGGAAGGGCGTAGGCCAATTGGGTGTAGAGATGCGGCCGTAACTGTAGGCGTACAGCAGCGCGCCGAAGGTCAGGGAGTCTGACATAAGGAACAGCCACATCCCGATTTTCTTCGAGTAGGTGCCGAAGAGCGACGGCTCGTAGACGGTGGGAATCTCGTGTGGTAGCGTCGCTTCAGACATGCAGTTGGCCTCCTTGTCCTCGTGACGTGCGTGTGGCGCTCCGCCGCGATGGACGTCGGGTTATCGCGCGAACTCCAGCAAACAAAGAATGTAGACCCACAAGACCGTCATGAAATGCCAGTACCAGCCGGTTGCATCAACGACAACCGCGGCGGATACGGCAGACTTGCGCAAGAGGGAAGCTGCGCCTGCCGCGAGCAGCGCGAGGATACCGCCGAAAAGGTGGATCCCGTGCATGCCGGTTAGCAGATAGAAGAAGGAACTGCTCGGGCTTGTGGCGACGTAGAAGCCGCGGGCGGCCAGCTCGCGCCAGACTAGCCACTGCCCGGCCAGGAAGCTGAGCCCGAGTATGGCTGTCAGGGCTAGCCAGGGCATTCTGTCTGTTTCCGTGCTCGTCGAGGGATGGGACTCGTCTGCACTCGCGGCACCCATGCGAACGGCCTGGCGGCGCGCTAGTTCCATCGTGAGAGAGCTGATGAGCAAAACGAGGGTGTTGACCAACAGAAAGTTCGGCAGCTGCAGCGGGAGCCAGTCGCGAACGAGCGTGCCGGTGCGGGGATCGAGAGTGGGGAGCCCTTGCCGTACGACGTAGGCGCTGGAATACGAGACGAAGATCATCACGACGGCGGTCAGAGCGACGATCACTCCTAGGCGGGCACGGCGCAGACGCGTGGCGAAATCGGCCAGAGATTGATCGGGCCGGCCGCTTCCCGCCAGCAGAACTTGCGCTGTGTTTACCGAAGACGTTGTGGGGATGCTCGCCATTTGTGTCCTAGTGCGCCTTCACGGCTGCTGGATCCGTTTGCATGATGTAATCGCGCGGTGCGCCCGGGACGCTGTATTCGTAGGGGCCGTTGTAGACGACGGGTATGTGTCCGCCGAAGTTGTCATGCGGCGGCGGAGTTGCGGTAGTCCACTCGAGTGTCGTTGCTTCCCAGGGATTGTCGGTGGCTTTTTTACCGAACTTCATGCTCCAGAAAAGATTAAACAAGAAGATGAACTGACCAGCGATGGTAATGAACGCAGCGTAGGTCATGAATTGCTGCAAAGGCATCAAGCCTTTCAGGTAATTGAGTTCCGTGAGCTGGGAGTAGCGCCGGAGATGGGCCGCCATGCCGAGATAATGCATGGGCATGAAAATGGCATAGGTTCCGATCAGAGTAATAAAGAAATGCCAGCGTGCCATTCCCTCGCTCATCATGCGGCCGAACATTTTGGGGAACCAGTAGTACGTTGCCGCAAAGATGCCGAAGATAGAAGCCACTCCCATGATCAGATGAAAGTGGCCGACGACGAAATAAGTGTCGTGCAATTGAATATCCAGCACGGGTTGAGCGAGAAACGGTCCGCTGATTCCTCCGGAGATGAAGAGCGAAACAAATCCCAGGGCGAACAACATTGGCGAAGTGAAACGAATCCGCCCGCGCCATATCGTTCCGAGCCAGTTAAATGTTTTGATCGCGGAGGGGACTCCGATGGCCATGGTCATTACAGAAAATGCGAAGGCGGTGTAGGGGCTCATGCCGCTCATGAACATGTGATGGCCCCAGACCATGAATCCGAGGAAGCCGATGGAAAGCATGGCGTAGACCATGGCCTTGTAGCCAAAAATTGGTTTGCGAGAAAAAACTGACAGCAACTGCGAGCACAAACCCATAGCCGGCAAAATGGCGATATAGACCTCGGGATGGCCGAAGAACCAGAACAAGTGCTGCCACAAGAGAGGCGAACCACCTTTGTGCCCCGTGAGCTGGCCGTTGATGGTGACGAGAGGTACAAAGAAACTGGTACCCGCGTTGCGGTCGAGCAAAAGCAGAATGCCGGCGGACAGAAGAACGCCAAACGCCAGCAGCCCGAGAATGGCGGTGATAAACCAGGCCCAGCACGTCAGCGGCATTCGCATTAGAGTCATGCCCTTGACGCGCATGTCCAGAGTAGTGGTGATGAAATTGAGAGCGCTCATCAGCGCGCCGATGCAGAAGAGAGCGATACTAATGACCCATAAATCAGCGCCGAGCCCCTCGCCTGGCCCGGCGGCAGGAAGGGCACTTAACGGAGGATACCCCGTCCAACCATGCAGCGGCGCGCCTCCCACCACAAAGAAGGCCGCGATCATCACAAAAAAAGCGAGGGCCGTCACCCAAAAGGAGAGCATGTTGAGAACGGGAAAGGCCATGTCTGGAGCGCCGATTTGAATGGGCAGAAAGTAGTTGCCAAAGCCGCCCTGCGGCGCCGTGGTGAGAACGAAGAAGACCATGATGGTGCCGTGCATCGTCAACAACGTCAGGTAGGTCTCGGGCTTGATATCGCCGAGCAACGGCAAGGAAGCCGCCGGCCAGATCAAGTGGATGCGCATCAACAAGGAGAGAAACATGCCGACGAAGACCGCCGTCAGCGCGAGAAAAAAGTACTGAATGCCAATGACTTTATGATCGAGGCTGAAAACATACTTGCGTATCCAACTCGTCGGGGCCGCATGGACGTGCTCGTGGGCAGTGAATTCGCGCGTTGCCATGCTATTGCTTCTCCACTTCGCGCGCCGCGATCCACTTATCGAAGTCTTCCTGGCTGACGACTCTTAGGATGCCGTGCATTTTGTAGTGGCCGAGACCACAAAGCTGGGAGCAGGCGATTTCGTAGTCGCCAGTCGCGATGGGCGTAAAGTGCATGTGAATGGCGAGTCCGGGAACCGCGTCCTGCTTGAAACGCATGGCGGGAACAAAAAAGCTATGGATTACGTCTTCTGCACGGAGGATGACGTCTATTTCGCGGTTCACAGGGACGTACATGGTTCCGGCGACGACGTCGTCCTTCGAGGCGCGATCGGCGGGGTCGAGGCCGAGCGCGGCTTCGCCTCCCCCGGAGGGATCCTGCAATTCCGGCTTAGTCGCGCCGAATTTTCCGTCAGGTCCCGGATAGCGGAAATACCACTGAAACTGCATGCCCGTCACTTCGACTTGCACGGCGTCGGAAACCGCGGGACGAAAACGTTCGGACGCCCAGATCGAACTGCTCATGAAATTCAGCCCGACAAACAAAATTAATGTCAGTATCGTCCAGGTGATTTCCAGCCCGTTGTTCCCGTGGGAATAAAGGGCTTGTCGAGCGGCTGCTCCGCGATCGCGATATTGCCAGGCAAAATACCCGAGGACGAGTTGCGCGGCCACGAACACAACGCCCATCAGAATGTACGTAGTCGAGAAATGATGATCGATACCCGCGGCCGCAGCGGACGCACCCACCGGTAACCACCACGTCTTCGCAAGGAAGAAGTACGTGCTGATTAAAGTGATCAGCCAGATGACAACGAGAAGAACGAGGCCCATGTACCCTGACCTCCCCGGTGGAATAATCGACTGTCGCGAGTGATACAGTCATCCAACCTGCGGAATCTGGATCCCCCAAGCCCGAAAACGGGGCGAGTCTACCACAGGTCTTTGCAAGCGCAAGCGGTACTTGCATCTCTTTTTTTATTCGTGGCGGCGCTTTGCTTCGGAGCAAGAGCTTTTTTTTCTCTTCGAACGGAATTGGCCAAGCCACCCCTGCAGAAAAGTTTAGACTTGTGTTGACGAATTTTTTTTATTTGAGTAACATCCGGCCCGTTTCCTGGGGGGTCCAGTGGAATGGTAGGGGCCTCACGATGTATCGCTTCTACGCTCTCCAAATTCGGCGGGCCAGAGACGCTTCCACAGGCCACGCCTTCGTTGTGTCTTCCAACGACTGATCCGGGCTTTTTGTCGTTTGCCTGTGTCCGCATTTCCGCTGCTATTCTGTCCGCGCGCACCAAAGTTCGTTCTACAAGAAGAATAATTAGAGCTGAAAGCGAAAAGAGATGTTTGCGCCTTCGCAGTGTTTCCGAAGGCTCGTGGGCTCACGTTCAGGGGAGGGAAGTGGCGGCATAGTTCGCGGCCGTCACGTAAGTCGACCATAGGGTATCCAGGAGGTAGTGCATGGCGGCCCCGGAATCAAATACGGCCAATCCGAAACCGGATGCAGCGAAGACGTCTGCAACCGGTGGCGGCGAAGCTGCAAAGTTTGTGGGCACGCCCGCTGTCGGCACCTCGAAAGCTGCACCTGCTGCCGGTCTACCGACGGTTGGGCCATCCGCCGGCGGCATCAACCAGCGTCGACGAAGTTTAGTTTGGTGCGCTGTGGTCGGTTTTCTTGGGGCTTGGTTTATCGCGTTTCTGCGCTTTTTTCTTCCGCGTACACTTTTTGAACCGCCAACCGTTTTCAAAATTGGTTATCCCTCCGACTACGCTCTAGGTGTAGATACGAAATGGCAACAGAAGTACCGCATTTGGGTGGACCGCACACCTGACCGCCTTTTTGTCATTTACGCGCGTTGTACGCACTTGGGTTGCACGCCGGATTGGAAAGCCAGCGAGAACAAATTCAAATGTCCGTGCCACGGTAGCGGTTACGACAGTGAAGGAGTCAACTTCGAAGGGCCTGCGCCGCGGCCCATGGATCGCGCACGGGTCGAGTTGGCGCCCGATGGGCAGATCGTGGTGGATGTGTCGCAGCTTTTTGAATGGCCCAAGGGGCAGCCTAGCCATTTCAGCGACCCGGGTTCTTTTTTGAATGTTTGAGGGCGCGAGAGTATTGGATGCGGTTTGCGATGACGGACACGCGAAGTAAGGGCGTAAAGAACTAGCGAATTTAAGGCGACGGTTCGAGCAGGAAGGAAACGGGAGTACAAGAAATGCCTGATGAGAAAAACTCGAACGGCAAAAATGGCAAGTCCACCGGCCTGGTCGACGCTATCAAAACTGGCGTCAAAGAGGATTTCGAATCCCTTAAGACCGATCTCCCGGCCAAAGCCAAAGAATCGCTGGAAACGCTCAAGAATCCGACCAAGACGCAAGTCTATACTTCAATTTTTCGCCATAAGCACGACGAAACCCCGCGTAACCGGGCGCTGGGCGTGCTCTCGAATGTCTTCTTGCATTTGCATCCGGCGAAAATCAACCGCGATTCGGTTCGCTACAGCTACACGTGGGGGATGGGCGGAATTACGTTTTACTTATTCCTGGTGCTCACCTT
>Ga0070765_100001958_pt1 | contig 12814 bp, 7 predicted proteins | sample HubBroMetageWFT5_FD_71516 | JGI IMG/M metagenome (GOLD analysis project Ga0070765, IMG submission 71516) | Warmed and freeze-thawed soil microbial communities from the Hubbard Brook experimental Forest, New Hampshire - Hubbard Brook CCASE Soil... | ecosystem: Environmental > Terrestrial > Soil... | reverse complement strand
GGCGGGCAGGACGCCAAGATCATCGTCTTCAAAGACGACGATGAGACCGGTCGCAAAAAGAAAATTCCCTCGATGAACGACAAGTGCGCCGGCGGTACTGGCGCCGTTATCGACAAGATCAATGCCAAGCTGAAGATTCCGGTGGCAGAGCTCGCGGTGCAGGGCTACCACGGAATCAAGCTGCACAAAGTGGCCGGCAAGTGCGGCGTCTTCGCCGAGACTGATATTAACGGCCTGCAGAAAGTCGGAACGCCGTCGGACGAGCTGATGGCCTCGCTTTTCGAGGCGATCGTACTGCAGAACCTGAGCGTCCTCACGCGCGGGCACACGCTGCGGCCGCATGTCCTGTTGCTGGGCGGGCCGAACAGTTTCATCAAAGGTATGCGCGAGGCGTGGCAGGCCAACATTCCACGCATGTGGCAGGAGCGCAAGGTTGCGATTCCAGAGGGCGCGAAGCCGGAAGATCTGATCAAGGTTCCGAACAACGCGCAATACTTCGCCGCCTTGGGCGCGATTGAATTCGGCAAGAGCGAAGACGATTGCGTTGGCTGCTATCAGGGTTACGAAAAGCTGGTGTACTACATCGAGTTCGGCCGGCAGGAAGAGAAATCAAAATCTGGCGCCAAGGGACTCGTTTCAAAAGACGGAGAACTCGAAGGATTCAAGGAAGCCTACCGCCGGAAGAAATTTACTCCAGCGACCTTCCAGAAGGGTCAGACCGTCGGCGGCTTCATCGGCATCGACGGCGGATCAACCTCGACCAAGGCCGTGTTGCTCGACGAGCGCGGCGACATTCTGTGCAAGGCTTATCAGCTCTCGAACGGAAACCCGATCCAGGACACGATCGAGATGTTCGAGAATCTGCGCGGGCAGGTCGAAGCGCAGAATGCGAAGCTCGAAGTGTTGGGCGTCGCCACGACCGGCTACGCCAAAGACATTCTGAAAGACGTTTTGCACGCGGATGTGGCGCTGGTTGAAACCGTGGCACACACTGAGTCGGCGCTGAAATTTTATGAGGATCCGCACGTCATCGTCGACGTGGGCGGGCAGGATATCAAAATCATTATCCTGCACAATGGTCGCGTCAAAGATTTCAAACTGAATACGCAATGCTCGGCGGGCAACGGATATTTTCTGCAATCGACCGCCGAAGGCTTCGGCTTGGGCGTCGAACAATACGCCGATCTCGCGTTCTCGGCGCAATCCATGCCGGTGTTCGGTTACGGCTGCGCCGTTTTTATGCAGTCGGACATCGTTAACTTCCAGCGCCAGGGCTGGAGGGCGGAGGAAATTCTCGCTGGCCTCGCCGCCGTGCTGCCGAAGAACGTGTTCCTGTACGTGGCCAGCATTCCGAACCTCGCCGCGCTGGGCACGCGTTTTGTTCTGCAGGGCGGAACGCAGAACAACATGGCGGTGGTGAAGGCGGAAGTAGATTTTATCAATAACAGCTTCCGCGCTGCCGGCAAAAAGCCCGAGATCATCGTGCACGAATTCTGCGGGGAATCCGGCGCGATTGGCGCTGCGGCCGAGTCGGTGCGTTTGTGGCGCAACGGGCTGCAGACCACGTTTGTGGGGCTCGATGCAGTTCGAAAAATCAAGTACCGCACTACGCGCAACGAAGAAACCCGCTGCCATTTCTGCAAGAACGACTGCCTGCGCACTTTCATCGACATCAGAACTGCGCCGACGGATGACATGAGCTTCATTCCCATCCAGAAGGTCACCAAGGTTCCGCTGATGCACGGTGAGCAGCGCCTGATCATCGCAACCTGTGAGAAGGGTCTGGTCGAAGATGTCAACGAGATGAAGGACATCAAGGCCGGCCTCGACGAGATCAAAGGAAAATATCCGAACTTCGTCGACTTCGCTGCGCACGAAGTTTTCCGCCCCGTGAATCCCAAGAGCGTGGCCGATCCGATTCCAACCGCGAAATTCTGGAACAAGGCGGTCAAAGAGCGCATCCCGCTCATGGAGAAGCGTAAGAAGCTTCGAGTGGGAATTCCGCGCGTGCTCAACATCTACACCTACGCGCCCCTGTTCAACGGATACCTCGAGAGCCTCGGAGTGCAGCCGGAGAACGTTATTTACTCCGATTACACCAGTTCCGATCTCTACCGCGCCGGCGCGAGCCGCGGTGCCATCGATCCGTGCTTCCCGGCGAAGATCGGCATCTCGCACGTTTATAACCTGATTCAGGAGAAGCATCGCAAAAAGCCCCTCGACGTGATCTTCTTCCCCATGTACGACGTGCTGACGTCGCCGCTGGTGAAGATTGTCGGTACGAACGCATGCCCGACGGTGACTGCGACGCCGGAGACTGTGAAGGCAGCATTCACAAAAGAGAACGATGTTTTCGCCGAGCACAACGTCAAGTATGTCGATCCTGTGCTGAACTTTGCCGATCGCAAACTCTTTGCGCACCAGATGCTGCAGGTCTGGCAGCCGATTCTCGGCCTGTCCCAGGAAGAGAATGACCGTGCGGTCGAAGTTGGTTTCAAAGCGCTGGAGAATTACGATGCCAGCATCCGCCGCCGCGCTCGCGAGGTGATGGACCAACTGGAGCGCGAAGACCGCATCGGAATCGTCATGCTGGGCCGGCCATATCACCACGATCCCGGCTTGAATCACGAGATCATGGAAGAGTTCCAGAAGCTGGGCTATCCCATCTTCTCGCAGAATACTTTGCCGATCGATGAAGACCTCCTGGAGCGGTTGTTCGGCGAGGAAGTTCGCGCCGGCGTGATCACTCACGCGCTCGACATCACCGACGCGTGGAAGAATTCGTACTCCTGCAGCACCAACCACAAAGTCTGGGCTGCGAAATTCACGGCGCGGCATCCGAACCTTGTGGCGCTGGAGATTTCCAGCTTCAAGTGCGGCCACGACGCGCCGATCTATGGCGTGATCGAAGGAATCATCGAGCAGTCGGGTACGCCGTACTTCTGCTTCAAGGATCTCGACGAGAACAAGCCCTCAGGCTCAATCAGGATTCGCGTCGAGACCATCGATTATTTCCTGCGGCGTTATCGCGAGGAAGTCATCCGCAAGCGCAAAGCGGTGCAGGATATCGAAGCACAGCTGGCGGATTACGAAAATCAATTGCGCGGACAACTCGAGCCGGATTCGTGGGCTGAGCGCGAAGTAGGAGCGGTGGGAGCCGATTGATTGCAGTCTGCGGTCTTGGGTGTTAGGCCGTAGGTTTTCGGCTTCGGACCTCAGACGCAAGACCTAAGACCCGATCCCGCTAGGAACCCAGCCTTAATTCTGCCCGGCGAGCTCGCCAGCTTTGCCGGAACTGTAGTTCTTAGCGTTAGCGTTGGCTTTGGGCGTGAGCCTGCGCAGGATAAACTCTTGTGCCAGGTTAGCGAACGCCCTCTCGCCAATGTTAGTAAAAAGATTGCTAAGGAACAATCCCGGACCGCGGTTCGACGCCGGATAATAGGTATTTACCAGCGCCGCCGCCGCCAGATTCCCGCCCATGGTCGAGTAGTTTGGCTGCCACTGTCCGTTATCTCCTTTGCAGACGAATGGGCTGGTGAGCGCGTGGAACGCTCGAGACTTGTTCGTCCCAGTGCCCTGATAAAAATAGCGTGGATCCTGGTGCAGAAGTGAGGGCAGGATCGCGCCACCGACCATGATGTCGGTCAGACCGTTGGCATAGATTGCGCCATAGCGCTCGCCAAAGCCCACTGCACCCTGGCGGTAGTTCGGGGTGTAGGCGGCCTGATTGATGCCGGCAAGGAAACCCGCTCCTACAACCGTCACCGGATCAAATGAGACCCTGAGCGCGAGCTTGAACTTCATTTTTGCTGTGAGCGGCGCGGCGTCTTTGTCATAGACAACATAGAAATTTGGGATAACGCCGAAGAGCCGCTGCTGCTCCGCAATCTTGACCTGCTCGGCGGCGGCCTGCTCGGCGGAGTATCCGACGTTTATCTTAGTCAGCGCCTGCGCGATCCGCAGCCTGGTTTCCGTGAGGATCAGGTACTGGCCCGGTTTAAGAGTGATCTCGGGTGAAGTCCAGGTCGCGAAGCCGTTGGCGCTGATCGCGACGCGATACGGGGTCTCCGCATCAAGACCGCTGAATTCGAAGAATCCGTTACTGTTGGAAACGACCGTGCGGGGACTGTTGAGAGCCGGGCCTTCGAGGACGACTGTAGCGCCAGGAACCGCGTCATTGTTCACATCAATGACCGTGCCCACAATAATTCCTGTCTGCGGCTCGGGTGTCTCTGGCGAAAGAGTCGCGTGCTCTTGAGCCTTTAACGCCTTCCATCCGCAAAGGAGGAGCAGGATTACAACAACTCGCCACTTCATTCGGGCTCCTATCAACGACGGAAATTCCAGCGTGCGTCTTTCGAGCGACAACTCGAACCTTTGCAACCGAACGACCAAAATCAGCGTCGCGGAACTTTGCGCAAGTCCCTGAATTGAATAAGGGAAATAAGATCCGGCGCGGAAGGCGTTGGGAAAAGTCGATGGCATCTTCGACAACTGTCGACGATTCGTCAGCAGCGGGAACTCCGCAAGCGCAGCGCCGGGGGATATTAGTTTCCCCAGCGACGCATATCGATCATTAAATGCACAGCTGATTTCGCATTCTTGAAGAAAAACGCAACCGAGGCCGGGCCGTGGCATCCCATAAAAACATAGCGCGGTACCGAGCACGAGCCGCCTTTGCAGCTCCTCCCTCCACAGCCCGAACGACACGGCTGCAAGGGTCTCGTGCTCGGACGCGCCTTCTTTTCTGAGTCGAGGCCTTTAAATTCTGACTTCGAGTTGCGACAAGTCCAGGAGGCATGGGTGAAGCAAAGAAAGAAGTGGATGCAATGCGCGCGACTTTGCGCCTTGCCCACGCTGATAGTAGTGCTCTGCGCCTCTGGCTCGTATTCGACGACCTCTGCCCAGCCGCACGGCGCGACGTCAAGCGCCGTCAACGCGGGGACGCAAGCCCTCAGCCCCGATGGTCAAAAGTGGCTCACTGAGGCGATTGGAGCCGGGAATCTCCCCGATTTGCGATGGTCGGATTTCAGCGACTACAGCAAGCACATAAAAAAGTTTTACGACTTCAACGGCGAATCGTTGTGGTGGGTCAACGGGATGGAGCCGACCGCTCAGGCGCGACAGATGATCGAACTGTTGCTGCAGTCCGACAAGAGGGGGCTCTCCGCGGAGGACTACGACGGGCCGAGGTGGAGCGATCGGCTGGCCAAGCTCAAACCCTCGACACGGCAGCCGACTGAAGCTGACGCCGTGAAATTTGATCTCGCGCTCACGGTCTGCGCGATGAGATATATTTCCGATCTCCACATTGGCAAGGTGAACCCAAAGCACTTCGCCTTTGCCCTCGATGATGAATCCAAAAAATACGATCTCGCCGAATTTCTCAAAGACCACGTGGTTGGAGCGAACGACGTAGCCGGCGCACTGGCACAGGTCGAGCCGCCGTATCCCGGCTACCGGCACACGATTCAGGCGCTACAGACGTATATGGAGCTGGCAAAGAAAGATGATGGAGAGCAGCTCCCCAGCACCAAGAAGCCCGTTTTGCCGGGCGATGCTTATCCCGGCCTGGCGCGGCTTACGCGGCTGCTCCGGTTGGTTGGCGATCTCCCGGCGGATGCTAACGTTGCCGCTGATCCATCGATCTATCAGGGCGCGCTGGTGGACGCCGTAAAGAATTTCCAGCGCCGCCTTGGCATAGATCCAACCGGAAAGATTGACGCTCAAACCCTGGCCGACCTGAATGTTCCGTTGAGCCGGCGCGTTCGCCAAATGCAACTCACCCTTGAGCGCTGGCGCTGGTTGCCGCCTTCGTATCAGAATGCGCCGATCATCGCGAATATTCCGGAATTCCGTCTGCGAGCGTATGACAAAAACTTCAACATCGCGGTGACCATGAACGTCGTGGTCGGGAAAAGCTACGGCGGCCACGACACACCCGTGTTCAGCAACACGATGGAGTACGTCGTGTTCCGGCCGTACTGGGATGTGCCTTATTCCATCACCAAAGGAGAGATGATTCCCCACATTGTTAGCGATCCCAATTATCTGGAGGAAAAGGGATTCGAGGTTGTAGACAGCAGGCAGAACGTCGTTTCGGGGGGAGCGGTCACGCCCGAGGTGCTAGCGCAACTCCGGTCGGGCAAGCTTTTTGTGCGGCAGAAACCCGGGCCGAAGAACGCGCTCGGGCTGGTGAAATTTCTTTTCCCCAACAGCTACAACGTCTACATGCACGACACTCCGGCGGCAGAATTGTTCGCGAGGTCACGGCGCGATTTCAGTCACGGTTGCATACGGTTGGAACGCCCCGCAGATCTGGCTGCCTGGGTACTACGCGACAACCCGGGCTGGACACCGGAGCGGATTCGCGCGGCCATGAATGGCAGCACGACGCAGCAGGTAAATCTCACGCATCCCATTCCGGTCTTGATCCTCTATGCCACCGTGATCGTGCTGGAAGACGGAGTGGTTCACTTCTACGATGACCTCTACGGACACGATGCGGCGCTGGAAAAGGTTCTGGCGAAGGGCTATCCCTACCCGTGGTGAGAACTCACCATTGGCGCACGCGTCCCACGTCCACATGCACGAAATCAGAGCTGCGGTAGTAACCCACGCCTCCGCGATGCAGGCGCAGCGCGGCATCGCGTAGGGCTGCGGTTGAGATTCCCGGCAGCCGAATATCAATGGCCTCGGCCTGCATGTGGAGGCTGTGGCGAGCCACACCCGTGTGCGGACTCCGGGTGCGGAGAAATTCGTTGCTCCATGGCGTGCGATAGCCGCAGATCACGTTAATCGCTCCGCCGGAATCATGTAGAGACGCGGTGAGGTCGTGAAGCAGGTCAAAGAGCCGGGGATCGAAATGGTGCACGTCTCCGGTTCGATGATCGCGGAGGAAGTAGTCGAGTTTGTCCAGCGCTTCCGGTATGTAGTTTTCTCCGCGCCGGTAAACGATGTCGAGCCGCTCCCCGGTATGCGTATGATAAAAACGCAGGCGGTACTCAGGCGGGGTTTCGGCCGAGGTTGCGCTTCGGCCAAGCGGGACTACCAGCAAAACCAAAGCCAAGCACCAGCCGAAATGGCGGATTGCCGAGCGTAGTATTCCAAGTTGCGTTCTTCGAGAGTCAGATTGCGTTCGGATGGACAACGGATACCCCTTAATTAGTAAGTAACACTACTGCGTATCAAAGGCTCAAGAATCCCTTAGGAACGGCCACGTCCAGCGACCTTTATTGGATGCCGGATTTTCCGCGGCAGCTCCAATATTCCGAGAGTCTTGCCAACCACTGCGCTATCAATAACATTGCAGCGTCCTCGTTTACTTAGGAAAGAGAACGTGGATGCGCATGTTGATAGAATGAATTTCTGATGGCATATTCCGCTCCTTCCATTTTAACGATTTCGCAGAAAGCCTGGGTCTGAAATCTACCTCTTCCGGTAACCATCGAGACCAGAGATTCAGGAGAAAGTAAGTCTTTGCCACCGATTATTAACGCTCAGGGAATCACGAAAGCTTTTGGATCGGCCCCTCTGTTCGAGGATATTTCCTTCACGGTTTCTGAGGGCGACCGCATCGGGCTCATCGGTCCGAATGGATCGGGAAAATCCACGCTGATGCGGATCCTTGCAGGAAGCGTAAGTCCCGACTCCGGGGAGTTGGCTGTCCGTAAGCGCCTGCGCTTCAGCTTTGTGGAGCAGGAGTCGAAATTCGAAGCGGGCGAGACCGTCCGCTCGGTGATTGAAAACGCTCTGCACTTTGCCACCGTGCCGGAATCCGAGCGCGGCACTCTTTTTGCCGAGACCCTGGGCCGCGCTGGTTTTGAGGACCTCGAAGCCGAGGCGAGCCAGCTCTCGGGAGGCTGGCAGAAGCGTCTCGCGATTGTTCAGGCGCTGGTGCAGGCGCCGGATGTTTTGCTGCTGGATGAACCGACCAATCATCTCGACCTCGCCGGAATCGAGTGGCTTGAGGACTTGCTGCAGGCGGCGCAATTTGCCTGTGTAGTCGTCAGCCACGACCGCTACTTTCTCGAAAGCGTTGCAACCGAAATGGTGGAACTTAGCCGCGTCTATCCCGATGGTCTGCTGCGCGTGCGCGGAAATTACAGCCGGTTCCTGGAGAAGAAGGAAGAATTTCTGCACGCGCAATCCAAGCGGCAGGAGGCGCTGGAAAATCTGGTCCACAACGAGATCGAGTGGTTGCGCCGCGGGGCCAAAGCACGAACCAGGAAATCGAAGGCGCGCATCGGCAAGGCCAACGATTTGATGGGTGAACTGGCCGACCTCAATACAAGAACGCGCACCGGAACCGTGCAGATGGATTTCTCGGGCACGGACCGGCAGACCAAGCGACTGGTCGAACTGGAAGATGTCGCGTACCAGATCGGCGATCGCACGCTTTTCGCCGGGCTCAACTTCGTCGTCGCAGCCGGACGCAGAGTCGGTCTGGTGGGCCCGAATGGAAGCGGCAAGACTACCCTGCTGCATCTGTTGCGCGGCGAGCTAGCACCAACCGGCGGATCCATTCGCCGTGCTGACTGGCTGCGCATCGTCTACTTCGACCAGAAGCGCGAACTCGATCCGAATTTAACTCTGCGCCGCGCGTTGGCGCCGGAGGGCGATTCGGTGATCTATCAGGATCGCGTCGTTCACGTGGCATCGTGGGCGGCAAGATTTCTGTTTACCGGCGAGCAGCTCAATCAACCGGTCGAGCGACTCTCCGGTGGGGAACGGGCGCGGGTCCTGATTGCGCAGTTGATGCTGCAGCCCGCCGACCTCCTTCTGCTCGACGAGCCGACGAATGATCTCGACATCTCCACGCTCGAAATCCTTGAGGAGAGCCTGCTTGAGTTTCGCGGATCACTCGTGTTAGTTACGCACGACCGTTATATGCTGGATCGTATCTCGACGATCGTCCTCGGCCTGGATGGCGCCGGCGGTGCGGAAAGCTTCGCCGACTACCGACAATGGGAGTTGTGGCAGGCAGGAAACCGGGACTCCGAGAAAGTTCGCGATACGCGTAAACAGGCTTCCGGCGCGGCAGGCAAGTCGGTGTCGGCGCCGGTAATGTCACGCAAGAAGCTCTCCTATCTCGAGGCTCGCGAATACGAGACGATTGAGCAGCGCGTCGCCGAAGCCGAACAGGTTTTGCAGTCCAAGCGCGATCAACTCGAAGATCCGGCGATTGCCAGTGATGGTCCTCGCCTGCTGGCAGCCAACGCGGAAATGGAAACGGCGCAAAACACAGTCGACGGACTCTACGCCCGCTGGGCCGAACTCGAAAAGAAAGCCGACTTGGAAAAGAGAAAAAACTGAACCGGCAAGATTCCAGCCACGGCTATTGTGGCCGCACAAACTGCAGCCATCAGCGCTCGATCTCCACTGTCATCTGAACTTCGACGACCGCGTTGAGCGGCAAAGCAGAGACGCCGATTGCCGCACGGACATGGCGACCGGCTTCGCCAAGTATTTCCACCAGCAAATCCGATGCGCCGTTGATGACTTTAGGTGAATCCGCGAAGCCCGCCACGGCATTCACGTAGCCATTCACGCCAACGATGCTTTTCACCGCGCCGAGTGATCCCAGATGGCGCTTCAGAACCGCCAGTTGCGTGAGCGCGCAGGCCCGGGCCGCTGCGTAGCCTTCCTCGATGCTGCGGTCGAGGCCCACGGTTCCGGCGATGATTCCTTCCGAGGTTGTGGAAATCACCCCCGAGAGATACACCATGCTGCCGACTGTCTTCGCGGCAATAAAATTGCCGGCGGACGCAGGCAGTGCAGGTAAGCTGATGCCAAGTTCTTGCAGTCGCGTTTCTATTCCTGTCGTCACGATCGCTTACGCCTCCGTGCCTGGATTGAGCGTCAATCTAACCCACTGGTCTTCGATGCGAAATTCTCCTGCGAGTTTCAATTTCGAAAGCTCTGGTGCAAAATTCAGCTGCGGATCGCCGCGAGTTTCCGCTTGCATCCGGCAGTTTGCGCGCTAACATGTCGCAGGCCACGACTTTGGATTGGCAGCGACCGAGCCCACATTCAGATCCCCAGGAGAAACCATGACACTGCGCATTGGAAAGATGCTCCTGGTCTTTGCGGTGGCCGGTTTCTATTCATTGATTGTTCTCAACAACACGACCGACTACAACTCCAACTACCAGTTCGTCCGCCACGTCCTCATGATGGATTCGACCCACCCCGGCAACAGCGGCATGTGGCGGGCCCTGAATGCGCCGTCATGGCACGTGTCCTTTTACATCGGGATCGTCGCGTGGGAGACCGTCACGATGATTCTCTGCTGGTGGGGCGGAGTGAGGCTCGCCCGAGCCCTGCAAGGAAGCGCCGAACTGTTCAATCAGGCCAAGGGTATGGCGATCGCTGCCCTTAGCTGCGCGTTGCTCATGTGGCTGGTCGCCTTTCTCAGCGTCGGCGGAGAGTGGTTCCTGATGTGGCAATCGAAGACCTGGAACGGCCAGGACCCCGCCTTCCGCATGTTCACCGTCACCGGAATCGTGTTGCTGCTGCTGGCGCAGCCAGAAAGCGAGAGCCAGCCCTAGTCCTAAGGCGGTTCTGAACAAAATGTCAGCCTAATCGAGCTATAGGTTCTCGGGTCAACTTTTCCTGCAATCCAATCTGCGAGTGAGCCCGTACTACAACAAGACGGGCAGACGCGGCTGGAACCTGGGCACCACAGGAGCGCTACCAAACCCGTCCAGCGGCGTTGGCACAAGATAAATCTCATCAATCTGATTGCAGTGAGGCTGGGATGGCGAAGTGGCTACTGGTTGTTATGACGTGCTGCGCCTCGACCGCGTGCTGCCAACCCGAGCCGGCCCGACCTGCCGTAAGGGCCGCCGCTACTACGGTTTCGGAGACCGACATCCAGATACAAACCCTTCAGGCCCATGTAAAGGAAGCGGCGACAGACTATGCCGCGTATGACGGCCTCGGTTCCGCTTTCTTTCAGAAGGCGCGCGAGACGGGTGACATCGCTTACTACGATTTGGCCGAACAGACGCTCAAGAGGGCTCTCGATCTCGCTCCTCACGATTTCCGCGCAGCCGATCCCCTGGTCCACATGGCGCTGGTTTACATGGGAGAACATCGCTTCCAGGACGCTCTGGCCTACGCGCAAAAAGCGATCAGCCTAGGGTCCGGAAATCTGCCGGCGTTCGCCATTGAGGGCGATGCCTACACCGACATGGGAGATTACGATGAAGCGACTGCGGCCTACAACACGTTGCAGACTCTCGGCCGCGCGGTTTCGTCGCCGCTGGCGCTGGCTTACATGAGCGACAGTCGCATCGCCTATCTTCGGTTCTTGCATGGCGATTCGGCGGGAGCCATCGCGCTGATGAACAACGCGATCACGGCCGCTCTTCAAGCCAGCATGCCGCGAGAAAATCTGGCGTGGCTCTACTTTGAACTCGGCGAGCGCTACTTCCAGAGCGGCGACCTGGAAAATGCCGCCCTGTCGTATCAGTCGGGCCTGGCCGCCGATCCCGCCCACTATCGTTCTCTGGGGGGATTGGCCAAGGTTCGCGCGGCACAGGGAAAGTTCGAAGAAGCCATCGAACTCTATCAGCGATCGATCGCCATCCTTCCATTCCCGGTTTATGTCGAGGAATTGGGCGACGTTTACAGCAAGATGCGACGCGGGAAAGAGGCCCGGCAGCAGTACGACCTGGTCGAATACATCGGACACTTAAGCGCCTTGAATCGAGTGCTGGCCAATCGTGAACTGGCGCTCTTCTACGCGGACCAGGGGATCAAGCTGCCGGAGGCCCTGGAGTTCGCGCGAAAAGAGTTTGAAGTCCGGCACGACATTTATACCTGGGACACGTTGGCGTGGGTTCTCTACAAAAATGGGAGACTTCAGGACGCGTCTGCGGCGATGGATAAAGCGCTTGCCTTCCATACAAGCGATCCGCTTCTCCTGTTTCATGCCGGCATGATTTCCCACGCTCTGGCCCATGATTCCGAAGCGGAGGACTTTCTCAGCCGTGCTCTGAAGGCAAATCCGAACTTCCACATTTTCCACGCTGCAACTGCCAGCCAGACTCTGGCGGAAATCGCGCAATCCCGCGGCGATCTGAGGTCAAGCAATGCAAAGTGAAAAGAGGAAGTATCGCCAGCCGGGATTGGTCTTTGCGTTGCTTTGGGTGACCTTGAGTGCCGCAACTTGCTTTGCTCACCCGATGGGAAATTTCAGCGTCAATCATTATGCGAAGATCAGTGTCGGACAACAGTCAATCGAGATTTTGTATTTAGTCGATATGGCGGAGATTCCCACCTATCAGGAGATTCGCCAGTTCGACATCACCGCGAAGGCGGACGACCCCAGCGTTGCTCGCTATCTCGACCGTCAGGAGCCGGTTTTGAAAGCCGGACTCTCTCTAGAAATCGACGGAGAGCCCGTCCAGCTTGACGCGGCCTCGCGTCGCGTAGTGTTTGCCGAAGGCGCGGGCGGTCTGCCTACGATGAAGATCGGATTTGTCTTTCGGGGAAAAATCACCGGTCCCGCGGACGCGCACAAGCTGTTGTATGTCGATAACAACTTCCCCGGGCACGCTGGCTGGAAAGAGATCGTGGTTCGCAGCGACGGAGCCGAAGTTCTAACCAGCTCCGCGCCGAGCACGGATCGCAGTCAGGAACTGACCAACTACTCCAGCGATGCGCTGAACAGTCCTCCGCAACAACTGACGGCTTCCATCGACTACAGGACTAAACCCGTCGAAACCGATATTGGTGCCGTAACGGCGTCATCGGCGAAGCGAACTGCTCTCAAGATTGAAGTGTACGGAAAGACTCCTTCGCCTTC
>Ga0070765_100001957_pt1 | contig 12818 bp, 10 predicted proteins | sample HubBroMetageWFT5_FD_71516 | JGI IMG/M metagenome (GOLD analysis project Ga0070765, IMG submission 71516) | Warmed and freeze-thawed soil microbial communities from the Hubbard Brook experimental Forest, New Hampshire - Hubbard Brook CCASE Soil... | ecosystem: Environmental > Terrestrial > Soil... | reverse complement strand
TTTTGAATTGCGATTGACGGCACGTTAAAAGCACGCCCTCCATTTAGCTCATCACCGAGTTCGGTCATCGCATTTTCGTCGCCGAGTTTTGCCAAGCTCACCTGCGCTGCTCCAGCCACGGTCTCCAGAGACATTCCCTGCTTTGAAAGATGATGCAGCACCGGTAGCACCGCCTGCCCGGCGATGGCAGCAGACCGCAATATCACATTTGGATTCTTGGTCTGCTCCATTTGCGCGGTCAGTGCAGCGACATCGACGCGACCGTAAGGGCAATGTTGGGCAAAAGCGAGGGACGAGAAGAGAGAGCCAGAACCAAGCAAGAAAACAAATAGATGACGGGCTACACGTCTACAGATTGTGATCCGTCGGTCCATTGCGCGCCAGCCTCTAATGGTAGAACGTGGCCGACAACAATTCTTGCGTATAACTTTTGGAATTCCAGCTCGGAGAGTTCGCGTATTCTTTTATTTCAATTCGATGGCGCCATTGAACTCTTGAATGGCATTGAAGCATTCACAGGCCGCGGCTTCCAGTCCTTTGCGGTTTAGGATTTTCACGGCGCCGCGTGTGTAGTCGATGATTCCCTTCCGTTGCAGATTGGCGGCCGCGAGGCTGACGCTCGGGCGGTCCGTGCCGAGCATGGTCGCCAGGAAATCGTGGGTAATGGCTACAGTTCCCGTGTCGACTCTGTCCTGCGCCATCAATAGCCAGCGAGCCAGACGGAATTCGATATCGTGGAGCCGGTTGCAAGCCGCCGTCTGCGAAATCTGCATTCCCAGCACCATCGAATAGCGGCCCAGCACCTCGAACAGAAGAGGCGAGGCCAGCAGAGACTGCCTGAGTTTGCGGACCGTTATCCGAAAGCCGTCGCCCGCGATCTGCACCACTTCGCGAATGGGACTTCTCCACAGCCCAAAAATCGCCGGCACGCCTGCAAAACCTTCCCTGCCGAGGACGCCCACTTCCACGGTTTTTCCGTCGTCCATGATTACCACCAGCGAAATCAATCCACTGTTCGGGAAATAAACATATTCGATTTTGCGATTCGGCTCGTAAAGATTCAGATGGTGAGGAAGCGGAATATATTCCAATCCTCTACGAATGGAACGGTATTCGGCATCGGGAAGCGACAACAGAAGCCGATTGCGAACGGGTTTGCCCTGCGGATTGGTGCGTTCGCCGGGTTGTACAACTCTCAACGTTCTTTTGGGCATGCTGATCCTTCACTTGCGAATTGGACAGAACAAGAACTCATCTGGGAGCCGGGCGAATCGTTAACGCCGCCTCGGCGCATGCCTGCACTAGTGTTTTACTACGACATTTCCTGTATGTACCAGCGCCTAACCGCTATGTAGGATGTCGAACATATGTGCCTTCTAGTTGTGTAAGATGAAATACCTGCGTCCCCGAGAAGCAGGAGGCCGCCTGGTGACACGGATTCTTATTGCAGACGATAGTCCGGAATTGTTGCATTGTATTCGTAAGGTAATCGAAGAACGAGCGGATTGGACAATCTGCGGCGAAGCTTCCGATGGCTTGGAGGCGGTGAGCAGGGCGGCGGAACTTACACCGGACCTAGTAGTCCTGGATTTAACGATGCCGAATCTGAACGGTTTTCAGGCGGCGCGGGCGATTCGTACGGCCGCGCCAAAGATACCTCTGCTTCTCTATACACAGCATCTCTTCGATACGCACCTGGAACGCGAAGCTCGCGAAGCCGGATTCAGTGGCGCAGTGACCAAAGGCTCGAGCGATTCTCTTACCGCGGCGATTGACTCTCTCCTGCGAGGGGAAACGTACTTCGTCAACGGAGCTGCCCGTGCGAGCGCCGCTGTTGCCGACACACCGATGCCAATCGTAGACCCAAAGAAGCCAGAAGGTCCTCCTGACGAAACTGCGTAAGCCTTCCGTTTCCATCTCGGTTCAAACGCCTAAAAAAGATGTAACACGTGAAGGCACGTCACTGTGCCGCGGGCTTGGGCGGGTGTTCGGCGCGCTCTTTTCGTTTCTCATCAATTTGCTTTTTGGATGGCGGGTAACTCTCGAAACCCTTGGAAATCTGGCTCAACACTTTCGGCCAAATGCTATCGCTACCGCCGATTTTCTGGCCCAGATAGAGGCGCCAAGCCAGGTCTTTCCGCTTCGGATCGATTAGATCGATTACCAGAGATGCTTCCAAGCTGCTTTGCGCTGTCATGAGGTCGTAGGTGTAGGCCCAGTAGTCGCTCACGTACTGTCCGAATTGTCCGAAATCTCCGGCGGCCGAAGAGACGATCTGAGATTGGCTATTTGCCCAGTACCTAACGACGAGATCCGGCTGCTGATCTGGTTTTACCTCTTTCAAGCCGCGCTCGATCAGCGATTGCGACACGCCTTCGTGGACCTTGTTGGTTATGTAATCAGGATTGAGCTGCCGGAACTCCAGGCTATTTACACCGCCAAGGTATGCAAATGTTTTGTACTTCGAGAAATCCAGACCGGGATCAAAATCGACATTTATTTTCGCGCTTGCTTGCGGCGCGACGATCAAAGTGAATAGCAAAAGAAAGATAGCCGGCGCTACTTTGTCGAGCCGCGAATGGTTTGCTACTTTCTGCCTTTGGTCCATCATGTCTCCGTGATTCACGAGGAACTTCCAATGGCTTTACTGGCTTCTTCTCTAACTGGGATTCGCGCCTTTCTGCTGGCTAGCTCGCCTTGCGCACGGGCGCGATTGATGCTCCCAACGGGCCTGCTGTCGAGTGTTGAGTTACTGGTGACGTCGAAATAAGCGGCGTCAGTGGCCGCCTGAGGAAGCTGTGAGTTCGCCAGCAGTGTAAGCCGCGCGACCGAGTGGAATGGCGCTTCCGATTCTTTCCAATCGATGCTCGCGTTTTCGGTCCAGAAATCGGAATCGTGAGTTTTGCCCCAATAAGTCATCCTGCCGGCGTCAAGAAACTGCACTGCAAAGTCGAATGAGCTCATCTTGCCGTCTTCCTTCAGGTGCCGGCCGAGTTCTTCCTGCAGCGCATTCGGGTTACTCCTTCGCAGTGGACGCGCTGGATTATCTGGGAGCGGCGTCGCCGAATACTTCACATTCTCGTTCGGTCCATGACGAAACGGCGTGTTGCTCCCATAGCGAAGCTTCTGATACGGCTGAATTTTCTGGTGTGCCTGCACTTGCACCAACGCCAGAGTCCTGATCACTCGCAATTTGTCCTTAAGTGACAGGGACCACAGGCCAGCCGCCGGATTCGAGGCCGTCAACAGTTTCATGATCGCGAGGAATGCAGGCGCGTCATTTATGGGCAAAGTAGTCGTGTTCTGCAGTGAAAAATCCTGCCGCTTAGCGTTGGCGTCCACGGCAACCGTGGCATCGCGAGTGAGGTCCACAGAGAAAGACAAAGACCGCACGTCGGGTTTGAAATCGGAGTTCACTTTCGAATCCGCGTTGCCAAACCGGACGATAGCTGGATAGACCCCGGGCTTTGCGAAAATTCCCTTTGCGAGCCGTGCTGCCAGGGCAGCGTTGCATCCCGCAGTGACGTCGAAGACTTCGAACCGCGCCCGCGCCGAAGTTCCCTTCGCATGAGTCCCCCGGCGGAGCGGGCTTTTTTGCTGCGCAGCAGCGTTCGCTTGCATCAAGAGAACTTTCTCGACGATCTCCTCCGTTATAGATTTTTCCGTGGAGAGGTTGCGATCCGCGTCGCTACCGGTCACGCCAAACAATCGCGTCAGAAACAGCATGGGAGCTCCTGTGAATTGCGCCCGGTCACTGGCCTGCTCCCAAGTCGGCGATGAACTTGATGGCTGTAATACTCGGAAGAAAGCAATACGCGGCGGCTTTCGTCGTTACGAAAGTCGAGAACCCCGTTACTTTGATCGGAGGCACGCCGTTCGCTTGCGGAATCACGAAAATACTCTCGGCGGGATTCTGCGTGCCAATCATTGGATCTTTGGACTTGGGGTTAAGCCTGACCGCGCCTGCGAATTCGCTGTCGTTTACCCAGTGTCCCAGCACAAATTCATATTGATTCTCAATATTCGAGTTAATGAAATAGCCAAGAAGTCCGCGTTCGACACCGTCATAGGGGAGCTTCGGATCGTAGGTCGGCCCGTATGGCAGTCCTCGACGAATCAGGCGGTGGGTGTTGTTGCTGCCGCCGGGCACGCCCTGTCCGGTAACTGGCTGCCCCCGCGGGTTGATGCGGCGCATGTGCGCGCCAACAGGGCAGCGCATGCCCCTGGGATCTCCGGATCCATCGGCGTTTACATATTCGAAATCGTTCATCTGTTCAGGAGTAAGCCCGGCGGGGCTATCCGTGTCTGGAGACAAGGCAAGGGGAACACCGTTGCGCCATCGTCCACACATCTTGGCGGCAAGCAGTTCGGGATCAATTTTGTCTTTGTTCGATTGCAGAAAATTCTCGAAGCCAACCACATCTGTCTCGATCATTTTAAAGACGGCAAAGCTGCCGTTCAGACCGAGTTCCCGCGGTTCCGGCACGATGTAGTTCTCCGCCTCGTCCTGCAGCACGAATAGCCACGATTCGCATGGGTGCTGATGATCTGCTGTATATTTTTCCGGCCCACCGCGAATGGTGGTCATGCTGATGCCATCGGTATAGCCAAAGTGAACTTTAGCGGTCGGCACGGGTTGGCCGTTTTGCATCTCCATCAACGCCGTCCCGTCTTGCCGCCACATCTCTCGAAACCCATCATCCTCCGCAAGCAGCGAAACCAATCGGTCGGTGTAACTCGCCATTGCCTCCGGGCTGATGGCGTGGAGCGTCACCAGCACGTGGTCGTTTCCCTTTCCAAAATCGCCGATCCAGTTTTCAGGAGCGCTTGCTCCGGTATCTCCGACCAATTCCGCTCGCTGCGCGGCTCCTTCGGCGAAGGCGCCAAGGGATTTGAAAGATAACGTTGGAACGCGATCTTTTATCTCCAAGGCGACGAGGCCCGGCCAAGTGATGCCAACGTTGAGGCAATAGTCCGGTTTACGGCGCGGGGCATCCGCGACCTTGTCCCCGGGTCCTGGCGCGAAGCCTACGTGCCAGTCTTCCGCCGTAGTAATTTGCGGCGCATTCGATTCATCGCCGTTGACGAGCGTGCCAAGAATTTTTCGAGCCGCCGCAGGAACGCTGACGGTCAGTAAGAAATGCCGCACCATCGGCATCCGGTATCCGCGAAGGATGAAACCTTGAATATCCGCGAGGTCGAGTTTGGACGGTTTCTGTGTTGCTGAATGCGCGACCTTCCGCGCGGCGCTATGATCGCCTCGTCCGAACACACGGCCAAGAAGTCCGCCGCCTTGTTTCGCCGCCGCCATTTGCGTTTTGCTGTCCTGACTCACTGGCTGACTCCGAATTCACGCATTTGCATTAGGCGCTTGCCGCTGATTGCGCTTTGCTGTCGGCGATCAGCGCATGGATGTCCTGAACGCTCAGGCCCGGGTACGCCTGATAGAACCCGATCGGCGCGCGGTTTGCTCCGGCCGCAAAGTCAATGAACTCCTGAAGGTATTTCCTGCACGGCGAGGGTGGCGCGCCCTTCGTGAACTTGAATAGAAGGTCGAAGATCGGGCCAATATTTTTGGTGAAATCCGCGATGTATGTGTCGAACGAGCCGTCGTACACGGTGAAGAAACCGATTTGACTGTCTTCTAGCTTCACGAACTGCGCGAAATGAGGCGTGCCGACTTTGTCGAGATCCTTTGTCGTTCCGCTGCCCCTTGCTCGCAGGATCAGTTCTACCTCGATGAACGCAAGCTTCGATTTCATGGGCAGGATTACGAGGAATGGATTGAGTACACCGGTGCCGGTAATGTCGGCGGCAGTTGCCAGCTCCTTAATTTCTTTCACGGTCGCGCCGGGATAAGCGGTATAGAGATTCACAGCCGTGAGCAGATGGTTCGCGGCCCATTCCAAAAACGCCTCGGAATTGGAGGCCACAGGCGACGGCGACGGTTCGACCACATGCTGAAGGATGGCGTCAAACACCGGCCCCGCAGTCCTGGCCAGGTCCGTCATGAGTTGAGCAAATTCGCCGTCGAAGTCACCTACGAAAAGAAGTGTCTTCTCGCTCAGCACCGTAAAACGCGAGTAGTGAATCGTGCCGATAGTATCCGCCGCTTTAAACATCGCCGGCATCAGCGATGGAAGCTGCTGCGTTAACACTTTTGCGTCTCCAGGCGACTTCAGAGGGAAGTTCAAGGTGAAGTGATTCTGGCTCATTTCCAGTTCCTTCTCGGCCTGAAGGTTTCGCCGAAAGGTGATGGCAGTGGCTTGCAACTGTCAGAAACCAATACGGTTGATTCCCCCGCCCGGGTCACGCGAAAGTGGCATTGGTAGGCGAGAATGACGGAGGAGCTAGATGACCGCAATTGTCAAAAGTAACGATACAATTCGCAAAACGTCAGTATAGGATTCACATCAGGCGTCGCCGCTTTTGGGGTTTTCTGGACTCGTTCAGAGCAGTGCCCCGCAAGTGGGGTTGAAGTACCATCCTCCGCGCCTCCAAGGCTCGTCACTATTGCCAATGGCACGCGTTCCAGAACCAGCATAGGGTGTTTCGGGAGGCCCGCGCAGTTGAGCCGAGAATCGTGCGCAAACCTCGCAAAAGAGGCGTGCGCCAAAACGAACAGTCCTCGCATTCGATTTGCGAGAAAGCTCAGATTAGGATTAGCTTCTTCAGCGTCGAAGGTCGGAAATATTGGTCTGTGAGGCGTTGGGCTATCGCGGACTGTGGAGCGGGGTAATGCGTCTTCAAAAGGCCAACCGATTCGTCACCATCGTCGTCGCGTCGCTTTCTCTGACTTCCGTAGCATGCGTACTGGTGTCGGGATATTTTCGACATCGGCAAGAAATTGCGCTGAACGCCAGGACACAGTCGCTGCTGCTAAGCAACCAACTTGAAGCGGGTAGCGACAAGTTGACTGCAGCTGTGCGGGGATTCGCGGCTACGGATGATCCTCGATACCACGACGCATTCTGGTGGGAGGTTCGTGTCGGGCGTAGCCGCGACAAAGCCGTGGAGGGTTTGCAGGCGCTTGCGTTGACTCCGGAGGAGAACGAACTGGTTGCCCGTGCAAAGCGAAATTCCGACACTGTCATGGCGCTGGACGAGAAGGCTTTCGAAGCCGTCGACCGCAAAGACTTGACCAAGGCCACGGGATATATCTACGGGGAGGAATACGTCGATGCGAAAGCCTCCATCATGCGCCCCCTTGATGAACTCCGCCGCCGATTGGACGAGCGCCTCGCCACTCAAGCCCTCAATGAAGAGCGGGCGGCCAAGCGGGCTGTCAACCTCGCGATAGTTGCCTCTGTCCTCAACGCCTTGGCTATCGCGGGTGCGCTCCTCTTTTACCGTACGAAAGTGGTGGCCCCTTTGGTTGCCTTGGGAAGTAACCTGAGCGACCTTCTCGGTGGAAAATCGGGCATTGCGATCGGATTTCAGGAGGATCGCTCCGAGATCGGCGACATCGCGCGATCGCTGGAATCGTACAAGGGGCTGCAGGAAGAACGAAACCGGGTCACGCAGCAAATGCAGTTGCTCCTTGAATCCACCGGGCAGGGCATTTACGGCATCGATCTACTGGGCAACTGCACGTTCATCAATCGGGCTACTTGCGAAATGGTGGACTACCGGCCTGCCGAAGTGTTGGGCCGGAACATGCATGAACTGGTGCATCACCACAAACCGGACGGCTCGCCTTACCCGGTCGAAGAATGTCCCATCTACCGCGCATTCAAGAAGGGCGAGGGCTGCCGCTTGGACGACGAAGTAATGTGGCGGCGGGACGGCACTCCGATCCCGGTTGAGTATTCCTCTTTCCCAATTCTTGAAGACGGAAAGGTTGCCGGGGCCGTGGTCACGATTGTTGATATTGCGGATCGCAAGGTCGCCGAGGAAAAACGGCAGGCAAGCGAGCAGCTTTTCCGTTCCATTTTCGAGAATGCCCAAATCGGAATCAGCTTCTACAAGATTGATGGAGACGAAATCCGACCTAACCGCGCATTGCAAGAGATGTTGGGTTATTCCGAGAAAGAGCTTGGCCATTTGGAAACGTGGGACGAAATTACTCACCCTGACGAGCGCGCCTTGGACGCGAAACGGTATACCGAGCTTGTTCAGGGCATCCGCGAAAAAGACGAATGGGAACAACGTTTAATTCGCAGAGACAGTCGCATCGTCGTTACAAGCGTGAGGTTCTCGCTGCTTCGAGATACGGCAGGCAGACCGCAGTATGTGGTCGCCTTGCAGGAAGACATTACGGAGCGCAAGCGGCTCGAGGATGAACTTGTTACGGCGAAGGAAGTTGCTGAAGCGGCTACGAAGGCTAAGTCTGATTTCCTCGCCAACATGAGCCACGAAATCCGCACACCGATGAATGCCATCGTCGGGATGACGCATCTGGCGTTGCGGACGGACTTAACACCAAAGCAGCGCGATTACCTTACGAAAACCAGAGCGGCCTCCCAGGCACTCCTCGGTGTCATTAACGACATTCTCGATTTCTCCAAGATCGAGGCCGGCAAGCTGGATATGGAAAAAGTGAATTTCCGCCTGGAGGAAGTGCTCGGGAATGTCTCCAGCGTGGTTAGCCAGAAAGCTCACGACAAGAATCTGGAGTTCGTCATCGCTACGCAACAGGATTTGCCACCGAATCTCGTGGGAGACCCATTGCGGCTCGGTCAAATCCTGATCAACCTTATCAACAATGCGGTGAAGTTCACCGAACGTGGCGAGATCGTCGTGACAGTGGCGCTGGCGGAAAGAGTTCTGGACCGGGTGAATTTGAAATTTGCGGTACGTGACAGTGGAATCGGCATGACGCCGGAACAAGCAGCCCGCCTGTTCCAGGCCTTCAGCCAGGCCGACAGCTCCACCACCAGAAAGTACGGAGGCACCGGTCTGGGGCTCTCGATTTCCAAAAAACTGGTCGAGATGATGGACGGCAACATCTGGGTCGAGAGCAGTTACGGCGTGGGTAGCGCATTTCATTTCACCGCCTGGTTCAGTGTTGGCTCAGAGCAAGCAAAACGCCGGCTTTTGATTCCAGACATCGCGGGCATGCGGGTCCTGGTTGTCGATGACAATCAGCAGGCGCGGGAGATCTTGACCGATTCTTTGAAGGACCTCGCTCTCAAGGCCAAGCCTGCCTGCTCTGGCGAAGACGCAATCCGGGAGCTCATGGTGGCCGACTCCGACGACCCCTACCGGCTTGTGATGATGGACTGGAAGATGTCCGGCATGAATGGCTTGGAGGCGAGCCGCATTATCAAGCTGGGCGGCCGCCTTAGACATATACCAAGGCTCGTGATGGTTACTGCTTTCGGTCGTGACGACATCCGCGCGCAAGGGGAAGAAATAGGAATTGACGGTTATCTGCTGAAGCCGTTCACACCTTCCACGCTTTTCGACACCCTGGTTGAACTGTTCGGCGTTGTCGACCCTCAGAATGAGCCGGCGCGGGCCTCTGGAGCGGTCGGAACTTCTCACGACGCCACCGGCGTCCGCGTTCTGCTGGTCGAGGATAACGAGGTGAACCAACAGGTGGCGACCGAACTTCTTGAGAGTGCGGGTGCCAGCGTGGCGATTGCGAATCACGGCGGCGAGGCGTTGAAAATCCTGACGGAAGGTGAACAGCCGCCACCGTTTGACGTCGTATTCATGGACCTGCAAATGCCGGAGATGGATGGTTTCACAGCGACCAGACTTCTTCGTGCCCAGCCTCAGCTGGACGGACTGCCAATTATCGCCATGACCGCGCACGCGCTGGTGGAGGAACGACAACGCTGCCTCGAAGTCGGAATGAATGATCACGTTAGCAAGCCCATTGATCCGGATGCGCTGTTTGCGACGCTGATGCGTTGGGCCAAGCCGCGACAAGCACGAACCGTCGGCGCAGAAGACAGACCAGCGAAGCGCGACGACGATGAGACTCTTCCCGAGATTGAAGGCGTTGATGTGGCCGGAGGCCTCCGGCGCGTTGCCGGGAACAAGCGGCTTTATCGTGACTTGCTCATGCAGTTCGCCACCAAGCAGGCAGACGCGAATTCGCAGATTCTGACCGCAATCGGCGGTGGAGATAACAAACTAGCGGAGCGCATTGCCCACACGATAAAAGGCGTCGCGGGGAATATCGGACTCGAACAGGTTTTTACCACCGCGGAAAAGTTGGAAAGAGCGATCCGGGATCATACAGCCATGGTGCCCGCCCTGCTCGAAGAGTTCACTCGAGTGTTAACCCACCAGATTCAAGCCATACAACAAACGATGCGCGATGTCACTCCCGTCCGGCCACCGGAGCAGAAAAAAGGCATAGCGTTCGATGCGCAAACGGCGTCAACCGCAATCGCGCACCTGAAAGCTCTCCTTGAATCGGGTGACGGCGATGCCATAGACGCATTCCTTGCCGTTGAAAGTATCCTTACCGGCCGCGCGGAGAAATCACGACTGGAAGCTCTTGGGACCGCCATCAACGAATTCGATTTTGAAGGCGCGCGGATCAAACTGGATGAGATCACGCAGGAATTGGGTGCAAATCGGGGGCAGAACGCATGACCGAAGCGGCAGAAAAAAAACTTGTACTGGTAGTGGACGATGCTCCTGCCAACCTTCAGATAGTGCGCTCGATTCTGAAGGACGACCTCAAGATCCGAATCGCCACCAGCGGCGCCAAGGCTCTGGAGCTGGTGAAAATTGATCCGCTTCCAGACCTGATCCTTTTGGACATCGTGATGCCGGAGATGGACGGCTACGAAGTCTGCGCCATTTTAAAAGCCACTCCGGAGACTAAAGACATACCGGTGATTTTCCTGACGGGAAAAACGGAAACCGATGACGAGACGAAAGGATTCGAAGTCGGAGCAGTGGACTATATTCACAAACCGTTTACACCCGCGGTGGTGAAAGCGCGCGTCCATACGCACCTGGTGCTTCGCGAATCCCGCGAGCTACTCGCTCGACAACTTTTGGACATAAATAATGAATTGGAGATGGCGCGAGAAATTCAGCTATCGATTCTGCCGCACGAAATTCCCAAGATCGCGGGCCTGGAAATCGCAGCGCGCTACATCCCCATGGGTTCAGTGGCGGGTGATTTCTACGACTTCATTGTCGTCGACGAGAAGCGTATAGGTATTCTTGTTGCGGACGTTTCCGGGCACGGCCTGCCTGCGGCTTTGATCGCTTCGATGCTAAAGGGAGCGCTGGCCGCACAGACTCCGCACGCCTCCGATCCCGCGCGAGTCTTGTCGGGATTGAATCAATCGTTCTGCGGAAGGTTTAGAAATCATTTTGTCACCGCCGCCTACGTTTTCCTGGACATGGACAAACATTCGATGGGTTATGCCGGCGCGGGGCACCCCCCACTCCTGCTGTGGCGCACATCGGCAAGCTGCGCCTCAGAAGTGTTGGAGAATGGCCTGCTACTCGGCTTATTCGCAAACGCCACCTATTCCATGGTCGAAGTACCGCTCGAACCTGGTGACAAGGCGGTCCTTTACACCGACGGGATATTGGAAACAGAGAGTCCATCCAAGGAGGAGTTCGGAGTAGACCTGTTCCGAGGGTTTTTGGATTCCAACCACGGTCTCAAACCGGATAAGTTCGCCGATTCTTTTCTAGATGAGTTGACGCGCTGGTCAGGGCGTGCGAAGGAGACCGCACAGGAGGACGACATAACCCTCCTGGTGATCGACTTTCAAGGTTCCTGACATGGTGGGTTTGCCGGGCGCCGTTCGAGTTAGGAAAAACTCTGGATGGCCATTTGTTCGTCGGTGTACACTTCAAACACTTTGTCCAACTGAGTGACCTGCAATACGCGGTGTACCTTTTTCGTCGGATTCAGAAACTTTAACTCGCCGCCCTTGGACTTCACCGGCAGGTAAGCACCGGCTAGTTCCCCGACTCCCGCGCTGTCCATCGAATCGACTTGGGAGAAATTGAGGACGATCTTCGTGTGGCCGCTTTCGATCAAGTCACGAAGGGTGCGACGAAGCGCCAGACTCGCTGCTCCGAGGCCAATATCGCCGCGCAGATCCACGATAGTGACGGGACCGACTTGCCGCTGATTCGAGATCAAAGATGCCATGTATGCCTCTCAGCCTAAACCGGCACCGCGCGCCCAGCTCTTCTTACAAAGCCCGCCAGTCGAGTTCGATCCACGTACTGGCCTATAGCCTAAAAATTCCGCCAACGTTGTGTACGTGCCCGCTTATGAGTCCGCTAGAATGACCGAGGAATTTAGCCACTGCAAGTGTCAAAAATACCGATACCGGGCGAAACGACGTCTATTCAACAAGCGAAGGGTAGTCCCAAAGGCCAGTTGACGGGATAGGGGATAGGAGCCAGCGAAACTGCCCTATTTTGAAAAAATTGCGAAATTGTGGCGCGTAGAAGTCTGGCTCGCAGTTGGAAATTTGTGAAAGAGAACACTGGATTTCAAAAAACACGGAAAATACAATTTACTTTAATCACTCAGCTTCATTCTTCAGGCGAAGTAAGAAATAGAGATCGTTCTTCTGCTTGAATTCGGGCCCGTGAGAACACGCCTCCTCAGCAGCCTTAGCAGCCAAGCGCCCACCGACCAGTCCCGCTCCTGCCGCGAGTGGCAGTGAAGCAATTGACGGCAATCCAGCATAGGCTCCCAAAATCACGCCAGCGGCTGTAGACATCGCAGCTCCAATACCTTGGCTACGTCGAATCCTGCGATATGTCCTTAGGTCTCTGTTCATTCTTCGGAGTTCCGGTTCGATCGCATCACGAAGCATCTCCCGGACCTCTTTCCTCGATAGATTTTGGGCAGTCAAGATGCTCGAAGACATTCG
>Ga0070765_100001955_pt1 | contig 12821 bp, 12 predicted proteins | sample HubBroMetageWFT5_FD_71516 | JGI IMG/M metagenome (GOLD analysis project Ga0070765, IMG submission 71516) | Warmed and freeze-thawed soil microbial communities from the Hubbard Brook experimental Forest, New Hampshire - Hubbard Brook CCASE Soil... | ecosystem: Environmental > Terrestrial > Soil... | reverse complement strand
GCTCCCAGCCGCCGAGTAAACTTGGTGCGCTCAAGCAACCAGGGCTCGGAGGAAAGGAGCCGAGCACATGAAGATTGTAGGTTGTGATTTACATACGCGCTACCAACAGATTGCGATGCTGGATCAGGAGACGGGCGAGTTGATCGAGCGTCGGTTAGAGCACGAGAGCGGAGAGGCCCGGGCGTTTTACGCCGCGCTGTCGAGCCCGGTGCGAGTGGGGATCGAAGCCACCGGGCACACGCGGTGGTTTGAGCGCATGTTGGCCGAGTTCGGGCACGAGTTGTGGATCGGGGATGCGGCGCAGATCCGGGCGTCGGTGGTGCGCAAGCACAAGACGGATGCGCGCGACGCGGCGCACCTGCTGGAGTTGCTGCTGAGTACACGCTTTCCTCGCATCTGGCGGCCGACGATGGCGGAACGCGATCTGCGGCAGTTAGTTTGGCATCGCCAGCGCCGAAGGATCGTTACCGTACTGGCGGCTTGGGTTGCGCCTTCTGTTGCTTGGAGGCAGCCCTTACGGAAGCAGGATCAAGCTTCTCGTAGTCGCTTGGAATCTGGAACAGGCTCGCCGTCTGCGGGCCTTCCTGAATGTTCTGGAGTTCGGCGGCGCCTTTTTCGCCTTCCCACTTGATGGTGATTTTCAGCTTGCTATCGATCCAGGCTGTGCCCGTGTCTCCGTTGTAAGCCGTGCCGGTGTATTTCACGGCGCGGCGTCCGTTGACGGTATCATCCCCGACTTTCTTGCAGTTTGCTTTCTCCGTGACGGTTTTGTTCCACTCGGGGCAGGCGTTCTCGGGGTCATCGATCCGGAACAGCGGGATCGAGGCCGGCAGGTGGCCGGGAGGCGCCACGACGTACGTCTTGTTTTCCGCAATCACCATGCTGCTGGTGCGCTTGTCGAGATCGACCAGCACGTAGCTCTTGCTGGGCTGCGTCATGCTGTCGAAACGGACCATTTCGTGGTGGACGAAGATCTTAGTGGTCGGCATCCCTGTCGGCTTCAGACGCACGACGTCGGCACTGAACTCCTGGGCAAAGGCGGGAATTATCCCGAAAAACAGCAGGACTGCGAGACGGAAAATGAGTCGACGAGACACGAAAAGCTCCTTGCAATGTGGCGATTAGGAAATTTCGGGGGCTGGCAAGAGCAAGAATAGCATAAGAAAACCGCGAACCCCAGAGGCTCCCGGAGGTGGCCCGGATGAAATCTGCCGGGGGGTAGAACTCTGGATAAAAGCCCGGTTTCAGCGGTTGCCGGCGGGCTTGGGGAAGCGGCGTTCGATCCATTTGGACATCAGGTAATGATCGTGGTCCTGGTAGCCGCTCTTGCGATAGACCTCCTTGGCGGCGAGATTGTCGCGCACAACCTCGAGGTGAATCGAGCGGATTTCGAATTTCCTGGCTTCCTCTTCGATGAATTCCAGGCTGCGGCGGCCCCATCCGCGGCCGCGGTGTGATTCCCGCAAGTAAAGTTCGTCGATGAAGGCGTCGCGGCCGAGATATTCCAGGCTGTAGCCGAAAGTCAGCACAACATAACCAATCGGCGTGGAGTTTTCGCAGATCAGCCACGCCCGTCCGTAGGACGCTTCGCCCAGGAACGCCAGCAGTGCGACGCGGGCGTGCCGTTCTTCGAAGGCGTGGCCGTCGTAGGCGTAGTACTCGCGCATCATTTGCAGCAGCAGCTCGGCGTCGGCGTCGGTGGCGGGACGGAAGGATGGTTCCATCGATCAGGCCACATTCTCCAGGGCGAGCGCCATGCCCATCCCGCCGCTCACGCACAGGGTGGCGACGCCGCGCTTGCCCTTGCGACGCCGCAGCTCGTGCAGGAGTGTGACCGTGATGCGTGTGCCCGTGCATCCGATGGGATGGCCGAGCGCGATCGCGCCGCCATTCACGTTCAGCGTATCGCGGTCGAAATGCAACTCGCGGTCGCAGGCGAGCACCTGCGCGGCGAATGCCTCGTTCAATTCGACCAGATCGAAGTCTGCCAGCTTGAGGCCGCTCTTTTGCTCCATCTTGCGGAGCGCGGGCACGGGGCCAATGCCCATGATGCGCGGATCGACCCCCGCCGAAGTCACCGCTAAAACGCGGGCGAGGGGCGTGAGCTTGTTTCTCTTTGCGAAAGCTTCGCCGGCGACAATCACCGCAGCAGCTCCGTCGGTGATGCCGGAAGAATTACCCGCGGTGATGGTGCCGGTCTTCGAGAAGACTGGAGAAAGCTTGGCCAGCTTCTCGAGGTTGGCGTCGGGGAAAGGATGTTCGTCTCGCGCGAAAGTCGTCGTGCCTTTCTTGCTTTCCAGAGTGATGGGGGCGAGCTCCGCCTGGAAGTGGCCCGCTGCGATGGCGACGGCGGCGCGCGTTTGCGAGGCGAGCGCGAACTCGTCCTGTTCCTCGCGGGAAATCTTGTATTGTTCGGCGAGGACTTCGGCGGTCTCGCCCATCACCATTCTTGCCATGGGGCAGAAGAAGCCGTCGCGGTACATTCCGTCGACCAGTTCCTGGTCGCCCAAACGATAGCCCCAGCGCGCGCCGTCGAGATAATAAGGTAGCCGCGACATGGACTCGGTTCCACCGGCAAGCACGCATTCCAGGTTTCCCGTGGCGATTTCCTGATACGCGAGCGCAATCGACTTCAACCCTGAGGCGCAGGCCTTATTGACGGTGTAGGCGGGAACTTCTTGCGGGACGCCGCTGCGGATCGAAATCTGTCGAGCCGGATTCGGGCCTCCGCCGGCCTGCCGGGCGTTGCCGAAGATGGTCTCTTCCACCTGCGCCGGCTCGATCCCTGCGCGCTCGATGGCGGCTTTCGCGGCGACTACGCCCATATCGGCGGCGGTCTTTGAGGCAAGGGAGCCGCCGAACTTACCGATCGGCGTACGCACCGCGGACAGGATATATACGTCGGGCAAAGCGCCTCCTCCAAACTTTTTAGTCTAGCATTTGAGGAAGCTGTCAGGTCAGCTCTCGGCCGTCAGCCATCAGCTATCAACCGTAGCCTAGACGAGTTGGCGTCAGCTTGAAGATCCGGAGCTTAAAGCTGACAGCGCTGATAGCTGATAGCTGCTTTTCCAGTACACTGACCAATCCATGAATTACATCTACGGTCTCAATGCGGTCGGAGAAGCCATCAAGGCTCGCGGCAAAGCATTTCAGTGGGTCGGAGTGGCCAAGGAGCGTCACGATCTGCGGCTGCAGCGCATCATAGAAGAATGTCGCAAGCTGGGCGTGCCCGTGCGTTTCCTGCAGCGCACCGAGCTCGATCAAATGGCGGGGAACGCGGCGCACCAGGGCGTGGTGGCGGTCACCTCGGCCAAGCAATATAGCGGCCTGGAAGATGTGATTGAGGCGAAGCGTGGCGAGTATTCGCTGATCGTGGTGCTTGATGGCGTGGAGGATCCCCACAATTTGGGAGCCATCTTGCGCACGGCGGACGCGGCCGGAGCCGACGGCGTCGTGATTCCGGAGCGGCGCGCCACGGCCGTCACGGGCGTGGTGACGAAGACTTCGGCCGGCGCCAGCGAGCACCTGCCGATCGCGCGGGTGACGAACATCGCGAGAACTGTCGAGGACCTGAAAGCGCAGAACATCTGGGTCGTCGGGCTGGATGAGCGCGGGCCTCAGACCTACGATGCACTCGACTACAACATGAATTGCGCCATCGTGCTGGGCGCCGAAGGCAAGGGTGTGCACGATCTGGTCAAGAAGAAATGCGACTTCCTGGTGTCGATCCCGATGCTGGGGAAGGTGTCTTCGCTGAACGTGTCGGTAGCCGCGGGCGTGGTGTTGTATGAAGTCGTACGCCAGCGTCGGTCCAAGGCCGCGAAGGAACCGGAATGAAGTTTCTGGCGGTCGTGTGGGTGCTGTTGGCGTTGGCTGAGGTTGGCTTTTCTCTCGACCGAGAAGCCTTCACCTTCACCAAGTACGACCTCAACGTTCAATTGGAACCCGAGCAGCAGCGGCTGGCGGCTCGCGCCACGGTCACGCTGCGCAACGATTCGTCCTCTCCTCAAAAAATTGCCGTGCTGCAGATTTCTTCGAGCTTGACCTGGCGTTCGATCCAGGCCGAGGGCAAGCCGTTACAGTTTGTCAGCCAACCTTATGAGTCCGACATTGATCACACCGGAGAACTCTCCGAAGCGATCGTGACTCTGCCGAAGGAAGTGCCACCGGGAGGATCGGTCGAACTGGAGATCGGTTACGAAGGCGTGATTGTGCTCGACGCCACCCGCCTGACGCGGATCGGAGTACCCAAGGAAACGGCCATTCACAGCGACTGGGATCAAATCAGCGTTGCGTTTACTGCGGTCCGAGGCGTTGGCTACGTCGCGTGGTATCCAGTGGCGATGGAGTCCGCGAATCTGTCGGAGGGCAACAACGTGTTTGAGATCCTCGCACGATGGAAAGCTCGGGAGAAAGAGGCCGCCATGAATGTTTTCCTGGCTTTCCCTACGATGCCCGCGGAAGCGTCTCCGCCTGTGACGTTCTGCAATGGCGAGGAACTTCAGGGCGTGACCCGGGGTGGTAGCCCGAAGTTGCCGTGGGCGAAGTGTTCGTACAGGCCAATCGGGCTTGCGGGGCCCATGTTCGCCTCGGCCAGATATCTGGTTCTCGACCGGCCAACGCTCGACGTGTGGCACCGTCCGGAGCATCAGTCCAATGCTGGAAAATTTGCGCAGGCCGCCGAAACAGTGACGCCCTTTGCGACGGAATGGTTCGGCGCGCCCCGCCGGAAAGTCCAGGTGGTAGAGCTGTTCGATCGCGGCGCCTCCCCCTACGAAAGCGGCACCACGCTGCTGACGCCTCTCAGCGACACCGATCCCAAGTTTTTGCAAATCGCTCTGGTACACGAACTAGCGCATGCCGCTTTTGTGTCGGATCGCCCGTGGATCTACGAAGGGCTTGCCCACTTCGCCCAGGCCGCCTACCGCGAGCGGCAGGAGAACCGCCAGGCGGCTCTCGATTTTCTAGGGCTGCATCGTGCGGCTGTCGTCGCCGCGGAAAAGGCCGTGGCGGCCCGGCCGAGACATGCTTCTTCGCCTGAAGAATCGCTCACGACGACGACCATCGACGAGTTCTACCGCAGCAAGGCCGCTTATGTGTGGTGGATGCTGCGCGACATGATCGGCGAAGACAACCTCAAAAAGGCATTGGCGAACTACCACCCCGAGCGAGATAAAGATGCCGCGTACATGCAGCATCTGGTCGAGGCGCAAGCCAAGCGCGATCTGCAATGGTTTTTCGAAGATTGGGTCTATCACGATCGCGGCCTTCCCGACTTTCGCGTGGAGTCGGCCTTCGCGCGGAAAGCGTCGCAGGATAACTACCTGGTCACGGTGACCATCGCCAACGTGGGAGCGGCCGGAGCAGAGGTCCCGGTAACGGTGGCGTTCAATGGCGGCGACACGACGCAACCGATCGAAGTTCGGGGAAACGCCAAGGGGGTCGTTCGAATCGCGACCCCAAGTCCGCCAACTCAAGTGATCGTCAACGACGGAAGTGTGCCGGAAAGCGACATGAGCAATAACGTCTTCAAAGTCGAAAGCTCGAATAAGTAAAACAATCACCACAGGGGACACAGAGGAACACAAAGAGAGACTCCATACAAGTATGAAAAGTGTGTTAACCACAAGAAAAGCTGGATCAGCGCAGAGATTCGACTCCATCCGTTTTCCTGTGCTCCCCTGTGTCCCCTGTGGTTAAGCATTTCGTCGGCGGTGCCGCGGACTTGTAAGGGCTACGCTCCATGCCCTCGCTAGTTCGTGATAGCGTCTTAACGTGTTTCGGAGGGACATTTGGCCTACATCCAATTCCTGGGAGCCGCCGGCACGGTCACCGGTTCGAAGCATCTGATCAACACTTCGTTCGACGGCGACGGCACGCAAGGCATCCAGGTGCTGATCGACTGCGGGCTCTTTCAGGGACAGAAGGAGTGGCGCGAGCGCAACTGGAAAGACCTGCCCATTCCCGCCCGTGAGGTCGATGCCGTGATCCTTACACACGCCCACCTCGATCACTGCGGCTGGATCCCGCGGCTGGTCAAGCAGGGATTCACGGGGCCGATCTACGCTACATCGGCGACGATCGATTTATGCGGCATCATCCTGCCCGACTCCGGGCACCTGCAGGAAGAAGACGCGGCCTTCTACAACAAGATCAAGAAGTCGAAGCACGACCCCGCGCTGCCGCTGTATACGTTCGACGAAGCTGAGGAGTGCATGAAGTATTTCCAGGTCGTGCATGTGGGCGAGACCCGGCAGCTTAGTCCTGAACTGTCATTTCGCTTCGTTCCCGCCGCGCACATTCTGGGCTCGTGCATGGTCGAGGTCACGCTCACGACTGGCGGCGAATCCCGGCGGCTCTTGTTCACCGGAGATGTAGGCCGCGTGCGTGATCAGACCATCGCTCCAGGCAAAGTGGTGCGCACCGGCCCGCAAGAGGGAGAAGTCGCCGATTTGATGGTCATGGAATCGACTTATGGCAATCGTGAGCACCCGCACACCGACCCGCGGCCGGAGTTGGCCTCCGTAATTCGGCAGACGGTCGAGCGCGGCGGATGCATCGTGGTGCCCGCTTTCGCCGTGGAGCGCACGCAGAAGTTCACATTCATGCTGAAAGAAATGATGGAAGCTGGCCAGATTCCGCGACTGCCCGTGTTCTGCGACAGTCCCATGGCGATCAAGGCAGTCGAAATCTATCTCAAGCATGAAGAGGACTACACCGCGGAGGCACGGTCGCTGATTCGGAAGTATGGTTCGCCACTCGAGTGGTCCGGCTTTACGTTCGCCTCGACGGCCGAGGAGTCGAAAAAGATCAACGATGTGCATTATCCCGTCATCATCATCTCCTCGAGCGGTATGGTGACGGGCGGCAGAATTCTGCATCATCTTGCGCAGCGCCTGCCCGATCCGCGGAACACGGTACTCTTCATCGGATTCCAGGCTCCGGGAACCCGTGGCGCCACCATCAAGGGCGGTGCGAAAGAAGTGAAAATCTTCGGCGACATGGTACAGATTCGCGCGCACATCGCGACCTTCGAACAATTCAGCGACCATGCCGATCCGCCGGAATTGCTCGAGTGGTTGCGAACCTTTCCGAAGAAACCGTCGGCGACCTATCTGGTGCACGGCGAGGCCGCCGCGGCCGCTCAACTGCGCGAAACGATGATGCACGACCTGGGATGGAACGTCGCCGTCGCCGAGTGGATGCAGAAGGCAGCGGTGCGCTAGGCGATCGCCCTGCGTCTCAGATCGATAGCTGAGGAGGCCTTGTGACAGAAGCCGAATTGACAAAACACATCGAAGCCGCGGAAAAAAGTCCGAAGGAAATCGCCGCGGCCGTGTCGGGGCTCTCGCCGGAAGTGTTGCGCTACAAGCCCGCGCCGGAAAAGTGGTCGATCCTCGAAATCCTCGGGCATCTCGCCGACATCGAGATCGTCTACGCCTACCGCTTGCGGCAGATGTTGGCCGACGAGAAGCCGGTGATCGCTCCGATGGATCAGGACGCCTGGGCCAAACATCTTGGCTACATGGATGTCCCAGCTCCGGAACTGGTGGCGCTCTACGGACTGAATCGCCATCACACTCTGCGCCTGCTCCGGCGCCTGAAGGCCGCGGACCTGGAAAAGTCGGCGTTTCATCCCGAGCATCAGAAGGATGTCACCGTCGCGCGCCTGGTGGAGCAAATGGCGGGACACGGATCGAATCACCTGGCGCAGATCGAGCGCTTGAAGCAGGATGCGGGGAAGAAGAAGATGTGAGCGAACAGCTGGCAGCCCTCGAATCAACGCTAATCGCCAGACCCAAGACCTGACACCCACGAGCATATGGGGAGCAGGGAAGCGTGGGGCACCCGGCAAGGACGAAAAGACCGAGTTTTATCCGATCGCCGTCTGCATCTATAATCCGCGTGAACTAACATCGCACCGCGCCAATAGTGTTCTATGATCACGAAACTGATCGGGTTATTACCCACCACCCTCACAGGTATAGCCGGGCTGCTTACAGCATTGATCGCTGGTATCACCTTCTTCTGGAACATAGTTCAGTTCCTCTGGACACGTGCGCGGGAGTCTCGGGAACGCCAGTTTGCTACCTATCACAGCCTCGTCAAACAGTTGGTAGAAGGAGATTCTCCGAACGTATCCATTGATAGACAAGCGGCGGTCGTTTTTGAACTCCGCCATTTTCCACGCTACTACGGCTATACCGAGAGAATGCTGAATGGTCTGAAACAGACATGGCGAGAAACGGCAAAGCCCAGACTCATCGACGAAATTGATCTTACGCTGGCATACATACGGCGAAAGTGGAGGTACCGTCTAAGCGAATTCATGGGCTGGGCCTGAGGTAGTTTTGTAAACTCGCCAGTGCTGAGCGGCAGCTTGTCACACCCATTAGTGACCTATGCCCTATTCACTCGCCCTTCAAAAGGTTATAGATAACTCGCTGGGCGTGTTCCCAGATACAAAGTGCTGCGTACGCTAAGTCCTTTGTCGGGAATATTTTGCCTATAAGTCGTTTGAAGCCAAAGATTTCGGTGCTCTGTCCCGCGTAAGCTTCTGATTCCACAGGACCGGGGGGAGGGGGGTATACCCCCAGCAGCCAGAATGACTTCATCGTGGGTACGGGCGTCGGGGCGCGGGAGGATCGTGCCGGGGCGGGTTACAATCCGTAGATGAAGTCGGAACCATTGCAGGTGGAGCGGCCGTTCAACAGCCGGGGCGGCGGGGGAGTGCTTGTGCTCAAGGGGCCACTGGTCACGGAAAATCTTGCGGATTTTCAGAACGCGATTCGGCGGGAGAATGTTCCGACGGTGATCCTGGACTTGACGGAAGTGCCCTACATCGACTCGGCGGGGCTGGGGTCGCTGGTGACCGCCTATGTGACCCGGCACAAGTCGGGGCAGCGGACGGTGCTGACGGGAGTCAATCCGCGGATTGTTCATCTGCTGGAGATCACCAAGATGGCGCACTTGTTTCCGATTTTTCCGAGTCTCGCCGATGCGCTGGATGCGCTCAGCCGGCCGGGGCGGGCGTAGTTCGAGGTCTTCTTCTAAAACTTAAGGGGACAGTCCGCGGCTAAAGAAATTCTAACCGCAACGGCCGCGAAGTAAGTGATCGCCTCGTCGTACTTACCTTGATCGCGCAGAACCCTGCCAATGCGCTATTGGAGTGCGGAGTCCGTCGACTCGTTCGTCTAGCGCTTCACTCGCTCAAACTACCGCAAAAGGCACGAAGAGACACGAAGCAGTCTCAGGGCGGATGCACGACGGAAGGAGTTTATGGAATAAACCGATCGCTCCGAAGGTTCTTTCGCCGGGAGACAGAGGGAATGTGGATTCCGGAGGAAGGCTTTCTGGGGACGGGCGCGCCGTTCGCGGCGGATGTCAATCTGGTGGTGCAGGTGGCGATGGGCGTGACGTTGCTGGTGGGGGCGCAGCTGGCGCGGCGGAAACGGTATCGGGCGCACGGGATTGCGCAGACGACCGTGCTGCTGCTCAATCTGGTGATGATTGCGCTGGTGATGTGGCCGTCGACGCGGCAGCAGGTGATGCCGGCGTTTCCGCAGGTCTTTGACCGGTGGTATTTCGCAGCGCCGTCGATCCACGCGATGCTGGGGATCGTGGCGGAAGGGTTGGGGCTTTTTATCGTGTTAGTGGCGGGAACGAAGGTTGTGCCGGAAGGAATGCGCTTCCGCAATTGGAAGCGCTGGATGCGGGTGGAACTCGGACTGTGGTGGGTGGCAGTGTTGAGTGGGGTCGGGACGTATTGTGCCTGGTATCTCGCGGCGCGGTAGAGGAGGAGCGTTTCATGTCGAGTGTCGAGTTGCAGAGGACGACAAAAGCTTGAAACGCAGAGAACGCAGAGAACGGCGCAGAGGGCGCAGAGAACAGCAAGCTGTCCCGGCGCGGTCGCCGGTGGGCATCACAGGCGTTCGCTGCGGTCCCTGGTGCCCGGTTCGCGTTTTGCTTTCGAAGTGCGGAGTAGTTTGAAGAGTAAGAGTTTGCCACGATCGGTTTTGGCAGACTGAGCCGCTGCGGACTGGGTTTTTTGGCGCGGTTTGCGGGCGATGGCAACGCGTTCGAGCGCGGCGATGGCTTTGTCGAGCTGGCGGCGTTGCGATTTGAGTTCATTAAGGACTTGTCGAATGTTCAAGGGTGGCGCCTCCCGAGCATGAGGCAATTTTGCATGAAAGTGTTCGAGTTGGAGAGGCGAGGTGGTTTTTGTTCGTTTTTCGGAACAAGAGGAAAAAAGCCGCCTAAATCGGAGGTTCAGTGGGGTTTCGGGCTGAAGAGCTTTTAACCGCCCCTCGGCTTCGCTCAGGGCAGGCTCCGGGCGCGAAGAAGGGCCGCAAAGGACGCGAAGGAAAATGTGTGGAGACCGAGGTTAGCGTCCAAAGAACGGACGCGATCCTGGGGCACCGGCAGGAGTCAGGTGGTGCCCGGGTCCTTCGCTACTTTCGCCTGGGGGCTCCCTTCGCTCAGGATGACAGAGGCTATTCGTTGATGCGGAAGTGTTCTTTTCGCTGTCCGTCTGGTTCGCTCCGGGCAGGCTTCGATCCTGCCTTCGGCGACGCCTGGACTGCGCGGAGCGGAGTGGGCAAAGAATCTTAGAACGCAGAGGACGCGGAGGCTGGTCGCAGAGGGCGCAGAGGATCAATGTTGACCAATGCAGTAACAGGACTTTTGAAGCTTAGCGAGGAATAGAGTCTGCGGCAAATGGTTGGATTGGAAGTGAGGGATGGGAGTCCTGTGCTCGGCATCGCCGTCAAGTTTTGAGAACGCGTTGGGTGCAGCCGGGTTCGGTGCAAGCGTAGGTGATGCGGTTGTGGGAGCGATCGAAGCTGACGATGAACATAGGGCGACCGTGCATATCGCAGCGGGGCTGGTCGGGGGTGACGTCGGGGACATTGTCGCGGCGCGGGGTGGCGTAGCCTACGCGTTCGCCGAAGCAGCGGCCGCAGAACTTGTCGGTGCAGCGGAAGAAGTCGATGGAGTAGTCGGGGCTGTAGGGGGCGATGCAGGCTTCCATGGTGCGGAAATGTTTGTCACAGAGAGGGAGGATGTCCGTCCGCATGCTCTGAGGGAGTGTAGCAGAAGGGGGACGCAGGTCGCGGGATGGGCGTCTGTCGGCGGAGAGTTGCGGCTAGCGAAAAAACTTTAGCGGCAAAGCTGCTTCGAGCTGGAGAAGGAAGGGCGACTGTTGTTTATCGCGGGTTTGCGGCAAAAGAGTGTACAGGTAACGGAAGATTGGTGAAAAGGAATCTTAAAACGCAGAGGACGCGGAGAAGGGGCACAGAGGGCGCGGAGAAGAGCTTTTTACCGCCCTTCAGCACGCGCAGTGCAGGTTCCGATCGCCAGGGAAGGCCGCGAAGATCGATAGGGGTAAATCCCAGCTCCCGGTGATTAGTGTTCAGCAGGGGTCGGAGGCTGGTTGGGGATCTAGAGCCCGGCTTTGCGGAGGTCGCCGAGCAATTGCTCTACGAGGTCCGGCAGCCACCAGATGCTGAGGTGTTCCCGCGCTTGGGCTGGGAAGTCAGGACGATTGGCGAGCAGGCTGCGAAGTGCGGTGCGGGCTTGTTCCATCCGTCCGAGCTGGGTATTGACGGCGGTGAGGGCGACTTGCGCCGTCCATAAGCCTGGCATGTTGATCTTGAGCGCATGCTCGAGCGCTCGTTCGCCGTCATGCTGGCGGTAAGCGTTCATCACCAGGGGCAACCAATACCAACCGGGGTGATTGGGATTCAGTTGCGTGGCGTGCTCGCAGAGGGCACAGCCGCGTTCCCACTCCCCCGAATAGGCGAAATGAAGGCCGAGAAAGGCCGTCGTGTAGCCTTGCATGCGATTGAGGGCGAGAGCGCGCTCGGCAACGGCGCGAAACTCGTGGAGTTCGCGGCGGAAGAAATGAGCTGAGGCCATGGCGGCATGGGCGAGTTGGCTGGAAGGCGCGAGGTTCACGGCGCGGCGCGCCGCTTCGAGGGAACGATTCATGGAATCAGGGCGGGGGTGATATCCGTGAGTGAACTCGGCGCGATAGAGCCAGGAGAGCATGGCCCAGCACTCAGCGTGATCGGGCGCCAGCTTTACGGCATGTTCCAGGGCGGTGATGCCGGCGAAATGTTCTTCGGCGCTGACGTGCTGATGGAATCCGAAGCTACGGAGCAGGGCTTCGTAGGGCGTGAGCGAGGCGGGATCACGGCCGCGGAGGGCTTCGGTCATGCTGTGGGCGAGAATGCCCTGAGCGTCGCCGATGGTGGCGACGAGGCGGGGCACGACGTCGTCGAGAACGTCGAGCATGGTCTCAGGGGTGAAGTTTCGGTCATAGCTCTCGGCCCAAAGACTGGCACCCGCGTTGGCGTCGACGAGCTGGACTGCGATGCGAACCTTGGGTCCGGCGTGGCGGATGCTGCCTTCGAGGACGTAGCGCGCCCCGAGTTCTTTCGCCGCGGTGCGGACATCGACCGCGCGTTGCGCATACTGGGCGGTAGAGCTGCGCGCGACTACGCGCAAGTAGGAGAATTTCGACATGTTGGTGACGATGTCGTCGGTGAAGCCTTCGGCGAGGGCAGTGAGACCGGGGTCGTTGCCTACGAAGCGAAAGGGCAGAACGGCGACCCAAAAGCCTTCGTCGGCACGCGAGGCCCCGGAGCTGCGGTTCATGCCTCGCGCCATGGCTGGCGCCGGGACATGAGGAGCGACGATGGCGCCAGCCTCGAGAATGTCGAGCCCGGCCTTGCGCAGGCCTTCGATGAGGTGCGCCGCGTAGTCGGCATCGAACCACTTCTCAGCGTCCGCGCTCACCCGGGCGGCGGCGTCGGGCCGGA
>Ga0070765_100001954_pt1 | contig 12824 bp, 9 predicted proteins | sample HubBroMetageWFT5_FD_71516 | JGI IMG/M metagenome (GOLD analysis project Ga0070765, IMG submission 71516) | Warmed and freeze-thawed soil microbial communities from the Hubbard Brook experimental Forest, New Hampshire - Hubbard Brook CCASE Soil... | ecosystem: Environmental > Terrestrial > Soil... | reverse complement strand
TCGATCAAAGCCATTCGTATTCCCTATTCGGTTTTCGTGCTTCGCGTGCTGACCCGAAATCTGATCGTATTCGGTCATAACCTGCTGGTCTTCGCCCTGGTGGCGCTAATTTTCGCGATAACCCCAAAGCCGAGCCTGCTTTTCCTGCCCGTCGGGCTGGCGCTCGCGATGGTGAACTATCTCTGGATCAGCTTGCTGCTCGCAGTGATCTGCGCCCGGTTTCGCGACGTGATCCAACTCGTCGCCAACCTCTCGACGATCTTGTTTTTCGTGACGCCGGTGTTCTGGCAGCCGCAGCAGCTCGACTCCGTGCCGGCCGCCAGATTCCTGCTGGCTGACGCGAATTTCGCCTACCACCTGGTCGATATCGTCCGGGCCCCGTTACTCGGAAGAGCACCGGACCGGCTGTCGTTTGTGTATCTTTGCGCGGCGGCGCTGCTCGGCTTCGCGCTGACCTCGGCGTTTCTGCGCCGGTTCTACTCACGGATCGCCTATTGGCTGTGAGCCGATGACCGCGATCGTGCTCGACCGGGTCTGCGTCGACTTTCCGATCTACGATTCCGATCGCAGTCTGCGCAAGCTGCTGTTCCGGTCGAGTGTCGGCGGCATCGTCAGAAATGACGGGACCCGGCGCAAGCGGGTCACGATCCGGGCCCTCGATAATCTTTCTTTCGAACTGCACGAGGGGGATCGGCTTGGCCTCATCGGTCATAACGGGGCCGGCAAATCGACCTTGCTCCGGGTCATGTCGGGCGGCTACGCGCCGTCGAGCGGCGCCATAGGCATGGAAGGGGAAGTCGCCTCACTGCTGAGCCTCGGTGTCGGGTTCGACGTCGAGGACACCGGCCTCGAAAATATCTATACGGGCTGTCTGTTCTATGGCATGACCCCAGGCCAGATCCGGCAGAAAACAGACGAGATCGCCGAGTTCACCGGTCTTGGTGAATACCTGCAGATGCCGGTCCGTACCTACTCGAGCGGCATGCAGGTCCGGTTGAGCTTCGCGATCGCGACAGCCATCGAGCCGGACATTCTTCTGCTCGACGAGGTATTGGGCGCCGGGGACGCGCAGTTCATGATCAAGGCGCAGCAGCGGATCGAGCAGCTGATGCAACGCGCGAGCCTGCTGGTTTTGGCATCGCACTCAACCGATACGATCCGCCAGTTCTGCAACAAGGCGCTGCTGCTGCGCGCCGGGCGAATCGAAGAAATCGGCCCCGTCGACAGCGTAATCGCCGCGTATGAGCGCTACGTCGCGGCGGCGTAGATAGGGCAACGCGATTGCCTCAAGCCACAGTGTCCAGCGTCGACGAGCAAAACATTGCGTTCTGGGACGAGCTCTGTGGAACGAGCCAAGCGCGTCAGCTTGGAGTAACCGATAGCTCGCCCAAATCTCTCGAGAGATTCGACGCTTGGTATTTCGAGTTATACCCATACTTGTTCGATCACGTTCCATTGCAGCAGCTTGGGGACTGCGACGTATTAGAAGTCGGCCTGGGTTATGGCTCGCTGTCACAGAAGATCGCGCAGAGCGGCGCACGATATGTAGGCCTCGACATTGCGGCCGGCCCAGTAGAAATGGTGCGCCACCGGCTGCACCAACTGGGATTGCCCGGGCGAGCCGAGCAGGGCAGCATTCTCGCCGCGCCATTTCCAGGTAACAGTTTCGATTGGCTTATCACGATCGGTTGCCTTCACCATACCGGCGACATGCGCCGAGCGATCGCTGAATGCTCGCGACTATTGCGTCCGGGCGGATCCCTCCTGGTAATGGTCTACTATGCTTACTCGTACCGTCGCTGGATGCAGGCCCGGCGTCAGACTCTGAGTTATCTGTGGAAAGAAAGCTCCGGTTACCGCGGGGTCTGCGCACCGCAGACTGAACGCGAAAAGTGGGATTACGACCATAACAGCGAAGGGACGGTGGCGCCTCATACCGATTTTATTTCGGTAAAATCATTGCGCTATTTGTGCCGCGACTTTTCCGAGCTTCGGTGCCAGCTCCGTAACATCAGTCAGGAGCCGCCGTTCAGCAAGCGCTCTCGATCGGAGCTGCTAAAAACAAGGTGGCCCGGTCTTTGCGGCCTGGAAATTTATGCAACCGCACGCAAATGAGCGCCAACCAAGTCGAGCATAGACGCGTTGGCCGGCTGCTCGTGGCCTATTCCAATGCTTCGAACTATGTCTCGACGACGGCAGAATACCTGGACAGCATATCCCGGTACTCTGAGTTCGAGGTTGCGTACGTCCACGTCACCAATGACGCTGAGCTCGAGTTCGATCTGAACGCGTTCGACGCGGTCTTCCATAGTTACTGTGCGCGTCTGCCCTTCGATAATCATCTCAGTCCCGACTACGTTCGAAAGCTGAAGGCGTTCCGGGGTATCAAGTTGCTGGCGGTCCAGGACGAATACGATCGCACCGGCAAACTTCGCCGAGCGATGCAGGACATCGGTTTTCATGCGGTTCTGACTTGCGTGCCTCCCGCGATGCTGGAGCAGATCTACCCGCGAGAGATGTTTCCCGAGACGGAGTTCATCGGCGTCCTGACGGGCTATGTCCCCGAAAATCCCGAACTGCGGGGTCAGTCAACCCGACGCCTGCGGGACCGTCCCGTGGTGGTCGGCTACCGCGGGCGGGACATCGGCGGCCGCTATGGGCGGCTCGCTTTTGAAAAGCTCGAAATCGGGCGACGCATGCGTGAGATCTGTGCCGAGCGGGGCATCCCGCACGACATCGAATGGACCGATGACAAGCGGTTATACGGCGCGGTCTGGTACGAGTTTATCGGCTCCTGCCGCGCCAATCTCGGCTCGGAGAGCGGGTCGAACGTGTTCGATTTCGACGGCGCAATCGAGGCCAAGTACGCAGAGCTGCTGGCCGCCCGGGGCGGGCCGGTGCCCCATGAAGAGTTCCGCGTCTATACCGACCCGATCGAGACCCGATACGACATGGGGCAGGTATCGCCACGGGTCTTTGAGGCTGCGGTGCTGCGCACCCCGATGATCCTGTTTACCGGACGGTACTCGGGCCTGATCGAGCCGGACGAGCACTACATCGAACTGAAGAAGGATTTCTCGAACATCGATTCGGTTCTTTCCCGGCTTGACGATCTCGAATCTCTCGAAGCCATGGCCGATCGTGCGTACGACCGTCTCGTCGGCTCCGGTGAGTTCAGTTATCAGCAATTCGTCGAGCTGATCGATCGCACTATCTTGCGCAAAGCCGACGAGCTCGGCGTTGTGCTCCGGCTGCCGCAAGGCGGCTCCGGGTACGGCAATTTCGATCCGGCGGCATTTGCCAGCCTAGGGGAGCGCCCGACGAACGCCCCCCAACATTTCGCCCTGTTCAAGTGCAAACAGTTGGCACGTGAAAACCGGCTGCTGATAGAAGAAATAGCCCGCCTCAACCACGTGTACACAGCGGAAATCGCAAGGTTGAACGGCCTCATCCTTCACATTAGAGAGCATGCCTTTCGAACATGTGGCAGACAAACCGCGAAAGCGGCGCTGGCGGTCTTCGACGGCCGGTATGTCCGCCGGCTGTTCCAAAGGACCCGCGGGATCTGACGCCGTGCCGATGGCCCCAACGGCGAAGTCGCACGACCGGCCCACGATCTGCATTTTAGCGTTGTCGGCAATCGCCGATGACCCCCGAGTGCGGCGCCAGGCGGAGGCTTTCCACCGTGCCGGCTGGGATGTTACTGCCGTGGGTCTGCCGGGGGCTCGCTCAGGCGCACCGGAATGGCGAATTCTGACCGGCGAACATTTGCCGCAACCGCCGCTCGAGGCCGTTCGATGCGGCGCAACACTCTTTCGTGGACTTCGCCCCTTGTTTTGGCCGAAAGCGCTGCGGTCGATCGGCCGTCTCGCATATCGTTTGCCGCGGATGGTCGTGAGAGGTCGCGTCAGATACGCTCTGCGCCTTCTCGCCGTGCGCTGGCGACCAGAACTTGCGCAGGAAATCTATTGGTCCTTTTCCGAGAACATCCGCTGTATTTACCATTGCGCCAGCCAGATCACCGCCGCAGTGTGGCTGGCCAACGATTGGACAATGCTGCCCCTCGCAACCCGGTTGGCGCGGGAGAAGGGCGGTCTCTATTGCTATGACACGCACGAATTCGCCGCGGAGGAGTACGGCGACAACCGCAAATGGCGGTTGTGGCACCGGCCGATGGTCTGCGCCATCGAGCGCGAATTCATCAATAGGGCGGCGGTGGTGTCCGCGGTATCAGCCGGAATCGCCGAGCGATTGGGCAAACTCTATCGGCTGCCCAAAGCGGCCACCGTGATCCGCAATACCCCGTATTTCGAACCGACCACCTTCCGCCCGACCGCAACCGGTTATATCAGGGTTCTCTATCATGGCATCGTGACCCCGGGCCGTGGGCTCGAAGCGACGATCGACAGCGTCGCCGACTGGCGCCCGCAGTTCAATTTGACGATTCGCGGTCCCGGCGGCAGCGATTATCTCGACGCGTTGCGCCGTCGCATTGCGGAGCGGGGGCTCTCGAACCGCATTTCCCTGGTGCCGCCAGTACCTATGACGGAGCTGGTGCGTGAAGCGGCGGCCTACGACATCGGCTTTTTTGCGCTGCCGGGAAGCTCTCGGCATAATGAATTCGCACTGCCCAACAAGTTCTTCGAGTACGTGATGGCGGGGCTCGCCCTCTGCCTGACAGACCTGCCGGAGATGGCGCGGCTGGTCCGCGCATATCGTCTCGGCGTCACTTTCCGCAGTGTCGATCCCCAGTCAATCGCCGGGGCGATCAATGCGCTCGATCCCGCCAGCATCGACCGCTTCAAGCGCAATGCCCTCGAGGCTGCGCGCGAGCTGTGTTGGGAGCGGGAGGCAGAATGCCTCGTTAGCGCGTACCGGGCTCTGCTCGGCAGCGCGATGCCACAAGCGGCTTGAGAGCCCACAGTGTGCGGCATTTGGTTTTCCCTCGGCTTCGCTCCTGATCCTGCTCATATCGACGCGGTCGCTCATCGCGGTCCCGACGGCTCCGGCTGGTTAGTCTTCAACAGCGCCAGGGGCCCGGCCGCGCTCGGCCACCGCCGTCTCAGCATCATCGATCTGTCCGACGCGGCGCAACAGCCGATGTCCTATGCGGACGGCCGATACTGGGTCGTCTATAACGGCGAGATCTACAACTACCTCGAATTGCGGGAAGAGCTCCGGGCGGCGGGTCACAGCTTCCGTACCCGGTCCGACACCGAGGTGCTGCTCGCCGCTTGGGCACAGTGGGGCGAGGCCGCGCTCGACCGGCTGGTCGGCATGTTCGCTTTCGTCCTGTGGGACCAAGAGGCGCAGATCGCCTTTGCGGCACGCGACCATTTCGGGGTGAAGCCGCTTTATTTCTTCTCTGCAGTCAGTGGCCTCGCCTTCGCATCCGAGATCAAACAGTTTATCGGTCTGCCGGGCTTCTCGGCTCGCCTCAACATTGCCCGAGCCTATGATTTTTTGTCGTCGGGGATCATGGAGCACACCGACGAGACATTGTTCGAGGGCGTGCGCCAATTGCGCGGCGGCGAATGCTCGCGAATCGATCTGCAGCATTGGCGTCCCGGCGAGATGCCGCAGATCCGTCGCTGGTACCGTATTTTGGAGCCGGGCGCGCTCGCGCTGGAGGAGCGCGCGGCGGGCGCTCAATTTCGTTCGCTGTTGGCGCAATCCGTGCACCTTCAGCTGCGCTCCGACGTGCCGGTCGGCACCTGCCTGTCAGGCGGCCTCGACAGCTCCTCGATCGTGTGTTTGATGGCGCGCGAGTTGGCGGCCGGAGGTAATGGCGACAAAGTCAATTGCGTCAGCGCCTGCTATGAGGCGAAGAGCGTCGATGAGCGCGCGTACATGGAAGCGGTGGTCGAACGCACCGAAAGCCTCCCGCATTGGTGCTACCCGCGCTGCGAGGACGCGTTCGAATTAGCCGAGCGGATTACTTGGCAACAAGACGAGCCCTATGGCAGCACCAGCATTTTCGCCCAGTGGTCGGTGTTCGAGACTGCGCGCCGCGCCGGTCTCAAGGTAATGCTGGACGGCCAAGGCGCCGATGAGCAGCTGGCCGGATACCATGGCTGCTTTTCCTACTATTTCGCCGATCTGATCAGAAAGCGGCGGTTTGTGGCGCTGCTGCACGCAATGTTGCAGCGGCAGGCGTGGCATGGCGTGTCCTTTGCGGAGCAAGCGCGGGATTTTCTGTTGCCGCTGCTTCCGGCAAAGCTGGTCCGGTTGCTGAGGCGCGAGCGGCAGAGCCTATTGCAATATAATTGGCTCGATGGGGAGTCGTTGCGCCCGCATCTCGGCCGCAGCCCGTTCGAGACCGCACGCGAAAGCATCGGCCGGCCGCCGGTCGCCGGTCTCGGCGATCTGTGCGTCGTGCTGACCCAATCATCGAATTTGGCGATGCTGTTGCATTGGGAAGACCGCAACAGCATGGCCCACGGCATCGAGGCACGGGTGCCGTTTCTGGACCATCGCCTGGTCGAATTCTCGATCGCAATCGGCGACCATCACAAAATCGTCGGCGCCGACACCAAGCGCGTATTGCGAGAGGCGATGCAAGGAATTCTGCCGGAGAAAGTACGCAATCGGCGTGACAAACTCGGTTTCGCTACACCCGAGGAGGATTGGTTCCGCGGGCCATTGCGCGAGCTCGTACTGGCCGGCGTCGAGCAGACGCTAGCGCGTTTTCCTCAGCTGCTGAATCCAGCCGGTGTACGTGCTCATGTGGCCGATATGATCGAGGGACGTCGGCCCGTCGATTTCTCCCTCTGGCGGATCATCAGCATGGGTATTTGGGGCCGCGTATTCGCGGTATCGGCCTGAGCATGACGCCGAGCCCCGCGCGCGGGACTATCGTCTCACTGACGCCGTTGCCGCTCGAGGCCGATAGCCGGGCCTTTCGCATCGCCTCGAGCCTCGGTGAGGCTGGCTGGCGTTCGATCGTGATCGAGGGTCAGGCGAGTGCGTCCCAGTTTTGGGGAGATGCAGTCGAAGTCCGTTCGTTCGGATCTCAGGCCATCCGCCGCGCCACGACCTCACCAAGGCGACGCGCCCGCGGCGGCGTTGTCTCGATGGCGCGCGGTGGGCGGTTGGGGAGCGGCGGCGAGCTCGCCCTCTATCTCGGTTTCCGTGGCTGGGACTGGTGGCGCCATTGTTGGTGTCCGCGCGGGTGTGTCCCGCCGGCCGAACTCTATTACCTGCATTCCTTCGAGTTTCATCGCGCGGTTGCCCCGATAACAGCGCGCACGGGGGCGCGCATTATCTATGACGCGCACGATTTCTATCGCGGCATCGAGCCGCCGGAGCGGCAGTTCGCCTTTGACCGCAACCGCGTGAGGCCCTTTTTTGATGTGCTCGAAGCGCGTCTCGTAGCCGCAGCGGATGCCACGGTGACGGTCAGTGACGGCATCTCCGCCCTGATGGAGCGAACCTTTGGCCGGCGTCCCATCGTATTGCGCAATTACCATGACGAGCGGCTGGACCAAGCCGTCGAATCAGATCTGCGCAATTCATTGTCCCTGGCGCCGACCGATCGCCTCTGCGTCGTGGTCGGCAACCGAAAGCCGGGTATGGCGGTCGATACGGCGGTCGATGCGTTGGCCATGCTACCGGCGCGTTTCCACCTTGCCTTCGTCGGACGCGGCTACGAGGCCGACAGCGAGAGGTTTCGGCGGCATTCGGCAGCCTCCCGCGTCCACTTCGGACGGCATGTCGCGCCAAACCAAGTGGTTCCGTTTATTCGCACCGCCGATCTCGGTCTGGTGATCTACGAACCTTATTCTGCCAATTACCGGTATGCGCTGCCCAACGGCTTTTTCCAAGTGATTGCCGCAGGATTGCCCCTCGTTCGCGCGGCGCTGCCAGAGATGGAAGCGGCGATCGGCCGCCACCCAGTCGGCGCGCATCTCGATCGTCTCGACCCGCCGTCCTTGGCCGCGGTAATCTTGCGTTGTGCCGAGGACACCGCCGGGTTGCGTTCTGCGGTGGCGGCGCTAGCACGCGAGTTGCGGTGGGAAACGGAGTCACTGCGGCTTAGTCGCCTTGTCGACGAGGTTACGCACCGGCCGGTTCGCATCCTCCGACAGTCCGAAGCGGTGGCGTGACGATCGATTCGATTTAATTCTGTTTCGCCGGGGAAAGACACAGAATGTGCGGCATCGCGGGTATGGTTTCGATCGACGGAATGCCAATTCCTCGACTGGCTTCGTGGCTTTCGGTGCTCGACCGCCTCCTCGCCCACCGCGGCCCAGACGGAAATGGCGCCTGGATCTCGCCTACGCGTTCTGTCGGGCTCGCGCATCGTCGCTTGGCGATCATCGACTTGAGCGATGCCGCGCAACAGCCGATGGTGGCGCCTGGCCCGACTGCCATCACCTATAATGGCGAGATCTACAATTATCTCGAGCTCCGCGCCGAGTTGTCCCCCGGCTGGAAATTCCATTCGAACTCGGACACCGAGGCGATTCTGGCGGCCTACGACCGCTATGACACCGGCTGCCTCGATCGAATGCGCGGCATGTTCGCCTTTGCCCTCTGGGACGACCGGCGCCATCGCCTTTTCTGTGCACGCGACCGCTTCGGCATCAAGCCCTTCTACTATGCGCTGGTGGGAAATCGATTTGTCTTTGCTTCCGAAGCAAAGGCATTGCTGCCGTTTCTACCTGACATCGAAACCGACCCTGCCGCGCTCGCCGAGTATCTGACCTTCCAGTACACGATCGGCGAGGCCACCCTGTTCCGTGGCGTCAAGCAGCTTTTGCCGGGGCATGCACTGGCCGTCGAGAATGGCCAAGTCCGCGTCTGGCGGTATTGGGATGTCTATTACGAGATCGACGGCGATCACAGCGCACGATATTTCGAGCGGCGTCTCGCCGAGTTGCTCGACGACTCGGTCAAGTTTCACCTGCGCAGCGACGTGCCGATCGGCGCTTATGTTTCGGGGGGCCTCGATTCGAGCTTGATCGCGATCCTTGCCGGCAATACCGAGCGCGGCATCGCCGACTGTTTTCACGGCCGCTTCACCGAGTTCGGGGGCTACGACGAAAGCGATTACGCTGCCGTCGCGGTGGATCAGGCGGGCGCCAAATTGCATCTCATCGACATTACTGCCCGGCAGTTTCGCGATCACATAGACGACGTTATCTACCACCTCGATTTTCCGGTGGCAGGACCTGGCTCGTTCCCGCAATTCATGGTCTCACAGCTCGCGGCGCGCCATGTGAAGGTGGTGTTGGGCGGGCAGGGCGGCGACGAGATCTTTGGCGGATACGCGCGATATCTGCTGGCTTATTTTGAGCAATGCATCAAGGCCGCCCTCGATGGGAATTACAAAAACGGCAATTTCGTCGTGACGATCGAATCGATCGTGCCAAACCTCGGTCTGTTGCGTGAATACAAGCCGATGATGAAGGAGTTCTGGCGAGACGGTTTGTTCAATGGCCTTGATGACCGGTATTTTCGGCTGGTCGACCGCTCAACCGACATGGAGAAGGAGGTCGATTGGACACTCTTAGAGAAGGGTCGTGTGTTTGCCAACTTCTTGGAAATTTTCAATAACAAGAGCAACGTCAGGAAGGAAGCCTATTTTGACAAGATGACGCATTTTGACTTCAAATGTCTGCTGCCGGCATTACTTCAGGTCGAGGACAGGATGAGCATGGCGCACGGGCTGGAGAGCCGCGTGCCGCTTCTCGACCATCCACTGATCGAATTCCTCGCCACCGTCCCTGCCGATGTCAAATTCGAGGGCGGCCGGATGAAGCACCTTCTAAAACTCGCTTATGCCGACGTTTTGCCGTCCGCGATCGCCGATCGGCGTGACAAGATGGGGTTCCCGGTCCCATTGAAGGAATGGTTCTCGGGGGAACTGCGGGGCCTTGTGCAGGACACTTTCCGCAGCTGTCACGCCCGGCAGCGCCCATTTCTCAACGCCGAAGCCGTGCTCGCAAATTTCGAAAGTGCCGGCCGGTTCTCCCGTAAGGTGTGGGGGTTGCTGTGCCTCGAACTATGGCACCAGATCTTTCATGATCGTGCCGCTCATTACCGGCGTATGCTGCCGGAAGCTGCATCGTTTGACACCTTGCCGGTTGCCGGGACTGCGCAATAAAAGTGGTGAAAGGGATTAAGACGATATGAAAGTATTCGTAACCGGCGGGTCTGGTCTCGTCGGCTCGACCGTCATCGATCTGCTGCTCGCCCGCGGCGACGAGGTCCTGGCGATTGATAATTTCACGACCGGCCGGCGCGATAATTTGAAGCCGCAGCCTCGGCTGCAGCTGATCGAGGACAGCATCGTCGAGGCGCGCATTGTCGACGGGCTGATCGGCGACTTTCGTCCCGACGTCGTGGTGCACACCGCAGCATCCTACAAGAACCCCGATGACTGGCAGGGAGATGCGCTGACCAATTGCGTCGGCAGCGCCAACATCGCTCGCTCCTGCAAGGACCACAAGGTCGGGCGACTGATCTATTTTCAGACGGCGCTATGTTACGGCACCAAGCCGCTGGAGCAGCCGATCACGCTCACTCATCCCCTCAATCCGGTGAACAGCAGCTATGCGATCTCAAAAACCGCGGGCGAGCAGTACGTCCAGCTGAGCGGCGTCGACTGGGTCACCTTCCGCCTTGCGAATATCGTTGGCCCGCGCAACGTCAGCGGGCCATTGCCGATTTTTTTCGATCGTCTGGCGCAAGCGAAGCGTTGCTTCGTCACCGAGGCGCGGCGAGATTTTGTGTTCGTGCGCGACTTGGCCCGAACCGTTCTGATGGCGGCGAGCGGAACCGGTACCGGCACATATCACTTCTCATCGGGAAGGGATGTGGCGATTAGGGAGCTATACGACGCGGTTGTCCGGGCGATGCAACTCAATCATTACCCCGAGCCGGATATTCGCCCGCTCGGAGCCGATGATGCACCTACCATTCTACTGGATTCGAGCCGCACCTTTCGTGATTTCGGCGAAGTCGAGTTCACACCGCTCGACGAGATCGTTGCCGAGACCGTTGCTTATTACCGGCAGCACGGCGTCCAAGGCGGATATACCCACCTGCGGACCGAGCCGAAGTCGTGAGGCTCCTGATTACCGGCGGGGCAGGCTGCCTCGGCTTCAATCTAATCGAAGAACATCTAGCGCAAGGCAACGAGATACTTGTCATCGACAATTTCGCCACCGGCAGTCGCGAGGCGCTGGCCGCGTCGCCCCGGCTCGAAATCGTCGACGGGACGGTTGCCGACCGGGAGCTGGTTGACGTCGTCTTTGCCCGGTTCGCGCCAACACACGTCATACACAGCGCTGCTTCGTACAAGGATCCGAACGATTGGCGAGAAGATGTGGCTACCAATGTTACGGGTACGATCAATACCGTCGAGGCGGCGCATCACGTGAGCGTCAAGCGGTTTGTGTATCTTCAGACCGCGTTGTGCTACGGGCGGCCCGAGCGGGTTCCGATAGCCGTCGAGCATCCGACCCGCCCGTTCACCAGTTACGGCATCTCCAAGACTGCCGGAGAAGCTTATCTTGCGATCAGCGATCTCCCATGGGTTTCGCTGCGGCTCGCCAACATTACCGGACCGCGACTCGCGATCGGACCCATTCCAACCTTTTATAGGCGCCTCAAATCCGGAGAAAAATGCTTCTGCACCGATACGATACGCGATTTCCTGGACATCTCAGACTTCCTCGCGCTGATGAGGATGGTGCTGCGCGACGATGCGCCGACCGGTATCTTCAACGTCTCGACCGGCGAGGGCCATACGATCGCAGAGGTGTTCGACACGATCGCGGCTTGTCTCGGAATCACCCTGGCTGAGCCCGTCCCGGTTGTACCGCCGGCCGCCGATGATGTCCCCGCCGTAGTGCTCGACCCGTCCCGCACCCGCGAGGCCCTGGGCTGGAGAGCGGAACTCGACCTTTCCGAATCGATCGCCCGTATGGTCCGCTGGTACGATACCCACGGGGTTCCGGTCATCTATAGCCATTTGCGGCCCCCGCCGGCGGAAGAGTCGTGACAGGATCAGGTTTTGCCGGGTCGACGATTCTTGTCGTCGGGGGCGCCGGTTTCGTAGGCGGTGCCCTCGTCCGCCGGCTATTGGAATTGCAGCCGCGGCGCCTGATCATCGTTGATAATCTCCTGTCGGCCGATATCACCAACGTGCCGGAACATCCTGCTGTAGACTTCTTGTTCGCTTCGATTACCGCGGACAAAGTGCTCGGAGCATTGCCGCTCGATCTCGACTTTGTGTTCCACTTGGCCTGTTATCACGGTAACCAGTCGTCGATCCACGACCCGCTCGCCGATCATCATAACAATGTATTGACAACGCTGAAGTTGTTCGACCATTTGAAGCACTTCAACGCGCTGAAAAAAGTCGTCTACGCGGCAGCAGGGTGCGCCGTCGCAGAAAAGACATTCGATGAGGCGAGCGCTACCGCCGAGGATGCGCCAGTCTCGTTGTTTCATGACAGCCCTTACTCGATCTCGAAGCTGGTCGGCGAGATGTACGGCAATTACTATTTCATGCGCCACGGACTGCCGTTTGTGACGGCGCGGTTTCAGAATGTTTATGGACCAGGCGAGATACTGGGTGCCGGACAATGGCGCGGAACGCCGCACACCGTGTGGCGCAACGTGACACCCACATTTATTTGGAAATCCTTGCGGCGCGAAGCGCTGCCCGTCGAAAATGGCGGCGTCGCCACCCGCGATTTCATCTTTGTCGAGGATATTGTGGACGGTTTGATCGCCTGCGCCTTGGGCGGCCGCGTTGGCGAAGCCTACAATATCGCCTCAGGCGTCGAGACCTCAATTCTCAATCTCGCCCG
>Ga0070765_100001953_pt1 | contig 12825 bp, 9 predicted proteins | sample HubBroMetageWFT5_FD_71516 | JGI IMG/M metagenome (GOLD analysis project Ga0070765, IMG submission 71516) | Warmed and freeze-thawed soil microbial communities from the Hubbard Brook experimental Forest, New Hampshire - Hubbard Brook CCASE Soil... | ecosystem: Environmental > Terrestrial > Soil... | reverse complement strand
TTTCCTTGCGGACCCACGCGGCGCGCCGCCAACAACGTGTACAACCCGATGTGCGCGCCCACATCCACGAACACCATTCCTTCCACCAGCAGTGAGGCGATCAGCCGCGTCTGCCGGAATTCCCAGCCGGATTCCCGCCGCAGCAGCAACATCAAATCGCGCTGGCTGGTATCCGCCGAAATTCTCACGCCCCCGATTTCGGCGGTCATCATTCCGCCGGGCTGCAACAGGCGATAGACCGGGTGATAGACGCGCCGGAACGCCGATTCCATTCGCGGGTGGCACTGCGCGATGCGGTCCAATCCAGCGCGCAGCAGCAGGCTCCTGCCGTCCAGCAGGGTTTGAAATGCCCTTTGTTTTATTCCCGCCATGCTGCCGCTCCCGCTGGCGCCGCCGCCGCGCGCGGCCCGAACATCGCCGCAAGTTCTCCCAGGCGCGGGTTCATTCGCCCCAGCGCCGCGGATTCCATTTCCTCAAGAGGCTTCAGGATTCCCAGGCAACACAGAAACGCAACTCCCCACACGACGATTCCCGCCGCCAGCACAACTCCCGAATCGGGGCGAATCCAAAACGTGGGTGCCAGTGCCAGCACGCTTGCCGCCAGCACTTTTGCCGTGAATACCAAGGGAAATCGCCAGGGAATGTAGAAACGCCCAGCAATCGTCGAGCCGATGGCCAGCAGGACGAACGAAAGTCCCGTCGCCCAGGCCGCCCCGCGTATTCCCATCCGCCGGACCAGAAAAATTTCCGCCACCAGATTAAATGCCGCGGCCGCGGCCACCAGCCCGCACGCCAGGCGCTCGTGGCTCGTCGCGTACAACGCGCTTGTGACCAGCGTGAAGCCGAACAGTGCCGCCACGCACAATAGGCCGCAAAGGATTTGCAGGACCGGAACGCTTGCGGCGTAGGCGCGCGAATAAAACACTTCCACAATCTCCCGCGCGTAGCGCATCACCAGCAGCGACGGACCAGCCAGCGATAACACCCCCAACTTCCATTGCGCTTCCACAAGTTTTCCCAGCCGTGCCGCGCCTCCCTGCTGCCAGGCTTCGGAAAATGACGCGACGCTCACCAGCGAGGCCCAGCCCAACAAAAGCGCGTTCAGCGTGAATGCGATTTTTGCGCCCAGCGCGTATTGCCCGATTGCCGCTCGATCCGGCAACAGCCAGCCGAGCAGCAGCACGTCTGTGTTGTCCCCCAAGATGTAAACGAACAACACCGTCACCCAGGTAAACATTCCAAAGGCGAGAATTCTGCGCACCGGAAACCGGTCGGCCGCGTCCGCTCGCGGCTGGACGGAAAAAAATGGGACCGCCAAGATCAACATGCCTGCCAGCGATCCCGCCGCTGTGGCGAGCCAGGCCGCGTTTGTGCCAGCCGCGCCCGACAACCAGAAAATGAAAATCAGAATCGGCGGCACCAGCGCACCCGCCATTTTTGCTCCTGCCACGCGCCGCATCTCCAGCAACCCGGAGGAAAAATTCGTCAGCAGGTCGTACAGGCTGCGCGATACGAAGACCAGCAACACCAGCGCGATCGCCGTGGCGCCGGGTGAAAGATGAAATCGCGCGGCCAGCTCCCCTCGAAACCAGAAAACCAGAGCAGCCAAAAAAAGAATGGCCGCGCCTCGAATCGCCCCCAGTCGAACCAGCAACCCTCGAGCGCGGTCGCGCTTCCCTCCGGCCACAACCTCGGGCAAAAATCTTCCCAGCGTTTCAGGGCCAAGCCCTGCGAGCGCCAGAAATCCGCACAACCCCGCGAGGCTGATTCCCACGGCGTAAATTCCGTAAGAACTCGGGCCAAGAACGCGCGCCAGCACGAGCGAAAAAAAGAACAACAGAACCACTTCGGCCAGGCGGCCCGCCTGACTCCAAAAAATCGCTCGTCCCAGGCGCGAGGCAAAGCTCATGCGAACGCCTCCCGCCGGCCCGCCGCCGCTCTGTGCTGCCGCTCGCCCCGCACCTGTTCGAATGTCCGCAGCATGTTCCGCGCGTACGCTTCCCAGGTCATTTGCTCGAGTACCTGCGCGCGCGCCTCCCGCACCAGCCGCTCGCGCAGCCTCGGCGTCTCGATCAGCCGCGCCACATGCCGCGCCAGGTCGGCGGGATCGCGGGGCGCGGAAATCATGGCCGTCACGCCATGCTCGAGGACTTCCTGCGCCCCGCACGCCCGCGAAACAATTACCGGAAGGTCGCAGCCCATCGCTTCAAACACGCCCAGGCCCCAGCACTGGTTTTCCGCGAGATAGACAAGAGCGTCCGCGGCCGAATACGTTTCCGCCATTTCGCTTTCCGGGACCGCCCGAAAGCGGAAGTGCACGGCATCCTTCAACTTGTAACGCGCCACGAGTTCTTGAAGCCGCCGCGCGTACTCCGGCGCGAATGCCGCAGTGCCCGCAATCAACAGTTGAACTTCGCTTCGTCCCTGCAGCCGCAACAGCCGCACCGCCTCGATGGCATCCTCCAACCTGCGGTGCGGCTCGAGAATTCCCAGCCACAGCAGCATGAAGTCGCCGATCTTCACGCCCAGCTTTGTGCGCATTCCCTCGCGCGTCTCCCGTCGTCCGCAAAACTCGACTGCGTCCAACCCGCTGCGAATCACCTCCGCCCTGCATCCATAGAATCTTTCCAGGATTTTCTTCACCCGGGTGTCGAGCGCGATCACGCGGTCAATTTGCCGCACCACCGGCTTTTCCATCCGCGCCATCCAATGGTCGAATGCCCACTGCACCGCGGGCGTGTAATATTCCCTGTAGCCGGGCTCTTCCCAGTTGCGCGCGTCATCGACCATCCACACCACCGGCGCTCCCGTCCGGCGCTTGCAGGCGACTGCTGCTCGCGTCGCTCCGCGCACATGAGGGTTCAAAATGTCGTAGGGCGCGTCCATCAACCGCGCCAGTTGCGCGCTCTCCCACAAATGGCGCTTCGCGCCGCGCAGCAAATCATGATGACGCCGCGGCTTCCGCCCGCACACATCTTCCAGCGGCACCCGCTCGACCGCGCGCACTTCAATCGTGGACGCAATTTCCGGGTGGCAGTTTTCCGGGCAATAACGCACAGCAAAAATCGTCGCTTCGTGCCCGAGCCTTTGCAGCCATTGGGCGAGCAGCATGGCCTGGCGCGGAGCGCCCCCCGGCGACGTCAATTCCGTAATCGGAATCGCCACTCTCATGCCAGCCGATGCACCCCCGCTCGGTCCACCACCCGTGGCTCCGGCAACGGCGCCAGCAGTTTTCCCCCACGCGCCAGGAACTCTCGCTCGCGCTCCCGCATTTCTTCCAGAAAATGCCACGGTAAAATCAGGAAATCATCCGCGTGCGCCCGCGCTTCTTCTTCGGACACGATCGGAATCCACGTTCCCACCGTGTATTTCCCCCACTTCTCCGGATTCCGCTCCGCCGCCACGCGTACCACCGACCGATCAATGCCAAACACCTGCAGCAGCGTGTTTCCCTTCGTGGACGCGCCATACACCGCAATCTCTTTTCCCTGCGCGCGCTCGCAGGCGAGCCACTCATTCAATCGCTGCCCGATCGCGCTCACGCGCTTGCAGAATTGCCGGTACGTGGCCAGTTGCCCCAGGCCGAGCGCCCGCTCTCTATCTCGCAGAGCCTCCACGCGCTCGCGCCCCGCTCGCTCCTTGGCCTTCAAATTTCCCCGGTGCACCACATACACGCGGATGCTTCCGCCATTCACCTCATTCGTTTCCGCGTCCGCCACTTCCAATCCGTGCCGCTCGAGCAGCGGCTCGAGCGATTCCAGCGAGTAATACTCCAGGTGCTCGTGGCACACCGCATCAAACGCATTCCGCTCGAGCGTCAGCGGCAGATAATGCATCTCGATCACCCACACTCCCCCCTTCGCCAGCACCTGCGCGATATCCGCCACAAATGCGTTCGGATCTTCCAGGTCGTAAAACATGGCAATCGATGTGACCGCTTGAAACTGCTCGCCCGCCACCGGCCGCGCGCTGAAGAAATCCCGCACCACCAGGTCTGTTCCCTGCGTGTTCTCGTTCGCCAGATTTTCCGCGGGCTCGAATCCCACCCGGCGAATTCCCTCGAGCGTGTATGACCGCAGCAGCGTTCCATCGTTGCATCCGATATCCAGCACGCTGTCGCCGCTTTCGAGGCTCGCAAACTCCGCGGCGCTCTGCGAAATATCCGCCAGTGCCGCCCTCATCGACGTGTTGACACCCGATTTGTACCAGTAGCGCCGGTACATCCATTCCCCCGGCGTCGTGTGCCGCAGTTGCACCAGGCTGCACGCGCCGCACAACATCAATTCCAGCGGCACGCGCGGCCAGCGCGTCTCGTCCGGCACATCCGCAAAATTTGAGACGAAATGATTTCCCAGATCCAGCGCCGCTTCCATCCTCCCGCTTCCGCACGACCTGCAGGTTGTTCGCGTCTTTACGTCCGCTGGCCGCGAACCTGCTGCCGCCCGCTCGACGATTTGCCCCGCGACTCTCCCCACTTCTGGCCCCACCTCTGGCCCCGCTTCTCGCCCCCATTCGCGGTCTGTCGCTCTTTGCGCACTCGCTTCCGCCATTTTCGTGCTCCCCTCGCGCCGCTAGGCGCCAGACGCAACCGCTCGCTCACCGCGGCGTGCGCCCGCTTCGCCTTCCTCGTGCTCTTCGTTCCTTCGCCCGCGCTCTCGCCGGTACCATTCAATCGTTTCCGCCAGCCCCTCCGGCAAACTTCGCCGCGCGCGGAATCCGAATTCCCGCAAAGCCCGCGAAGTGTCTAGAACGCGCCGCAGCGGCCCATCCGGATAATTCGCATCCCACAACGTGCGCCCCTCAAACCCGGCGAGCCGCGCTACACGACGTGCCACTTCGTGAATCCCCACTTCCGTTCCACTCCCCAAGTTCACTGGGCCCGCGCCTGTGTACTTTTCGAGCGCCATCAAAATTCCTTCCGCGCAATCCTCCACATGCAGGAAATCCCGCGTCGCGCAGCCCGTTCCCCGCAGCGTCACTTCCTCCGCTCCCGCCTCCGCCGCCTCCACAAATTTCCGCACCAATGACGGGATCACGAAACTCGTTTCCTCTCCAAAGTTGTCGCCTGGTCCGTAAAAATTCGTCGGGATCAGAAAAATCGTCCGCAGACCGTATTGCTGCCGGCAGGCCTGCGCCTGAATCCACCCGAGCCGCTTCGCGACCCCGTGCGCCACGCGCGACGCTTCCGGCAAACCGCCGAATAGATCGCTCTCCCGCAGCGGCAACGACGCGTTGGCCGGATAAGAACTCGCGCTCCCCACGCAAACCATTTTCTCGATCCCCCGCTTTGCCGCCGCTTCCATCAGCTGCGTGCTCATCAGCACGTTCGCGCAAAAGCATTCCGCCGCGTTTCCCCGCCCGGCCGCGTTCGCGACCGTTGCCGCCAGATGAATCAGGATCTGCGGCTCGGCCTCTGAAAACATCCGCTCCACATCTTCCCCGCGCGTTAAATCCGTTTCCGCGCGGCGCGGCACAATCACCTCCGTGCATCCACGCTCGCGCAGCTTTCCCACCACCACGCGGCCCAGAAATCCCGCGCCTCCCGTCACCACGATTTTTTTTCCTGCCAGGCTTGCTTCCATCACTTCACTCACCCACTTCTTTCACTTGCTTCTTTCACTCGCTTCTTTCGCCACTGCAAGAATCCCTGCTTGAGTTTATTCTCCCGCGCGCGCGGACATTCTCCGCTCCGTCTGCCCGCTCAGCGATTCTTCAAGCATCCGCATGTCCGCATCAACCATCACCCTGACCAGCTCCGGAAACTTCGTTCGCGGCGCCCATCCGAGTTCCCTCCGCGCCTTTGACGCGTCTCCCAGCAGCCGGTCAATTTCCGTCGGCCGGTAATACTGCGGGTCCACTTCCACGTACCGCGCCCAATTGAGTCCCGCGCTGGCAAACGCCAGCTCCGCGAATTCCCGCACGGAATGCGTCTCTCCCGTTGCCAGCACGTAGTCGCCTGCCTCCTCCTGCTGCAGCATTCGCCACATCCCCTCGACATACTCCGGCGCATATCCCCAGTCGCGCTCCGCATCCAGGTTTCCCAGGTACAATTTTTCCTGCAGTCCGTGCCGGATTCGCGCCACCGCCCGCGTAATCTTGCGGCTTACGAAAATCTCTCCCCGCCGCGGCGATTCGTGGTTAAACAGAATCCCGTTCACCGCGAACATCCCGTATCCGTCCCGCGCGTTGGCCGTCATCCAATAGCTGTACAGCTTCGCGCATCCGTACGGGCTGCGCGGCCGCAGCACGGTGTTTTCGTTCTGCGGGCATTCGCTCGCCTGCCCGAACATCTCGCTGCTTCCCGCGTTGTAAAATCGCGCCGGGATTCCCGCCTCGCGAATCGAGTCCAGCAGCCTTGTTGTCCCCAGCGCCGTCACGTCGCCTGTGTATTCGGGAATATCGAAACTCACCCGCACGTGGCTTTGTGCCCCCAGGTGGTAAATCTCATCCGGCGCCAGCCGGTACAACAGTTTCACCAGGCTCGTCGCATCCGAAAGATCCGCGAAATGCAAAAACAGCCGCGCGTCTCGCTCGTGCCAGTCCGCCAGCAAATGATCCACTCGCGCGGTATTGAAACTGCTCGACCGCCGCTTGATCCCGTGCACCTCGTACCCTTTTTCCAAAAGCAATTCCGCAAGGTACGACCCGTCCTGCCCGGTGATCCCGGTGATCAACGCTCGCTTCGTCGCCCGCTTCGCCAGTGGAATCGTTGCCATCGTTTTCGCTCAGCGTCCGTTTGATCCCTGCGCCTTGCCTGCCGCCGCAAGGCCTGCTCCGGCCGACGAAGCGCCGGCAGTCGCCGCGCGCGCTTCACTCATTTCCGCCATCGCGCGCTCCGCATCGCGATTGAATTGCAGCACCGTCTCGCGAGTGTATTTGTGGTCCAGCATCTTCGGCAAAAATTGCGGAGGGATGGTAATGATGTGCGCGCCCGCCAGCGCCGCGTTCTGCACATCCATCACCGTGCGGATGCTGCCAACAATAATCCGCGCACTGTATTCCCATTCCTCCAGCCACGTGCGCACGTTGCGGATCACCATCGCCGGCTCGTTGCCCTCGTCCGCGATCCGCCCCGCGAAAATGCTCACATACGCCGCGCCCGCCTTCGCCGCCAAAATTGCCTGATTGAACGACAAAATCGCCGTGGCATTCACCCGGATCCCTTCCTCCGCCAGCGCGTGAATGGTTCCCAGGCAGGATTCGCCCTTCGAATTCGTAATCGGGATTTTTACGGCCACGTTCTCCGCCCACTCCGCCAGCTCCCGCCCCTGCCGCAACATTTCCGCGGGATCGTCGGAAGCCACCTCGATGCTCAACGGCTTTTCCCCCAACAAACGCGCCAGCCGCCGCGCGCCCTGCTCAAAATCCGCAATCCCCTCCTTGAATAAAATGCTTGGGTTCGTCGTCACACCGTCAACAATCCCTGCGGCCATCCACTTCTCCAGCTCGCGGTGGTCCGCTGAATCGAGAAATATCTGCATCGCTCCCCTCCCCGTTGCCTCTCCGCCGTCATTTCCACTCACCCGCGTTGCTTCAGTCCGCCGCTTGGCCATCTCCAGACGCGGTCCCGTAGCTTTCATAGCTGTAGTGCTGGTAATAGGAATTTTCTCCGCGGTGCAAATCCACGTTGTTCAACACCACGCCAATCACCCGCGCGCCCACGTTGGCCGCATACCCCTGCGCGCGCAGTGCCAGCTCGCGCGGCGTCTCTCCACCCTTCACCACCAACACCACGCCATCGACCAGCGTCGCCAGAATCCGGCTGTCGGCCACATTCAGCAGCGGAGGTGAATCCACCACCACGAATTTGTATTCGTCGAGCGCTTGCTCGATCAGTTTCCGCATCAGGTCTGAAGAAAGCAGCTCGGCCGGATTCGGAGGCACCGGACCTGAAACCAGCACCTCCAGCCCGGGCAACGAAATTTTTTCCACTGCTTGCCGCCAGTCCTGCTGTCCCGTCAGATAACTCACCACGCCCAGGCTTCCGCGAATATCAAACGCGCGATGGACGCTTGGCCTCCGCAAATCGCCCTCAATCAACAGAACGCGTTGCCCCAACTGCGCGAGCGAAATCGCCAGGTTTGTCGATACCGTCGTCTTTCCTTCGCCCGGCTGTGCGCTCGAAACCAGCAGGGAATGCGGCGGCCGCTCCGCACCCGACAGCAGCACGGAAGTCCGCAAACTCCGGAACGCTTCGGAAAGCGCCGAATATTTTGGCGATAAATCGTCAATGCGATACCAGTGCGCAGGCGCCGCATTCCCGTTGCCGTTTCCTGCGCCCGCAAACGTTCGCGCGCGTGCCGCCGCTCCTTGCCGCTCGCCGTTCCCGTGCGCGCCCAGGCCGGCGTGGTCCTTGTGGCCATTCAGCGATTCGACCGCGGGAATCAACGCGAGTGCCGGAAGCTGCATGATTCGCTCCACGTCTTCCGTCGTCTTCAACGAATTGTCCAGATGCTCCTGCAACATGGCTGCGCCCACGCCCAGGGCCAGCCCCACCAGCAGGCCCAATGACAAATTCAGCGCCACGCGCGGCTTCGCGGGTTTTTTCGGAGGCACGGCCGGGTCCACAATGCGGATGTTGCTTTCCTTCAAGCCCGCGGCCACGCCCGCCTGCTTCAGCCGGTCGAGCAATCCGTCATACAGCCCGCGATTGGTATCCACTTCGCGCTTCAAAATGTTGTACTGCACCGATTTTTCCGCGATCTGATTGGCGTCGCGCTGCGCGTCTCCGAAAGCCCCGCGCAGCAGGTTTTCCCGCCGCAAAGCGGCGAAATAATCGTTCTGAATGTGCGCGGTGGCGTGGCCGCGTTCTTTGTCCAGGGTCTGCTCCGCCTCCGCGATCTCGCTTTCCATCTGCTTTCGCTTGGGATAGTCCGCCGCGAAAGTAGTCGCCAGTTGCGCTTGCTGCGTTTCCAGGTCCGAAAGACGCAGCGTGAGTTCCTGCAATTCCCGGTTGTCAAACACGGTTGGCAACGCCGCAAAATCTCCCGCCTCGATCAGCCGGTAGAGCGATTCCTTCGCGATCCGGTCGCTCTGCGCCCTCGTCAATTCCTCCTGCAGTTGACGCAGCCGCGAGTCCACGATGTTTTCCGTGGTTCCCTTCTCGCTTTCCAGAAACAGCAGATCGTTGGCCCTCGCGTAGGCCTGCATCTCGTCTTCGGATTTTTCCAGTTTTGCCTTCACCCCCACCAGCTGCTGCGAAAGCCATCCCGAGGCTTTCTGCGCCGCGTCCCACCGCAGTTCCAGGTTCTGATCGATGTAATTGGCCGCAAGGCTGTTCAATATCCGCGCGGACAACACCGCATCCCTCGATTCAAATGTCACTTCCACCAGCCGGCTCTGCTTTACCGGCTCGACCTCCAGCCGGTCCTTGAATATTTTCAGCGCGTTGTACACTCCATCCGTGTCCGGTTCGAGCGTGTCCGCTTCGCCTGCCTCCGCCGCCTTCGCGCCCGAGGCATTCCCTGCGGGCAGCGACCACCAGTGTCGCGGCGGATTGAATTCGGGAAGCTCGTCGAGCTGCAGATCGCGGATCACCCGCCGCGTCAGGCTTTCGCTTTCCAGCACCTTGTACTGCGTCTCCAAAAACGTGTTGGAGACGTTGTCGATCTCAAACAAGTCCGCCGTGGTCACGATGTTCGGGTTTTCTTTTTCGATCTCGATCAGCGCTTTTGCTTCATACAGTGGCGTGGCCTTCAGTGTCGCGAGCAATACGCCCGCAAACGTGAATGTCAGCAGCGCCAGTACCGTCCAGCGCCGCTTCCGCAGCACAATCCAATACGCGAGCAAGCTTGGCGATTCGGCGGGCTCTGCCTCGAGCGCCGCAATCGCGCCCGCTCGCCGCCGCTCGATTCCCCTCGCGCCGGGTTCGATTATCTCGATGTGATGTTCTGGTTCCATCTCACCACCGGTATACGGCTACGCCTGCGCCGATCGTCAACGCGGCATCCACACCCCGGTACAACGCGGTTCGGCCCACGCTGTTGGGAACGAATACGATGTCGCGCGGCTCCAGAAGCTGGTCCGCCGCCTGCCCTGCAAGGATCTTGCTCAGATTGATATGGATTTCCTCGCGCTTCCCGGTTTCCGAGCTCGTGCGGATAATCCGCGCCTTTGACGCGGCCGAGGTGTGCGTCAGCCCTTGCGCCAGCGCGATCGCCTGCAGGATTGAAATGTTCTCGTTGCTCTTCAGTTCGAATCCGCCCGGACGTCCCACTTCTCCCACCACGTACACCAGCTCCGCCCGAGGCACTTTCACCACATCGCCTGGATACACCCGCACGTTCAGGCTTGGATCGCCAGTGGCCAGCAGTTTCTTCAGGTCCACCTGCTCGGTGCTTGGTTCCCCATCTCTTGAAACGAATCCCGCGATTGTTTCCGCGCTTTCAATTCCCCACTTTTCCTCGGGCATTCCCTCGCTCTGCGGGGCAAAATCTTTGGGCGGAAGCAATCCCCCGCCGGTTGTTGCAGGCGCGACGGGATTTTGCTCCCCGCGATGCTCGATGATCACCATGTCGCCTGCGTCCACGTCGAGCCCTTCCGCCAACGAAAGCAGCTCAACCACTGTCTTCGGCCCGCGAATTTGAAATACCCCCGGCTTCTTCACCGCGCCAAAGACCGATACCGGATGGCTCTGCATGTCCTTTACCTGCACGCTCACGTGGGGCTCGTTGATGTAATTCCGCCGCAGCAACGCTTCAATCGCGAATTGCAATTGCTGCGTCGTCAGCCCCGCCGCGCGCACCGTTCCCACCAGCGCCAGCGAAATCTCACCCGTTGCCGAGACGCGCGGCGCGCGGTCCAGTTCCGGCGCTTCCAGCACAGAAATGTCCAGCTGATCGTCCGCGCCAATCCGGTAATCGCCGCCCGAAGTCGTCCCGCCCGGCCCTGCCATGTTTCGCGTGATGTCCGCCAGCCGGCGGTTGTAATCGTCCGTGGTCTCTTGATAGGGAGCGGACGCGTTGCCCGCGGGATTGCTGCCGCTCTGCGCTTGGGCTGGCCGCGCCGCTTTGGCGGCGGCAAGCGTGGTCACAGTCATTGCCAGGAATATTGTCACGGTCCTCGTCGTGAGCATTGCCATGATCATGGCCCCTGTGATTCTCATGACTGACGCGTTACTCGAGAGCCGACCAGATTTTTCAAGTTGCTTTTGCGTTCGCTGTGGATTTCTTTTCATTTCCGATGACCCTAGTCGCATGAACTCATTCAACAACGTATTGCTTTGAACTTGCTGGCTTGCGCTTTCCCATTTCTTCGCGAGCTTGCCTGGGTGTGTGCTCGCGCCGCCCGTTTTCGGAAACACCCCGAGTGTGTGTCCACTCTTGCCATGGGAATTCGACCCGGAGATGCCTGCTCACCAGAATTCAGGTTCTCCGGGCCGAGGACTCTTCGGGCATTCCATCGGCGTCCGCCGCGGAATGCCCGGTCGATGCTTAATTTCCTGCGCTCAATCTACAGGTGACGTGCTGCTCTTCTTTGTGGCTTCGTAAATTCCAACGCCCAGCCCCACGCCTGCGGCTGCGCCGATGATCACCCAGGTCGTTGTTCCCAGCCCGAGCATGGCGTTGCTTCCGGCCGGCGCTTGCTGCGGGGCTGGCGCAAACGTCGCGTCCAGCGCCATTCCCGGCATCACCTCTCCAGACTTGTTCGCGGTTTCAACGAAGGCTGCTCCGCTGGTCGTCACCACGTGCAGTGCGTTTCCATGCAGCGTCACCGCAAACACCGCCGGATGATTTTCCGCCGCGCGAATCCGCGCGCCGCCCGCTACGATCTCGATCGGGGAATTGGTTTTATTCACTACGGACAGCGTCCCGTCTTCCAGCAGCACCTGCACACGCCCGTCCCGCTCTCCCAGTACGGCTTTGCTCAGCTCGGGAATCACGACGCCATCGCCGCCCGGAAACGTCAGCGAAGTCACGCTCTGCTTTTCAGTTGCGATTTTGTCCCCTGAAAACACCGAGGTCAGTCCCGGCGCCGCCACTCCATTGATCATCGCGGTTCCGTTCGTCACCATCTGGCCGGCCGCCCCAGATGCTGCTGCCGGAGCCAGTGGCGCGTACAGCAGCATGAAGCAGAGAACCATCACCAAATTTCCCTTAAATTTCATCGCTCTTCCTCCTCTTTCAATTTTTGCCAGCAACTCCAAGAAACTTTCCATCACCCACAATACGGGGTGGGATTTGCAGCGATCATTTCAGACAAAACTACAGCTCTCAGATTCCTGAAATGAAACACGTACAAGCCGTTCGGGAGGTATCAAGCAAGAACGGGTCCAATTCGTTTTGGGAGCACCGAATTAATTTTCTTCCCCTCTCCCCTCCTCCGTTGTCATCTCCACTTCCCTGCGTTATCCTCGCTTCACTGATGATTGACATTCATTCCCACATACTTCCGGGCCTCGATGATGGCGCCGACTCCCTTGACACCGCCTCCGCCATGGCCGAAATGGCCATCGCCGACGGCACCACCCACATCATCGGCACCCCCCACGCGAGCCAAAACCACAAATTCATTCCCGAATTGGTAATGCAGCGCCGGGATGAAATTCAGGCTCTCTTCGCCGGCCGTCTCACCATTGGCACCGGTTGCGATTTCCACCTCAGCTTCGAAAACCTTCAGGACATTCGCTCCCATCCCACCCGCTACACGCTCAACCAGAAAAACTATCTGCTCGTCGAATTTGCCGATTTCTCGATTCCCGCTTCGCTCGACCAGGCCCTGCACCAGTTGCAGCTCGCCGGGCTTCGCCCCATCATCACGCATCCGGAACGCAACCCGCTCATTCGCTCGCAGCCCGAACGCCTCTACCGCTGGCTGCGGCAAGGC
>Ga0070765_100001950_pt1 | contig 12831 bp, 16 predicted proteins | sample HubBroMetageWFT5_FD_71516 | JGI IMG/M metagenome (GOLD analysis project Ga0070765, IMG submission 71516) | Warmed and freeze-thawed soil microbial communities from the Hubbard Brook experimental Forest, New Hampshire - Hubbard Brook CCASE Soil... | ecosystem: Environmental > Terrestrial > Soil... | reverse complement strand
AACTCCAGCATCGACTTGCGCGCCTGCTTGATCTCGTCGCTCTCGGTGGTGACGACCATGCCCTCGCTGATGATTGTGGTGCAGGCGGTCTGCAGCTTGGGCATCTTCTCGATCTTCACCAGGCACATGCGGCAGGCGGCCGGCAGAGAAAAATTCGGGTAGTAACAGAACGAAGGCACTTCGATGCCCGCGCTCTTGCACGCCTCGATGAGCTGCGTGCCCGCTGGAGCGGTGATTTTCTTGCCGTCGACTATGAGATTTACGTCAGCCATTGGAATTTTGCGATTGGGTGATTGAGTGATCGGGCGATTGAAAAATCTTCCAGCTAGGATTTTTCAATCGCTCAATCACCCGATCGCCCAATGACCCAATCTTTCTAGTGCGCGAACGCCGGTTCCGCCACGCCAGCCTTCTCGTACGGGCACGGCTTTCCATCTAGATGATCTTCAAATTCTTTACGGAACTTCTTTACGAAGGCAATCGTGGGCATCGCGGCCGCATCGCCCAGCGGGCAAAACGTCCGCCCCAGCATGTTTTCCGCCAGATACTGCATGTTGTCGATGTCTTTCATCTGGCCCGCGCCGGCGTGGAAGCGAACCAGCGTCTTCTTCAGCCAGTCTGTCCCCTCACGGCATGGGATGCACCAGCCGCAACTTTCGTGCTGGAAAAACTTCATGGTGCGCAGGGCAAATTTTACGATGCACTGCGCGTCGTCAACCACAATCACGCCGCCCGACCCCAGCATCGACCCGGCCTTCGCGACCGAATCGAAGTCCATACCCACGTCGATTTCGTCCGCCGTAAGGCAGGGGCAGGAAGCTCCGCCGGGGACCACGGCTTTGAGTTTTCGCCCGTTCGGAATTCCGCCGCCGACGTCGTAAATCATTTTCTTGAGGTTGTAGCCCATCGGGAATTCGTAGACGCCGGGCTTGGCGATATTGCCGCTGAGGCAGAACAGGCGCGTGCCGCCATTTTTCGGCGGACCAAGTTTCGCAAACCACTCTGCGCCGCCCAGAATAATGTGCGGCACGCTGGCCAGCGTCTCCGCATTATTGATGACCGTCGGCCCGCCCCAAAGCCCGGCAACCGCCGGAAACGGCGGCCGGACGCGCGGAATGCCGCGCTTACCTTCAAGCGACTCCATCAGCGCCGACTCTTCGCCGACCTCATAAGCTCCCGCCCCACCGTGCCAGTAAATGTCAAAATCGCGCCCGCTGCCGAAAATGTTCTTGCCTAGGAAACCTTTGGCATAGGCGTCGCGGATCGCCTTCTGCATAATGATCGACAGATATCGATATTCGCCGCGGATGTAAATGTAGCCGCTGCGCGCCCCCACAGCCAGCCCCGCGATCATGACGCCTTCGATCACCGAGTGCGGATCCTGCTCGAAGATCAGACGGTCTTTGCAGGTGCCGGGTTCGCTCTCGTCGCCATTGCACAGCACGTACTTCGGCTTGGCCGACTGCTTGGGTACGAACGACCATTTCATTCCGGTGGAAAATCCCGCGCCACCGCGCCCGCGCAGGCCGGAATTCTTCACTTCATTGATAATGGAGTCCGGTTCCATGGCGAGCGCCTTCTGCACTGCCTTATAGCCGTCCAGTTCAAGATGGCGGTCAAGATTAGTCGCACCCAGCCCAAAGCGCCGGGAAACGACCTTCACTTCGTCGGGATGGGAGACCAAGTCAGCCATATTGATTGCAGAAGGAAGAACTCAGAACGCAGAAGTGGATCGATTCTTACTTCTACATTCTCACTTCTAACTTCTGACTTTCGCTACTGCGTTGCCTTCTTCTTATACTCGTCCAGAATCCTGTCCATCTTTTCCGGGGTCAGGTTCTCGTGAAAGTCGTAATTCACCTGCACCGCCGGAGCCCAGCTGCAGGCGCCGATGCACTCCACTTCCTCGAGCGAGAACATGCCGTCGGCGGTAGTCTGCTTCTCTCCGATGCCCAACTTTTTGGCGCAATGATCCAACAATTCTTCGCCCCCGCGCACGATGCAACTGATATTAGTGCAGACCTGCACGTTGAATTTGCCCCGCGGTTTGGTCGTCATCATCGAGTAATAGCTGATGACGTCGCGCACTTCGAGTTCGGTCACGTCCATCCGAGTCGCAAGTTCCCGAATCACCTCATCGCTCAGATAGCCCACTTCATCCTGCGCATACAGAAGCGTCGGTACAAGCGCCGACCTCCGCGTCGGATAGTGTGTGACCATCTCCGCAAACCGCGCTTCGAATTCGTCAGAAAACTTCATGAGAAATTGAGTGATTGCGTCATCGGGCGATTGCGCGATTGAAAACCTACGAAGCTTGCCTTGCCGTACGTTGCGAGGCCGCATAAATCGCCGTCAATTCATTTGCTTCCTTGAGTAGATCCTCCGTTTTCGCCAACGGGACAATCCCGGATTCAGCCATTAGCTCTAGCCACAGAACTACCTCATCGGCTTCCTCAACTACGACTCCAATCTGCGCCACGAACTCGGCCTTCGACCGCGCTCGGCAAACTGCTCGATAGTTCGCAGCGACCGAAGTGCCGCACCTCAACAGCTGTTTACCCAGCACCTGCGCATCCGTCTTATAAGGCAGCGATCGGTAGAGCCGAATCACACGCAGAGCGAACGCCTTTGTTCGATCGCGCAACTGCTCCGGCTGACTCACGGCCACCGCCTTCAATCACCCAATCACGCAATCGCCCAATCACTCAATTCCCTAACGGTCGATCTCTCCCAGCACAATGTCGATGCTTCCAATGGCCGCGACCACATCGGCAAGCAGCCGCCCTTCGCACATCGTCGGCAGGGTTTGCAGGTTCGCGAAGCAGGCGGAGCGCATGTGCACGCGATACGGTTTGGCCGTTCCATCGCTCACAATGTAATAGCCCATCTCGCCGCGCGGCGACTCGACCGCCTGGTAGACCTCGCCCACCGGTACCGCAAATCCCTCAGTAATAATTTTGAAATGGTGGATGAGCGCTTCCATCTCTGTCTTCATCTTTTCGCGCTCCGGCAGCACCACTCCAGGCGCATCTGCCTTGATCGGTCCTTCCGGCATGCCATCGAGCGCCTGGCGCACGATTCCGATCGATTCGCGCAGCTCCTGCACCCGGCATAGATAGCGGGCGTAGACGTCGCCATCGGGCGAGACCGGCACTTTGAACTGAAACTTCTCGTAGCTTGAATACGGGATGTCCCGGCGCAGGTCGAAATCGACTCCACTGCCCCGCAGCGTCGGCCCGCTCGCGCCCAAGGCGATCGCATCTTCCGCACTCAGCCGCGCTACGCCCTTGGTGCGCATCTTCCAGATCGGATTCCCGGTCAGCAGGTTTTCGTACTCATCGACCTTCTCCGGAAAATATCCGGCGAAGTCGCGCACGCGGTCGAAAAATCCGAGCGGCGGCTCCAGCGCGAGTCCTCCCACGCGAAAGTAGGAGGTCATCATGCGCTGCCCGCTGACCATCTCGAACATGCGCAGAATTTCTTCCCGCTCGCGGAAGCAATAAAGAAACACAGTCATGGCGCCGAGGTCGAGCGCATGCGTGCCCAACCACACCAGGTGTGAATTGATGCGCGTCAACTCGTTGAGCAGCACGCGCATCCACTGCGCCTTCGGCGGAATCTCCAGCCCCAGCAGTTTTTCCACTGCCAGCACGTAGCACAAATTGTTGGTCATGGGGCAGAGGTAATCGATGCGATCGGTCAGCGGCACGACTTGCTGGTAGAACTTCGCCTCGCAGGTTTTCTCGATGCCGGTGTGCAAGTAGCCGATGTCGGACATCATCCGCACCACGGTCTCGCCGTCAATCTCCAGCAGCACGCGCAACACGCCGTGGGTCGAGGGATGCTGCGGCCCCATGTTCAGGACCATGGTGCGATCCTGGCCGGGCTCCACCACCGGGGTTTGCGTGAAGCTCGCCATTTAGCGGTAGCCCTCCACCGGATAATCCTTGCGCAGCGGGTGACCTTCCCAGTCCTCCGGCATCAGGATGCGCCTCAGATAAGGATGTCCGCTGAACCGGATCCCGAAAAGATCGAAAACTTCGCGCTCGAAATAATTCGCGCCCGGCCACACTGAAGTCAGCGACTCGACCACCGGACTACCGCTATCCAGCCGCACTTTCAGCCGTACGCGCTCTTTTTTCGGGATCGACAGCAGATGATAGACGACTTCAAACCTCGGCTCAGCCGGATACCAGTCCACGCAGGTGACGTCGGAAAGATAATTGAACGGGCAGACAGGGTCGTCTTTCAGCAGAGCACAGGCCTCGCGCAGGCTGCTGCGCTCGATATGAATCGTGAGCTCATCGCGATCAAACCGGGCGCGCTCCACCGCCGCGGAATTCCAACCCACAAGCCGGGCGACAGCCGGATGGTTTTTCAGTTGCTCCAGATCAGTGATGGCGGGGGAGAGCGGCATTAGAAATTCCCTCGTTTAGCGGAGGTCTCACCCCAGTCCAGAACACCCTTTTTCCAGACGTAGAAAAATCCAACCAGAAAAATGCCGATGTAGACCAGCATCTCCCAAAGACCAAAGAGCCCTTGGCCATCGGTCTTCAGTTTCCGCAAAATCACCGCCCAGGGAAAAATAAAGACGGCCTCAACGTCGAACAGAATAAACAGCATCGCCACCAGATAAAATTTCACGGAAAAACGCTGCCGAGAGTCGCCCACTGGGGTCATGCCGCATTCGTAGGGCATGAGCTTGGCGCGGGTCGGCTTACGCTGACCGATCAGCCAGGAGAGGACAATAATCGCGGTCGCAATACCACCTGCCAGAAGAATATGGATCAGGAACGGGAGGTAGCGAGCGAAGTAATTGTCGGGCATAGGACGGGGTATATATAATTCGCGCCAAGTGATCCCTAAGATTCTAGATTAGGGATTGCACATCGGAGTGTCAAGGGAACGGCACGGCAAATCTCGATTCGAGAGGAAAAATTTTGTAATCGTGCAATTGAGTATTCGGGTGTGAAAAATCAAACCCGGGCTGGAGCCGCGGATACTGTAAGCTGGAACCCAGCAGTTGTTGTCCGTTACTAAATTACGAAATTGCAAAATTCCGCGATGAAGCGTTTCTTATGATTTTCGGCTTCAACACTGACGTCAAGCACGGCGACACCATCTACCACGTGCAGAGCGAGGCGCGCGAGAGCGAGCGCCTATTGCAGACGCAAGTGTTTGTTCGCGGCCGCTGCATCGGCAAGAAGGCCACTTCCTATGCCGGCAGGTCCGGCGAAGGCGCTGCCGGGGATGCGCAACACGCGGATATGCAAAAGGAACAGCAACTCCGCGAGCAGCATCGTCTCGTCCTCGACGCCATCCGCGAAGGAAGACTGGAAGCCGTTCTCGACGGCGGCGAACCGGAAGTACTGGCCGCCGTGAAAGAACTCGACGTGCAGTGGCTCAACTCCGATTCGGTGCATGCCGATCGCAATCTCACCCTGCACTTGCGCGTCACTGAAGGCGACTCAGCCGCCCCCGGCGCGCGCCTGACTTTCCGCTTTGCACGTCCCGGTGCCGCCCCTTTCTACACCCAGACCGTCGCCGACGCCGGCGGTTCGGCCGAGATCAAGATCGAAGTCGAGGAGTCCGCGTTGCCCGATTCGTCCCTGCTGGTCCAGGCCAACTACGACGGCCGCACGGCGACGCGGAAGTTTATTCTGCGCAAAGCCGATTAAGTTCCCTCAGCCGCGTACCGGATTTAGATTTTGCTTTTCTTCGCGACCTTTGCGAGTCGGTTAAAGGCTTTGCTCCCGAAGTCAGTACCCACCACCGTGGTATCAGCCTTCCTCATAATGCGCCCGCATAATGCGCCCGCTCGAAACTGCGATATAATCTCCGCCCGTAAGTTCTTTCCGCCTGAGTCTGCATCCCTGGACAGCATATTTATGAAGCGCTGCATCTTCATGGTCGTGGCAATCGCTACCTCCTTTCTTGTAGCTTGCGGAAGCAGCTCAAAGACTGTCTTTCACGTCCCTCCAGTCGACAATCAATGGACCTGGGTCAGCGGTGCCGATGTCGTCAACCAGCCCGGCGTCTACGGAACCATGGAAACGGGGGCAGCCGCGAATGTCCCCGGTGGCCGAGCCCTGTCCTTCGCCTGGGTCGACTCCTCCGGAGCGTTCTGGTTATTTGGCGGGTCTCAGGCCCCCACCGCGCAGAGCGATACTTACCTGAACGACCTCTGGAAATACAGCGCGGGCCAGTGGACATGGATGTCCGGTTCATCGTCGCCCAATCAGACCGGAGTTTTCGGAACCATAGGCGTAGCCGATCCCACCTGCGTACCCGGCGCGCGCCAAGGCGGCGCCGCCTGGATCGATAAATCCGGCAACCTCTGGCTCTTCGGCGGCATTGGCCTCGATTCCAGCGGACGCAGCGAATATCTCAACGACTTGTGGGAGTACAGCGCCGGCGAATGGACGTGGAAAAGTGGCTCGAGCCTGGGAGCTCAGCCTGGAGTTTACGGCACGCAGGGCCAGGCGGCTCCCGCGAATGTTCCCGGCGCGCGCCAGCCCGCGGCCAGTTGGGTCGACTCTGCCGGAAACTTCTGGCTCTTCGGCGGAAGCGGCGTCGACGCCAACGGCCGCATCGATTATCTCAACGATTTGTGGGAGTACAGCGGCGGTCTTTGGACGTGGGTCAGCGGCTCGAATGTCGTCGACCAACCGGGATCGTACGGCACGCAAGGAGTCGCCGCCCTCACCAATGTTCCCGGTTCGCGCCTCGAGGCCGTCAGTTGGACCGACGCTTCCGGCAATCTCTGGCTCTTCGGCGGCTCACCCGGCCCCGACGGCTTATTCGGACTCTTCAACGACCTCTGGAAATTCAGCGGCGGCCAGTGGACCTGGATCGCCGGCTCGAACACAGTCAACCAGATCGGAAGCTACGGCACGCAGGGCACAGCGGGAGCCGGCAATGTCCCGGGCGGCCGCGTTTCTTCCGTCACCTGGACCGACGCCTCCGGCAATCTGTGGCTGTTCGGCGGCGATGGCTATGACTCCACGGCAGCAGTGGGTCAGCTCAACGACTTGTGGAAATACAGCGGCGGCCAGTGGACCTGGGTCGGCGGATCGAACGTCGTCAGCCAGCCCGGGACGTATGGCACCATGGGCACGGCCGCATCCAGCAATATTCCGGGGGCGCGAAACTGGGCCGCCAGCTGGGCCGACACTTCAGGAAATCTGTGGCTCTTCGGTGGAGATGGCTACGATTCCGCCGGAACGCTCGGTTACCTCAACGATCTGTGGAAGTACCAACCCTAACCCCTGACCACTAATACTAATCACTGACCACTGACCACTGATCTCTGACCCATGACCCTCGAACCCGCCAGCAATCCGCGAGCGTTCTCATCGGCATTTCTCTCAGCCGAGATGTTTACGACCCGCCTCCAATGAGAGAATCGAATCAGCCATGAAGTTACACATCAACGGGAAAGAGGGAACCTTCTCCGGCCCGTCCGGCGGAGGGTCCCTGTCGGTAGCGGCCCTGATCGAGATCCTCGGCATGAAGCCCGACCGCGTAGCCGTCGAACTGAATCGGGACATCGTCCCCAGGGATCGCTGGGCCGAGACTCAACTGAACGAAGGCGACCACCTCGAAGTCGTCCACTTCGTCGGTGGTGGTTCACAAGCCTCCGTCATCCACGAACTCTCGTAGTCCTCTGGAACTCGGTCCGCTGGAACTCCCGTTCAGCAGGAACTCTCTTAGTCACCCTATTTCCACCGATTCTCTTCTTGACCCCCGCCCGTTCGTGCCTAAAATGTTTGAAACATTTCGCTTAAGCTTTGTTTCAAACATATTCGAGGACGAATGCAGGATCGCTTCACATCGCAAGAGGTGATCGCTCTGACCGGCATCACGCCCCGCCAGCTGCAATGGTGGGACGAGCGCGGCGTGGTGAAGCCGGAGCGCGAAGGCCATCGCCGCCTGTATTCGATGAAACATCTGACCGAGATCGCCGTCATCTGCGAGCTGCGGCGCAAGGGATTCTCGTTGCAGGGTGTACGCAAGGTCATGCGCTTTCTCGATCGCGAGTTCGGCAAGGGATTGGCGGAAACGGTCAGCCGCAATTCCGAGTATCACCTGCTGACCGATGGCACTCATCTGTATCTGGAAACTTCGGCGCGGCAGATTGTCGACATCCTCAAGAATTCGAAGCAGCCGATTCTTGGGATTTGCCTGAGCGACGCGGTGCGCCAGGTGCGGGCCGGGGTCATCTCCGGGAAGACGAATACTTCGGTAACTTCATCGAATCCGAAGCGGCGTGCTAGAAAAGCCTCATAGACACAGTGTTTCGCAACACGAACGCAACAGCAGGCACACAGGACGCGGGGCACAGGAGGAAGACATGGTCGGTGAACTGGATCTTCTCAGCGAATGGATTCCGGAACAGATGCAACCTGGTACCGTCTTTGTGCTGGAAAATGCCGGCGAGATCGGCGAGAAAGAAGATCCTTATTGGGCCGTGCTGGCCTGCCCGTCCTGCGGCATGCTGGGCCTGATCACCCGCAAACAGATCAACGGCCTGCTGCCCGTAATCTGCGGCTCGGAAAGCTGCTCAGCCCAGTTCTTCATCCGCGACGCCGAAGTAGTAGTGCGCAAACCGTTCTAAAAAGTTCGCCTTTGCCTTCGTTTTTCGTAGAGACGTAGCTTGCTACGTCTCTCTAGCCACAAGATCACACGCCCCAGTAAGCAATCCCTAAGCTTTTTGAGAGCAATCCCCAAACTTTTGTCATTCCGAATCGGGCCCAAGGCCCGGGGAGGAACCTGCTTTTGACATGGAACCCTCGCCAGCATCCCGCCGCCGGCAGAGACGTTGCAAGCAACGTCTCTACGATCTTGAAACAGCGTTCAATTCCACCGGAACCTGCTCGACGATCTCAATCCCAAACCCTTCCAGCGCTGCCACTTTCTTCGGACGATTCGTCAGCAGCCGAATGCGCCGCAGGTTGAGATCAGAAAGAATTTGCGCTCCAATGCCGATCTCGCGCCGAACCTGCCTTTCGGCTTCGTACAACGTCGGCAGCGCCTTTCCGCGATGAAAGCTGAGCGCGTTGCGCTCGCCTAACTTCTCGACGGCAAATCCCTGAGAAGTCTGGTGGAGATAGATCAGCGCGCCGCCGTCCTTCGAAATCAGGCGTAAAGATCCCTCCAGCGTCGCGTGGCATTCGCAGCCGGTCGCGCCGAAAACGTCGCCCATCAGGCAATGCGCGTGCATGCGAACGAGTACAGGATTCTCGCTGTGCTCGACGTCGCCGCGAATCAGCGCAACATGCGATTCGCCGCCGTCGACTTCGCTTTCATAGGCAATCATGCGGAACTCGCCGAAGCGGGTGTCGACCAGCGCCTCGCCCACGCGATGCACGTAGCGCTCATGCGCCATGCGATAGCGGATGAGTTCGGCCACGGTGAGCATCTTCATTTTGTGCTCGCGGCAGAACTCAACCAGGTCGGGCACGCGGGCCATGCTGCCATCGTCTTTCATGATCTCGCAGATGATTCCCGCCGGAACCATGCCCGCGAGGCGGGCGAGATCGACCGAAGCTTCGGTCTGCCCGGCGCGGACCAGCACTCCGCCCTTGCGCGCGCGCAAAGGGAAGACATGGCCAGGGCGCGCGAGGTCAGTCGGCTTGGTCGCGGGATCGATCGCTACCTGAATGGTGCGGGCGCGGTCGTATGCCGAAATGCCAGTGGTGACGCCCTGACGCGCGTCGATCGCTTCGCAGAATGCGGTGCCATACTGCGAAGTGTTTTCGGCGGTCATGGGGCCGATGCGCAGGTGGTCGAGCCGCTCCTCGGTCATCGCGAGGCAGACCAGGCCGCGTCCGAATTTTGCCATGAAGTTGATCGCTTCGGGCGTGACGCTTTCAGCGGCGAGTGTGAGGTCGCCCTCGTTTTCGCGGTCCTCATCGTCGACGACAATAATCATGCGTCCAGCGCGGATCTCCTCGATGGCATCAGGAACATCGGTAAATGGAGGATGGATCGTCATATTTGAATGGATGCTCAGATTGAGGAAATTGTAGCAAAGCCAGTTTGGGACCGAGACAGGTTCGTGTGGGGACAGCCGCCCCCGGCTGTCCGGTCGAGCGCCGCTCGACGGTTTTCTCCAGCCGCTCCTGCAGCCGAAGTCGCAAGAGTCTCAGTGTTGACAGGGCCTCAGGATGCACGTAATATTGTGCTGCACATAAATTCGTGCTATGAAGACCAATATCACTCTCAAGCTCGACGCCGACCTGTTGCGCGAGGCCCGAATCCTGGCCGCAGAAGAGGACACCTCCATCAGCGCCATGCTGGCGGCGCGCCTGGAGCAGATTGTGCGCGAGCGCAAGGCCTACCATCGCGCGCGTACGCGTGCCTTGGCGCGGCTGCGCGAAGGAATGGATTTGCGCTGGACGCCTCCCGCGTCGCGTGATGAGATTCATGAACGTTGAACCGCGGAAGCGCTGACATGGCGGAAAAGTACTTCGTCGACACCAACATTCTGATCTATGCCCATGACCGCTCCGCCGGCCTTAAACACGAGCGCGCCCGCGAGCTGATCGAACGCCTGTGGGCGAACGGGCGGGGCGTGTTGAGCACGCAGGTCCTGCAGGAGCTGTGCGTCAACCTGCGCCGCAAGGTGGCCAAACCGGTCTCGTTGGACGACATGCGCGCGCTGGTCCGCGACTATTTGAGTTGGGAGATCGTGGTCAGCACTCCCGAAGCCATGCTGCAGGCGCTCGAAATCGAAGCACGCTACCAACTCTCTTTCCGTGACGCCCTCATCCTGAACGCCGCCGAGCAATCCGGCGCTCTGGCCCTGTACTCCGAAGACTTGGCCGCCAAGCAGATTTACGGCTCGGTGCAGGTGGTGAACCCGCTGGCGGAGTGAGGGTTGTCATTAGGCCTTAGGCGTAGTCGCGAAAAAGCAGGTTCCTCACCGCGCCTTCGGCCCGGTTCGGAATGACGAGTGATTTGTAGCGGGCTGACGTCCGGGTATGGAATGAATCACGAAAAAGCAGGTTCCTCACCGCGCTTTCAGCGCGATTCGGAATGACAAGGGTTTTGGGTCGGTCTCACTCCTGTTTGAAATGGCAGAGACTGCTATCCGGCCAGCTCTTGCTCTGCGCCGCGGAATAAGGCCCTCAGCGCTCGCATTACCCAGCGGATCAGGATCACAACGATTACGACCAGGCCTGCGGCTAGCGCTCCGGCGGCGTAGGGATGGCGGGTTGCCAGCCAGGTCAGGGCGATCGCCAACGCGTCTTCGACCAGGCTTAGCGTGATGTTGGAAAGCGGCTCGGGCAACGGCGTCACTGCGGCGCGGGCGGCGGTTTTGCCTCCGTGGGCGGCTAGGGCTATGGCGCCGCCGAGCAGGGTCGCCAGGAGTTGCTTCTCGGGCGAGATTTGGCGGGTGGCTTCGAAGGCCAGAAGCGCGGCGGCCGGGACGCGGATGAAAGTGTGCAGCGCATTCCAGATCAGGTCAAAGGCCGGGATTTTGTCGCCGAAGAATTCGATTGCAAACAGGACTACGCTCGCTACGATCACCGGCCACGTGGTCAGCGGGTGCAGTCCCGGAGGAAGCGGGAGGTGGCCGAAGCGTGCCAACAGGCCTAGAGCGGCTACGGTGGCGTAGAGATTTAATCCGGCGGCGAAGCTGATTGCGGCCAGCAGGGCGAAGAGTTCACTGGGCGGGATGGAGAGGAAGTTCAGCACGGTCGGTGGCCCACTCAAGCGTCTTTTGCTTGAGTGGGTCTTTGGGAATGATAGCGGTTCGGGAGTGGTCGGGCGAATCTCTGGCGTGGCGGCAACGATAGCGGGCAAGGGAAAAGCAGGTTCCTCACCGCGCTTTTAGCGCGATTCGGAATGACAAAGCTTGTGGGGCTGGGGTCGGACATTGGGTCGTGGATGGAGTCGGGGTGGTCCGACGCCGGGCTTTGCCCGGCGGGGCGGACGAGGCGTCCGCCCCTATATGACCGGGTTAGAGGGTGGATTCGATTTCGAAGCCCCAGGCTTCGAGCAACGGCTCTGGGATGTACTTCGAATTCTTGTTGCGGCGCGCCCACTCGCGCAGACGCGTCGAGCGCAGATATTGGTCGGGGGAGAGCTTGTACTCGCGCACAACCTGCTCAAATTCAGTGATGGTCGGGGTGATGGGCCCGATCGGTTCGGGCTTGCCCCAGTTCGGATTTCCGCGTCGCTTCGCCATGAAAATTGCCTTTCTACGGCAAGGGGATAAAATTGCCTATCAAACTTCCCTAACTATATGATTCTCCAAGTGGCCGGCGGGATTCAGCCGGAAAAGCGGCTTTCCGCGGACAAAGCTCCACCAGCTACGACCCTACAGGCGAAGCAAAAGCTAATCGGAGACTCAGTATCCTACAGTCAATTGCTTTTTAAAGTCAACGAAAATCTCGGCCTGCGGGATGAGGCTTTGTGAGTTAAGTCTTTGTAATTAAGACATTTATTAATCTCGCAAGTCTCCGGCGGACCGGTGGCCAAAGCCCTCGACTGTTTTAATTTCGCTTTCAACGGGCGCTGAAGCCCGGGCTCCCCCACGGCACGTCCAACTGTCATCTATTTCCGCTTTAGCAGTGTTCTGCAAGCCTTCCCATCGTTGGAACGTCGAAGGACTGCCGTGCTTGCGCCGGGACGGGGCCAAGTCCTGCATTTTGTTGGTGCATTACGCCCGTAACTGGTTTCCGATGAGAAGCGGTTGATCGCGGCATCCGATGGACATAAAGTTCAGGCAGGGGGGGACTCAGGAATGCGGCGCGGGCAGCCTTGTTCGGCCGCAGCGGAGATTCCTGAGACGGCAGCCATTCTGCAGGTTCCCCTTTAGAA
>Ga0070765_100001949_pt1 | contig 12833 bp, 9 predicted proteins | sample HubBroMetageWFT5_FD_71516 | JGI IMG/M metagenome (GOLD analysis project Ga0070765, IMG submission 71516) | Warmed and freeze-thawed soil microbial communities from the Hubbard Brook experimental Forest, New Hampshire - Hubbard Brook CCASE Soil... | ecosystem: Environmental > Terrestrial > Soil... | reverse complement strand
CGAAAAAAGACAGCCGCCCCGCCTCGGGTAAAGCGGGCCGACTGCGATCCTCAGTTTAGGGATGGCTCAGAAAGAAATCTTGCCTCCCAGTTGCCAGAATCGGGGCTCATGCGATGCCGTCGCTTGGCCGAAATTTCCATCCGGGAAATTCACGTCGAGGCCGGTCGTGCCGTTCCACGCATAATTTGCCCGGTTGAAGAGATTGAAAAGCTCGAACCGGAATTGAAAATTGACCCTTTCCGTAATTCGGTTGTCCTTGTAGAAGTTAACGTTCGTCTCGATAAAGTTCGGCCCACGGAATTGCGTCGACCTTTCATTTCCGTTTTGACCAAAAGTAGGAACCGCAAAGTCGCTCTTCGGAATTGCCCCCGTGAGCCAAGCGTTATTGGAAGTTAACTGATGGTAACTGAGGGCATCCGGATAGGAGGCGGCAGTTTCTCCGTCGGCGTTGTAGTTCCCACTCCCGGCTTGGTAGGCAACAGCGGGATCTGTCGCTGAGCATCCGGTGACGTTGCTGAGGGCGCCCGATCGGCACACCGCGAGAAAGCCGTTCGTATTATTGACGGTTAGGGGATAACCCGACTGGAAGATGCTCGTACCGCTAATTCCCCACCCCCCGGTCAGATACCCTACAGCTCCCTTGCCACCATTCATGCCTTTCAGCGAGTAGTTGAAGCTCAAAGAAAATCGGTTGGGCACGTCAAAAATGGACGGGCCGTAATACTGCTGAGGGTTCAGTCCTGCAGAATTGGGGTAGTAAAGTCCATCATCCTTCGAACTGGAACGGGTGTAAGAAGCGTCCAAGTACCCACGCGAGAAATGCCCTCTGAAGTCAAAGATCAAGGCGTCGTAATTGCCATGGCGGTCATTGTCAGCGTAGGTAATTGGGCCAAAGCTCTGGTTCAACCGGGTCGGACTGGGTATGACTGGAGTGGAACTGTTGTTCATCTGGTTGATGAGGTCGCCTGGAAAGGAATTGATATCCACGCCATAGGAAACATTCCCGATAGAGTTACCATTGGCAACGATATTGTACGAATGCGAGCCGTTATATCCGACGCTCGCGGCGAATTTGCTTCCCAGCTTCCGCTCCAAAGTGATGGACCAAATATCCGATTTCGGTGACTTCAACAGTGGGTTGATGCCACCAATGGCGAAGCTGGCGCCCACAACCCCACCCTGCGCGTTGAGGCCGCCTCCCGCTTTTGGTGTTAGCCCTATCCCTGAACCGAAAGTCGGGAATGAGAATCCAAAGGGAGGCTTACTGCTGGTCCCAAGGGCAAAGATTGGGGCTTCGGCGGATGCTGTTCCACCCGCAACAAACGTCGGCGCGACTTCTCCCGGGGGACTCCCTCGGAACTCCTCCTGCACGTTGGCCTGGGTCAGCCAGTTGTTGTATATACCAAAGCCTCCGCGCACCACCCAGTCACCTTTTCCCGTGGGATCCCAAGCCACACCGATGCGAGGACTGAACAGGTTGTTCACCGAGTGCAGCAGAGCATTGTGAGTAGCCTTCGCGTAGCCATTCGCCACCTGCTGCTGCTCGGTCGAACCGGTGCCTAAGTAAAAGTTCCCGAAGACCGTTGACGGACTCTTCGACCAGGGGTTTCCACTGTCGTCATAGCGCAAGCCCAAGGTCAAGGTCAGATTCTTCCTGGCCCTCCAGGTATCTTCCACAAAGAGTCCGAAGGTTCTGGACGCAGCATCCCAACTCCACAGCTGCTCCGTTCCGGTTGCTGGGTTGTAATAAATTCCGTTTTCGTTGGTCGGAGCATCCTGCGCCAGCGTCAACAGATTGCTGAACGAGAATTTCGGCTGTGACCAAGGTCCCTGGAACGGCTCGACGTCGTCCCCATACCAGCCTTCGTATCCGAACTTCAGCGTGTGGGCACCCTTGACATGCGTGAGCACGTCGCGCCAATGGTAGTTGTGCTGAATGAAATCTCCCTGCGCGAACCCAACCCCGAAAGCCTGCCCTGAATCGACGTTGATGCCGTTTACCGAAATCGAGGGAACGGTATAGTCCTTGGCTCCGCTGCCGAGCACGCCTTCCACCCTGCTCTGGCCGGCGGTAAAATCATTCAGCGTGGTGGAAGAAAAGGTGTGAGTCCAAGACGCTTGCCCTGCGACTTGCCAAGTGTTGTTCAAGGCTGAGAATTGCGGCATTGGAGACGGGGCGCCGGTCAACAGCAGTGTTCGGAAAATGCTGGCGTAGACACGGTCATTCTTGAACCCTTTGTCTAGGCGGGCGAAATACTGAGTGCCGTTGCGTACGGAGGTCGCGCCAAACGAGCCAGTATCGATCATCGGCGTGGAGCAGGGGATGTTTTCAACCACTGCCGTTCCGCAGACTGTGCTGCCCAGAACATCCGATGCAGTTTGGGAGACGGCAATGCCGGAAACTCCGACAGGCTGGTACTTCGCGAGCACACCGGTTCCGACCGTATTCGGATTATTAGCTTGGGCGAAGGAAATAAATTCAGGCGCGGGAAAGGTCACTGATCCGCCTGCGCTCGACGAAGAGCGCAACGGTTCGACCGCAAAATAGAAGAAAAAATTGTGGTGCGGAATCACCGGTCCGCCAACGGCAAAATCCATGTTATTGGAGTGGAAAGGCTTGTAAGGGTAGCCCACGAAGTGCTGGCTGGCGAACATACCCTGGTAATTGAAATAATCGGACACAGAACCATGGAATCGGTCCGCACCGGACTTAGTAGTGAACATCGTTTGCAGCCCGGCAGCGCGGCTGTATTCGCTCGAAAACGTATTGACCTGAATACTCGTTTCCTGGATCGCTTCCGGTTGGGGGGTCAGATTCAAAACGCCCTGACGAATGCCGCTGGTCACGTCTAAGCCATCTACAACGTATTGGTTGTTGTTCTGACCCTGGCCGTTGGCGCTGGCGTCAACCTGCTCCTCCGTGGAGAAGTTGTCCACACCCGACGCCGGGCTTCCGGACGAACTTGTGCCCAGTCCCGAGACTCCCGGTGCAAGCGTCACTAGGGTCACCAGGTTGCGTCCGATGATTGGCAACTGCGCCACCGCCTGGTTCTCAATGGTCAGTTGGGTTCGGCTATCGGCGGTATCGACCGTCGGGGCCTCTGTGGTGATCGTAACCGCTTCAGACACCGAACCGATCTTGAGGGCGATTGGCACGTTCAGGTTTTGTTCCGTGAGCAGCGTGACGTCGACTTCGGATTTTGAAAAGTTCGCTGCTTGCGTAGTGATCTTGTAGCTGCCCGGGGCCAGACTCACGAAACGGTAGTTGCCGGAGTCATCACTGGTGGCAGTTGTGGTGACACCCGTCGCGACGTTTACTAATAGGATCGTGGCCTTCGGCACAGAGGCCCCGCTCTGATCCTGAACCACGCCCTGGATGCTGGCAGTGAACTGTGCGAAAGCTGCGCCGGCGACAAGCAGGACCACGGAGAGTGAATAGAAAACGCGGCGGAACGGCATGCATCTGGGCATGAGTGCCTCCTCCCAAAGCGTGTGCGCTGAAAAATGAAGGCGTACCGCAGTCTGCTTGTGAGAAAACGTTTACTTCAAGGGGTAATGTATAAATATTACCGGTCATAGCTGTCAAGAACTTTTTTCGGAACTTGTTTTCGGAACTCCGTATGGATCGGGGGTTGGCAATGATCCGTGCGTCGCTGAGATGGCTCTATATCTGGACTGCGGCTCCGCACCACCGCGAAACTAACTAGATGCGGTTCCAGCCTTTGTTGCTCACGACTCGTTTTAAGGGGGGGCTCTGGCAACTGCAAGGCTTTCTCGAATTCCCTCGCAATCCGGAGACCATGGGCCCGAGGCGGTCGCTGGCCGTCTGCGCAAACATCGCCGAAGCGAGCATGACCAAAGCCACAGTCGGACCGAATTTTCTCCCGAATGAAAACTGACATCCTGCTTTCAGCGCCTGCTTTTGATTTGTTTCACTCGCCTTTATACTTTCATGCGATTCCCAATCGCATAGTAATCGAGCGCCAGTGATTGGCATGAATGCTTGTGACTGCAATGCTCATTAGAGACCTGATTCACAGCTGTCCTCTGACGAAGTGGACATTGCAGTTCGCGTGTCCCTTCCTTCTTGTTTTGTTTGCGGGCAGCGTCTCGTCGGCGCAGGAATCGCCCACGAGCATCCTTATTCATGTGCGGGCTGATCAATCCGAGGGTACGATCGCGCCGATTTGGAGCTTCTTCGGATACGACGAACCGAACTATACGTACGCTCCGAATGGAGTCCAGCTTCTTCGTGAGCTGACTGCCCTTAGCCCGGCGCCAGTTTACGTGCGGGTCCACAATCTGCTGACCAGCGGTGATGGATCTGCCTCGCTGAAGTGGGGCTCGACGAACGTCTATACGGAAGATGCGGCCGGAAAGTCAATCTACAATTGGACCATCCTGGATCGGATTTTTGATACTTTTCACAACGCTGGCATCAAGCCATTGGTGGAAGTTGGCTTCATGCCTGAGGTGCTCTCCACTCATCCAGAACCGTATCGCCACGATTTCCCGCACGGCGAAATCTTCACCGGATGGGCATATCCACCAAAGGACTACCAAAAGTGGTCGGGGTTGGTCTTTCAATTTGCCAGCCATTTGCTGGAGCGCTACGGCGATGCCGAGTTAAAGACATGGCTCTGGGAAATATGGAACGAACCCGACATTGGGTATTGGAAAGGAACGCCTGAGGAATATTTCAAACTGTACGATTTTTCGGTTGACGCGCTTTTGCGTGCGCTGCCTGGCGCCCGTATTGGCGGTCCTGACAGTACCGGTCCCTCCTACCCCAAGGCTGCCGAATTCCTGCGGCTGTTTCTGGAGCACTGCGCTCACCAGAAGAATTACGCGACGGGAAAGACGGGCTCGCATCTGGATTTCATTGCTTTTCATCCAAAAGGTTCGCCCAAGTGGGAAGGCGATCACGTGCGCATGGGAATTGCCCGTCAACTGGCTTCCATCGAGGAAGGCTTCAAGATCGTGCAATCTTTCGCAGAATGGCGTCACACACCGGTGGTGCTCGGAGAATCGGATCCGGAAGGCTGCGCTGCCTGTTCAGCCAAGGAACATCCCCAAAACTCCTATCGCAATGGGGCGTTGTACGCAGCTTATACCGCGGAAGTGCTCGACAGGATTTATGCCTTGGCTGAGAAACAGCATGTCAACTTTCTTGGAGCGGTGACCTGGGCGTTTGAATTCGAGGATCAACCACCCTTTGAAGGATTTCGCGAGCTGGCCACCAACGGCATCGACAAGCCGGTTCTGAATGCATTCCGGATGTTTGGTTTGCTGGGTAACGAACGCGTGAAAGCTACAAGCTCGGGAGTTGTGCCAACCGAAGAGGTCGTGAGCGATGGGGTTCGAGGCCGGCCCGACGTCAATGTCATCGCCACCAGGAAGGACCACGAGATCGAGGTCTTAGTCTGGAATTATCATGACGATGACCTGGCCGCGACAAATGCTGCCGTCGATCTGGAGATCGATGGCCTCCCGCCTGCAGCAGCTCACGGCATCTTCGAGCACTTTCGCATCGATTCCAGCCACAGCAACGCATTCACGGCATGGAAGGAACTAGGTTCTCCATCGTCACTCTCTCCCGGGCAGAACGATCAGTTGCGGCGCGAAGGGCAGTTGGAGCTCCTCACTTCTCCTGGCCCGATTGCGATCGCGAACCACTCCGCACACCTGCAATTTGAACTGCCTCGGCAAAGTCTCTCCCTCGTTCGACTAACGTGGTAAAAATCCTGTCGGCGATCAGTTCCTCCGCACCGACTTCACGACTGCTGAGAAGTCTTGGTCGCCCAGTCCCTGGTCAACGGCGTGTTTGAAAACGTCTAATGCTGGAGCAGCAGTCCGGAGCGGCAGTCCGCACTTCGCTGCTTCGTTGATCGCGTATCCGATATCTTTGGTCATCAGTTTGAGTGGAAAATTTGGTGTGAAGTCGTTTGCCGCCCTGCTGGCCAGCATCCGCTTGATCAACGGGCTCGCCAGCGCGCTGTTGCCAAAAACAGCGGCACATTTCTCGCGATCAAGACCGCTCACACTCACGAGCGCAAGAGCTTCGGCGAAAGAAGCCGCCTGTACGCCGCACAGAAAGTTGTTAATCAGCTTCACGAGCGCGCCACTTCCCGTCGGACCAAGATGCAGCACTTCGCGACCGAGGATCGACAGCACCTCTTGCGCTCTACCGAGCGCAGCGGCTGAGCCTCCCACCATGAAAAACAACTCACCCGATGCTGCGTGAGGCTTCGTTCCCGTCACCGGAGCGTCGAGCAGTTCGCACTCGCGCTGGGCAGCAAACGCAGCCAATTCCTTCACCCAGCCAACGCTCAGCGTGCTCGATTCAATCAAAATCGAACCGCTCGAAACCCCGGCTAACGCTCCGTTTTCACCGAGCCATACCTCTCGCGACGCGGCATCATCGGCGACCATACTGATGACGATCTCGGCTCTGGCCGTAGCCTCGCGCGGAGATCCACCGACCAATGCGCCCGCCTTTGAGAATGGCTCCGACCTTTCGCGGCTACGGTTGTAGACAGACAAAGGGAATCCTGCCGAGAGCAGACGTCCCGCCATGCCTCCGCCCATGATCCCGAGCCCCAGCACTGCCACACGTGGTTTTGCCATTGTCGTAGTCACCCTAAGGAAGTCACTTGAATCAGGCTCGGAGATGTGGCTTGGACCTGCACCGGATTTCGCAGGGGTCGTCCAAAGCCTTCAAATGCCACCTGCATCACATCTCCATTTTCCACATGAACACCCGCTCCGAAACTCAGGCAGTCCGTCCCGAAGAAATGCACGTGAATGTCACCCGGGCGGCGGTGGGCCTCAAACTTGAAATGATGGTGTTCCATATTCTGCAAGCTGTGGCACATCTCAGCCTGCCCGGTCCGGAACTTTGTTGACCAGATCACTCCGCCGTTCCGCTCAATGTTTACGGCCACGGATACGGACTCGAATTCTGGATCCACCACCAATTCAGGACCGACCGCGCAGGTGCGAAGTTTGGACCCTGCCAGGTTGAGATAGTTTTTCTTTTCGAAACGATGGTCGGAGAACTCGTTGCCGCCGGCCATCCCGATCCGTCGTGGGGTTCCATCCGCAGCAACCAGGTAGATGCCTGCAATCTCCGCTTCTTCCCCTCCGTCCTCAGCGTAAGAGGGAATCTCCAGCGACTCTCCGTGAGCACGCAGCGTCGTGCCCGTGCCTTTGTAGAACCATTCGGGCGCTGTGCCGATTTTCCCGTGGGCCGGTCGGCCCCCATCCACTCCCCAGCGAAACATCTTCATGCTGTCGGTGAGTTCTTCGCCGTTGCCAGCGTGCATCGACTGGCGATCGCGGGCGCTCCCTAGATGCGTCAAACCAGTTCCGGAGAGCAAGCACCGCGCAGGTTCCGGATGGTCAATCGGTGGCAGTAAGCGCCATTCTGAGCGCTCGCTGTACACAAGGTCGTAATCAAGGCGCTCCGCGGTAGCCCTTTGCCTTGCCGCCTCGCTCAGCTTCACGCCAGTGGCAAGCGCGGTTCTCGCCAGGTCATAGACTGAACCGCAACCATCAAGTAATCTCAGATGCGGCTCTTCCACCAATGCAACTCGACGGACAACGCCACGCTTGATTTGAACGAGCCTGGTCATGACTTGTGACTCCCCCGACTTCCTTTATTCGACGACTTCAAAATCTTCGAATGCTCTTGGCTGAATGGACAATCCCAGTCCCGGGACATTTTCGTCCAGATCGATAAAGCCGTCCTTAGCCCTCGGCTCGCCGTCGAAGATGTACCAGAACAACTCGTTGCCGACCTCGACATCCACGATGGGAAAATACTCAGCCATCGGAGAATTCAGGCTCGCCATCACCACGTGGTAATTGTGCATCTGCCCGGCATGAGGAATCACGGGAACTGAATACGCCTCGGCCAGTGCAGAAATCTTGCGCGCCTGCGTGATCCCGCCCACGCGATTTGTGTCAAACTGTATGTAGTCGAGCGCGCGAGTTTCCAGCAGATCGCGAAACCCGTAAACTGTGAACTCGTGCTCTCCTCCCGCAATCGGGACACGCCCGTACGATTTCAACTCTGCATATCCGTGAATATCGTCCGGAATCACCGGTTCTTCGAGCCAGCGTAAGTGAAACGGTTCAAGCAAAGGAAGCATTCGCTTCGCATAGTCGAGCGTCCATCCCATGTAGGCGTCGGCCATGACGTCAATGCCGTCGCCCACTGCCTCGCGTACGGTACGAACCAAGGCAAGATTGTGCTGCATGCCAGCCGCTCCGTCCGTGGGTCCCCAGCCAAAACGCAACTTCATCGCCTGATAGCCTTCGTCTTTATAGCGCTTCGCCTCCGCCGCCAGTTGATTGAGTTCGACACTATAGAGGCGGCTGGCATAGACAGGGATGCGAGGCTTGGTACGGCCTCCGAGCAGTCGGTACACCGGCTGCTTCGCCGACTTTCCGAGAATGTCCCATAGCGCGATGTCGACCGCGCTGATCGCCGCCATTGCGATTCCCTTCCGGCCAAAAGCCATCGTCTTTCGATACATGTGCTGCCACAGGAATTCGATATCCCAGGGATTCTGGTGAATCAACAGCGGTTTCAAATAAAGATCGATCGTCTGTTTCACGAGTGGGGGGGCCAGAGCAGCATTACCGATGCCTAGGAGGCCATCGTCGGTGAAGATCTCAACCACCAGCCATCCGTGGAAAGTAAAGGTTCCCATGGAGGCTTCCGTCAGTTGCAGAACATTCATGGGATTCGTGCAGAAATGTGGCGGCAAGGGCGCGGTCTTGCCTCGCCAGCGAAACACGCGCGTCCGAATTTCTTTAATCTTCATCGAGCTCCCTGATAACTCAATCTGCGTCCAATTTCACCGGGCTCGAATGCGGGAATTGCAACGAGAATCACCAGAAGAGCGATCACGTGAAATGTACCCGCAAGTGAAAACAGGAAACCATATCCGAAACCGCGGTCCAACAAAAATCCAGCAACTTGACCAAATGCAATCCCGCCCATCGCCCCACCGAATCCCACCAACCCTGCGACCGAACCAACGACGCTGCGTGGAAACAGGTCCGTCGGCAGGACCATCACCAGCGTGGACCACGATTGTTGGCCGAAATACGCGACACTGAAGAGAAAGATGGCCCATGACACTCCCACGTGCGGGACCATGATAATGAACGGCATCACCCCAGCGCTTAACCCAAGCGCCAGTTTTCTCGCAACTCCCAGCGTGAATTCGCGTCGCACCAGATAGCTGGAAAACCATCCTCCCAACAAGCAACCGGCTCCGGCTGCCGCGGATGGGATCCATGCGTAGCGGCCGACCCCTTTGATATTAAAACCGCGCGCGTCGTACAAGTACTTGGGCAGCCAGAAGAGATAGAAGTACCACGCTGCATCGCTGAGGAATTTCGCGATCACCAGTCCCCAGGATTCGCGAATTCGTAGTAAATCAATCCATCGCAGCTTTTCTCGAAGCTCGCCCGATACGGTCGTACTTATTTCGGCATCGTCGGAGCCATTCCCCTCCCCGGGGTGCTCGGGCGAGAAATACGAAAGTCGCCACCAGCCCGTCCACAGCAGGCCTATTCCGCCCGCGACCAGGAAGATCCACCTCCAGCTCAGGTAGCTCAGAATCACGGCAATGAGTGGAGGAGCAACCACCGCACCGACGGAACTACCAGCGTTGATGATGCCCATCGCAGTCGCACGCTCCTTCGTCGGGAACCACTCCGCGACTGCTCTTGTCGCAGCGGGAAAGCCGCCTCCTTCTCCCATGCCAAGCAGAAATCTGCTTACCATCAGCATCGCAAAACTGACAGCAAGCGCGTGACTGGCGCACGCCAGGGACCAAAACACCATGGTCAGCGTGAAACCCGAACGTGTTCCCAGAAGGTCGATCAACTTTCCGCCGCCCGCGTACATAAATGCGTAAGAGAAAAGGAATGCGGACTGCAGAGTCGAAAACTGTTGATTGGAAAGCGGAATGTCCTTGCCGATTGCACTCACGGCGACGGGAAGAGTCTGGCGATCCAGATAACTGATCGCGATCGCAAGGCTTACCAGGACAGCAATTCGCCACCGCACAAATGATCTCGTCATCAAATATTGCTTTTGCGGAAATCCCGTAGCTTTTCAATATCTAGCTTTGCCTACGATCCCAGCAAGGGAGTCCATACCTGCATCGCAGTCGCCATCCGGTTCGACCACGCATAATATGGAACGAATGTGAGTGGAATTCGCCGGGTTTTCCGAGACTCTCCGTTGTAGCGCGAGTAGAGAACATTGCGCGCTGCTCCGTTTTCATAAGCGACACCCGCGTGATGCAGCACAACCACTCCATCCAACAGATCGCTCCTGAACTCACTCTGGAACTCCGTCTCCGGCCGCTTCCCCACACTCAGTGCCACGTCGCTGAGGGAGACGCCACCTGACTGGTCCAGTCCCTCGAGGCAATACACCAGCGGGCCACGCTGGACCGCAGCGCGGCCAGTGTCGTCGGCGACGCGCGGGTTTGCTTCAAGCACTTGTGGCGTCATTCCCGCCTGCAAATGAATGACATCTCCGGGCGACCAGCGGCGGCGTATCGGCAAATATACCCCGGCCTTAGCTCCCGCCAAAGACTTGCCGTTTACCGTTACCTGTGCGCCATCAGACCATCCCGGAATTCGCAGATAGAAAGTGAACTCTGAGGCCTGGGTTGGAGTAACTGCGATCTCCACGCCGCCATCCCATGGATAGTTCGTCTTCTGCGTAACTTTGAGCCCCGTGCCATCCTCTAAACGCCAGTCGAGTTGAGAGTTGTCGTAGAGATGTACGTATATGCCATCGTTGCTTGTGCTGTAGAAATAGCCGGGGAGAGACCCAAACGTGCGCTCGAGATTTGGCGGGCAGCAGGTCACGTCGTACCACGGATTGCGGATCTTGTCTCCCGTCGAAGGATCAAACGCCAGCGGATTGCGATAACAATACATGGTCCCGTCGAGCGACATCCCGGAATTGATGCCGTTATAGAGCGCCCGTTCGATCACGTCAGTGAACTTGGCGTCGCCGGTGACGGCAAGCATGCGCCAGTTCCACATCATGTTTCCGATCGCGGCGCAGCTCTCCCCATAAGCACGGAAGTTTGGCAGTTCATAGGCATCGCCGAAAGCTTCGCCGTCCGATCGTGAACCCACCCCACCCGTGACATACATCTTGGTTGAGGTCATGTCGTTCCACAGCGTATTCAGAGTCTTCCAGTAGGAGTCGTCGCCGGTTTCCATGTAATAGTCGGTCGCTCCGCAACACGCATACATCGCCCGAACTGCGTGCCCTTCCAGCTTGGTCCGCATAGCCAATGGAGTGCCGCTGAACATGTAAATGGTTCGACGCTCCGGAAGCTCAATGCGCTTGTCCCCCTGTAGGATGTAACCCGCCAGATCGAGCTGTCGCTTGTCGCCCGTGATGCGATATAGCTCGATCAATCCCATTTCAATTTCCGGGTGTCCTGAAACGATTGGTTTCTTGGGCGCTGGGCCGTAGTTCGGCAGCAGAAAATCGTTGACGAAGCGAATACCGGCATCGAGCAGCTTGCGGTCCCCGGTGGCCCGGTAGTAGGCGATTGCACCCTGCAGCATATGACCGATGTTGTAGAGTTCGTGACCTGTCGTCTGGGTTTGGGGAAGCATCCGCAGGGACTTGCGATCTTCCTGGTAGTAGGTGTTGAGATACCCGCTGGGCTCCTGCACCGCAACTACTTCGTCTATCAGTTTTTCAGCCATCGCCCGCAACTCCGGGCGATCGCCCGACTGCAAAACAAACCCAACTGCTTCCGTCCATTTGTAGACATCGGAATCGGAAAATACCGGACCGATTTGCGCGGCATTGCTCTTGCCAACGAGGCGACGAAAGTTGTTCATACGACCGTTTGCCTCGAGCAGATCGTGCATGGTGGGAATACTCTTGGTCACGTTGATCTCTCGACGCCGCGCCCAGAATCCGCTCTGGATGGTCACCGCATGCACCGGAATGTCGCGGAGTTTGGCGTGCGGAGATTTAGCCAGATTTTCGACGCCCTGATCCTTCCACGTCGGGCTGTCCGTCAAAGGCGTTGCCGCTTGGAACCGGCCGCTGCCTGCGCCGGCCGTTCCGGCAAGGACACGCTTGGTGCCCAGGGATGAAACGGCAGCCACGGCAGCTGCCGAGGTCACGAACTGCCTACGCGATATTTTCTTCGTCTCAGCCATAATCCCCCCTGGTTCGGGCTGTGTAAACGGATTATAGCGCCCCCTTGGTAATCGTTTACCCAACAATGTTGGTACCGTTCTGGAGCTCGGGTTGAATCGTTGCCAGGCCTACCGCAGCGAATATCGCTTGGTTTTCTGAGTACGCGAGTTGAAAACCTCGAAGTTCCCGTCCGGCCATGCCGTCAGTTTTAGATAATTTGCCGCATCGGAACCTTCTGGATTGGCAATGAATTCCGAGGCAACATTGTGCGCCGCACCGCCCTCTTCAGAAAAGTGCAACTGCCACAGACCCTCAAGCCGGGGTGATTTCTCGATAATGTCCCATGCCGAAGGAGTACCACCCTTCTTGGCCCCGTTGTCCATGACCGCCACGCGGGGAGCAATTCCGGTGAGGAATACCAGGCTATTGCTCTGGTACCAGCCATGATGCGAGACCACAAAAATGTCAATCAATCCGAGTTTGTTTCGCGGGCATACCAATTCCGCCTCTTTATCCCGGGTCAGGTCCCAGATCCAGAATTCTCAGCTTGCCGAACCTGATCAAGACCCCCAGGGAACGCAGGTTTTCTGTCTGATCCGGCGGAAAGTGTTCCGCATCCTTGCAT
>Ga0070765_100001947_pt1 | contig 12836 bp, 9 predicted proteins | sample HubBroMetageWFT5_FD_71516 | JGI IMG/M metagenome (GOLD analysis project Ga0070765, IMG submission 71516) | Warmed and freeze-thawed soil microbial communities from the Hubbard Brook experimental Forest, New Hampshire - Hubbard Brook CCASE Soil... | ecosystem: Environmental > Terrestrial > Soil... | reverse complement strand
CGAAGGCTTTGCTGAGCAGGAAAGGAGCGACGAGGTTCACTTCGAGGACGCGGCGAAAATCTTTGGCGGAGATTTCTTCGGCGGGAGCAATGAAGCTGATGCCTGCGTTGTTGACGAGCACGTCCACGCGGCCCCAGCGGTCGAACACGGAGGTGGCGAAGCGCTCGAGGAACGTTTCGTCGCTGATGTCGCCGACGAAGCTTTCGACTTGCGAGCCTGCGGCCCGGGCGGCTGCGAGTGCGTCTGCTGGATCGCGTAAGTCATTGAGAGCAAGGGAGTAACCGCGTTCGGCGAGGATTTCGGAGGTGCGACGTCCTATGCCTTGCGCGGCTCCTGTTATTACCCCGACGGGCTTGGTTTTTTCCATTGTGGGACCCCTTTTTTGGAGGCGATGTGCTGTCTTCTCATGCAAATTTCTAATACTTTCATTCTGAATACATGATGCTATACTCCGCCTGAAATAGCCTTGCCTGCCGGGGGCGGCAGGCAGTGCGGACCCATTCCAAGGGAGGTTGCCATGGAAGAAGTAGAATCCGCGTTCACGGGGCCCATGTTGTATGTCTTGATTGCCTGGGGAGTCGCTACCGCCATATTTTTGTTGTTGATCGCGTGGCGTAGCGTGCTTTCCAGTCACGAAGACGATCAGATTTTTCTCGATTCCGCAGGGGAACATCTCGCCAGGGAACAGCGCGAATTGATCGCCAAGATCGATTCACTTTCGAAGCCAATCATGACCAGTGGGATCACTTCGGGAGTATTGCTGTTGCTGATGGCGGGCGTGTTCGTATATCACGGGCTGAAAAACTTCTAGCTGCAGAACCGGCCGCGACTGGCTTGAGCGAAAATGCGCTCAGGGTTTTGCGGCGGCTGGCGGCGTAGCGCTCACGGCTGGCGCAGGCTGAGCTGTGGGCACTATCGAAGTGTGGTTGTGAACGATGATCCAGTTGTCCGCGCGCTTTTCCAGGATGAGGGTTGTTTGTCCTTCCGCGGTTGCCGGCGTTCCGTCCACCACAGCTGAAAAATCCCATTGATAGGAAGCCCAAGCGAAATTGCCGTCGATGCGTATGAGTGTGTTCAGGCGATCGAGGCGCACTTGTTGCGTGCGCGCGCGCTGCATCTGATAGCTGGCGAGATAATTGGTCCAACCCACGACGGGCGGCGCCCAGATGCCGTTGACGACGCTGACGTCATCGGCGTAGTGCGAATGAAGTTTTTCGACGTCACCTACCTGCCAGGCTCCCAGCAAATCCGAAATCACGAAATCAATTTGCTGCTCCTGCGGCAAGGAGAGCATTGGATTGGGAGTTGGCGCGGGATCGTCCTGAGTTTTCTTTTTGTTCTTTTGCGCGAAGGCGCCGGTGGCCAGGGCGAGGCTGAGAGCCAGAAGAATCAAGACGGAAGATACGCGCCTGACGAAGTGCCAGTTATGTGAGTTGCGTGGTTCAAACATCATGTACGTGCTCCTAAATTTTCGCTCGATCGAGCGAGCGCCGAAGAATCTGCCGTGCAGACTGGACGTGAAGAGCATAACGCACTGCGAAAAAGACGGCAGGGCGATGTGTCCAGTTTGTCCATTGGGGTTGAGGGTGGGCCGCAAAACATTTCCTCAGGGGCCTGCCTGCCGCAGGCAAGCTAAAGCCCGGTGGAATCGTGGCCACTTACGGCACGACTGAAGTCGTGCCCTCCCGTTTCAGAGTTATGAAGCCATGCGATCCCCGGGAATTATTTTGATTGGGACGCGCTGAGAAGATTGACGAAGAGGCGATAGGCACCGGGAACGCCTTCGGGCAGTTGGCGGAAGAATGCGAGGCCGGTGTAGATGTAGGTGCCCTTGCCATATTTCGCGTACACCAGTGCGCCGTTCAGATCTTTTTCTCCCGGATCGTTCATGGCCAGCAGCGGAGTGTAGCGAGGATCAAAATCGCTCCAGAAGTAGAGGCCACGTTCCTGCACCCAGCCTTGAAAGTCCGCCAGCGTGATTGTGTTGGGATGATTGAGGAGCGCATCGTCAGGGCGTAGGATTTTTACCGGAGAAGTTTCGTCGGTGATGCGCGGCGTTGGAGAGCCGATTTTGGCGGGATAGGGAGCAGGTTGCAGGCGGTCCCAGATGCCGTCGCGGTTGTATTGAACGACGAGCGTGCCGCCGTTGGAGACGTATTCGAGCAAGCGCTTGTTAGCGCCAGCAAGTTCGGGGCGCAGTTCGTAGGCACGCACGCCGACGACAATCGTGGAGTAATGCGAGAGGTCGCCGAAATTCAGAGTGACGGTATCGAGCATGTCGACGGAAATTCCCAGGCGCTTCAGGGTGTCGGGGATTGGCTCGCCTTCGGCGGAAATGTAGCCGACGCGAAGATTTTCTGGAACATTGATGTCGAAGGCGTGGACGAGAACTCTGGCGGGCTCACTCCAGAAAATTGTGGGCATGGAAAGAAGAGGTTCGATGGAAGTGGAGAAAGTTTCGTCGCCGCGTTTTGCGTAAGCGGTGACGGAATAGTTGCCAGAGTCGAGTTTTTCGGGCGGCGTGACGGTGAGTTTCACGTATTGGTCGCCGATGCCGTCGAATTTGATTTGTACGGGCGGGCTGGCGTGCAAGCCGTCGGGAGTTTCGAGGCCGGTGGTGACTTCGGCGGATTTTACGGAATAGGAATGGACACGAAGAAAGACGTCGAAGGGTTTGTGCGGCTTGGACAAGACTTCGACCGTTTGTTTTGGTTCGACGGCCAAGGTGTAGGCGGGCACGATGCGCAGTGGAACTCTGGTTACGCTGGTGGAAGAGGCGAAGGTGTCGAAAACGTTGGCGTGCACGAGTATTTCGTGCGTGGCATCGATTTTATCCTTCAACGAAACCTGAATGATTGGCTGCGGATCCGCGCGGAGCTGCGTGGCGACCGGAAGCGGCGCGGGAGCGCTGTTCAGGGTTACGGTGAATTTTTGGCCATGCGCGGGGTTGCCGCCACTGGGCGTGAATTGCTGGCTGCCAGCGCTAACTTCTATTGGCGATTGAAATGGGCATTGAACCACGGGCCTGCAGTGGTAGGCGATTGTCAGAGTCAGAGGTTCGCCGACCACGAGATCGCTGCGTTCTGCTTCCGATTCAAAAACGAAACCGGCTGCGAGGCGGAGCGCGCGCGTCACTCGTTGTAGCTGAGCGTAAACTGAAAAAAAGTTTCCCCCGCCGAGTGCGCCATAGGAAGACATGGCATCGGCGGGCAGAATGCTTGCCAGATTTTTCTGAACGTCCACCAGTAGATTTGTTGCGGTGGAGTAGTCCAAAGCCAAAACGGCAAGGCGTGCGCGGGACAATTCGTCGTCAGACTTTTTCAGCGCGTCGCACCAGGCGGGGTGAGCTTTGCAAGTTTGCCCATTCTCGCTACCCAAGAGCGTGGTGATCGGTTGTGCCAGTTGAGAGGCTGCGAGCTTCTGATTCTCTTCGGGGACAAGGGAGATGGGCCGCTTGATGAACGGCGAATTCAGGAAGCCAGCAATGCCTTGGGTGCGGTGATTGGAGAACGCATCGATGCCGATGTCTCGCCAGGATTTGCCGTAGAGAGGTGAGACGTCGTCGAGAGGGAGGGGCAGACCCGTTCCGTTGTCGTCGCCACGGAAGACGTCGAGGATGATGGGCAGCTTGCCGTCCGGTTTCCATGGGGCGAGGTCTTCCTTCAAGAGTTCGGGGAATGCGGTTTCGTCGCCAGCGAGTTGAACGGCTTTTGGAGTCCACAGGCCGGCGGTTTGGTGGTGGCCGTGGCCGGAGTGCACGCCGCCGAAATTATTGATGACGACGTTGGGACGGAAGTCGCGGATCACCCGGATCATGTCTTCGACCACCGCGTCGCCCCAGATTTTCTCGGTTTCTTCGGGAGTCTTGGAGAAGCCAAAATCCTTGGCGCGGGTGAAGTAGAGCTTCACACCGTAGCCACGCGTGGCGGCGAGGAGTTCTTGTGTGCGAATGAGGCCGAGCTGGGGAGCTTGTTCGGGGCCGAGCGCGTTTTGTCCGCCTTCACCGCGTGTGATGGAGAGGAGAGCTACGTCTGCGTGCAAGCCGCGCGCCAGATAGGTGAGGACCGCCGCGCTCTCATCGTCGGGGTGCGCGGTTATGTAAAGGATGCGAGTGGTCACGCGAGCGCCGTCGATGGCTTCGACGGTTTCTGGGAGGCCGGGGCCGGTGCCCGGGGCTGGGGGGAATTGGGCGTACGCCTGCAGGCAAGATAAAAGAACAAGAGATAGCACTGTGCTGATTGCTCGGAACTGTTTCACGCCGTCTCCTGCTTTGTGGTGGCTGGTTTCATAACTACTTTAATTCATTCCCTCAGGGGCTAAAGCCCAGTTTGAGCGCTAGCGTTACGGCACGAAAGTCGTGCCCTACCGTTTTTGGCGAGCACGACGCTGGGGCTGAAACCCCAGCCTCTTAAAGAGAACAATGGTTCGTCACGATCGTGTTGCGTTTTCATTTTCGGGCACAGGCTTTGCGAATGGCCATTGGTGTTTCACGCCGGTCCAGATCAAGAATGCCAGCACACCGAGGACAATTTCCAGTAAGCCCCACTTGCGCGCTGCGCCGGTTTGCCAGAACAGCCAAGCCCAGCCGAGCATGCTGAGCACCGCAGGGACGGGAAAGAGCCACATCTTGAAGGGCAATTTTTCCGGGCCCCAACGTCTGTGCAGCAGCATTACGCCGACCGCTTGACCGATAAATTGCACGATCAGGCGCATCGCCAGGATGCCCTTGATGGCAGTCTCCAACTTCAACGTGACACTGAAGAGAAACGCCAGCCCCCCAAGGATTAGAAGCGAAACGTGAGGAAAATGTTTCGTCGGATGCACTTTGGCGAAGATGGGTAGGAAGTTGCCGTCGAGCGCGGCGGAGTAGGGCACGCGCGAATAGCCGAGCAGCAGCGAAAATACGGAGGCTAGCGCGATCCACAAGACCATCCAGGTGACGAAATGCGCGGCGCCAGTTCCGTAGAGCCGCTCGACGAAAAGGCTAGCGATGAACGGAGTGTTTTGCGCTTCACGCCAGGGAATCACTCCAAGGAGGCTGGTTTGCAGCGCCAGATAGATGGCGGCGATTCCGAAAATCGAGAGGAAGATGCCGCGGGGGATATTTTTCTCGGGATCGCGGATTTCGCCGCCCAGGTGACAGATGTTGTAGTAGCCCCAATAGCTGTAGACGGTGTTGACCATGGCCGCGCCGAGGCCAGCGAACCACAGCGAGGAAAGATGGAACGCGCCGGGCGGGAAATCGAAGGCGAGGTGCGAATTAAAATTTCGGAAGCCGCCCCAGATCAGCCAGAGCAGCGTGCCGACTACGCCCAGCCACAGCAAAATGGAAATTTTGCCGATAGTTTGGATCTTTCGATAGAGCAGGATGACTAGAAAAATTACCAGCCCACCCGAAATCGTTTTCGCTTGAATGGTGGTGAGCGGGTGAAGATAACCGGCGTAGCGCGCGAAGCCTATGGACGCGGACGCAACGGAGAGCGGCGCTTGGACGAAGGTTTGCCAGACAAAAAGAAACGACATCATGCGGCCCCATTTGCCGGGGCCGTAGCATTCGCGAAGAAAAACGTACGTGCCGCCGGCTTTTGGCATGGCTGCGCCCAACTCCGACCAGACGAAGCCGTCCAGGGTAGCGAGAAACGCGCCGGCTAGCCAGGCGATCAATGCTTGCGGGCCGCCCATGGCCTTGATCACGAGGGAACTGACTACGAAGGGACCGATGCCGACGATCTCGATCATGTTCAGCGCAACGGCTTCTTTGAGTCCGAGACCCCGCTCGAGGGCCGGCGCGCTGCTTATTTGTGGCTCGGAATTTCCTTCGTTTCGCATGCGCTGGGAGGATAACAGATGAGTTGCGGCGGCTACACGCGCGGAGTGTTGGATTGGGTTTGGGTGGTGTGGGCAGCTTGGGAAAAGCGGCAGCTGAGCTGCCGCACTCCATATATTTTGTTTCCGTTTGGGTAGCGGCTAGACTTGGGGTCATGTGGGTCCTGACGGTTCCCTTGAATGATTTCGTGCTGCGTTTTCTGGTGACGCTATTTCTGATTTCTGGCGGTGGGGCCGAGCTTTTTGGGGCGACCCCCGGTAATGTCGGAAACCTGAAGCTTCCCGAGGGCAGCGAGGCAATCGTCGAGCACATTTATTCCTGGCAACTCGATCGAGCCATCGCCGAGACGAAAGAGTTGCAGCGGCGATTACCCGAACATCCACTGGGCTATCTGCTCGAAGCTGAGGCCGAGTGGTGGAGGATGTGGTGCACCGCGGCGGAATTCAAGTACGGAATGAGCTTGCCGCGGCGCCGGGAGAAACGAGAATCGGACCAGGCGCACCTGGAAGTAGCGAACAAAGCAGCTGCGCTTGCGGATGCGAGTCTGAAGACACAGGACCGCGCGGAGATGCATCTCTACGCGGGGATGGCCGGTGCGCAACTTGCACGGATATACAGCCTGCGCGGTGAATTCCGAAATGCGGCGCGAGCGGGAGTCGCGGCGCGGGCACATTTTCAGCGGGCGCTGGAGCTGGATCCGTCGCTTGCGGATGCCTGCACCGGGCTTGGTCTGTATGACTATTACGTGGATACGCTCTCAGGGATCGCGAGGATGCTGCGGTTCGTGATGGGAATACCAGGCGGGTCCAAGGCGGAAGGAATTCGCTTGCTGCAGCGGGCGATTGCGGAGGGCGTTCTCACGCCGCCGGCAGCGCGGTTTGAACTGGCAATCAATTTTCACAAATACGATCAGCGATACGAGGATGCGCTGGCGGTAATTACTCCGCTGACAGAAAGATTTCCGCAAAATCCTATTTTTCAGCTCGCTCGCGGGGATCTATGCGCGAAATTGGGAAGAAAGCCGCAGGCGATTGCTGCCTACCAGGCCGCGCTGGCGGCGAATTCCGGTGACGAGGAATGCCGGAAGAAGATCCAGCAGTTGGCGAATGAGTCGCTGGCCGCGGTGAATGGCGCGGCGGCTGCACAGACGTACTGAGCGGTGCACGGCGAAAAGGGCGGCGGGGCGATGTGCTAGCATCATTGATTGGTTTCGAGCGTTGTTTTGACGTCGGCTTCGAGACCCAGTCTTAAGGCAGCTTCAGGCGACAGCGAACCGTGGTTGGTGGAGTTCAGCCGCCTGCATTCAGAGGACAAACTCGTACATGGCGACAACCATGAAAGCGCTGCGGAAAACGCACGCCGCTAAAGGTTTGCAGATCGAAAGCGTGGCCATTCCCTCGATTGGTCCCACGGAGGTGCTGGTGCGGGTGAAGGCCGCATCCATCTGCGGAACGGATCTGCATATTTACGGATGGGATCGCTGGTCGCAGAGCCGCATCAAGCCGCCGGTCACGCTGGGGCACGAATTTTGCGGCATCGTGGAGCGCGTGGGAGAAGAAGTAACCGCGGTGCAACCAGGAGATTTCGTCAGCGCGGAAATGCACGTGAATTGCGGGCATTGTCACCAGTGCCGCCTGGGAGAAGGGCACATTTGCCAGAATGTGCGGGTGATCGGAATCGATCAGGACGGCGCATTCGCGGAATTCGTGAAGATTCCGGCGGGTAATATCTGGAAGCTCGATCCCGAGATCCCGGAGCGTTACGCGGCGATCCTTGATCCGCTGGGCAACGCGGTACACACCGTTTTAGCGGGCGAGATCGCGGGGCGCACGGTGCTGGTGACCGGATGCGGGCCGATCGGATTGATGTCTATCGCGGTGGCGAAGGCATGCGGAAGCGCGACGATTTTTGCCACGGAAGTGAATGAGGTACGGCGCGAAATGGCGCGGCAGATGGGCGCGGATGTGGTGATGAACCCGGCGAGTGAAGACGCGACCGCGCATATCGTGAAAGACACTGGTGGAACGGGCGTGGATGTGTTGCTGGAGATGAGCGGAAATCCGAAAGCGATTCGCCAGGGATTCAAAGCGCTGCGAGCCGGGGGAAGGGCTTCGTTGTTGGGAATTCCCACCGAGAATGTGGATCTCGACTTGGTGAACGACGTGATTTTCAAGGGCGCGACGGTTCAGGGGATTTATGGAAGAAAAATGTATGAGACCTGGGTGCAGATGACCGCGTTGCTGAAGGCAAAGCGATTGAACCTGGACCCGTTGTTTGCGGAACGATTGCCCATGGAGCAGTTTGAGGGAGCGTTTGAGAAGTTGGGGCTGGGGATGGCGGGAAAGATTTTGATGTATCCGAATGGGATGGGGAAGTGAGCGGGCCTGTGCTTGTGGCTTTTTTGACAAGACGCGGTGGTTGAGATCCTTCGACGATCCTTGTCGGATCGCCTCAGGATGACAAGTGCGCCGCTGCGGCTGAATTGCTCGAGAGAAAAGCGGGAGTAGGAAGATGAGTGAATCGGGAACGCGAGTGACGAAACAGAATCCACTGCAGTATGTGAGCGATACGCTTCAGGAATTAAGAACCAAAGGCGTAGCGCCGAAGTTGCGCATCCTGGAGGGTGAGCAGAAGCCCGTGTGCGTGTTCGATGGACGCGAAGTGATCAATCTGGCGTCCAACAATTATCTGGGGTTGGCTTCGGACAAGCGGCTGCGAAAAGCGTCGATCGAAGCGGTGCGCGCGCTGGGAGTGGGCGCGGGGGCAGTGCGCACGATAGCCGGAACGATGAAGATTCACATGGAATTGGAAGAGCAGATTGCGAAATTCAAGAGCGTGGAAGCTTGCGTGGTGTTTCAGTCAGGATTTACGGCCAACGCCGGAACCGTTTCCGCGGTGCTCGGCAAAGAAGACCTGATTATTTCGGATGAGTTGAACCATGCTTCGATCATCGATGGCGCAAGACTTTCGAAAGCGACCATCAAGGTGTTCAAGCACAAGGATGTGGCGGACTGCGAACGGATTCTGAAGGAGCACGCGGAATTTCCGGGGAAGAAGCTGATTATCAGCGACGGCGTGTTTTCCATGGATGGGGATATTGCGCCGCTCCCAGCGCTGTGCGACCTGGCGGAAAAGTACGGATGCATCATGATGGTCGACGACGCGCATGCCAGCGGAGTGTTAGGGCGCGGCGGACGCGGTACCGTGGATCATTTGAATTGTCACGGGCGCGTGCACATTCAGGTGGGCACGCTGAGCAAGGCCATCGGGTCGATGGGCGGATATGTTTGCGGTTCGCGCGATTTGATCGATTTTTTGTACCTGCGAGCGCGGCCTTTCCTTTTTTCGACTTCACATCCCCCGGCTACCGTGGCGGCGTGCAAGGCGGCATTTGCGCTTCTGGATTCGCCGGAAGGCGAGAAGTTAGTGAAGAAACTTTGGGCCAACACGAAATATTTCAAGAAGGAATTGAAGAAGCGGGGATTCCAGTTCAAGGCCAGCGAAACGCCGATTATTCCGATTCACGTTGGGGATGCCGCGAAGGCGTACGAGTTCTCGCGGAATCTGTTTGATGCGGGTGTGTTTGCGCCAGCGGTTGGCTACCCGACGGTGGCCGAGGGTAAGGCGAGGTTGCGCGCGATTGTCAGCGCGGCGCACAAGCGGGAGCAGTTGCTGAAAGCCGCGGATACGCTGGCGGAAGTGGCCAAGAAGCTGGGAATTGTCTAAAGCGCTTTGGAGTACGGTCGGTCCGGTATTTCCCCTACATGTAAATCCTTCCTAGGGCGGTGTTTTCGCTCCGGTAGCCCCTTGTTCTGCATCTAATATTCAGGGGGCGCTTCAAGGCAGCCCGCGCTGCCGACTTGCAGTGTGTGCGAGCAAATTTTTTGCAGGAGATTACGTTATGAGACGAATGGGGATGGTAATCGCGGCGGCATCGATTTTTGGTTTCGTGGCAACGGCGCCAGCACAAACCAGTTCAGGGGCCAGCGGACAGACCGGTGCGCAGAGTTCCGCCGAGACCGGAAACAAACCGGAGCAGAATGAGCCGGTGAATGCGTCGCTCGCAGGAGGCTGGCCGATCAGCGCGGAATTGCGCTCGTCGCTGGACTCCAAGAAAGCGAAACAAGGAGATGCGATCGAGGCGCGGATGACGGAAGCGATCAAAGCAAATGGCAAGGCCATTTTGCCCGAGGGCACGAAACTGGTGGGGCACGTAACGCAAGTTTCCTCCAAGTCGAAAGGTGACGCGGACTCTTCGTTGGGATTGGCATTCGACAAAGCGATCCTTAAAAATGGCGAAGAGGTTCCGCTGAACGTTACGCTTCAGGCGCTGGCTACACCGGGAGCCGCGCCGGCGTCTGGCGCAGCGGCACCGGATGATATGGCCGCGTCGTCGCAAGGTACACCGATAAACAGCGGCGTTCCCGGAGGAGTGAACCCGAGAGAGATGAGCCCGGGAATGAGCCCCGGCTCCCCAGGAAATCGGCCAATGAATACGAGTGGAACGTCGACCGGAGCTTCAAGTGGAAACCCGAGCGGAACATTAACCACTGCGGGGAAATTGACTCCAAACAGCCACGGAGTTTTTGGAGTGCAGGGCGGGGCGCTGAAACCAGAAACGACGAACGGCGCAGGTTCGGTGATCACCTCGACAGGAAAAAATCTGCGTTTGGATAGCGGCACGCAGTTACTCCTGGTAACTCAGACAGCAAGCGCGGCCGAGGCTTCGAAGCCTTAGCAACAATTCACCAAACTGCGGTGAGCGCGCATCAATGCACGCTTCGCCTACGCACGGCGGCTGTACGTGCGCGCTTTGCTATACTCGCCGGATGGCTGGGAAAAGCGAAAGTCCCCCAAAATTGTTCCTGGTGGATGCGATGGCGCACATTTACCGGGCGTTTTATGCGCCGATGGTACGCATGAATGCGCCCAGCGGAATTCCCACCAAGGTCCCGTTTCTGTTTGCGAATATCGTCCGGCGATTGTTGAAGGACTACAAGCCGGAATATCTCGGCATCGTATTCGACACCAGCAAGCCGACGTTTCGCGACAAACTTTTCGAAAAATATAAGGCACAGCGGCCGCCCATGCCGGATGAGATGAGCGTGCAACTGCCGTACGTGCGGCGTTTGTGCGAGGCGATGCGTTTGCCGATCCTGGAGTTCGACGGATTTGAGGCGGACGACGTCATCGGAACGATGGCCAAGCAGGGCGCGAAGATGAAGCTGGATGTCCTGGTGGTTTCCAACGACAAGGACATGATGCAGTTGGTGAATGCGGGAGTGAAGATTCTGCGCACCGGTACCGGAGGGGCAAAGGCGGACACTATCGTGGACGCCGCGAAGGTGCAGGAACTGTTGGGAGTGCCTCCCGAAAAAGTTATCGACTTGATGGCGCTGCTCGGGGATACCGTGGACAACATTCCGGGTGCGAAAGGAATCGGCGAGAAGGGCGCAACCGAGCTGATTCAGAAATATGGCACCGTGGAAAGCGCACTGGAGCACGCGGCGGAAGTGAGCAACAAGCGCTACCGCGAGGCGCTGCAGCAACAAAAAGAGCAAGTGATGATGAGCAAGCAACTGGCGGCAATCGAAACGGATGTGCCGCTGAATCTGGATTTGGAAAGGCTGCTGATTCAGCCGCCCGATCCGGCTGCGCTGATCGAGCTTTATCGAGAACTGGGATTCAATTCGTTGTTGAAAGATTTGCTGGCGAACGCGGCCACCGTGCAAGCGCAAGCCGGTGCGCCGTCAGCGACAGAACCAGGCAGCGACGAAAGCGCTCCGGCGGTCAAGAAAGATTACGTGCAGTTCGCCGAGGTGAACGAGTTTGAAGCGTACTTGAAGAAATTGCCGGCCAAACAGGCGCTGGCGGTCTGGCTGAATCTAGACGCGGAGATGCGAGATACCGAGGGATATGGGACGCGCGTTACTGGAATAGAGGTTTCTTCCGTGGAGGGCGAGGGGCGCGCCGTCTGGGCGGACGAAAAGGGAGAGGCCCTGAAGATATTGAGCGCAGCCGTTCGCGACCCGAAACGACGGAAGATCGTTCACGACCCGAAATTGTTTCAGTTGCTGGCGGGCAAAGGCGAAACCATCGAACACGCCACGCAGTTGTACTCGTATCTGCTGAAGCCCACGACGGGAAACCACAATTTTGCGGATGTAGTATTCCGGCAATTCAATATGCCCATCGGTGGAGGCGCCGGAGAGCGCGCCGATTTCCTGCAGAGGATCGCGCCGGTGTTGCGCGCGGAAGTGGAAAAGCAGGATTTGCTGAAGGTCTACGAAACGATTGACCTGCCGCTTTCTGGGGTGCTGGCGGATATGGAGCGGACGGGAGTGCGAGTCGATCCAGCGGCGCTGGATAAAATGTCGCAATCGATGGAAACGGAAGTTCGGCGGCTGGAAAAGGAGATATGGAGCCTGGCGGACGCCGAGTTCAACGTGAATTCGCCGACGCAACTGGCGGAGATACTTTTCGACAAGCTGAATCTGCAACCGCCGCCTCGCCGCGGAGGGAAAGTGCGTTCCACGTCGGCGGACATCCTGCAGGGCATGAGCGAGCAGCACGCGCTGCCGGCAAAAATTATCGAGTACCGCGAAATCGCCAAGCTGAAATCCACGTACGTGGATGCGTTGCCGAAGTTGATCCACCCAGAGACGGGACGCCTGCACACGAACTATTCGCAAACGGGCGCGGTAACCGGACGATTGAGCTCCAGCGATCCCAATTTACAGAATATTCCGATACGCACAGAGCTGGGCAAAGAGATTCGGGCTGCATTTGTCGCCGAGCCTGGAAAAATCCTGCTGTCTGCCGATTATTCGCAGGTGGAATTGCGCATCATGGCGCACTATTCGAACGATCCGGTGCTGCTCGAGGCGTTTCGCAGCGGCGAGGATATTCACGCGCGCACCGCGCAGGAGGTGTTCGGCGTGGGTCCGATGGCGCAAACGGGCGAGCATCGCCGCGCGGCGAAAGCCATCAATTTTGGAATTATTTACGG
>Ga0070765_100001946_pt1 | contig 12844 bp, 8 predicted proteins | sample HubBroMetageWFT5_FD_71516 | JGI IMG/M metagenome (GOLD analysis project Ga0070765, IMG submission 71516) | Warmed and freeze-thawed soil microbial communities from the Hubbard Brook experimental Forest, New Hampshire - Hubbard Brook CCASE Soil... | ecosystem: Environmental > Terrestrial > Soil... | reverse complement strand
CTCCCGCCAGGGCACCACGGCCAGGATGCAAACGTTCATCATTAGATATAGACAGGCAACCAGCAGAATGGAAAGCAACAGCGCTCGCGGAATATTGCGCGTCGGATCCTTTATCTCATCGCCCAGGTAACAAACATTGTAGTAACCCCAGTAGTCATAGGTCGCAACTAACATCGCTCCACCCAGCCCGGTGAAGAATGCGGGCGACAACGTAAACGCACCCGGAGGAAAATCAAATGCTCGTGCAGCGTTGAAGTGTGTCAGTCCGGCGAAGATGATCCATCCGATCGTTCCCATCACGATAACCCACAGCAGGTTCGACAATTTACCAACCACCGTGATTCGCCGGTAAAGTAGACCGATGGCGAGTGCGCACACGCTGATCGCCAATGCGGTTCCAGGAGTGACGATCCAGCTCACCTGCAAAGCACCGGCAAGAGGAATATGCACTGCCGCAGTGTGCGCGGAATAAACCGTTTCCAATGCCGGCCAATAATAGGCGGCATATCCCGCGAGACCAATACAGCCGCTGGCAATCGAAAGCGGAGCGCTGAAGGTCAACTGCCAGATAAAGAGGAACGAGATCAGCCGCCCCCATTTATGCGGCCCATAAATCTCGCTCAGATAGCGATACGAGCCGCCCGACCCCGGAAAGGCCGCACCCAATTCTGCCGATACCAGCCCATCACAGACAGCCAGCAGCGCGCCCACCACCCAGCCCAGCAGAGCTTGCGGCCCGCCCATCGCGCTCAAAACCAGCGGCATGGTGATGAACGGTCCCACGCCGATCATGTCAATCATGTTGAGCGCAGTCGCCGAGCCCAGCCCCATGCCGCGGATCAGGGTGGGAGAACTATCCGGTTTTGCTGGAGACCCCATGCCTTAGGTTGGATCGAAACTACTTTTCCCGTATGAAGCTTGAGCTTAGTGGCCGGAATGAGGCAGGAATGCTGCCGTCGTCAACGAATACTCCTACGTGGATGTGTTCTTCGGTGTTCTCAAGAATTTGCACTTCGATCTGGTATGTTTTGCCTTCGAATTCGATTTCATAACTTTGTTCGCCGCGTAATTCAGCAACCAATTCCGCGCAGGATTTTGCGCCCCACTTAGTAACCTCGGCATCCAAAATAGGCCGCCATTGTTCGCGATGTTTCATGGTGTATAGAGCCAGCGCAGGTTTACTGACCACTGACCACTAGCCACTGATCACTGCTTCACATGCCCCGCGCTCAACAAATTTACATACAGCCGCACCGCTCCCGGCACACCCGCGGGCAGCTGCCGGAAGAACGCGTACCCTGTATAGATATAAGTTCCCTTGCCGTACTGCGCTCGCAGCAACCCGCCCTTCTGCTGTTCCTCGCCCGGATCGTGACACGCGAGCAGCGGTTTGAAATGCTCATCCCATTTGTCCATGAAATAGAGCCCACGCTCCTGTACCCAGCCGTCGAAGTCGCGAGGCGTGATCTGATTTGGATAATGAAACACTCCATCCTCCGGCGCCAAAATCTCCACGGGAGCCTCCTCCACCGAAACCCGTGCCCGGCTGAGCTCCGCGGAATAGGGAGTGAGATGTCCACCATTGAAGTCCGCGGTGCCGGCATTGTATTGCACCACCAGCGTTCCGCCCCCGGAAACGAAATCGAGAAGTTTCTTGTTATTCGCAACCACATCTTTCTGGGTGTCGTAGGCGCGAATTCCCAGGACGATGGTGTCGAACTTGCTCAAATCCTCAGCGTCCAACTTCTCCGGCGGAATCAACGTCACGTTCATCCCTACCTGCTGCAGCACGGTCGGTATGTCATCCCCCGCACCCATGATGTAACCGATCTTTAGATCGTGAGGCACTTGCACATCGACGATGCTCACTTTCTGCACCGCCGGCTGGTAATAGTAGAAGCTGCCCAAATCCTCGCGGGTCACCAGCGTGTAGCCTTCGCTGAATTTGTTTTCGTTCTCCTGCAGCACGGCACGCACGTGAGCGCGACCCTCCTCCAAACCAGCAGGGAAGACCTTGAACTTGAAATCCTGTTTCTCTCCGCGATGCGTGAACTCTACCGCAAATTGGGCGGGCTGAGATCGCCATCCCGCCGGCAGCTCCAATTGCAGTACGCTTTTTCCAACTCGATTGAGGTTGCTGGCTACTCCCACGGCGACGGTGGAACTTGCGCCATTGTGGGTCGAAATCACTTGCGTCCCCGGCTCCAGAGCAACCGAAAATGCCGGAACCACAGCCAGAGGGCGGGCTCGCTCTTTACCCGCATCGTCAAGGAAAGGAGTTACGACCACTGCGCCAATGCTGGTGCTCTCTCGACTCGCATCCCGGCCGGGGCCCGGCGCCCCTATCGAATATTCCGCCCGTGCTCGCAGCAACGGTGGAGGAAACGGTAGCGTTGCATATCGATCATCATCGATGTGATTTACGCTCTCCGTCTCCGGATCATCGCGATGCCAGTAGGGTCGCGTGTACGGCGCATCCTTAGGAACGATTAAGCGAAAAACGGCGCGCTCATTTTCTCCGGGCTTGATGGCCACCGGCTTCACTTTCTCAGAGATCGTTCCCCATCCTTCCGGCGCCTCAACCTTCAGGCTGTCGAGATACAAGGAAGTCTTCGATCCATTACGCAAATCCACGGCTACCAGAAACTCTTGCCCGGGAGAAACTGTGGTCAGCGCGTCTGATTCCCGCGGGAGTGCGGTTCGTGGGTCAGCCCTGGGAACCACGAGTGCGGATAAACTTACACTCAAGGCATCGTTGATCGCGCTTTCTGCCTCCCCGCGTTTTTCTTCCAGGCGCGCCAGCAGATCAGCCTTGGCCGCTATGCTGAGCCCGCTGGCGCTAACCTCGCCTTGAACTCGCTTCAACCCGGCCGAAGCTTTCATCAGAGGCGCCGCCGCCGACGCAATCTCTCCCTTCGCGCCTTCGCCCGCTTCGGCAACCTCCTTGGCAATCTCCGTCAATTCCTGCCGTAATTTAGGAAGTTTCGATTCTTCGGTCCCCAGTCGCGCCGCCAGCCCCGGCAGTGTCGTATCGATTCCGTCGAAGAAATCTTTTTCGTGCCCGTCCTTGTCCAGCTTCGCCGGCTCGACCGAATCCATCAGTTTATAAAAAGTAAATCGATCCCCCGGATCGACACTCCAGTTCGCTGCTCCCTGCGATAGCTGATGGCGTAATCCCTTCATCGCAAACTGTATGTACGATCCCAGATCTTCGCTGTTCTCGCCTGTATTCAATTTCACTGTCCACTTCGAGTCTTCGCAAGTCATCGCGCCGAAGCCGCATACGTTGCCGATGTAAAGCTTCTTCGCCTGCCATGGCAGCAATCCCTGCGCAATCTGCTCGGGAAACCGCTTCGGATCCGCGGCGGTCCGGAAGGCTTCTGTCGTCAGGATGCTCGAAGCCTGATGGTGCCCGTGGCCATCGCGCTCCGTCCCAGAAAAGCGCGCCACCAGCACATCGGGACGAAAAGTTCGAATCACTCGTACCATATCGGCCAGAGCCGTATCATGCCCGCCCCACTTGGAAAATGTTTCATCCGCGCTCTTCGAAAATCCAAAGTCGGCAACGTGCGAGAACTGTTCCTGAACTCCGTAATATTCATCTGCGGCCAGCAGTTCCAGAGTTCGCAGCACTCCCAGTCCGTCTGACAAATTACTCCCTACTTTGTTCTGCCCGCCTTCGCCGCGGTTCAGCGTCATCAGCAAAACGTTCGCCCCGCGACCGCGCGACTCCAGGGTCAGCATTCCGCCATCTTCGTCATCCGGATGCGCCACCGTCTGCATCAACCGTGCGGTCGTTCCCAACCGCCGTAGCTTGAGACGCAAACCTGGCGCACCCTGATCTTGAGGAAGTTCGGGGGGAACTCCCTGATAGGGGAGTGACGCAAAGTTATTCGGCGAAACGGGAGTGGTCGAGAGTTCGCCAGCGGGTTGAGGAGATGCCAGCAAAGGAAGCGCAAGCCCTAAGAGAAATATCCAGGTCGGCCGCACGGCCGGCAGAAAAGAATGGACGACTCGACGCACCAGGGCGAATAGACTGAATTCCAGATAGTTCACCTTACAAGAATGCGGCCTACCCCCACTCCGACGCAAATTCTTTCCTCTTGTAGCCGTTAGTTTCGTCTCTAAACAGAGAAGTGCGTCCTGAGACGAGGCCAAGAACAAACCACTAAGCGCAAATCCAACGGGCAGCCTTCTGAAGGTCGCGGCTCTCCAAATCGCCCCACCCTTCCTACTGCTTGTGGGCGCTTTCTAACCAAGGGTCCAGCGACACGTACCAGATGTTTTCTCGCCCATTGGCCCAGACCTGCATTTCTTCCAGATCGTGTTGGGCGCGTTCTGGTGATCGAGGAAAAGATACTGGTGGCACCGTATTTGTGCTGAAGTATAGAGTTCGATGGTCCGAGCCAAGGCGCGCCTCGATGTTGCTGCCGGCTTCGTTCACTTCATCACCGAGGTCCAGCGGGGTTCCCCATCCACCGCCATTACGAAAGACAATCCGCAAACGATTCGGTTCATGTTGCGCGGGATGCTTTGAGCTATAGACTATAAAGCTCTCGTCCGGGGCGACGGCCGGATCGACATCTTCCGTCGTCGCATCTCCCACTCCAACTGGTATTGCCGGCAGATAGCTGCCCGAGCGATACTGCGCTCGAAACAGATGAAAATTTCCGGTCGTGCCGTCGGGCCGCATGAAATAAATACTACCGTCAGAGCTGATGGCGGGAGAGAAAACACCGGTACCAGAATTTATGGCCTCGGGGAGGCGCTTTGGCTGACCCCACGCCCCGCTCACGCGATCAACACGCCACAGATTTCCGCCGTTTCCGGGGAAGGTTTTGCCATTGAAATTGCCGTCCAGCGGTTTCCCTTGTCCTTCCGCGGGCCGGTTTGATGCGAAGACGAGAAAAGATCCGTCCGGAGCCATGGCCGGTTCCAGGTCGCTCCACTGCCCGGAGAAGGGAGCAATCCTGGGCGTAGACCAGCTTCCATTTTCCAGGGTTGAGATCATGATCATTGAGGCCGAATTATTCCCACGCGTAAAAAGGACCGTCTTTCCGTCTGGGGCGAAGGCCGGAGAAAGATCGTCCGCTGCGCCTGAGATGACTCCCGGGGCGAACAACTTCGGACTGTTTCTACTCTGCGCGCCGCTCTCTTGAGTATTAGCTCCAGCAAATGCAAGAAGCGCCGCGAGATAAGCAATAAAGATCGGGTTTGGAGTTCGCAGTCGATTCTCCCGTCTCGGTGGCAACCCAGAATTTGACGCGGGCCGACGAGTTAAGTGAGCGGAGAATTGAGACTCGCTACTTGTGCCGCTCCTTTAGAGCCTGTTGGCACTCGCTTCCCGCGGTCAACACTTGATTGAATGCCGGCTCCTTGCGCAAGCCCTTCAACAGCGGGTCCTCCAGCAGCGCCGAATAAGCGCAATAGTTCTGTTGCACGGCGGCTTTCAGTAAACGCAATGCCGCGTCCTTCTGCCCGCAATAGGCCATCAGTGCTCCCACGCGATACCAGGCCTCCGGATCCGGCTCCGTCATGACTGACGCTTCGGCATCGCGCACAATCGTCTCCATATCGGCCGGACGCGGGGACGAGGTGCACGCGACCATCAGATCACGGTGATAGAACGGAGCCCTGGGCACGCTCTTCGCGGCCTCGCGCGCCTGTCCCAGATTTCCCGCGGTCAGGTAGACATAGGGGGTCGCCCATGCCGCCCACTCTGAACCCACGTCCATGCGAACAAAGTCCATCGCCCGGTCGGTCTGTCCTAATTCCATAAAAGCCCACGCGCACGAGCGGAAATTAAATGCCCCGGGATCGAGCGACCGCGCCGTGTTGCATTCCTTCATTGCCTGCTCCTGCATCCCCGCATACCGCAAAACATAACTCAGTGCAAAATGAGCCTCGGCGCTCTGCGGGCGACGCTTCACCAGATCGGTCGCCGCATCATACGCCGGACCCAATTCACCTCTTTCCACGCGGTTCGTGATCAGACTGCTCACCGCTACTACCCGGTTCGGATCCAGCGCCAGAGCGCGCTCATAAGCGGCATTTGACTGCTGGAACTTTTCCTCTCCGCCACCTCCGTAATAAGAATCGTAGTAGTACCGCTTTCCCAGTTCCTCCCACGCCGGCGCATAATCCTTGTCGACGCCCACTACATGCTCCAGCACTGCGATCGCATCTTTGTTCGGCGCAGGATCGTGGGGCAGCGCCAGACTGTGCAGGTAGAGATCGTATGCTTCCTGACTCTTCGGCCGCGAGGCTGTATTGATGGATCCTCCAGCCCCGCCCAGCACCGGCAATAGCCCTTGTTGGACCTGCGTGCTGAGTTGCTGTTGCAGAGAAATCAAATCGTTCACAGGTGCTGTGATGTTCGTCTGCCACAATAGCCGGTCGCTGTTTACGTCCACCGCTTCCAGGGTTACGGTCAGCTGGTCGCCCTGGCGTATAAAGTGCCCTGTCAACAGCCGCCCGACGTGGAGTTGTTGCCCGATCTTCCGCGGATCCTCCTGCAGCCCGCCGTAGTTTCTGGTCGCCGATGAAGGCCGTACCTCCAGCGAACGCGAGTAAGTAAGGGCGCTGGTCAATTCGTCCGCCAGCGCGAAGCGCAGGTAGTCCACGGCCAAGTCGCCGTTCATGTTCTGCAGCGGCAAAACCGCGATTGCATTCTGTTGCTCTGCGCTCATCATGGACTTGTGCTTGAACCAATAGGCACCCACCGCAGCCAACACTGTCAGGAGCAAAGCCGCCGTCCCTCCCAGCAACCAGAAGAGCAACCGGTTGTTTCCACCGCGATCAAAGGTTTTGCTCGAGGCTCGCAGCCGGATGGTCTGCAGCCCGCTCTTGAGTTGCCCAGACTCGGCCTCGCGCTTCAGCACCTGCAAATCCGCCTTGATTTGCAGGGCGCTCTGATAGCGCGCAGTGCGGTCCTTTTCCATCGCCTTGCCGATGATTCCCTCCAACTCCACCGGCATCTTCGGATTCAACTCCCCCGGCGGTATCGGCTTGGCGTGCAGGACGGAATCCAGTGTCATCAGCGAGTTCTTTCCAGTAAATGGCTTCTTGCCCGTCGACATCTCATACATCACGACGCCAAAAGAAAACAGGTCGCTGCGAAAATCAATTTCTTCGCTGCGCGCCTGCTCCGGCGACATGTAGACTGCCGTACCTGGGATTACCCCCACGGCCGTCAAGGAATTGTCGGCCATCGCTCCGTCGCTATCCGTTCCGACATTGTGAACCAGCTTTGCCAGACCAAAGTCGAGCACCTTCACTTGCCCGCTGGGCGTCAGGAAAATATTCGCCGGCTTGATGTCGCGATGAACAATCCCCTTGGCGTGCGAGGCCGCCAGCGCCTCCGCAACCTGAATGCTGATATCCAGAACCCGCTCCGTTGCCATCGGATGCCCGGCGATGCACTGCTTCAGGCTTTCGCCCTCGAGCTTCTCCATCACTATGAAAGGATGGCCGTTGTTATCTTCAATGCCGTGAATGGTGCAGATGTTGGGGTGATTCAGGAGTGACGCTGACCTGGCTTCGCGCTCGAAGCGTTCCAGCGATTTGTGGTCACCTACAAGGTTTTCCGGAATGAACTTCAGGGCGACGTGCCGGCCTAGTTTCAGGTCTTCGGCCTCGTAAACCACACCCATGCCACCGCCCCCAAGTTTGCCCAGGATGCGATAGTGGGAGACAGTCTGGCCAATCATGAGAACACGATGCCCTTGAACGCGGTAATGTTAGGCCCGTCAGCGACTCCGGTCAACTGGCGCATCTTCGCGAAACGTAAGGCGAAAAAGTCCTGGCGCGGGCACTCCGGCCCGGCGAAGTGCATGCATTGCAATTCTCCGACGGCGTCCAGCACCGTCCGCCTACCCTTCGACCCACAGCCCGGCCGACGCCCCCACCCACTCCATATTCTTATTATGATCCACTCCCATCATCAACCCGCGGCCCATGCGGATAATCGTCATCACGGCCTTTAACTCGTTCACCCAAACGTACATCACCCGCACTTCTGCCTTCGTTCCGCCAAATGGAGTATCAATCACCGGTTCAAAGTTCAGCCGCTCCTGCAAAATATATTCCGATCGTTTCTCAGACGGAATGGCGTCGATGTCTTCTTTCGTGGGCGCAATCAGCACGCCCAGCCCTGCGAACGAATACAGGGGCTTGAGCGCGTAGTTCTGCAAATCATCCGGAATTCTTTCCATCTTATCCAGAAACCAGGTCTTCGGCACGGACTCGTGCGTGAGATACGGAATCGAAAACTTGCTGATCCGAAAATACCAATTCGGATGCCCAGCCCACTCGACGTTCAGATCATCGCGCCAATCGAATCCCAGTTTCACCTTCTTGCGCTGCAACTCGTCCACAATCGCCCGGTTGTAGATTCGCCGGATGAGAACCCGCCCACCGTTTCGCTCGTAATAAAGCTGCGACCCCATCTTCTTGATCGCCTGTATGTCAACCGTTCTCACTCCCAGCATTTTTTCGGTGAGCAAGAAGTCCGGCAGAGTCTTCTGCTCCTCCGGATGAATCTCCATGAGAATCACATTCTCCGGATCATGCGTACCCACAATTGCAGTGCGCAACAGTTCGCGATAGGACTTGTTATCCAGGCCACCCAGGAAATAGTTGAGCTCCGCTTCTTCAAGTGGCGAAGACGAAAGTCCGGAAGCCTGCCCTGAGCTGGTTGAAGAGCCCGCAGCCCTCTGCTTCAGCCCGTACACATCGATGTAGCTCTGCGCCAGCGTCACCTGATACGCATACAGGGAAGGGAACGCCTGCAGTTCCACCAATTTTGGTTGCAACTCACCGCGACTATTCCGCACCAGCCCAAAATCTACCTGCACAAACATGGGATGATCAGGCTCGTTCGGTACGCGGAACGCCGCGGGAATCGAAGCATCCGACCGCTTCCGATATTCGGGACTCTCCACCAGTTGCCGGATCAACTCCCTCCCATCGTCACTCATGCGGTCAAGCAACGACTTTGGAAAGAAGCAGGGGGTCTCGGACAGGCGAAATTCCACGTGCGTTCCGCAGGCGTCATCAATCCTGCGCAAAAATGTCTGATATTTCTCGGGAGTAAAGCCTGCATTGAACTGCTGACGGAGGGGAGAAAGCATGTACGGAATTATGCCGCATAACTACCCCGATCGCGGACGGAAAACACCCGGCGACGGTCGTTGGTGGTCAGAATCGGAGGAAACCAACTCTGACCACGAATCGTTGGCCCGCGGTCCTATCGCACGATCTCGTAAATTGCGCCGCAACCGACTGTGCCATCGACACTACAAGGGCCGTTCGTATAACCACCGTAAGTAGTCGCGCCGAAGAGATTACCGTGGCTATCGAGAAGCACTCCACCCCAGGGCTGCTTGGGGCCGCCCGGCGTGGTCGGAAAGGAGTAAATAATATCCTCATTCCATGTGCCACTTCTCATGCCTGGAGGCGACAACTCAAAAACCACACCGCATCCGTAGGGTGTGAAATCGTAGTAACACGTATTCCCTCCAAACAAAGTCGTGCCAAACAAATTGCCGCCTCTATCCTGAATCAGCGTGGCCATTGGGGAAGCGCCATCAGTGCTGCTACTGCTGAAATTATGGATTACGGTCTCGGTCCAACTACCCCCCGGTTCGACTGGGGGCGCAAGTTCAAATACCGTTCCGGCCAACGATGTCCCGCCCGAGGACGTCGTCCCGTAAAGCCTGCCGTTTAGATCCAGCGTCAAGCCGCCTTCGGGATTAAAGCCATCGTCGCCCCCACCAAAAGAGTGGATGATCCGCTCGGTCCATGCGCCTCCCGGTGCCGCAGGAGGACTCAACTCAAATACCGTCCCGCATTCAATCGGGCCGCACCACTTGTTGGGCTGGCTTCCTCCCCACAATGTAGTTCCGTACAAGTTCCCAAGCTGGTCGCGAACCAGCCCATCGTGCGGCTGAGTGCCATCGGTTGTCCCGCCCAAAAACTTATGAAGCAAGTGAAACGCCCACGCTCCACCCATTTGCCACGGCGGGCTCAACTCAAAAACGGTATACGTCGTCGTACCGTAGAGATTGCCTTTTTCGTCGGATACCAGCCCGCCCAACGGATTCGCGCCATCGACGCCGCCCCGGAAATGATAAAGGACGGATTCCGTCCAAGCTCCGCCCTCCGTAGTTGGCGGTGAGAGTTGAAAGATCTCTCCGTACCCTCCGGCATCGGTGTCACTCGTAGTGCCGTATAAATTTCCCTTGTTGTCGAAAACTAAACCGTTGGTCGGCCGCGCCCCGTCGCCAGTGTTCGTGAAGCTGTAAAGCGTGGTCAACGTCCAGGCCCCGCCTTGTTTCGCCGGTGGTGCGAACTTGAAGACTGTTCCGTAGAAACTGGCTCCATATTCGGTGGTCCCGTAAAGGCTCCCCGCGTTGTCAGAGATCAAGTTACCCATCGGATTCGACCCGTCTACCAACTGGAAGCGATGGAGCCCCAGTGCCTTCTGGGCGATAGCGCTGCCCATGAACTGGAGAACGGCCGCCATCACCGGCGTTACAGAACGCACAGAAAAGAAGGGCAAGAATTCTCTGGCTTTCATCGAAGGGACCTCCACGAAAGGAAAGAATCGGACAGGTTCAGGATTGGGCCGCAGACGAGCCTGTGAACCAACGGAATTCTAGCTTGCTGCCGCTGAGGCGACAACGGCCAAATTCATCGTATTCTCTCGCACAAAAGCCGGAATAGGGACCTAAGACCCTAATCCGGCCCGAAACTACAAACTTGAAATGCGTCGCTACAACTTCTCGAAGAACTCACACGCCGAGCAAGAAATATAGATGCCGCCCGGAACGCCGCGCTCGCGGTCTTTCATGCGCTTGACGATGCGTGTCGTTTTGCCGCACTTGGGACAATCTGTGCTCTTGCTGGTGTCCATCACCTTCTTGCGATCCGCAGTTTTTGCAATCTTCCCGCCTATTGCCATGGTTTCTCTCCTGATCTCAGTTGCGCAGCGATCCCGCTAACGTGCCGCGCAGAAAATTGTGGATGGGATGCTACAGAGCGCTTACCAGAAGGCTTAAGCGGGAACCCCGGCGATCCACTCTGGAAGATTCGCAGCCGCGCTGCGCTTCTCTTCCTTCGAGTTTGATTTTACAGTAAGGTTGTGCCGGCTGTCTTGCTTGGCTTCCCTTCGCATGAATCGCTCCGCTACATCGAGCGCAATAGGTCCGATCCTGCAAACGCTGCTGTTCACGGTTGTCGTTCCGGGAACCGTGGCCGTCATTGTGCCTCGTTTTCTGATCCGGGGCTTTCCGACTCCCACCATTGGTGTGCTGCCTGCGCTTGGAGTAGTTGCGATCATTGTGGGCGTGTGCATTTATTTCCGTTGCGCCTGGGAGTTCGCCGTCCGTGGTCTGGGCACGCCCGCCCCTATCGCTCCCACGAAATTCCTCGTCGTCAGCGGCCTGCACCGCTATGTGCGTAATCCCATGTACCTCGGCGTCGCTCTGGTCATCCTGGGAGAAGCTGCGCTGCTTCGTGCGCTTCATCTTGCGGAGTACGCAGCTGTCATGCTTCTGATCGCTCATCTCTTTGTCGTTTTCTACGAAGAGCCTACGTTGCGCCGACAGTTCGGAGAATCGTACGAAGAATATCGCTATCGTGTGCCGCGGTGGGTCCCGCGATTCTGGCAGTGAATCTGGGACTAGCCCCGAAGCCGTTGACCGCGCCCGCTCGCCCCTGCTACCGTCAAATGTTTGCCTCCCGGCACGTGCGACGGTAGTGTGTCGGCAACCTGTCCGCAGCTCGGCGGATTCATTCCACGGAGATTTATCATGCCTGCCATCAAATTCAAAGGTGTCGATTTCATCCAATACGATTCGCTGCTCACCGAAGAAGAGCGCCTGGTACGCGACACTACGCGCCAGTTCATTGAAGACAATCTCATTCCGATTATCGAAGAGTGCAACCGCGCTGGCCGCTTTCCCCGTGAACTGGTAAAGCCCATGGCCGATCTCGGCTTTTTCGGCGCATCGCTCAAGGGCTACGGTTGCGCCGGCATGGGCAACGTCGAGTACGGACTGATGACCCAGGAACTCGAGCGCGGCGACTCCGGCGTGCGCAGCTTCGTCAGCGTGCAGTCCGGACTTTGCATGTACCCCATCTACGCCTTCGGCAGCGAAGAGCAAAAACAAACATGGTTGCCGCCCATGCAGAAGGGTGAAAAACTCGGCTGCTTCGGACTCACCGAGCCCGGCTTCGGCTCCAATCCCGGGGGCATGCTCACGCGCGCGCGCAAGGTGGCAAACGAATACATTCTTAACGGCGAAAAGATGTGGATCACCTCCGGCAGCATCGCCGACGTGGCCATCATCTGGGCCAAAGTTGAAAATGAAGACAATAAGATTCGCGGCTTTCTTGTCGAAAAAGACCGAAAGGGTTTCACGTCTGACGACGTTCACGGCAAGTGGTCTCTCCGCGCATCGGTGACATCGGGCCTTTCACTGCAAGACGTTCACATTCCCGAAGCGAACTTGCTGCCCAAGAGCGACGGCCTGAAATCCCCGCTGATGTGCTTGAATCAGGCCCGCTACGGCATTGCCTGGGGCGCGATTGGAGCGGCGATGTCCTGCTACGACTGCGCGCTGCAATACGCCATCCTGCGCAAGCAATGGCGCGACCAGCCCATCGCCTCGCACCAGCTAGTGCAAGACAAGCTCACCTGGATGATCAGCGAGATCACCAAAGCGCAGCTTCTGGTGCTGCAAGTCGGCCGCCTCAAAGATGCGGGCAAGGTCGAGCACCAACACATCTCCATGGCCAAGCGCAACAACGTCTGGATGGCCCTTGAGTGCGCCCGCCTCTC
>Ga0070765_100001945_pt1 | contig 12845 bp, 5 predicted proteins | sample HubBroMetageWFT5_FD_71516 | JGI IMG/M metagenome (GOLD analysis project Ga0070765, IMG submission 71516) | Warmed and freeze-thawed soil microbial communities from the Hubbard Brook experimental Forest, New Hampshire - Hubbard Brook CCASE Soil... | ecosystem: Environmental > Terrestrial > Soil... | reverse complement strand
CCCAGGAGCTTCCGTTAACGGATTATACCCTTTCCTCGCGGCTGGTTTCGACCATTCGTTGCCAGACGCCAGGATTCTGCTAGTCAGCTCTTCGCGAGTACCCATCCTGGGGGACTGCGTCCGAGTAACTCAAAAGAGGAGCAGTGTGCCCACGTCTCTCAGGACATCTTGCTACGTTTCGCCGGAGGCACTCGCTCGCGTGCTAGGCGATCGCACAAAACGCGGGTTCACCAGCAGTTATTTCGACCCCAACAGCTCTATAGGGATTTTCATCCGTCATTTATTGCCGGATTCGTATTCGCCGGACTTGCAAGCCTCTACAGTGAAGAAATCGGAGGAGATCACTTGCAAACGTCCGTAAATATTCAAAGCATCAATGTTGCCAAATCGTCTGTTTACAGCAGGGCCAGCTGTTACCAAAGCGTGTCAACGCTCGTTCGAGGGAGTGGGCGTTGGCACGTTGCAGTCGTAGGGCGAAACAAAGAAGAAGATTGCCGGATATGCGCAGGTTTTTGCACACTTCAAAAATTCGGATACCGGCGAATAGCTTAATTTTTTGCGTAATCGATTGTTTAGGTTAGGGATAAAAATTTCTTGATTAACAACTTGAAACATTGCCTGGCTGGAAGATTGCTAATCAGTATCTATCGCGTGTCCTTCCTGGGAGAGTACGCTCAAAAAGTTGGGGGAAACTTTTTGTCCAAGTCTCAAGGGGCACGCAGGAGTTTTTCTGCTCCGCATAAGGTTCGCGCGCTGTTTCACGCCAAAGGCTTGCGCGACCTTTCACCGCTGCGATCCTGTTCCTCTTTCTACGATCATAGCAACAGCTGTTTAACCGATATCCTTTGCCCTTCGCTTCCGCATTCGTCTTTAACAAATTTCCAAGCAACGCAAATCACGAAATCTGGAGCCGATGACATGAATGCATCTTCTTTTGTAGTAAAGAATTATGCAGCTAGGGAAAAGCTAGCTGGCCGTATTTTCCTGGTTGCGCTGCTCGCGCTGATGTTATGCCCGATTTCGGTGCTCGCGCAGTCCTGCCCGGGCACCACCAGCTGGAATGGCGGCGCCGGAAGCTGGGAGACTGCCGGGAACTGGTCTTCGGGCGTGCCGGGCGCTACTTCGAGCGCCTGCATCAGCGTAGCAAGCTCGACCGTCAACATTACCGCTACGAGCGGCGACACGACGGACAATCTGGATATTAATCTGGGCTCCGACATTTTGAACATCGGAAACAACACGCAGCTGACGATCCAGAGCGGCGGCAACATTCTCAACAATGGCGCTCTAAACTTGAATTCAGGCGGTAACACCACAGAATTGATCATCGCGGGGGCCACAACGCTCAGCGGGACCGGCACTGTGACGATGTCGAACAACACCAACAACTACATTACTGGCGGCGGCACGTTTACCAACAAGCAGACGATTCAGGGCGCGGGGAACATAGGCAACAATAACCTGACATTTGTCAACTCGGGATCAACGGCAATCATTGATGCCAACGTTTCCAGCACGCTGCAAATCAATCCTAATGGCGGCACGACAAGTACGGGAACGCTGGAAGCGACCGCAGGAGGTGTTCTAGAACTCAGCGGTTCCACTGTCGCAAATACCGGGGGGTTGATTCAGGCTTCTGGAACCGGTTCCACAGTCGAGTTGAACAACGTCAGTATTACCGGCGGGACGTTGACCTCAAGTTCGGGCGGCGTGATTGAGAGCATAAACACGTGGAACACGAGTTTACCGACGCTCACGAGTTTGACGATTTCGAGCGGCAGCACGGTGAACGTTCCCAACAATAACGGTCTCAACCTGGGAGCGGGAACCATCACCAACAACGGCAGCATTAACCTGCAGGGTACGGGCAATAACACTGAACTGGTGATCGCCGGAAGCACCACGCTTAGCGGTACCGGCACGGTCACCATGGGCAACAACGTTAACAACATCATTACCGGTGGCGGCACTCTTACTAACGGCGAGACCATTCAGGGCGCAGGAACCTTCGGTAATGGAGACCTTACCCTCATCAACAACGGCATCATCAATGCTAACCAATCCACCGCTCTGAATATCAATCCCAACGGTGGGACCACCAACAATGGAACCATGGAAGCCACTGCTGGCGGAACTTTGGAGTTGAGTGGTTCCACTATTGCGAATGGGTCTGGGCTGATCGAAGCCACTGGGACTAGCTCAACGGTCCAGTTGAACGATGTCAGCATTACCGGCGGCACTTTGACCTCCAGCTCCGGCGGCGTGATCGAGAGCGTAAACACCTGGAACACAACCACACCGACGCTGACGGGTTTGACGATTTCGTCCGGTACCACTTTGGATATTCCCAACAACAACGGCCTGAATTTTGGAGCGGGAACCATCACCAACAACGGCGCCATCAACCTCCAGGGAGTGGGCAATAACACCGAATTGGTGATCGCTGGAAGCACCACTCTCAGCGGTACCGGCACAGTCACCATGGGCAACAACGCGAACAACATCATCCTCGGCGGCGGAACGCTTACCAACAACCAGACCATTCAGGGTGGGGGAGACATCGGCGATGCTAGCCTGACGCTGATCAACAACGGAACCATTGACGCCAATCAGACTTCTGCACTGACCATCAATCCCAACGGCGGAACGACCAACACAAAAACTCTGGAAGCCACGGCCGGAGGAACCCTAGTCTTGGCGACTTATGCAGTGAACAACACCGGCGGAACGATTCTTGCCACGGGAACGGGCTCTTCGGTCCAGCTGAACGATGTGAGTATTACCAGCGGAACTTTGACTTCCAGCTCGGGCGGCGTAATTGCGAGCGCGAACACATGGAACGATCCGGTATCAACGTTAAATAACTTGACCATTTCGTCCGGCACCAACGTGGATATTCCCAACAACGACGGTCTCGATCTTGGGACCGGAACAATTATCAACAATGGCACGTTCAACCTTCAAAGCAGCGGCAACAACACCCAACTGGTGATAACCGGCGGAAACGTGACGCTGACGGGCGGCGGTAACGTCGATATGACGGCCAGTACGGGCAATATGATCCAGGCCGGGACCTCTGGGCTAATGTTGACGAATGTTAACAATACAATTTCCGGGGCGGGCGAGATCGGCAACGGTAGCGGCTTGCTTTTCGTCAACCAGGCGAGTGGAGTTGTGAATGCGTCGGGTGGAACTCTGACGATCAATCCTTTCGACTCGTCGACCACGACTGGGTCAACGACGAACGCGGGATTACTGGAAGCCACGGCTGGCGGAGTATTGCAACTCGAGGATACCATCACGAATACGGGCGGAACGATTCTGGCCACCGGCACTAGCGGCGGGATGAGTCCCACTCCTTCCACGGTCGAGCTGAACGCCGTCAGTATTACGGGCGGCACTTTGACTTCGAGCTCGGGCGGGGTGATCGAGAGCATAAACAACTGGAACACAACCACACCCACGCTGACGGGTTTGACGATTTCGTCCGGTACCACTTTGGATATTCCCAACAACAACGGTCTCGCTCTCGGCGCTGGAACCATCACCAACAACGGCACCATTAACCTCCAAAGCTCGGGCAATAACACCGAATTGACCGTTGCAGGAAGCACTACGCTCAGCGGTACCGGCACAGTTACGATGTCCAACGCCGCAAATAACATCATTACGGGCGGCGGTACGTTCACCAACGGCGAGACCATTCAGGGCGGCGGAGATATCGGAAATGGCAGCCTGACTTTCGTAAATAACGGAACTATCGACGCCAACCAACCCACCGCTTTGACCATCAACGCCAACGGCGGAACCACCAACACTAAGACCATGGAGGCTACCGCTGGCGGCACGCTGCATCTGCTCGATTACACAATTAACAATACTGGCGGAACGATCCTTGCTACTGGAACTGGTTCCGTGGTCACACTCGACGCCGTAAGCATTAGCGGCGGAACATTAACCTCAAGTGCGGGCGGCACTCTGGAGAGCGTGAACACCTGGAACAGCACCGTACCGACACTCACCGGTCTCACGATTTCGGCCGGAAGCACGTTGGATATTCCCAACAACGACGGTCTCGATCTTGGAGTAGGCACCATCACCAATAAAGGCACCATCAACTTGCAGAGCAGCGGCAACAACACCGAGCTCGTAATTGACGGAAACGTTACGCTTGCAAGCACGGGCAAGGTAATTATGTCCGCCAACGCGAATAACATAATTACCGGCACTGGCACGCTTACGAACCAGAACACGATTGAGGGTGAAGGAAACATCGGAGACGGGCAAATCGGGGTGATCAACTCGGGGACGATTGAAGCCAATGCGACGAAAGCTCCGTTCGATACCCTTATCATCGACACGGGCTCCGCAGGTTTTACTGACAACGTCGGCACCAAGGAAGGCACGCTTTCGGTAAGCAAGAGCAACGTCTTGATCATTGAGGGCGGTCCGTTTAACAACTTCTCAAGCGGCACACTTACCGGCGGCATTTACAAGGTCACCGGGACACTGGAATTTGCAGCGGGATCCGGAATCGTCACCAACGACGCGGCCATCACTTTGACCGGCGCCACTGCTGAAATTCTCAACACCTCAAACAGCACCAATGCCTTGACGCAGTTCGCCGACAACGGAACCAAGGGCACCTTCACGCTGGCTACTAACACATTCAATGACTCGAACGTCTTCACCAACAGCGGGATTATCGCCGTGGGCGCCGGCGCGAAGTTCAACGCGTCAACTCAGCTCACCAACTTCAACAGCACCACCTCCACTCTCACGGGCGGCAGCTACACGATCACCGGCACCGGGCAATTTCAGTTCAATAACCAGGGCGATTCTTCCGACATCGTCACCAACGACGCCAAGATTACTCTGGCTGGCGTAGATACCACCAAGAATTCCTTCATCGACCAGACTGGCGCAAACGCGCTAGCCAACTACGATGCTAACGGCAGTTCCGGTGCGCTCTATCTCACCACCAATCGCAATTACGCCACACCCGGAAATTTCACCAATGCCGGCATCGTGGATGTTGAAAAATCTACCGGTACCGGCCATACAGAGCTCACCATCAACGGCACGTATACCCAGACTGGCGGCACTACTACTGTTGACGGTTTGCTGAACGCCTCTGCCTTCGACATTACCGGCGGCTTCGTTTACGGCAGTGCTGGCGCGGTCGCTGGCGCAGCCACGCTTACCGGCAGTTTCGATATCACCGGCGGAACCATCAACCCAGGCGATGGCGTGAAGAAGGCCGGCAAGCTCAACATCTCCGGCACCTACACCCAGAGCGGCTCCGGAATTCTCAATATTGACCTCGATGGCACCACCGCCGGCACTAATTACGACGTACTGGACATCTCCGGTGCGGCTACCTTGGGCGGCACTCTCGACGTGGACGCCATCGGAACCTACAAACCAACCGCCGGTCAGCAGTACGACATTCTCGACTACGGTTCAGTGTCGGGAGCCTTCACCACTGTTGATTGCACTTTCTCCAATGGCGATGGCTGCACCATCGCTTATGACGGCAGCGAAGCAGTTTTAACGATCACCGCGGCTCCGGGCGCTGCAAGCTCTCCGGCTAAAGGCGCGGTCAGTGCTACTCCAGCACACCGAGTGTCGCGAATTTTCGCCGACACTCCTGCGGCCAACACGCATGAGGCAACCGCCATCCTTTCACCCGCCACTTGTTTCGCGGCGCGCATGATCGGCTCGGCATCCTGCGGCGATAAAGCCTCGGTGGTAACTGCTGCACACGGCAGCGGCCCCCACGAAGTCGCCTCCGCTCGTACAGAGCTCAACTCAGCCCACAACAATGTAATGGTTGCGACTCGCACGATTTCGTCGGCACGCGGCGGCGCTTCGCATGAAACATCAGCGTCCGCTTCAGCGATGGCCAGGCTCTACGTTTGCGCGTACCTGCCTTCCACCGTTGGCCATACGATGGGTTGCAACTAGGAATTGTTGTAAAGAGATGTGCCAGCGTCGTTCGGGGGAATCGGCGCTGGCACATGCAGTTCCCTCCTACGGAACGCTTAGTGAAACTTGATCCCGTGCTCTCGGGTCAGATTTTCCGTCCTAAAACGCATTTGTATTTTGTCATCATGCCTATTTCAAGACTATCGGTGGCATAGCACACTTAGGTAGGGGCGTGCGAGCATTTCAACTCGGCCCCGGGACGCCGGCAATACAGGCAAGCGCTCGTGAACTTCAGATCACGAATATAGTTCGCTACCACCCCCGCAACGGTTCGGCTTATTCTAAACGGACGTTTGGTTTTGAACAGGCGCTGCATCCTCCGCTGCTTCGGCCGGATCGTAACGGCCAGTCTCCAGGCGATCCCATAGTGGCCGGAGCATCTTGTTAAGCAATTTGAGAAGAAGTGCAACGCCTACGGCGAGACAAAGGGGCGCGGTGAATACGCCCGGAAAGTAGCCCCAAGATTTCAGGGTAAGGATTATGTGACCGACCCCATTGCCGATGCCGCCGGCCAGCGCCAGGAAAAAGACTATGAGATAGGCCAGCCTAACTCCGCGGTAAACACCTACAGCCGCGAGGACGAAGATAGCGAGCCACACCCCGTTGAAAATGAGGAATTGCTCATTGCTCCATCGATATCCCAACAGCCTGGGGAATTGGAGTTGAAAGCCGGTCAAATATTCTTCTGTGCAATGGAGGCATTGCACGAAAATTGCAAGCAGATAGATGGGAAGAATTTTAGAAGAGTTGTTTGTCCAACGCGTTGTGACCCAAAACATATAGGCGAAGACTAGACCCAAGCAGAGAAGAGCGATAGCCGGGCCCATGTACAAAACTTGCGCGCCTATGGCCAACAGGACAAAGAGCGCGCCCAGGATGCGGTCGCGGGTGGTGAGAATGTATGAGCGCTTTCGCAAGTCTTTCCTCTCTAAAGGGCCACTGTACACTGCGTTTGCAGTCATCGGCGCACATGTGCGAGATAGCGGCACGAATAAGTAATACAGGCTGAGGTTCGTGAACTTCAATTACGAATGTAGTTCGTTAGCACTCCACTACAGTTCGGCTGCTGGGCTAGACTTAGCAGGCACTTTCGGTGACATGAATTTTGGCACCTTGCGCGTGACGGGCAAGAACAATGGGAATTGCGCTGCCGACGGGGGCTACCCCACGTCGACGGATCCAGGAGACTGAAGTCTGGAACGTCTTTTTGCGACTTAACAGCAGCGAGAGGAAATGAATAAGAAACAGGCGAACCAGGAGTTCATAAGCAGTTCATAAGCTTGACACCTCATCGCGACATTCCTATACTCCCGTCACCAGCCCAACATTTCTCGGGGGAAACCGATGTCCAAACTTTCGCTAGCCGTTTTTCTGATGGTCGCTTCCGCCACCATTACTTTCGCGCAGACAATTCATCAACCCAGACTCACACCGCAAAATAGCAACACCACCCAGTTGTTGATCTCTGTCAGTCCAGTGAGCGACCGTGTTGTTTGGGCCGCCGGAACCCACGGTACCTACGTAGTCACAACTGACGGCGGAAACACCTGGCGGGCCGGCACTGTCCCCGGCGCCCAATTTCTACAATTCCGCGACGTGCAAGGCGTCAGCGATCAGATCGCCTATTTAATGTCGATTGGAAATGGCACCGAAGCTTTTCGCATTTACAAAACGGAGGACGGCGGCGCCACATGGAAAGTCCAGTTCACCAATAAAACTCCCAATGCCTTCTACGATTGCTTCGCGTTCTGGACCCCGGACCGCGGTATCACCCATAGCGATTCCGTGAACGGAGTTTTCCCCGACATTCGCACCCCTAATGGGACTACTTGGGAATCCATCTCCGCAAATATGCCCCCAGCGTTGTCCGGCGAAGCCTCGTTCTCCGCGAGCGGTACCTGCATCGCCACAGAGGGTACGGACAACGCTTGGATTACTACCGGCGGTTCGTCAATCGCGCGAATCCTAGCCACCACTGACGGCGGCAACACTTGGAACGCTTACGACACCCCATTGTTCAGCTCGCCAAGCGCCGGCGGAATCTCCGTGGCCTTCACCGATTCCTTGAACGGCGTTCTCGCTGGCGGCGACTTGTCCAACAATTCTTCCGCCCAGTTCGCCAGCTCGAGTGACGGCGGCCAGACCTGGACTCTCACGTCCACGCCTCCTGTAGAAGGCGCTATCTTCTGTCTTGCATTGGTGCGCGGTCAGCCTCACGGAAAAAACGGCTACGACCAACAACCAGGTAATCCCTATAACGAAGCGGTCGTAGTCACGTCCGAGGCAGAGCCCACCTACAGCTCAGGTGACGCCGCATGGACTCCTGACTTCGGTCAAACCTGGTATGCACTTCCCGGAGTCAGCGGCTACTGGGCGGTCGCTTTCGCCAACCAAAACGCCGGTTGGTTCGTAGGCAACAACGGCAAGATTCTAAAGATCAGCTTCTAAACTTGTGCCGCAATTGCGGTTCCCGATGATGCGCTTCCTATCTGCTTGTGGGGGAAGAAGCCCGTGAGGAGCAGATTAGGTCATCCGATGCGACCTTCTTCACAGTCGCTCGGGCGATGATTCAGACAAGAATCTTCCAGCTCTTTGTGCACCGGTCATCGAAAACTTCATGATAGGAGAATCTAGTTAAAAGAGACGGCCTCCCGTCTGGAGACCAGCCTGCCAGAGGGAGCTTTACGGTTTCTTCGCTGAATACTTCTTAATCAGGTCGTTGTACTCCGGGCTGCTACGTAGGCTGTCCACATTTGGATCCGCCGTCACCGCGTCCACTGGATATTTCCTTTCTAGCGCCTCTCTCAATGCTTCCAATGCTTCCTTATTTTTCCCAAGTAAGGCGTAAATTTCAACCTGATCGTAAACATAATCCAAACTGCTCTTATCAATTGAGCGTGCTTTCTTGATGTAAGTGTCGGCTTGTTGCGCGTCGCCCAGGTTGGCGTAGCACAACGCCACCTGCGCCATCACGTCCGAGTTCTGTGGGTTCGTCTGCAGTTCCTTGTAACCGAGCGACACCCCCTGCTGGTAGGTAGCCTGCGCCTTGTCCTTCTGTCCTGCCAGCCGATAGGAGTCAGCCAGGTTTACGGTCATCAAAGTATCGTTAGGATTCAATCCCACCGCCTTCTCGAACATATCTGCCGCTTGCGCATAATGCTTCAAGAAGAAGTATGCAGTACCGAGATTCGAATACGTCGAGTAGTACGGTTCAATCTGCAAAGCCTTTTGGAGGTATGGAACTGCTTCTTGATACTTGCCCTGTTGGGCGTATACGCCTCCGATATTGTCGTAGCCCGTCTCGATATCGGGAGCCAGCACAGTAACCTGCGTGAATGCCTGTAAGGCCTTCGCATAGTCCCCCGACCGCAAATAAACATCGCCGAGGGCGTTTTGATTCACCCAAAAGTACGAGTTGAGCTCGACGGCTTTTTGAAACGCTTCGATAGCGTGGGGATAATCACCGCTTGCGAGGTATGCAGCTCCCAGTCTTCGGTAAGATTCGTCGGAGTTTGGAGCAAGCGAAATCGCGCGTTTGAGTTCAGCAATGGCTTGCGCATATTTTCCGGTCGCAATATAAGCGCTACCCAAAGCGGAATGAACTTCTGGCAGCTTATCGTTTATCTGCTCGGCAGCCTGTGCGGAGGTGAGCGCCTTCTGGGTCCAGAAACTATCCTTCTTCATCCCGTACATGCGCAAGCTGGCGTCCGCCTCACCCGCAAAAGCTAACGCAAACTTCGGATCTGCTTTGAGCGCTTGGTCGAAATAATCCAGAGCGGACTGAGCGCTCTTAGCATCGTGAGCGCGCAGAGCATTACGTCCGCGAACATAGAGATCATAAGCAGCGGCATTCTCAGTTGGCCGCGCTTTCGAGCTAGCCACCTCTTCGGTTGTTAGGTTTACGTCGAGCGCCGAAACCAGCTGGCTGTAAATTTGATCTTCGAGTGTGAACAAGTCGGAAGCGACGCCATCGAACTCCTTGCTCCACACGCGTTTGTCATGCAGCGCGTCCTGCAGGCGCATGGTGACGCGTATGCGGTCTCCCGATCCCTGCAATGTCCCTTGAACCAAATAGTTTGCACCCAAGGCGCGCGCGATCTTTTTTGAAGACTGCTTTTGATCGATCTTGTCGGCTTCATCGCTGGAAGTGACGCGAACGTCTTTCACCTGAAAAAGTTTGGTCGAAAGAGCTTCCTCCACGCCTTGCGCCAGATATCCAATCTGCGAAGCATCCCCGAGCACTTGTATCGGCAAAATTGCGACGAATCTCCCACTCGACAAAGGTGGAATTCCGGATATGCTCGTTTCTCCGCCGCCTCCACTACCACCTCCTTCACCACCCTTCTGAGCAAAATGGCGTATCAGGAATACGGCGCCAACGATGAGCAGCACGACAGCGATTGCGCTGGGGATCCATACCGAGCGGCGGCCTGCAAATTCCGGGAGTTGGATTTGTATGCTGTCGCCACTCCGCGAAATGCCGCCCCGCGATCCACTACCGCTGCCACCAGACGATTGCCCTTTGGCGCCCTGTAGATCTGCGAGAATTTCGTAAGCGCTTTGATAACGGTCCGCCGGATCCTTCTCCAGGCAACGCATAATAATTCGCACCAGCCAATTCGGCAGGTCCGCGTTAATCAGCTTCGGACTCTTTGGTTTTTCCTGAATCCTCTGGTACATCACCTTCAACGTGGATTCGCCCACAAACGGGACGTCGCCCGTCACCATTTCATACAGGATCAAACCGAATGCGTATAAATCAGCGCGCTGGTCCGCGGGCTTCCCTTCCACTTGCTCGGGAGACATGTAACGCGGCGTGCCCAGAAACGCTCCGGTGCGCGTCATCCCGATCGCACTCTCTTCAAAAGATTTCGCCAAGCCGAAATCGCAGACGAAAACTTGATCGTCGTTGCCAATCAGCAAGTTCTGCGGCTTCAGATCGCGATGGACCACGCCTTCGGCATGCGCCGCGGCCAGCGCTTCCGCGATTTGTTGCGCAAATTTCAACACGCGCTCGAGTGGCATTTTCGGGTTTTCTTTAATGATGTGCTGCAGGTCCTTTCCCTGGATGTAAGCCATGGAAATGAACCGCACACCTGCCACTTCGCCCATGTCGTGAATGCGCAAAATATTTTTGTGCGAAATCTTGCTGGCGAGAACGAGCTCCTGCTTAAATCTCTTTAGAGCGTCCGCCTGTCCGATGGCTCCCTCGCGAACCACCTTGATCGCCACCGTGCGATCGAGTTCTTTGTCATACGCTTTGTAAACGCGGCCCATGCCGCCCTGGCCTAATAGCGACTCGATCCGGTAGCGCGTGCCGAAATCGCTGCCCAGCGCGATGGCGGAAGGATCCACCATCTGAATCGTTTCTGAATCTGAATCATTGATGGAGAGAAGCGGGGTGCTGCATTCTTTGCAAGAGGTCGCGAAGTCCGGATTGGCGGTGCTGCAGTGAGGACAATTCATCATAGCAAGCGGCCAGGGCGGCTCGAGCACGCTCCAAACGTTTAATTATCCGGCATACCAGAGTTGTCTGCAACTAGTAGAGAAATTAATGTGAGCTTCACGACACATGAATCCGTTTCTGATGTGGCGCGCGACACCCTCTTAACCCATCCTAGGGTTACAATCGAACATGTGAAGTCCGAGGAAAGTTGTGAGCAAGCTTTGGAATTTCTTGCACGAACCGGAACAGCCCGCGAATATCGCCGCTGAGCGCGGGGATATAACGATAATCGAGCGCGCCGCCGAGCGCCGCCACGGCGCGCGTCAATGGGTGTACCTGCCGCTATTAGTGTATGGCCGGACAATCGAAAGTGAACCTTTTCACGAAGGGACCGAAGCGCTCCGAGTGAACGCCGGCGGTGGACTCATCACTCTCACTTCCCCGGTGAGGTGCGGCCAGCGCCTCCTGCTCATTAATAAGGTAAACCAGAAGGAACACGAATGCCACGTCGTTGCAGAACGATCGAAGTATCTCCAGCGTACCGCCGTAGTGATCGGATTCGAAGAGCCCGCACCCGATTTCTGGAGTACTTAACCTCAATGATTTAGCTAAATCGCCCATTGAAGCCTATCGCCCAAGACCTTAACTTCCCACAGGCAAAAATATGCAAAACTTTGCAATGTTTGAGCAGAATTGTTCTCCGATTTCATTTTGTAACATCACAGAAATATTCCTGCACGGGCCGTAAGCCTCATAATGCGCAACGCATAGGTGTAAGAACTGTATTTGCAGAACGTGGCCTCGCGATTGCATCATAATTCCTAGGGGGAGTGGCCTTCCTGGTCCACGCCCAGCACAAAAACCCAAGGTTACAGATTTTTTTTTCCCAAATACGAAGTCCCGACCAACGTTGAATAAAGTCTTAGGGCCTTAAAAAGACTCGGGGGTCGCTTTGCGTCCAAGTGGCCAGGAAAAAGTGCGTCACTACAAGTGTAGTCTATTCACTTCATTCCCGTTTCAGTCACGATTTTCTCAAAAACAGCTGAAGCATCAATCGCCAGTTCCGGGGTTAAGGAACTGGCACGGAGCGATGTCTATGCAAACTAGGAGAGCAATATCGAAGTATGTGGTGATAGCCGTGGCCTGCGCGATTTCCATGCTGGCTTTCGAACTCACTCACGTATTCGCCGCCAGCAACACCCGCAACTTTGGCGGAGATTACAAAATCGTAAAAGTCACCGACCAGGGCGAGAACGTAGAAGTGAAACTCTCGATGGTAGTGATCAACAACAGCGGAGCGGATGTGAAAGACGCCAGCATCCTGCTAAGAAGCACCCTGCACCCGATGCCGGAGCCGAGTCTGGCGTGGGAGAAGGAAGAAACTCCGATCAAAATAGCGGTGCTGCACTTT
>Ga0070765_100001944_pt1 | contig 12847 bp, 9 predicted proteins | sample HubBroMetageWFT5_FD_71516 | JGI IMG/M metagenome (GOLD analysis project Ga0070765, IMG submission 71516) | Warmed and freeze-thawed soil microbial communities from the Hubbard Brook experimental Forest, New Hampshire - Hubbard Brook CCASE Soil... | ecosystem: Environmental > Terrestrial > Soil... | reverse complement strand
TTTCAGCAGAACATCTGTATGGTTTCCAACAAGACTCACAATCCATATGGGACAATCATGCGCTCCGCATGGCGGTGTACGCGCCCCGCTTACGAACAGCGCACTCTGCCCGTCGGCGGTCAACTCTACCTTTGTAATGGCTAGTTTGCCTGAATCTAGCCAGGGCGCCTTGCGATCCGCGGTTTTGAGAGCGGCCCGTAATGCTTTAACCTGTTCAGAGGTCAGCCCGGCTTCTTGCAAAGGCCTTTGAGAACTCTTGCTGTGAAGCAGTTCATTCATGCTGGGCCACTGCTCGGCGCTGTCAGTGTGCGGGGACTGCGCAACAGCGGTAGCGGGAATTAAAGCTGTGCCTGAAACGAGCACGAGGCCAAAAAGGATTGGTCGCTTTTTCACTGTAGTCGCCCGACAGCAAGATCTTATAGCAGAATGACACCGTAGCTGTTGAAACCAGACGTTAGCACAAGCTAGCGCCGTCCGTTCGCTCTTCCAGTTCGAGGATTTAAGGAGCGTCGTCACCCGACAGTACTGCGGGCTGGCCAAGTCCTGACTATCACAGCTGGGCGAGTACCAGGCGCTACCCCCGCGCGAATCTCCCCGCCAGCCGCATCACACGCACGATCCGATAAAGCGGAACCAGCGCCCCAGGCAACCGAACCGCCTCCCACTCCCCAGGCCCAGGAGTAAATGCCAACCGCGAAACAAATCGCACCCGATCCGCTCGCCGTTCGCGAAGCCGCGTCATCAGCCGGAAATAAGATGTCCGCCCCGTGTCGTACGAAACTCCAGCAGCCAGAGCCGCAGCGATCTCTTCCGCCAAGCCCCGCGCAACATGATCGGCAAGCACTGCTCTTTCGATCGCTGCCGGAATCGCAGTTCCTAAAAACCGATTTGCCAATAAAAGTGTGACGCGCAGTATCCGCTCGATCCCCAATTCCCCAGTTCGAACCTGCACCCGATCCCAATCCAGATTCTCGCGCTGCAAAATCTGCGCGATGTCGCGCAGCCAGATCACCCGTCCCCAAACGTGTTTCGCAGCATGCACCGAAAGCACCAGCAACAGATCTTCCGGAGAAGGCGTTTTCACCGGCCGTCCCGCCACCGTGACCTTCACCGCCCGCTCAAACAATCCATCCATATCGAAGTCGACGGCATAGAACCGCGGCTGCAACGCCCACTGCACTTCCAGCAGGTTCGGCCCGGAGGGACTGTCGAAAGTCCACTCGTAGCCCGCAGCAATATAATCCGCCAGCACCTCGTCAGGGATAACCAGCCGCGTCGCATATTCCAGGTCCCGCAACGCGCTCTTGACGCGCCCTACGTCGCGCCTGCGGACAAACAAGTCGATGTCACTGGACTGCCGCAGCGCCATGTCGCCATAATAAACCTCCGACATGACGACACCCTTGTAAGGAACGGCCTCAATGCCGGGTCCCTCGAGACAATCTACAATACGCATCAATTCGCGCATCAGAAAAAGAGACTTGAAGACATTCCCCTCATAGCTCTGGCGAAGCAACGCAAGCACAGAGGAACGAACCATCTTTCCAGGAACCATGTTTTCTAAGCGCAAGAGGTTCTGATACAGCAGCGAAGATGTGCCATGTTTGTCCGCGAGGCGAAGCACAATCTCCCAGTCGACTGGCTTCTCCAGCAAGCCCCGGATGCGGGCGAGCGCGCTTTCATCAGGATCGGCCGAGCTGGCGGCCAGCAGAAGGTCCCACTCGGGGGCAACCGAAGTAGTTGGCGCATGGCTCACGGATGTCGAGCCATCTTAGCAGGACAGCCAGCGTCGCATTTCGAAGATGTTAAGTATCGAGACAGCCACCTCGGCCTGCCCTGAGCGAAGCCGAAGGGGCTGTCCGGTCGAGCGCAGCTCGACCTGCTTCGCCCTCACCTCAGGCACCGCCGCCGGTTACTTTCGTCACCCACACCAGCCTTTATTAGGCCTCAACCCAGCCTCAGTTCTGTCAAACTAAGCTGTCGGAAGCACGGCAGGAACAAGACCGATTAACCATCGCAGATGGAAATACTCACACCCAAGGCGACACGGCGCAGCACGCGAATACGTGTGGAGATTCCCATCACCGTGACCAGCCTCGACCGCAAACATCTGTTCGCCGCCGAGTGCATGGCCCTTGTAGTGAGCCCGCAGGGCTGCGGATTCCGCGCCTCGCAAGCGTTGCCCATCGGAACTCCAGTGCTATTAAGTAATCTTCCAGGCGGCGGCAACGCTTCTGCCCGCGTAGCCAATTGCCTGCCGCTAGGCAGCGAGGGAAAGCAATTTCTCATCGGAGTGTCACTGTACAACCCCGGAAATGTCTGGGGAATCGCCGATCCGCCGGCGGACTGGAATTGCGCCCCAGTTCCCGCTCCTGCCTCAGGTAACGAAATCAAAGCCGCGCCCACCAGCAAGAATGCATGGCCTTACAACATCTTTTCCGGCCATGGCGAGGCCCATCCCAGCAGAAAATAGTGGCCTCAGCGATCAGTGATCAGTGGCTACTGATCAGTCGTCGACCGTCCGAACGCCCCACAGAAATGCAGATTCCCGGAGAATCCACGCTGGCCACTAACCGCTAGCCACTGGCCACTGCTTACTACCCACTGGCCACTGAATTCTGCTTCTTTCGTAACCTCGTCGCGTTGCCAGCGAAGTGCCATACTCTAGCCACGATGTCCCAGACACCAGAACCAGTCGCGCAGGCTCCATCGTCCGCAAGCTTTCCCGGCGGCAAGGACCGTCCGTTTCGCGTCAAGCTGCGCGGCTCCGTCCTGTCACTCATCCGGCTGCCCAACCGTCGTCAGGTGCGGGGCAAGATCCATCAGCTTTCCACCAGCGGCGGTCTCATGCATTTGGAAAAGCCTCTCGACGAAAAGCTGCGAGTCGAAGTTATCTTCCACCTCGGCGAAACCACTGTCCGCGAAAAGGCGGAGATGATGTTCCCCATGTGGGCCACGCAAGGCTGGCTCCAGCCCTTCCGCTTCATCGATCTGCCCGAGGCCACCAAGAAGGCCCTCGAAGCCAATCTCCTGTCGTTCGTTCAGCGCCTGCAAGATCCCAATTCCTAAGTCACAACGACTACACCCGACGATCTTAAATCGCTCGGCTTTCCTCGCTTTCTTCCGACAAAAAAGGCCGCCCGACCCGGCGGCCTCTTCTGAAATCACCGTGACCCGAATCCTAGGGTTTAAATACAATCGTCCCAAACGTTCCCGCCAGGTTACTGCTGGGCCCGGACGTAAAGAACATTTGGTTGATCCCTCCGTTTTCTCCACCCTTGGTGCCGTCGCCAAAATCAATTCCCCAAAGCTGGTCGATGCGAATGATGTTTCCGTTTGTGTCTTTGATCGCTCCCACAAACTTCTTGGTGAGAGGGTCGAAAGCGTTGATGCTTCCGCTGTTGGTATTGTTCGAGATCAGCAGCGTGTTGCTCAACGGCCCAAAGTGTCCCGGTGCAGCGGCAATTCCCCAAGGCTGGTTCAACGGCGCCCCCTGCAGCAAATGCTCTCCCGGGGTCACAGGCGTTCCATCCTCGCTGAACACGTCAACAAAACCGCCGTTCCCGCCGCTAACGCTGGCAAATGTCACATACACCAGCCCATTGATGTCGCGGATCCCGAACGGTGCAAATCCGGCAGGCAACGTGGTGTCGGTAAACGAAGTCACTAGGCTGAAGTTTCCATCGTAAACATCCACCTTGTTATTGGCCTCGTCGGCAGCGTACAAAAAGTTCCCCGACGGCTTGTTCGTGATCGCGAGACCTGTGTACATCGCCGGAGACGCATTGCTTGAGGTGTTCACCGCCACAATCGCCGCATTGAAATTCGCCTCCGGCGACCAACCGCTGATGGTTCCATCCAGCGTGGCAAACAGAAAGACCGACGGCCACCCCTGCACCTTAAACTCATCAGTCGTCGATGCGCTCGAAACGATTCCCGTCGGCGAGCCCGGCCCGTTCTTTCCTCCCGTCGGAACCAGCACCTTCAATTGCTGCACAATCGCTCCGTTGGCATCATAAAGCGTCGACCATCCGGAGTTGTTGTCGCTGACCCACCAGGGCGAGCCGGGCGCGTGTACCAATCCCCATGCATTCACGATCAAAGGATCCGTGTGCCTCGCGGCTCCCACCTGGTTTGAATCTAGGTTTGTGAGTTGGTACTGCGCCCGGGCGGCGTTCGAAACCAGCATCAACACCAGGCCGAGGCAAAAGCTATAAGCGATCCTGCAACGCTGCATAAAAAGTCTCCTCTTATTGCGAAATCAGAGGCAGGGGTGGGCCGGCAACCCGCATTCGAAGAGCTGGGACCGCAATTTCTCTGACCGCTGTTGCAGGATGCTAGGATCGGGTACCTATCCCTTTGTCACCGCCATGTAATGAGTTTGTACAATTATTGTCTGGGAGGACAACCAGCCATGACATCCAGCAACGTGATTTTCTGGGAAGTCGATACCCAGGCGGACTTCATGCTCCCCGGCGGCAACCTTTACGTCCCCGGCGCCGAGCGCCTGCTTCCGAATATTCGCCGGCTCACCGACGCCGCCCGCCAGGGCCGCGTCTTTCTCGTCTCCCACGGTTGCTTCCACTCCAAAGACGATCCCGAGTTCAAAACCTTCCCGCCGCACTGCATCAAGGGCACCGAAGGCTCCGCGTACGTTCCCGAAGCACTGACGCATAAAGTTGTCACGGTGCCAAACGACCCCACAGCCACGATCCCGCCCGACCTCGCGACATATCAGCAGATCCTCCTCGAAAAACAAACGCTCGACATCTTCGAAAGCCGCCACGCCGAGGAATTAGTGAAGCGCTTGGGCGACAAGAAGGAGTTCGTCGTCTTCGGCGTGGTGACGGAATACTGCGTTCGCCTCGCCGCCAAGGGATTACTCGACCGCGGCCGCCGCGTCTCCGTAGTCAAAGACGCAATCGAAACGCTGAAAGCCGAAGACGGAGCCCGCACCGTAGCCGAGCTGCAAACTCTCGGAGCAAAATTCATCACCACCGACCAGGCGCTCGCACTACTCGACAGTCACAACTAGCCGCTGCGGAAGAATGGACGTTGCGACTTAGAACCTTCGCCGCTTGCGTGATTTTGTGACTGGGTTTCCGCGTGTTCCTTCTCACTATCAGGTTGTGCTGCAGAAACAAGCTTAATTCCGGGGCCAGCGTCATTTTCCTCGCATGGCTCCGATCCAGTCAGATAGACTCCCCACGTGCATCAGGCAGACCACGCGCCAGTGATTAGCCCAGCAGGCTGGCTCGCGTCATCGCTTCTGTTCGGGATATACCGGCCTTGACGTTCGCCTTCCTGTTCACTGGGTTGGGCCGAGTTTGTTGCGGCAAATGTGTTCCTGGTGGCGCATTTTCCATTTGATACTAGTTCTCCCGTTGGGACTCCTGTTGATTGCCGCGCTCGTGGGCGCAGCTATTGACGTCGGCTCTATCTCTTGGAAGGCACTCACGCAACGATTACGACTCTCGGCTCCAAACGCGACTGCCTGGATCTGGGCAGCTGCACTCTCGGGCTTCATGTATGGAGGTAATTGGGAAGACCTGTTTGCGGTTGCGGCATCATGGATTGCCCTTTGGAGGGAGAACAATCGCCAAGCCTGGCTATTCGCTGCGATTCTGATAGGTACGATCCTCAAGCGGAGGGCAGGTATCCTTCGACCAACCTTGCAGTCCATCAGATTCTTCGATGCCTCTGGGTTCTACCATGAATGGCTCGATCGTTTCGGTCCCAAGGATTTTATGGGCATTCCTCTGCACGGGGCCTGGTGGATTCTCGTCTATTACGCCGTCGTGATCCTTGTGTTCAATATCGGCGGGGAAGAACTGTGGTGGCGCGTTTATGTGCTTCCACGACAGGAACTCGCCTTTGGAAAGGCCACATGGGTCATCCACGGGATTCTCTGGTCGCTCTTCCACTTATTTATGCAGCCAACTCTCTGGGACACAGTCCGCATGGCAATCACCGGTGTCGCGCTTTCCTTTGTTGCGCAACGCACAAGGAGCACGTGGCCGGGCATCCTCGGCCACAGCTTCGGTAACCTCGCGTTCTTCCTGAACTTGGTTAAGGGTGTGGTATCCCCTTGAGGTTCTCATTTTCTCCGACCGCGCATCCAGCTTATAAATCTCCAGGCGTACTTCGATTCGCAATTGTCCTGTCATTGCGAGCCACACTCTGAAATAATCGCAGGGACCGAAGCAACCTAACATCCGTTCGTCGGTTCGTAACACCGAAAGGGAACGCCGTGAATAACCCTTGGCCGACTAGAGTTGCGCGATCCGTTGCACCCGTGGTTGCCTTGCTGATTTCACTCGGTTGTGGCAGCTCTTCGCTCCAGCAGCCCATGAGCACAACCGGCCCGGGACCGTTAAGCTTCGCACAATCTAGCACCCCAGCAACGGATCCCTCGCCGCAATCGATCGCAGTGGCAGATTTCAACGGCGACGGAAAGCTCGATCTCGCAGTTCCCGTCTACAGCATATTTACCAACCTCACCGACGTGAACATATTGCTGGGCAACGGCGATGGGACGTTTACGGCTGGGCCTGCGTTCCCGCTCGTGGGGCAGAATGCTAACAACGCCGCGATTGCCGACTTTGACGGCGACGGCAAGCCGGATCTCGCTATCTCTCTGCCTGACGCCAACCAGCTCCAGACGCTTCTCGGGAACGGCGACGGAACTTTCACCGCAATGCTCCCCATAGCGGTCAATGGGATCTTCATCGTTGCCACCGGGGATTTCAACGGAGACGGGAGGCCGGACTTGGTCACCGTGAACTTTGATCCCGGCACCCTGACAATCCTGCTAGGTAATGGGGATGGCACTTTCACTCAGAAGGCCACAATAACAACTCCAGCGACCGGTCCCGGCGGTCTCGCCGTCGGGCCCGTTTCAGTAGCTCTGGGAGACTTCAACGGTGACGGGGTCCTCGATCTGGCAGCTGCAAACTGCCCCAGAAGTGACCAGGGAGCGCAGGGCTCCGTAACTATTCTCCTGGGTAACGGCGATGGAACGTTCACCGCGCAAGCTCAGAGCCCGCTTGCCGGCGGCCAACCCCTTTTCATCGCCAGCGGAGATCTCAACGGGGATCACTTTCTGGACTTGGTGGTAACCGACATGAACGACGGCGCTCCTGACCCAGGCTCATTGACCGTACTGCTCGGCAAAGGCGACGGGACCTTTACACCCACAGCAACCAGTCCTGCGACGGGTTCAATTCCCTATTCCGTCGCAGTCGCCGACTTCAACGGCGACGGCAAGCCGGATCTGGCCGTCGCCAACGCCGGCAGCAACACGATAAGCGTTCTACTCGGCAACGGAGATGGAACCTTCGCCACGCCCATGAGTTTCTCGGCCGGCGAAGACCCCATCTTCGCCGCCGTGGGAGACTTCAACGGTGACGGCATCCCCGATCTCGCCGCAGCAAACAACACAACCAGCTCAGTAACCGTTCTGCTCACCAAAAACTAAGGCCGTGTTCGCGTTCGGCGGCAGCGGTCACGTTAAGAAATGGCACTCCCATGGGATCGGATGTGCGCTCCACTGTAATCCACGGCTATGATATGTCAGCGCCACGGAGTCCAATCCGCCGGTTGTGAAAGGCCGTTCGAGTGGGTAAAGCAGCGGGCAAAGAAGTGGATAGGAAAGTGGGTAAACAAGAAAGACTGCAGGATAATCGCAGGCGTCCGCTACCCATCGCTCCGCCCGTCCCAAGCCCGCGCCGCTGGCAATTTTCTCGATGGATACCCATCGCCATGTGGATGCGGATTGCACTCGCCGTCGCCGCTCTGTCCGCCCTCGTTCTAATCGCGTACTCCAGCAGCCTGAACAACGGTTTTGTCTGGGACGATAACCAGCAGATCGTCATGAATCCTGATCTCCGCCCCGATGCGCCGTGGTCGCATTTGTTCTCAGCGGACGTTTGGGGTTACAAGCATCGTGACCAGCCCGGGCACACCAACTATTACCGTCCACTCCAAATGGTCTCCTATCGCTTGACCGGAGATTGGTTCGGACTGCAGCCGCAATCCTTGCACATTCTCAGCCTTGTCTTTGCCTTAGCCGCAGTTCTCGCCGCGTTCACGGTTTATTTGAAATTGACGCGGAGCCTCGCCCTCGCATTTTCCGCCGCAGCCCTGTTCGCAGTCCACCCGGTCCACTCCGAAGCCGTCGACTGGATTTCCGCCTTGCCCGAACTCGGATGCGCAACCTTCGTTCTTGTCTCGTTGGCTCTTTTTCTTTGTGTCCGCGTTCCAAACTTAGACCTGACTCCGACGCAGCGGTTTCTTCCCCGCCGGTGGGCCTTCGTCGTCCTATCCCTGCTCGCATTCGCCGCAGCCCTGCTCTGGAAAGAAACAGCGATGGTTCTTCCCATCATCATCGCGGCCAGCGCGTTTTGCCTCGAACCTGGCAGCCTTGAACTCGGCGGCCCTGAATCTAACAATGACGCCGGCAATTTCAGACAGCGGATTCTCTCGTCCCTAAAGCTTAGCGTCCCCTTCTGGTGCGTGCTGGCCGTTTATCTCGTTTTGCGTTTTCGCGTGCTCGGCTCCCTCGCCATGCGCCAGCGAATCTGGGGGCTCACGAACTTTCAGGTCATCTTAAACGCCTTCCATCTATTCGCACTGTATTGGTGGAAGCTGATCGCTCCTCTCCATTTGAATGCCTATCATGTTTTCTCTCCTGTGCGCTCGATTACCGATCCCCGCGCAATCGTCGGCATTCTCTTCGTGGCTATCGCCAGTGTCGCGGTCAGCTATGGGCTTCGCCGCGCTTCGTTGGCCGCGTTTGCGGCACTGTGGGTATTCATAACCTTGCTGCCGGTGATGAATATTTATGCCCTGGGTCGCAATGTCTTTGCGGAACGTTATCTCTACCTCCCTTCCGTCGGCTTCTGTCTCCTCGCGGCTCTAATCGCCGCTTCCGCCGTGACGCGATTGCCCCAGAGAAGTTTCCCGGAAAAACTCCGTATCCCTCTATCCGCTCTTCTTCTCGTCGCGGTCGTGGGGTGGTTCTCCACGGCAACGTTCGCCCGCAACCCGGACTGGCGCGATGACGCCACCTTGTTCCGTAAGACTCTGTCCGTTTCGCCCGATGCGCCTTTTGTGCACTTCATGGTCGCTGCTACGGGGGGCGACAGCGCCAGCCCCACGGAATCCCAGTCCGCCGAAACACAATATCTGCAAGCGATTACTTTGGCGCGCAACGAGAATCCCCCCGACTCGCTCGATTTGTCGCGCAGCCTCCAGGGTTTGGCGTCTCTTTATTCCGATCGCGGCGACTACGCTCGCGCTCTCCAGGTCCTGCGCCAGTGGCGCGACATAATTTCGAAAGATGCTCCGAACGACTCCGAATTGGATGCCGAAGAGGGTCTCATCCTTCTGAAATCAGGACGCTGGCAGGAAGCCCAACTGCTGCTCACGCGCGCCTTCGCCGCCCACCCCCAGGACGAAAACGTCCTCAACGCACTCGGCCTTCTCGCCTGGCAACACCAGCGAAATCTCGAGGAGGCCCAAGCCTACCTTGCACGCGCTCTCGCCATACACACCGCGAAAGACGATTTCCAGGCTTCGCTCCACAACAACCTGGGCGGCGTCTACGGCGATCTCCAGCAGTTTCCGTCAGCCGTCGCGCAATTCGAAGCTGCCGTTGCTATTTCCCCCGGCGACGCGGAATATCACACGAACCTCGCCACCGCCTTGGCGGAAATGAATCGCTACGACGAGGCAGCCGCCGAGATTAATATCGCGCTAAGAATCTCCCCGAATTATCCCCCGGCCCGCGCAGTCCTCCAGCAACTGCAGCATCGCTAAATATTTCACCCAGTCCAACCCGTGAAGGTTTGTTGACAGTCACCATTCAGAAGCGGCACACTCTCAGCTTCGCCTCCGCTACAGCGGTTTTCAGGATGCCTAGTTAGAGGATGAGTTAGAGGATGCCCATGAAGAAGACTAGCCTTTGCCTCGCAATCATCATCACGGTTGTTACCTCGCTCGCAGCACAGAACGCCACGCCACCCGCCGACTCGCAAAAGCGATTCCTCACCGAAAAAGATCTCTTCGACTTTGTCTGGGTCGCCGATCCTCAACTCGCGCCCGATGGTGCCCGCGTCGCGTTCACCCGCGTCATCGTCGACGAGAAGCGCACCAACTACGAGACTTCGATCTGGATAGCCGCCACCAAGAGCAACGAAATTCCCATCCGGATGACGAACGGCAAGCACGACGCACGGCCGGTCTGGTCGCCTGATGGCCAGCACATAGTCTTCGTTCGAGGCGGCGACAAAGACGAGTCCGGCAAACCCAAGCCCAGCCAACTGGCAATGCTGTCGCTCTCTGGAGGCGAGGCCTTGACGCTCACCGATCTACCCAAAGGGGCGTCGAACCCGGTCTGGTCCCCCAACGGCAAGCGGATCGCCTTCCTCAGTTCCACCGCGCCGGAGGACATCGACAAGGCCAAGCATAAGAAGAATGCGACGAAACCGGGCGACACTCCGGCGGAGAGCGAACATGAGTCCGACGTGCACGTCATCAGCCGTGCCGTCTATCGCAGTAACGATGAGGGCTATCTTGATCCCAAGCACCACGCCCATATTTGGCTGCTCGAAGTGCCGCCAACCTCGGAGGAACTTCCCAAGCCCGTGCAGCTGACCAGCGGTAACTACGACGAAGGTCAGCTCATCTGGAGCCGCGACGGTTCCCGCATTTACTTCACCACGCGGCGAATCGACGAACCCTACTACGAACTCCCGAGCACCGATATTTTCTCCGTGCCTTCCGCAGGTGGAACCCCTGAGAAGCTCGCCACGATTCCAATGTCGGTCGGTGATCTAGTCCTCAGCCCAGACGGCCACCAGTTCGCTTTCAACGGCTCCGTTACCCAGCCGGTCCGTTCCTATTCGCAACCCGACCTCTGGATCATGGACGTCGCGCCTGACGCGAAGCCGCGAAACCTGACCGCCGACTACGACTTCGACATGGGCAGCCCGGTTGGCGGCGACAACGCACCACCACGCGGCGGACACGAACGCGCGCTCTACTGGTCGCCCGACGGTCGTTCGCTGTTCGATATCGTGCAGAAGCAAGGACGCACGCCCATCGTGCACGTCGATACACAAACCGGCACGGTCACCGAAGTCACTTCTGGCCACCAGGCAGTGCTCGATTTTTCCGTGAGCCCCGACGCCAGCACGATTGTCGCCCTCATCTCCTCACCAGTAATGATCGGCGACCTCTTCACCGTTGCCACCGACGGAACGCAAACCCGCATCACTGACTTGAACCAGAAACTCTGGTCGCAACTCAAACTCAGCGCGCCGGAAGAAATCAATTACAAGAGTTTCGATGGCAAGAACATTCAGGGCTGGATCCAGAAACCGCCTGACTTCGATCCTCAGAAGAAGTACCCGCTCATTCTCGATATCCACGGCGGCCCGCACGCCGCCTATGGATGGGTCTTCGATCACGAATTTCAATGGATGGCCGCCAAAGGGTACGTCGTCTTCTACCCCAACCCCCGCGGCTCAACCAGCTATGGCCAGGACTTCGGCAATATCATTCAATATCACTACCCCGGCGACGACTATCGCGACCTGATGTCCGGCGTCGACGAACTTCTCAAGCGCGGCTACATCGACCAGAAAAAACTCGGCGTAACCGGCGGCAGCGGCGGCGGCGTCCTCACCGATTGGACCATCACCCATACCGACCGCTTCGCCGCCGCAGTGTCGCAGCGCGATATTTCCAACTGGGCCTCATGGTGGTACACAGCCGATTTCACGCTGTTCCAGCCGAACTGGTTCAAAGCACCGCCCTTCGAAGACCCGCAGGACTATAACAACCGGTCGGCGATTACGTTTGTGAAGAACATCCACACTCCCGTCCTGTTTGTCCTCGGAGAATCCGACTACCGCACTCCACAAGACTCAGGCGGCGAACAATTGTTCCGTGCGCTCAAATATATGAAACGCCCAACTTCCATGGTCGTCTTTCCACGCGAAACGCACGAACTCTCACGCTCCGGCGAGCCCTGGCATCGCATCGAACGTCTGGAATACATCGTCGGTTGGTTCGACAAGTGGATGATGGGTACCCCTCATCCCGAGTTCGACATTAATCCAGCGCAGCCCGCAGCGGCATCCGGGCCCTAACCCGCGCGGCAATGGCTTGCCGCCCCTCATTCTGCAAATAGCCGTTAATGCGTCTCGACCATCGTCTCGGCCATTTTATGCAGTGCATCCTGATTCACAGCACGCGTGTAAAACATGTGGCCGCCGGGAAACTCGTGGATCTGCACGCGGTTCGCATCGCCCATGATCGGCATCTGGTCTACGCTGAGTACCGATCCCATGAACGGGCACGAGAGATCGTTCCATCCATGCACGATCAGCACGCGCAACTTGGGATCGGCAGCAACCGACTCGCGCAGGTCTCGCACCGCGCCTTTACGCAGGTCGTCGTTGCGATCCCATTGCCGGTTGACGTCTTCCGACAGGGCCTCATAGCGCGCATCGGTTTTCCATCCAACCGTTCGCGTGATGAAGTCCACCATGGAAGTTGTCGTAGGCGCGATGATGCTCTCCAGAATCGGATCGCCGGTCTGTTGCGTCGGGGCGTAGGGGAACGGATCGGGCGCGGTAACGTTCGAATCGTACACACTGCCGATTAATCCTTGCGTCCGGTGCACCTCGCGGAGATAGGCGCGAATGTCCAGCCGGCCACCCGCAAACTTCACGAACTTCGGGTCGAGCCCCGTCATTTCGGTTACGTGCGCAATCATCGCATCGCTGGCAGCCGAATCGCTGCGGCCTTTCAGCAGCGCCTCGGCGTAATCTCCGCGCGT